>CEON01077796.1_pt1 | contig 23613 bp, 27 predicted proteins | sample 530291 | NCBI WGS metagenome assembly CEON01 (sample SAMEA2619888, study PRJEB7988) | marine metagenome | biome: marine biome (ENVO:00000447); feature: surface water layer (ENVO:00002042); material: "saline water (ENVO:00002010), including plankton (ENVO:xxxxxxxx)" | depth 5 m
TGTCGGAGACTGGGTTTCCGACATCTTTCTTATCTGGAGATATTTCTTTCTGTAAGTCTATCTTGGTTTCTTTTTTGAACGCTTGATACATCGCTTCTTTATCGGCGTTACCTCTTCCCGTAGCAAATTTCTTAATTACGGTTGGTGCTGTGATGGTGATTGGAATTCTAGTCTGCCATATCTTATACTTGAGGACACCTGTATTCTCAGCAATGTTGAATACTTTTCCCTTTGAACCCATAGAATATCCTTCGATGGCAACTTCCTCAACTCCATATAACTGCTCTACCGCCCATTCAGATAGACTATCGTATCTTTCATTTTCGCAATTATAATCCATGAGTCGGCGGCCGTGAATGTTTCCCAAGAAGTCATTGGCGTACTTTTTGGTTCCTGTTAGGAAGTAGAATTGACACCGACCAAAAGAAAACTTCTCTTCATTTTGTAAAGAGGTATACACGCATATGGCGGGGCCGCGTAAACTATAATCTATTCCTGCAATTATCATCATTTAACCTTTCTCCTTATATTTAGGAGGAGTTAGGTCATTGAGAGAATTGCTCTCCCTAAAATCATACCTAAAATAAAACTCGCAATCCCAACCCCAAATCCAACTGGAGTCGAAAGTAGATATACTTTATTCTGTATCCACTCCTCTAATGCATTCATCCAATCTTCGTTCATTTATAACCTCCTCAATCCATGTTTTATAGAACTTTATACTCGCACCAGAATTTTCATACACGATTCCTTCTCTGTACGAAAACGATGATATAACTCCAACAAGTTTCCACTCCGAACCGAAGTACGCGATGACAGCGCCGCCCGAGTCCCCAAACCACACACTGGCCTTCAGTGGAAGTATCTTTATTTGCTGTGGTTCAGTAAGTAATCTACCATAATACCAAAATACATTTGGATTACTGTACTTCTTTATGCCCCTACTATAACCAATTGTAGTTAATGGTTTACCCTTATAGCATACATCCCCAGCACCAATGAGTTCAATTGGTTCGATATCAATATCATCTTCTAGAAAGACGACTGCAATATCGTTCAATATAAATCCATCGATTTCGTACCGGGGATGTAATACTATATCGGATATTTGGGATGTTTGACTTGAAATTAATTCAAAGTATTTTGCTTCACCCGAGGAAACAACATGACCGGCAGTAAGAACTATATCAGAGGCAATAAGAATGCCGCTACCTATTAAGGTTTTATCCTCACGCACCAAAGCACCAACAAAGGGAAATATATCCTTCTGTGGTGCTGTTACTGTTGTAAAGTTAGGGAAAGACGATTCCTGCGAGGTAGATGTCTGATGCCGAGTTGGCAGTGTCTGACAACCTACTAAGATACTCACGCAGATTGCTGAAATTAAATGTCTCATTCCATATAATATGTATAAGAGTTAGGCACTAAAATGCCTATTTTTATACAAAAGACAACCCACAAACCGAAGTCTGTGGGTTGCCTAGATACGGGCGCTCACACCCGTATTATGTATACTCTAAATCAGAATGAAATTGCGATTTGAGTACTGAGAACATACTGTCCGTCTGTGGTCGAAGAACTCCAACCAGTACGACCAGTGTCCCATCCCGCATCGACAGCATCGAAAGCATATCCTGCGGAAGTAGTCCAGCGAACACCGTCAGCGATGTCGTAGTTGACACCCACTGTAGCGATGTTGAGGTCTGAACTACCTGCACCTACGCGACCATGCTCATACTGAACAAACCCCTGAAGGTTGTCCATGCACTGGTACGCGGCAGTACCTACGAACCCGTAGTTATCTGAATAACCGTCACCGGCATCAGATGCGACCCAAGCAACGCTAAGGTCAAGGGCATCATAGTTCCAAGATGCATCTAGAGTGTATGAGTTGTAGTCGATGACACCACTCTGCGTAGCAAAAGCGGCACCTACACCAAACCCATAACCCAAATCGGCGTCAGCACGGAGACTGAAACCATAATCGTTTGCAACACCTGCACCATTAGCAGAGTTGAAACCATCATTATAGGAAGCGGCGAGACTGAGGAAACCGAGGTCACGGGAGACTTCGATACCCTGTGAACGACCCTGACCAAAAGTGTTAGCAACGAGTGAATACTCACCAGTAACTAGGTCGAGGGGCGAATCAGTGTAACCACTGTAGAACGATGACACAAACTGACCACCCTTGACATCAAAACCTGCAACGCTTGCGTTGAAGTATGCATCAAGAAGGTCAAAGTTGTTTGTGGAATCACTCCACTCACCACTTACCATATATCCAATCCCGTGTACATCGCCGGAGAACTCCAAACGAGTATAGGGGAGACTGAACTCATGTGTGGAATCGTTTCCACCACCTGCGGCGTACTGCCAACGGGTGACTGCGAAACCACTAAAGTCGAGGGTAAAATCTTGCGTTGAATTTAGATACATCCGAGTATCTGCATCTGCAAGCACTTCATTTACCAACGCCTTCATTTCGTTAGAACGCATTCGGGCGAGGCGACGGTCGCTGTCACTCATGTTGAGTTTTGCAACCTGACTACGAAGTTCAGCAATCTCTTGCTTTGCTTCTGCCAGTCGTGCGTCAACTGAAGCATCCGTGCTTCCGAGCGCCGTTCCTACGGGGACGAGGGCAATCATTGCGCCTCCAATTAGATTCGTGATACTCATAGTAGTATCTCCTTTATTCAATGCCTCAGTTGACGGCGTTAGTTACGAGTCCCCAAATGGACTGTAGTGCCTGGCCAACCCAGACTACACCATCCCATGCGAATGGAACGAGTGCAAGAGTGATGAGGCAAGAACGGGTAACGCCAATCTTACCTAGTGCCTTAGAGACGACATCGCCTCCACAACCCACGACGGGGCAATCATTAGTCTTACTCATGGTAGTTTCTCCTTATTTTGAGTAATTTGGTAGAATCCAACGGCGGATTCCTTGAACCGTAAATGTTAATTATACTTTAAGTGTTTATGTATGTCAAGAAGTTAAGTCAACTATTTCACACGAATTACCAGAACATGCCATTGTTTGTGTTCCGGCAGTATTGTCCTCTTTTTCTAAGTTGCCTAACTCCGACCAATCTACATCCACTGGAAGTTTATCCAGAAGTTCTTTGTATTCCTTTTCAGTGCAGTCCTGATATGGCGCCTGCCTGTAACTGTGGTCGCTATGTGGTAGGAATGAAACACCCGACATCATGTCAAAGTTCTCCCAAACCCACGCACCAACTGCTAACCACTCATGTTCTTTTACTGTAATTGTAACCGATGGTTTGTGTTCACACCAATTTTCCTGATAAACCTTCCAAAGTTCCAACTGCTCAATGGCAGACATATCTGTTCGACAAACGGCATGGTCTGGTGACTTGACGGGGAATGAGAAAACAGTCACATGGTCACTCTTCATTACACACGGTTCATTTGGGAATCCTTTTTCCTTCATGAAAGTGCATAACGGGTCTTTGTTGTCCGCACGAACTGTGCGAATGTAGTAGGGGTTGTGGCGGGCGTGAATACCTGACGCGGCATCAACCAACTGTGATACAGTACCACTTGGTTTCACGCATGTAATTGCAACCGATGGTTCGATTCCTAGTTTCTTCGCCCACTCAATGTTCGTTTCAACCGCCACCTTCTTCAACTGCTTAAGCAACTTCGGAAGGTCCCCTTCTCTACCAGAGGTCAACGCATTATCCATAATACCAGTCAAGGACACACCAAGAAGTCTTTCTTCTTCACAGTTCTTTGACCATTCCCCCGAAAGATATCTAAAGTCAGTTAAGGTAGACTGCCAGGTTCCGAGAATCGTCGCAAGGCGAACTTTCTCTTTTAGACTCTTCAAGGTATCATTACCGCGAACAACAACCTCTGTAAGATTACAAAACTCTCTGTCTCTTAGAATAATTTCACTGCATGGATTTGTACCAAAGTCATAGTTTGGGTCGCGTCGTTCGTGTTGCTCAATTACTTTCTTTGCGGCACCACGATTAAACATACCCCTCTCACCAGACTTTGATTTGTACAGGGAAACCCATTCATCCATGAATGTTCCAATTTCAGGTCGCTCTTTATACGCAACCGAATTATTTGCCAATGCTCTCTGTGGATTTTCATACCACCATTGACCTGTCTTTGCTTCTCGCATTCTTTCATCCGTTAGGGACGAAAGTGAAATCAATGCGGACCTACGAACGCCTCCGACAACCACAATCTCTGCAATTTTACAGACGATATCGTGACATTCGATAGTAGTAAGTTTTCTGCCTTTTGCTTTTCGGAAGGTGTCAACCGTGAAGTTGAACAAGTCTTCAAGTGGTTCCGGTCCACTTGCTCTACCTCCAAATGTCTTAAGGCGTGTGCCGGCAGAACGAACTTTTGACATGTCCCATCTGGGGACTTGACCTCCAATAAGAAGACTAAAGAGTTCCTTATACGCTTTCGCCCAACCCAACTTTGAATCTTGTACAACAATTGTCGTATCACTTTCTTCAAACTCCTCTGCGATGTCTGGAAGGCGATTGACATGTTCTCTCTCGACTGAGAAACCAACCCCCGTTCCACACATTAGAACATACAGGATTTCGTCAAATGACCGTACTCTGTTACAAGCAACATAAGCACAATTATATCCTGCAACATTGTCCCTCTTGAGTGCTTCGCCAGCAGTCATGAGGGCACGCATAGAAGGCATTACTTTGAGGTCGAGAATTGCTTGTTCAATTTCTTTCCTCGTCTCCGCGTCCAACTTCCATTTTGTCTTTTCACCGAGTTGGTAATCAAAGAAGTCAAAGTAACGAGAAACTGTCTCGTTCCATGTCTCTCTTCGTGACTCACTTTCCATCCATCTAGAGTATCTAGATAGGTGGATAAAATTTTGATATAGGGATGGTAGTTGGTCGCTCATAATATAGTCTTCTCCTAGTAATGCGAATACAATATAGTAATTAATCTACTAATTCAAGTCAAGGGAAAATTTGTCAAGTGGTGTAGTTAAAGCAAAATCTTCCGGCGGGGAAACCGACGAAAGACTTGCCTTGGCAAAATGCCGACGGGAGGTGATCGTTCCCGTTTTCTGAAATTAAGATGTTCGTATCGTAGTTTTTCATATATCATCTCCACCCTGAATTTCAGTGTGTCTCTTATGTATACATTCAGTCGTTTTCACCAGACAAATATTTCCATGAAACTGGGAAATGTGGACGGATAATCTCACCGACTGCTTCAGCATATTTCCTAATTTCCCACTGTGCGTGGTTGTCGATTCGTTGCTTGTAGAACCTCGCATACGCCGCGAGACTCCCTGTCCAGTACCACTCTGTATACATTCCCTGTGGTAATACAAATCTTGCTTGTTCTGGAGCAACTCCATTTTCTAATAGTTGATTATAGGTATACAGACATGCACGAACAGCATTATCATATCCCTGTGTTGTTTCTTTATCTATATCAATAAAGTCATCACTGCCCTGCTTCGCACCACCAGTTGGTTTACCTCTCCACTCTGGGTAGTAGAACTCCGGTTCAAAGGAAACATATCGTCGAGAAATTTCATTCTCGACAAATCCCTGCTTATGCTTAAAGAACTGTGTCCGAATTGAGATGGGTGCCTTAATCCGAAGAGTAATCTGCGGATGAGCGAATGGTGTCCAATGATTGTGTCTGGCAAGATAACTTAAAAGTTTTTCATCCTTCTCTTGTAATTGCCTTACATCAGAATCGTGGTATGTGGACTTGGTGTCCTCTAGTCTTTTCTTTGCATCCTCATCAACTCCCCAATCGGTAGAGTTATCAAATGAAACCCTTGCGGCGTTACAAACCATGACATCATCGCCCATCTTATTAATTAATTGGACATGTCCATGATTCAGTAGTTTAATGTCAGTCATATATCGGTAGGGCATGGTAGTGGTGCCTCATAATAAATATCCAGTCCAAGTGCTTTAGCAAGATGCCATTCTGCTTTTGCACCACGACTCTGTTCCCAGCGAGACATCATATACATTGCTGTACATTTCTCACAAATAACAAGACAATCTCTTCTCATTGCCTCACGCATAAATTCATGGTCATCATAATCCGTTGTAGGGTCAAAGTTTTCATGACCATTCGGGGGACACCCTTCAGTCCTATCTAGGTTTGCCGGGTTTATAACTTCCCATCCCTGCTCACGGAGTACCCGCTCCTGTCTATCGAATGCAGGGAAATTTCCATCTGCGTATCCACGCATAGGTCCTGCAATATAAATTGTTGGTTTTCTTTCACTCATAAATTACCTTCTTGGTCCAAAATTATCCAATTCTAATCTCACAATAGATTCATCAGTATGACCATAAATGTAATGAACCAAGGGCAATAAATTAACCCAGTTCTCATACATTGGTCTGGCCATGTTTGCTTCTACATAATCACCATTTATCAATTTCCTATAAATCACTTTGGGGTCGCCTGGCCACCAACTTCTATCCAACCACCGCTCTGTAACATTCAACAAAGAACCATCTACAGACCTTTGAACATCTGTAAATCTTTGGGGTTCCCACTTACTCAATAATGCACGAAGTAAAGATTCATCTGAAAAATGTTGCCACTTTGCTCCAAGCGATTCCTTGCCATCAAGGAACCTGCGTTCTACACCACACTCCGTGAAGATGGCCATGCCAACCCAAGACTCTAAAAGTTTCCTGTCGGATAAATTATTTGGATTGATAATCTCTTTCCATATGTAACCCTCCGCAGTAACATGACTCATCGGAAATTTGCCGTGGTGGGGACCTCCATGTAGGACTTCTCTTCCTACTCTTAGCAATGTGTCCTTTTTCCTGCGACTAACAAAAGACTCGGTATAGTATCTGTTCAGAGGACAACTATCGATGTCGTGCAAACAACAAACATCATCTCCCATCTTAGATGCAACAATGTGCCTTGCTACCTTTGCTTGATTTGCTATCGGCGCGTTAGGGATTGGTTTTACAATATGCACTTCTCCATGTTTTCTACACTCCTCCACAAGTGCATCATTTTCATCTCGTTCTGTTAACAGTGCTAAGGTCACAGTAACTTCAGGAAAGAATTTCTTCCACGCCGTGGCAACGAGAGGCCAGAACTCAATGAACATATGATGTTTAGTATCACTGCTCAAAACAATTCGGTCTATGCTTTTAATATCGTTGAAAAATTTACTCATTTCACTTCCTCTTAAGGAAACACAAGTCCCGAATGGAACCTGTTCCTACATTGTGTTCACGGATTTCTAATATTTCGTAGTTGTCATTAGTGTCCAAAAACTTCATTGTTCCTGCTTTAACTTGGGACACGGCAGACTCCCTACTCCAATCATCTAGACAAATGTACTTTACATTCAACTTGTCTAAAAGAGACAAATCGCTAACAATGTTTTCTTCTTTTTGAATACCGTCTACAAAACAAAAAATAATTTGACCAAAGTCCTTTAAGTCATCAAATACAGTTTCATCATCGGAGCGTTTCTTTACAAGAAGAAGTTTTTCTTCATATTGGGCAACATTCCTCATCCATTGTTCGGAGGGATATGGTTTTATATAACTCTCATCAATGTCATCATCATCCCAACAACTTTCAAAGGGGTCAACAACTATTACTCTTTGTGCCGACGACAGTTCACAAAACACTCTTGTGTTGAAACCTTCACCAGCACCAATCTCCATAACATGACCAGATTCGCCGGATAACAATTCCTCTAAATAGTCTTTATTCATAATCATTATAGTATCTCCAGTACTGATTTCTTATCCTGCGTTTCTTGATATACAACTTCTATGGTATCACCAAATTGGGTGAGGTCAAGGTATTTCTTACCACTCGGCCCAGAAAGATATTTAGTCGCCCCATAATGTTTACACACATCAACCAATCTCTCCGTACTCGTTAATGTCGTTGGATAGTCTGTCACGATTCTAGTTTTAATGCCCAACATCGAACAAAGTTTTTTAATCACCTTGACATTCGTTTCAAATAAATTATTAGAGATACAATCGTCCAATTCACCTAGTATGTGATTATACTGTTTAAGATTTGCCTTTATCTTGTTCCAGTCTTTTTCTGGATTCAAATATCTTTTATCCACAATCGGTTCAAGTCCCTTGTTGACACTCATAGTGTGCCATTTGTCTTCTAGGTTAAACCTGTTTTGGAAATTGTTCTTTTCAAACTGACAATGCCCAAGCAACACAAATACATCCGACTCTTCAATCTTCTGAAAGAAGGGATACCACGGGATGAAATTTGGTTGATGGATTGATACAATCATCTAAACCATTCCTTAAATTCACTTAGCGTGAATTCTCTATGATGCAAGTACCACAAATTATGCTTATTGTCATACTTGTTATACTCCATACACTTCCACCCGTCTTCAAATTTGACCAAACGGATTTGGTGTTCTTTGCAAATTTCTTCCGTATCGGTATTCCACTTGTTGAATGGTGGTACAAATACTCTTGCCTTTGCAAGACTACAACTTGTAAGGATGCTCATCTCTTGTGCTTCTTTGGATAGCAGTCGGTGGTCAACATGAATGAGTCCATGTCCTGCCCGTGTAACATTGTCTGGTAGTTCAGGAACTCCGCAATCATCTACCAAATAAAATTTTCTAAAGTCACTATGTGCGTTGAGAATCTTTGGGAAAATTCTTTCCGAATCTTTACCACTCTCCGAAGACATATTATGAACTAATGGAGAAACACAAAGAATGACTTCACACCCAGGCGTTTCTTTGTGTAAAAACTCAACCATCTTACATACTGTATTCATATCTGCATTTACACAGATGTCATCAAATCTAAATACCTTTTTCACATCTTCTCCTTCGGGATACAGTAATATTCTCCCCATTCACTGAACGGTCTAGGTCCAACATAGTAATCTAGTTTATCAAACATGTCAAAATCAAAACCACCTTCTTCAACGGGGACGAAACTGGGGTATCCATGCAGGCCTGCATCTTGACCAATATGATATCCAATCTGAAAAATGGGTCTAACATTTTCTAAAAGATTAGTCATGCCAAATAAGGCAAGAGTCTCCATTCCCTCGATATCAATTTTAACCAACTGTGGTTCTGGTATTTTATGTTCTTTCACATACTCATCAAAAATTCTATAATTGATTTCTCTGTAAGGAGGATTTGGTTGATTCATACAATTATCAAATTGTGCCGTTATTGTTTCATTTTTGTTACTGACTGCCATTAAGTGTGGTGTTATGTTGTCGTATGGTTTAACATTCTTTTCGAGTCGCTCGAAGTTATCTGGGAATCCCTCAAAGGCGTAAACTTCCATCCCCTTGATGGCAAATGGAATACAAAAAGTCCCAATGTATGCCCCTATATCATATACAACATTCCCCTCATGTAACAGTCTAAACCATGTAGAATAGTCATGGTCTTCTCGTTGAAAGAGAGAACCATCTAATATAAACTTGTCCATGTTATGACCTGTTGTCAGTAAATCATGAAACTTAATTTTCGTATTTTCAAATACTATTTCTCTGTCCATTATCTTCTCCATTTACTCAATGCAAAGGATGCCGCGGCACCCTGATAAACATTGTCATCAATAATTTTTCTAATCTTTCGGGGCGTGTAGTCTGCAATCATATCATTGATATCTTTATGTTGCATCCATGAAGGCCAAATACAAACCTTATGACCCAAGTTAATAATTTTCTCGTTGTAGTCTGCGACTTGTCTGTTTCTTGGTTCATTGTCCAAAACAAACACGATGTCTCCCTTACCATCGGTCAGTCGAGAAGGAACGCTGTCGATTGCCGCGGCACCGAGCATTGCAACCGTATTGTCAATAAACAAACTGTCTAAGGGCCCTTCGACTGCATAGATTCTTTTGTCTGGATTAGCACGCCACATCCCAAACCAAAGTCGGTCAATACTTTTATCTGCTTTAACCGTGATATACTTTGCTGTGTTTCTGGCATCGTATTCGTCCTTCATGGACAAAGACCTACCCTGTGCGCCGACAACCTCGTCGTCCTTGTTGAAGATTGGAATTACCAGTCTTGGTTGTTGACCGATGAACAACTTGTTTTCGGAATCAAGTAGTTTTGTGTATCCACCATAGTTATCTGTATAATACAACAAATTCCAATGCTTCTTGGGAATCTGCCTGAATTCCAAGAACCTGACACACTCATGATTTGCAGGCAAGTCATTGACGCATGTAAGAGGTTTGAGATAATTGCATTTGGGTTTGAACTTCGGTTTGGCAAATAGCATTTCGTTTATGTCTTTCTTCTCTCTTGGTTTTCTTCCGTCCTTAAACTGCTCAAGCGAATACTCTTTGCACAAGTTAGGCGCGACATCCTTCAAAAAATTGTAGACATTGCAACCATGTCCACAATTATGGCACATGTAGAAGAATGAACTTTCTTTTTGGTAAAAGAATCCTCTACATTTATTTTGGTTCTTCTTTGAATCACCACAGATAGGACACCGACAGTTGGCAAGTGTGTCTCGTTTCCAAGAGAACTTCTCCAACTGCGGTGACACCATATTTATAAATTTCTTATCGAGATACGAACTCATATTGTCCACTCTGAGAATTTTTGTTTCATATCATCAAAGGACTTTGGCCCGAAACCGTTACCATATTCTTGGTCTTCTGTTTGGTTAGACTGAACCAACCCACTCTGGTCGTCCTTTTCTGAATCTGTCAACTTCATCTTTGCTCTATTGATATCCAACAAGAACTTTCGATTGGCATATGTGTCGTTGTAACGATTCTTCAATTGCTTCACTAGAACTTTACCCTGCTCGTCGAGGTCTTCTGTCGTCATCAAAGCAAACATGAAGTCCGCCGTGGCAGGCAAACCAAACGATTCTGATGTATCTTCAAGACCAACATCAGAACTTGCAAATCCCGTTCTGTTTGTCTGTGTAGCGGAGAAGATTGGAACTTCCCGTTCAACTGCAAGACCACGCAATTCTTCCGCGATGGATTTAATATACATGTAAGAGTTTGTATTCCCACCTGCCTTCAAACGAGCAGATGCACAGATGTTTAGATAATCAATGAAGATAATATCTGGTTTGAATTTCTTTTTCAACCACAACTCATCCAGTAGAATTCTAAAGTGATTTACATTTGCCGTGGCGGTTGGATATTCCTTGATAATCAACTTACCATTTACACTAGACTTTACAGAATTAAACTTACTGTCGTATATTGTTTTTGGTAAGTCTTTCAACTCGTCAAGTGTAATGTCCATGAGGTTTGCATCGATTCTTTCTGCGATGCGTTCTTCCGCCATCTCACATGTAATGTATAGAACATTTTTGTTCTGCACAAGACAATTTGCCGCATGATGACACATGAACAAAGATTTTCCGACACCAGTACCCGCCATCACAATATTCAATGTTTTGGTCGGAGTGCCGCCATTTGTAATCGTATTAAAGAATTCCAAATCAAACGGAATTTTAGACTCTACTTTGTGGTAGAACTCGAATCGTTCTTCGGAGTTTTCGATGTAGTCGTGTCCGATGTTGGTGTCGAACGAGACTGCGAGTGCGTCCGAAAGGATGTTTGGGATTGCATTCTCTGTCTTTGTCTTTGACTTACCGTCGATGATGTGAATCGATTCCATGATGGCATTGTACACCGCCTTGTCTTTGCAAAACTTCTCTGTTTCTGTAAGTAACCAATCTAGTTGTAGGTTATCCGATGAACTGAATCCCTGAACTACATTGTTGATTGATTTGAATTCATCTTCATTCAATCCTTTAGTGTTGTCCAGAGATATCAAAACCGCCTCCTTGGAAGGAGGGGTTTGATACTCTAATACAAATTTCTGAATCGCCTTGAATAGAAACTTGTCCTCTCTCGTCTGGAAATACTCCTCGGAGAGAAAGGGAATCACACGACGAGAGTACTCATCGTGTGTCATTAGATTTTCTAAAATTACATGTTCAACCGTTTTCATTCCGATGCTTTTCCACCTCGGCCACTGTGGCCTTCACTGCCTCTGTGATACTTGGATTCTGGGACTCATCAACATCCTCAACGCTAACCGCGGCATCTGCTAGACCCTCAGTGTTTTCTAGATGTTCCTCTAGAACTTCTACTAGGATGTTACCCATTACATTGTACAGTTCATCGGACTTCAAGTCAATATCTTCTGGTTTATCAAACGCAGTAAATTGAAAATTTAATTCACATTGACCATCATCTCGTTCATTGAACGCCGCCTTGCCGTACTGATAGACTAGACCCTCAAAGTCGCCCTCTAAAATCTTGATTGCGCCGACCTCTGGGTTTACTGGACTGTCAACATACTCATACTTCGGAGTTGTTGCCTTCATCTGTTCCTTCATCTGTTCCTTGCTCATTGCTTTGCTCCTTTAAATTAGATGAACCATATTTGAATTCCTTAGCAACGGCATCGTCGAGTTGTGCCATCACATCATCTGTAAAATACTTATCTGGATTCTTGTAGATTTGTTTTTCATAAATCTTACTTCCGTCAGGCAACTCAATACGAGTTGAAACCTTCTTGAAGATTTCATGCTTTACTGCAAGTTCAACCAGTCCATAATAAGGATTAAGACCAGTATCATAGTCTAGCATTACATCGACCATTGAGTTCTCTTTAGTCAAGCGAGACTTGTACAACTTACAATGAATGATGTTACCAATAATATCTGTTCCTTCCTTTACCTTCTTCTTTGAAAGATAGACAATGGTTGACGCAGAATACTTAAGACCAGAACCGCCACCCATTTCCTTCTGTGGGAACATAGAACCAATCACATCATATGTGTGGTTTGTCATAATCATTGGAATTCCAACCTGACCCAATCTTAGAGTCAAAGTTCGGAATGTTGCCTTGATAACTTGGGCACGGGTCATGTCTTTCGTTAGTTTACCATCGGCAGTATCTGTCATTTCCTTTGCGGTGGAAAGCATACCAAGAGAGTCAAGAACAATAAGCATTGGTTTCTTCTCTGCTTTCGGTAGTTCTTTATACTGCTCGACGATAGTAATTGCTTGGTGACGAAACTCCTCGACCGTGGCAACTGGGAACACACCGATGCGACTTGGGTCAATTCCCCGCTCCACAAACATCTCAGATGTCACTGCTTGCTCTGTATCAAAGTATAGAACAACTGCATCATCGTTGTCATCCAAGAATTTCTTACACATGCCGAGGGCAAAGTAAGTCTTACCTGTAGCAGACTCACCCGCTAGGGCAAGAATCTTATTGTCTGGCATACCACCATACACACTTCCCGACAGCAATGCATTGAAAGCATATGAACCAGTATCCACAAACCCACGAACATCTGATTCTGTTCCGTCTGATACAATACTGGCAAACTCATTCTTAGATGCCGACACCATTTTATTAAGTAAACTCATCGTTTATCCTTTCGTTCTATTTCTTCTAGTACCTTGTTTATTTTATTTGTTTGTTCGATATTGTCTTCAAGAACATCCAATGGGCAGTCACCATTGACTAACTTTTTGTTTTGCTCCATCTTCTTATCTCGAAGTTTGATGAACTCATCGATAATAATTTGACGGGAGGCCTCGCTTAAATTCATTTGAAGAACTCCTCTAGTGTAGACACACCATATGTCTTTAAAAACATCGGCGTCTGTTGTGTCTTTTTTTCTCTTCTGGTTTTCAAATCATATAACCATATGATTTTTTCTTTTCCTTTGTGAATAAGTGCCGAACCATCCTTCACTGCCTTTCGCATCTCATAAGAGTACGGTCTATCTATGGTCAGTGAACGCATATGATATTGCTTACCATTCCATTCAACATATCCCGTGGGTGCAGTCTTTCCTGACTCTACGAAATTTGTTGCTTTGTATATCGTACCAATATGACCCTGTGTCAAATCTGAGTACGAGAGTACTGTATCATAGTTTGTATTAGAAATCAAGTACTTTATTATTTTTCCCAGAAACCAACTTTCACTATTAAATGGTGCCGAGTCTAAACATGCCATCCGTCTTATGTCAATACAATTGTTATACTTGTCTGCATGACGAGGTTTACCAAGAACACTACCACCAACCAATTCGTTTTTGATTAGCATCGCAAAACATTGACTGATGCCGCCGCCCATGTGACCCTTCCTATAATGAAAGTCTTCAAAGATATGTCGTATATCTGAGAAGTTACAAAGTTGCATCTCGCAATCATTCTTGTTCAGTTTATTCTCAGACACTAAAAAGTCCTTTGTTTTCTACTTTCTCTTTTCCTGTGTACTCTTCTAAGAATGTCTCATGACTAATTATCCTAACATCAGGACAGTTCATCTTTGCACAAAAGTTTTCTTCTAAGTACCAGTTCCTCTGAGTCCATACTTCATCTTCTCCTGCAAGTACAATTGTTGCCGAATTACATCTGTTCTCGTTGACTAGATGCTGAAGAACCAGAACCTCGTAAGGAATTTTCTCCTCCGCTGTTCCTATGACACTCTGATACTTAAGACTCAAAACCTCTTTGGTTTCCCTTACGAAGATATCTACTCGGTGTTTTGTTCTTCCGTTTGGTTTTTTTCCCATAGCAACTTGCCTGTCAATCGTATATGGAGAATAATCAATCAACAGATTCTCGACTAAAATTTCGTAATCTTTTCCTGTGATGTGATTGTTCATCCAAACAGTCCCTCCAGAGTTGTTACCTTTTCGTGCTTCCACCCAATGATATCCAAGATACTCTTGAGTGGGTCAAGGAAAGATTTCTCAAATTGTTTATCATAGTCAATGTAACCATCAAGTTCAAACTCCTTCGGTAAAGAGTTTGCAAACGAAACCACATGGTCTGTTCCATTCATTCCGCCGAGAGGATTGGGAGTCTTGAGGTACAAGAACTTTATCTTGTCGCCTTCGTTAATCTTCGCATACTTGCCTGTAATACCATGTGTCCTGAGATAATGATTATAAATCAACGCACCTTTCACTGCAATCGGTGTGGACTTCCGGTAGATGCTGTTTGAATCGATGTAACGGTCAAGACCACTTACTCCACGCGGGAAGGCAATGTCCTCGGGTTGTGCTTGCATAAACTCATCTCTCGTCTCGTCAATAAACTCGATGATGGTTTCTTCGTCGGTTGACATAATCAACTTGATTGCAGACTTTAGTCTTTCCCGAACGATGTGTGGTGTAGAAGAACGGGTGGTTTCAATTCCCATAATTTTCAACTTGGGTTCATCGTAACGAACGCCTTCGGAGTCATGAACATTCAACATGTATCGTTTCTTTGCAGTCCAGATACCCTTGTCTGCTATACATTCTCTGTCCATGACCATCTTGTTTTCATAGGCATTCGTAAGTCTAGCAAGTTCATCATACTTCTTCTTAATGAATGGAAGAATAACTTCCTCACATGACTTGTCTAGAAAGTCAACCACTTCCTTTGTGTCTTTGTTCGGGCATACTTTATCAACGAGAGTCCCGAGGCGAATATACACAGAATCTGTATCCGACGCAACAATAAAGTCATAGTCTTCTGTACCGACTGTCTTGTTTAGGAATGCATTCAACTTATCGGCAATCCAACGAATGCTAAGTTGACCCGACAATGTAATTGCTTCGGCAAGATTGGTGTCGTAGTATCGGAAGTACTGATTACCAATCGCACCATAAGCGGAGTTCAATTGAATCTTACGAACCATCTGGAAGTTGTTGTACTTTGCAATCTCCTTGTCTTTTTCCGATAGAAGTTTCTTTACATCGGCACCCAACCCACCAGACTTCAAGATTGATTGTCTTTCTTTCTGACATTCAATCATTTTCTTCTTGTACATCTTTCGTTCTTTGTACATCTTCTCCATTAGAGAGGGCAAGAATCCCTGATGCTTCCGAGTGTAGCATGTACCATTAGCGGCAACAGAGTACCCCATAGACTTCAGCATCTGAAGTTGTTCGTGACATGGTTTGTGATACTTCTCTGGAGATGTCTTAAGTATGTTATCCACACCAATACCGAATCTGTCCTTGTCAGAAATTTCAATCTGCGTCTCAGGACTGATGTTGTATTGCATAATCAGGTGAGGGTACAGACTGTTCAAGTCAAGAGACACAACCCAATCATGCATACCAGTGATGGGGTCTTTCACATATGCACCCGCATACTGTGAGTCTTTACTTCCTGCCTTCTTCGGGGGAATCACAATGTTCTGTTCTGCGAGGTAGTGGTAGATTATCTGATCCCATGTCTTAACCTGACTGAACACATCCATGAAGTTTACCTTCGCAGAATATGCCAACGCACAAGCAAGTTCAAGCAATTTCATCTTCTCTTCAAGACGGATAACCAATTCAACATCTAGACTGTTGTACTCCATGAACTTCTGAAAGTCGTTCTTGTAGAATTCTGCCATGGAATCGAACTCTTCATACGAGAGTTTCTTCTGTCCCAACTCAACCCATGCAATATGGTCAAGTCGATATGATTCTTGATTCACATAAGTGAATGTTTGATACAATTCATAATAGTCAAGAACAGAAATACCGACAGGTTCATACACTATATGCTCTCGGTTCATCCGTGTTACTGTCCGCTGACGAATCGTTCTCCACGGCGACAATCTACTTGCCGCTTGGTCACCACACACTTCTCGGATTCTAGTAACCATGTAAGGAAGGTCAAAGAATCTGACATTCCAACCAGTCATCACATCGGGTGCTTCGTAGTCCCAAACATCAAGGAATGTGTTAATCAAATCCTCTTCTGTATCGAACGAATGTTGTTCCGCATCCTCGTCCAACTTGAAATCACCAAGACCCAAGATATACTTGTTGGTGCCAAAGTCAACTGTGATTGCAATTATCTTCTCGCGTGGATTGTCTACATTCGGGAATCCATACTCACATGTAGTTTCGATGTCGATGTATGCGGTCTTAATCAGAGATGGGTCATAGTCAACCTCACCCTTATACGCGGCATTGATAAACTGATATGTGTAATCTGTATTACCGTATACATTAAAACCCTGAACTCCCTCATATCGTTTGATGAAGTCACGGCAGTCTTTGATTGTGCCTGGTTTGATGGGTTCTACAAATTTACCATCGAGTGTCTTGAACTCGGTTTGTGTGTTGGATGGTAAAAACAGGGTAGGGTGGAACTCAATCTTCTTCTTGATTGATTTACCATCTTGCCTACCACGAAGCAATACCTGATTACCGCGAAGGGCAACATTTGTATAAAATTCACTCACTATAAGTCCTCGCTAAACTTTCCTATAGTTTAGCACATAACGGAAATAAATCAATCTAAAACTTGCTCGAAAAATACATCGGCATTAATTCCTTTATCATCAATGTATAAGTCCGCCGCTTGTTTTGTGCCCGTTCGTAGTTCATCATAAGAAAGTCCCCAACCACTCAACTGTTTTTCTGTCTCTGCAAACCAATCATAACCAGACACCCTGCCTCTGGCAGTCTCAATGATTATGTAATGCCCTTCCTTGTGTAATTGATTAACAAAATCAATCCTATCCTGAATGGGTTTTGCATCATTATATTGAAGGACATCTTTCTTGATTCCCTCAGTCATGCCATCCACTTCCAAAGTACAAAGTGTGCCATCTAAATCAAAACAATATCTCATGATATAAGTCCTTTAATTATTTCAACATCGTCTAGGGTATCAATTTGGAAACTTCTAGACTGCGGCATCTCATACATTCCTATCTTGCCACTGTATCGAAGTCCACTCTTCACTAGACTCTTTTTCTTCGTGATATAAAACGCGCCGTTTTCAACAAAGACATCAGATACATCTTGCCTTCGAGGTCTTTCTTTCATGTCCCATAGAATAGGTTTACCCCTGAGCGACCACCTCGGAACCCAATGCTCTCTGTAAACAGAAAAAACAGAATCAAAATCTTCTGCCTCAAACAAGGACATGGCACATCGTAAGTCCTCGGAAATAATTAATGGTGAAGTTGGTTGGATAAACACAATCGTGTCATACTTATCCGAGGCATTACTAGTATCAACAAAATGCAACAGTGCTTCTTCACTTGAGGCCTCATCCCCAGAAATTTCATCGGGTCGTTCTATGATTGTACAACCTAAATCCTTAGATACCTTAGCAATTTCAGAATCATCTGTGCTTACAAATGTTTCCTGTATTCCGGCATTCATTGATGCCTCAATACTATATTGAATCAAGGGTTTCCCATTGAGGGGTAAAATGTTCTTCTTCGGAATTCCCTTGCTACCACCTCTTGCCAAGATTATGGTACAAACCTTCATGCGCCACGCAGACTTTTTCTTTTGGACATCTCAGATGGGAGAACTTCTCTTGGTTCATAACCACCCATCATGTGTTCGATATCTTTGATACCCTTTACGAGTTTGAAAAGACCACCCGGTTCGACCGACGCCATCTGGTCGGAACCCCACATTGTTCTATCGAGTGTCACATGTCTTTCAATCCACTCTGCACCCAATGCGGCGGCAATGTAACTTGGGACTAAACCAAATTCATGGCCACTATACCCCACCTGACAATTTGGATATTTGTTCTTTAACCAATCAATCCTATTCATCTTTAAATCTTCGATTGGGGACGGATATCCTGAGCAGGTATGAAAGACAACATCCGGTGACCATATCATCGCCTCATCGATTTCTTCTTCTGTTGACATACCTGTAGAAATCATTAAGGTTCGGCAAGATTCTCTTGCGAGTCTAATCAGACCGATATCATCAATCATAGCGGACGGAACTTTCATCACAGAGGTATATTCTTCCATGAACTCCACAGATTCAATATCCCAAACAGATGCAAACCAATCGATGCCTGCCCTCTCGCAGTGCGAAGCAATTTCATCATATTCCTTTTTACCAAATTCCATGCGATGCTTGTAATCAATATATCGCATCTCACCCCACGGAGTTTTTCTCATTACATCTCGTTGGTGTTCTGGGACACACATGTCTGGACTACGCTTTTGAAACTTAACATAGTCACAACCTGCGGCGGCCGCAACATCAATTAACTTCTTAGCAATATCAACATCACCGTTATGGTTGATACCAATTTCTGCAATCACTTTAGTTTTCATAATATAAATCCTATTCAGGGGGCCCAGAATGTTGGACCACACTGCTTTCCTGTTCCGTGCATTTCTTCCATTTGTACAGCGACCTTCTCTTTGTCATTCCACCTGAAAGTTCGGTGTCTGACTGCGGCAACCATCTTCAATTGCTTTTCATGTGAGGCCTCACCGGAACCGGGCGCATTTGCTTTGAATTTTGTTGCGGAAGACTCAGGACCTGCGGCCTGAATATATCCCCACCCCAACGCTCTGGTTGGAATATCCATCAAGACAGATTGAAGTAAACATGTGCTGTTCATTCCAACCACTAATTTTGCATTACACATTTCCTTAATGAGTGGTGGTTCGGTGTTTTCAAACTTAGCGGCCCATTCACCCTCATCGATTGTGTTCCCCGGTCGCATTAAGGCCCTGTATTCTTCCATCATCGGAAGATTTGCTGGGTGACACCTAAATCTAATTCTATCATTTGGATATTCGTCCTGAATCCATTCGATCATCTTGTGCATTGCATTCTTGCCTGTCCATGGCGACCAACCGTTATGTTCATTGAGATTCGCGTCCCACCAACATTGCATTGGAACAAAAATGTAAGAGTCTTTTCTGTCTCCCTTTAGTCGCCAGTTGACAATATCTTGTTCAGTGAATTTCAATTGCTCGATATACCACTTTTTCCACTCTGCCAAGTCTTTCATATGTTTCTTGGTAACCCAATCAACAGCACTTGCATTATATGCTCGTTTCTTCAAAGACCTACCAGTTTCTGGACATAGTGCATAGTCATTAACAGAATCATGATGCACACAAAAAGCGGAATCACCAAGAACACCACATGGGTCTATAAACTGATGAGAACGGGCAGGTAAAATTCCACCCTCATAGTATGAAAGACAAGAACCACCTCGTTCGTGCTTTACCTTCTCGGCCGCTTGTCTAATTTGCAATGCTTCTTTCCTAGAACCATTGTAGATAAACGCATGGTCGCATTGGTGAAAATACGGTTCCCATTCCTCTTGTGTTTTATTTCCCCACACATAGTTAACGGTATGGCCTCTTTCCTTGAACCAATTGTATATGGCCATATGAGGTGTTGCTTTGTCTTGATACCATGCGGCAAATACTACATAACCCATAAGAATCTCCTAATATTGTCTCATTGATTCTATTATGTATTCTTGTTTTTGTCTGAGAGGAATCCACTCATAAGAACCATGTAGTTGATAATATCAAGAATAGCATCTTCATAAGATTCGTTGTCTACTTTAAGTTCTCCTGCATTCACAAATGTGCTTAGGCGAGAAACTTTATCGATAACTCGAACCAAGAATCCTTGTTCCGTTGTACAAACTCCCATACCCTCTGTCCTTTCAAAGTTGGCAAAAGGTTGTTCGCCTCCCTTCCCAGCGTAATCATGATTTTTCTTCTTCATGATTTCTCTGGCAGTGTTACAGAGTTCTTGGTGGTGTCTCAGTAATTCTTCTCTATTCATCTGTAGTTGCTTCCTTATCTTCGGAAGTAACTTCTTCTGTCCCAGTGCTACCAAATCCACCATCCCGAGTGCTTGATTCTGGGACAGTTGTTGTTTCCTCAATCTTACAGATTTCTGCCTTGGTCATAATTCCCTGACAAATTCTTGTTGAGTCTTGAACACTTGTTACGGTTGCCGATGCATTTTCTAGAAGAACATACAACTGTTCCTTGTAATCAGAATCAATAATTCCAACAGAATTTACAAGTCGCAGACCAGAGTAAAGAGACATACCTGAGCGAGCAAAGAGGCGAACATAATGACCTTCGGGGATATCAAGAACGATTCCAGTGGGAACCATAACTCTATCGCCTGGGTTTAGGTGAATAGCACGGGTTTCCTCTGTGGCGCCAGGAGGACACCAAGGCACAATGTCTCGTCTTCGCGGTTCATTGTGAACATTGTAAATTGTAACAAACTCATCTTCTAAGCAAGATGAAATATCAAAACAAGCAGAACCCTCTGTTGCATAAACAGGTTCTGTTGCTGATTCATAAACCTTATAGTAATTTAAGGTGGGTGTAGAAGTCTTGCTCTTACGAGTGCTTCTCTTTTTTGTTTTCACGGTAGTAGGCATAAAAATGCTCCTTTCAATTGTTTTCATAATTATACTACAACATTAACAACTGTCAATATTTATTTTAAGAAACTGAAACGAATTCGTAGTCCTCATTTTGAATGGCACCAAAGTTTCTATCTCCATAAAAATTATAGAGGGGAGATGTCCTCTTAATTCTGTAATCCTTGTTTGCATAGTCAACAAAGTCTGCGGTTGTGATTGCAATCACATCAATCATATCCTCATATGAATCCATGTTAGAAAAGTTACCGGCGTCATTGGAACCCATTGCTAATATCTGTGCGCCGGATTGACGAGAATCATCCGAGTTTGCTTCGATTCCATTACCTGTACAATCAAATATGATGTTTCCCTGCAACGAACCTTTGCCGGGCAAATTCGAGGCCGCCCCCGTGCAATTTATTCCGTCACTATTGACTCCACATATAGTGCAATTAGCAACATCAATCTCTGCTTTAGTTGAAGTGGCGTCTAACTTGACTCCAATCCCGAGAACATTAGTTATTACACAATTTCTCACCTTGCTTGTGAGTGCTGTTATGTAGAGTCCGCCTTGGTCGCCACCCGAAGAGAGGACAACATCGTCCGGACCTACTGGACCGATAATTCTACAATTATCCAGTGTTGCGTTGTTTGTTGCTTTGACAACTGCATCAAATGTAGACTGAGAAGGATCTTCGATGTGAAATACACAACTATGATAAGCGGCGGTAGTTACCGTAGCACAGTGAGCGGCAGTATTCCTTGCTTTGCATTTGAAATTACAACCAACCCAATGTTGTTGGTCAACATCGGCAGTACTAGTTTCAACAACACTGGTTTGAGAGTATGAAGTGCTTGTGTTTTCAAACGACAAACATTTGTAATATGTGTTTTCCTCTGTATCAATCATTGCGGTATTTGCACTACACACAAACAAAGGATAATCTGTCAAGTCCAAAAGAAGACATGATTCCTGAAACTTAGGACGAAGAATGTTTCCGCTTGAGTCTGCACCGACCCATTGGTTTGGTTGTGTTGCTGTGGGAGCAGAACCACTGAATGTCAACTTTGTTGTGCAGTTATATGTTCCTGCGAGAAACACGAATCTCTTGTTCGCTCGGTCAAGGCCTTCGATGTTCGTTGACCAGTCGCCACTGCTAATTGCAGGTAAAGCATTTGCAACAGAACTACCAGAGTTATCTCCTGCACCGGAGGGTGAAATGAATATATCAGTCAGTGCCATTCATCATCTCCGAGTGTAAGTAAGAAACGCCTGTGCATTCGTAGCACCATTGGTGTTATTGAATACTTCAAAGTATAAGAAATTACCGGCGGTGATGGTTGCATTATTGAATACCGTGGTGGAACCAGTCAAACCAGAAACACCAAGTGAACATCCTGTCACCGCACCAGTGGTTGGTAATCCAAAGTCACTGCCAGCAACATAAACTGCCCCCGTAAATCCTACTGCCGATGACTTTAGTTCAAATTTTGTTAGGGTTGCATCAAAAGGAACTCTATGAAGTGCTTTAGTTTTTGCACCAGTTGCAATACCAGAGGACGCATCGATTGAGAATGTAGCAGTGTTAACATCTGCCGTTGCGGCAGTTGTCTGCCTTGAGTTATCATTAAAAGTAATTCCTATTACTCTACCACCGCTGGTGGGGGACTCAAAACTCATTGCCTCAGGCAACACACCCAAATACCCAACACTAGCAATGATCTCCATAGTTAAACCACGTTGAACTTGAATATTACCTTGCTGGCCTGCAATTGTCTGGACTGCATTGACTAGGTTGGGGATAATATAAACATAAACAACGTCATTAACTGAGGGAGCGGTGTCAACTTCGATACCACTTGCAGCGGTGATTTGAAGAATATCCGAACCAAAAGTTGCGATGGAGGTTTCGTTTGCATCGACAGCGGCGATTAGTAACTCCGTGCCGTCCTCTTTCAGAACTTGTACGAAACCACCATTGTCGGCAAACAAGGTCATGATGGAAGAAATATCATTTCCGTTGGCATCGGTATCGTGAATTGACAGAACATCAATTGCCGTTCCCGAAACATTAGATGCCATTTTGATACCACCCGCACTCGGATTTTCTGCAACACCTGTATGGGTAACAGTGTATTTGAGTCCTGCACGAAACGCAGTTGTCTGGTGTGTGCCGTCGGCGAAGGTGATACCACCAGCGTTAATCGATATACCCTTTGCGAATGCTTGCTGTTCTGCAAAGATATTTGTCGTATTGGTGGTAGCAATATTAGTAACCGTGCCGGTGGAACCGTTAACTGATTCTACGCAGTGATCCCTCAAAGGTTCAAAGACTGTAGGGTGGTCAGAACCCAAACCTGTAAGAGTATTTTTCTGAAGTAGAACTTTCGGTTGTCCTGAGGCGGCCTGACTATAACTGGTGGGGAAAGA
>CEON01026254.1_pt1 | contig 23309 bp, 14 predicted proteins | sample 530291 | NCBI WGS metagenome assembly CEON01 (sample SAMEA2619888, study PRJEB7988) | marine metagenome | biome: marine biome (ENVO:00000447); feature: surface water layer (ENVO:00002042); material: "saline water (ENVO:00002010), including plankton (ENVO:xxxxxxxx)" | depth 5 m
AGTATATCCAATAACATCAAACAAATCTGAATAAGTACCCTTACTGTAGGATGCTCCATTACATAGTTTCCATTTACCGTTCGGCATTTGATCAGATCCCCATAGAATAATGCTACCAATTGGAGCAACATTAACTTCACCACCAAATTGAGCATTTCCAGCAACACTTAAGTTATTACCAATGAAAGCATTACCATTAAAACTAGCTGCACCTTGAGCCTGTATCTTACCAGAAATTGCAACATTATCTAAGAAAGTTGCGAGTCCACTAACAGTTACATTCTTAAAAGTACCCGTTTGGGTGACAGTCAGTTGTTTAGCAATATTTACTTGTCCATTTAATTGAATGGATCCATTATTTTGAGAACCAGTATCAAGTCTAATAGTACCATTTTGACCAACACATATAGAAAGTGTATTAGTACTGAGTGATCTAATTCTTGCAATGAAAGAAGTATTTTGACCAGATTTACGGTTAAAGTCGATATATGGTCTACCAATATCACCTCCAGTTGATAGTCCAGTAATTTCAATATGAGGACTTTCAGTTTCACCAATGTTTATGAGATTAGTAACACTTAAAGTAGACCTTAGTTGAGTAGTACCAGAAACATATAAAGTTTGTCTAATTGTTGCACCTTGACCAACACATAGGGTGGTTCCAACAATTGCTCTTCCTTGAGTAGTTAGACTACTTACAGTTAGATCTCCATCAAAGTCAGCATTACCATCAACACTTAAGTTTCCAGCAACACTTAAGTTACCAGTAACAATTCCTCTACCAATTCTAGCTGTTGCAGAAACATTTAAACCTTTCTTGATAGTTGTTGTTGATAGAGTTGTTGCTCCTGCAACACATAAATTACCAGCAACACTTAAGTTGCCTGCCATTGCAGTTTGTCCATTGATGTCTACTTGATTAGTGAAAGACGCTGTTCCAAAAACTCTTAATCCACCCTGTAAGTTTGCGAGTCCACTAACAGTTAATGTATTCTTGAGACTTGTAGTTCCATTAACTTGTAATTGTCCACTAGCACTGATTTCATTAGCATCCAGTTTAGTTTGAACATTCATAGATGTATCAACTACAAGACCACCTTGTAGTGATGTCATTCCAGATACTGCTAAACCACTTGCACCACTAATTTTACCAGCAACAACTGCAGTGCCACCAATATTTGTATTTCCAGAAACTTGTAAGTTCTGATTTAGATCTGCAAGACCAGAAACTGTTAATGTACTACCAATGTTTGCAAATCCTTGGGTAGTGATACTACTTACAGTTAAATCACCATCAAAGTCAGCATTTCCATCAACACTTAAATTACCTGCAACACTTAAGTTACCAGTAACAATTCCTCTACCAATTGTAGCTGTTCCAGAAACAGTTAAGTCATTACCGACAGATGCATTACCCTTGAGTTGAATTTGTCCTGCAACGCATACCTGCGAACCGAAATGCGCGCTTGCATCAACACGTAATCCTCCATCGGTACTAATGGTACCAGTAACTTGTAGTGTACTCCCGATTGTGGCAGGACCACTAACTGTTAATGAACTTTCTAAAGAAGTTTCTCCAAGAGCTCTTAAGTTACCACCAATACTTGTATTTCCAGAAACTTGTAAGTTTCTATTGAAATCTGCATTTCCGGAAAGTGTTAATGCACCACCAACACTTAGTGAAGTCTTTGCTTGAACAGCACCAGAAAGAATAGAAGATCCAGCAACACTTAAAGTGGTTCCAACTTGAGTTCTACCTACAGTAGTTAAACTACTGACAGTTAGGTCTCCACCAATACTTGCACTTCCAGCAACTGATAATGTTCCAGCAACACTTAAGTTTCCATCAACAATTGTTCTACCTAGACTTGCACTACCAGAAACTTGTAAACTTCCACCAATATCTGAGTTTCCGATAACACTTAGATTACTACAAAGAGTTGCATTTCCAACAACTGATAGTGTTCCATCAACATCTAAGTTTCCACCAACGAAAGTCTGTCCTTCTAAACATGTGGTGCCAGAAACATTTAAATCTCCATCAAAATTTCCATCACCCGTTAAGGTAAGTTGCTGACCAATACTTGTATTACCACTAACCTGTAACTGACCATCTAAATCATAATCACCTGTATGAGTTGTGAAACCACTGATGGTTCTGTTACCTTGCATTACATATTCAGTGGCATCAATACAGATAGTTCCACAAACAGATAATCTATCATTGACTGTTAGGTCATCAATATTAACTGTTCCTAAAGTAACAGTATCTTGGAATGTTGCAATACCAGTAACAAGAAGTCTGTCAAGTTTTGTGAGACCATCAAGAACTTCAATAACTGTGCTAGAATCTGGTATATTAGTGTTAATACCAATTCTAGATGGTAGAATTGTAAAGTCACCTAAAGGAGACTCAATATTACTATCATTATTAGATACGCCTTCGGCATCCTCTGTAGCAATTAAACCAAACTTTCTCCACTTATTATTACAATCACTATCATCATCACCTGCAAATATCCATCCTAAGAATCCACCAGGAGTAGGATTGTTATTGAATACTACATCACCAATACTATTATCTGCATTTGCTGAAGGAGTGGCAATTCCAACAGTATACTTTCTTCTAGTTGCGTCAGAATCTGTTCCCTTTAATGTAATGAAGTTAAAGTCATTTCCTAGATCTGAGTTGAAATTAACTTTGTTGTTGAATACAACAGGTCCGTTGAATTCAGAAGTCTCAGAGTTACCTGAACCACCCTCAACCTTGAGGAAGTCTTTTACGGTAACGTCATCAAATATGACACTTAATCTATCATCACCACCATCATCTCCAACTTTCCTAGGAATAGGAATACCAATTGTCTCTTCTTGACCAGTTGCAGAGCTAAGTCTTCTATTACCAACGTAGAAGTCACCAGCATCATTCATACCAGTGTATACAACTACACCACCCTGCATTTTTTCCGACTGTGTGATGAGTTGTTCCCTCTTACTGAGGATTCTATCCTGCCTTTGTGGAAGTGCTGTGGAATAGTTTCCAGGACCGAATCCTAGGTATTCAAAAGTATGTCCAGATGCACGGAGAATTGAATATCTTCTACTCTCACAAGGAATGGGTCTAATCTTCTTAATAAGGGTGCCAAGAGGAATTACACCAATTCTAGTTGCAAATACTCCTCTTAGAATAGTTGCTTCATTTGAACTATTAAAATCAGTTGCGATTCTTACAATTTCAGTTCCAATTTCTAGATAATCACCTTTATAGAATCCTGCAGGATCTGTGATAGTAATTGTTGTATCACTTGCAGATAAATCACCAGATCCACCAGTAACTGTAGAAACTCCAACATAGAAGGAGTTCATCCTTCTAGCAACATTTTCTTGTGTGATATCAGTATCTGCTTCCTGAGCAGAATATCCCGTAGGAAGAACATATCCCACATTACTTGGAGTGACAGGATTAGCAGTTACTCCTGCACCAATGTTAAATGTAAATGTTGTTAGTCCTACTCTTTCATTTACAGTAAAGGTTCCATTATATACTGTGGTGATTCCTGAAGAAGTATCATTATAATCAATCTTGAATGAGTTTCCAAGATTTAATCCATGAGGAGAATCACATGTAACGGTTACAATACCACTATTCGCATCTGTATATTCAATACTTGTAATTGTAGAAAGTGATCCAGCAGGAATGAATTGACCACCTTGCTTATATGTACCAACTCCAGACAATGAAGGTCCTAAAAGATAACTCATCGTCTTAGAAGATGGAGTATCTAAGATTCTATAGACACCATTGTAAGCGATAGTGGATTCACTGTGATCAATTACATCTTCAATTTGAATTGAATTATCAGTTGCTCTGTTTATATTTGCAATTGTAACTGTCGCTTGAGTGTATGGACTGTAAGTAGTAACTCCAACAGGATCTATTGCTAAACTTTCTCCAGCAACATATCCAGATCCACCATCAATAATTACTAATGTGCTCGTATCAATTGCACCTCCAGAAGCAACAGTTTGGAATTGTACTGTAGCACCTTCACCACTACCACCAGTTAGTTTTGCACTGTATATTGTGGTTGTAATTCCTGCAGCACCATATCCAGCACCGGCAGCCGAAACTGTTAGATCAGTTATAGAATTTAGATTATGCTCAATATCTGTTGTTGCAGTTGCAATTCCAGTTATTGAATCATAAACTACATTAGTAATCTTAAATCCATATCTATTATTTTGTAGTAATGAGTTAGTGAACTCTTTTGTAATACTCTTTGTTAGATCACTAGTTTCAACTTCACTTATACTAGAATTCTTAGCAACAGAAATTGCTGCTTTGGGATCCATAGTGTAATTGTCTCTATCAATCATTGGATAGAGATTAACTACGTTTTGAGAGAATCCTCTGTCATCAAAGTAAGTAGATGTGGGATTTACACTTCCCAATAAACAGGTTAAGTGATATACACCATCCTGAACACCCTCAATATATTCACTAATTTCTGATACTCTGTAAACATAGTAAACTTCTCCATATTCATTGATTGAGAAGTTTGGATGATTCTGATCTCTAGTAGTAGCAGAAGCGGGTCTGTTAGGTGTAAATGTTCCAGGGTTTCTAGTTGTAGGAACATCAATAGAGAAAGACTTACTACTATTAATTGCTTTTACATCAAAAATTCCATTGAAACCTTGTTTGTCAAGTGCATTTGTATTATTAGTACTTGCAATCTTGTTTAACTTAACCTTTGAATCGGCAGTAAGTCTGTGTGGAAGTTCTGATGTAACTGTTGCAACACCTGCAGAATATGTAACATCATGAATAATTTTGATATTTCTATAATCGGTTAAATCTGCGATTGTATCAGATAGTTCTAAGTTATTTGCAACAATAGTAGAACTTGATTCTTGTAGAACATATCCCGCACTTGGTGGTTTGGCAGCAGCAAATTCTTTGGGAATTACATAACGAATCTTATAAATTCTATCTTCTAAGTTTCTTGTATCTGCTTTTCTTTGAATAAATGTTTTACTGGTAACATTTAAAGGAACTGCACAATTACTGGTTGATATTGAATTCCAAATTGTGTTGCCAGATTGACTTACTCGGATATACCAGTTAGATCTACTACTATCAAATTGAATTGGGTGTCCAGGATCACCAGGTAATTTATCAGAAACGAAACTTACAATTTGTAATTTTCCACCAACGGTATTTACATTCTCAATTGGATTTGGTGTTTGTGCTACTGCTTCATTGAATGACTTTGCAAGTTTGATTTGCTTACTATCTGCAGTTTTGATGACAAAGTACTTGGTATCTAAGTCAAGACCATCTGGTATAATACCATCATCAGAGAATATCCTTACAGATTCTCCATCATCAAATTCATGAGCACCAGTTAATCCAAATAGAGATCCACTGGATTGAGTAATACTATTTGCACTTCCTGCAGAGTTTAAAGAAACAAACGCAATCTTTTTATTAGTGGCAGTGGTACTACCTTCCATTATAATGGAAGCACTATTTGTTGTTCCTGCACTGTCTAACTTAATTACATCATTTTCTCTTGCACCGATTCTATAAGAGTCAATTATATGTGCAGGGGGAACGTCTGGGTCTGTGAATCCAAAGGTATATAATCTATCAGTTGTGATAATTCCATCATCAGCAACATATTGAGTGGTCAATCCAACATTGATTGGAACCCAGAAATTATTTTCCTCTTCTTTAGTAAGAGATTTTGGTGGGATAATATGAGTAACGTATCCAGCATTATCTCTATCAAAGGCAGAATCTCTAAATCCTTGTGCGATTAGAGCTTTTGCACCAAAGTTTGAATTTGAGTTGGTAATACTTTGGTCTCCACCAGATTTTGCAACGAAGTGTTGTGAGAAACCAATTGCGAAGATAGAGACACACTGAAGGACAGCGCTATTAGTAACTTTTACGTGAGTAGATTCATATTCAGGTTTGTAAACTGCTCTTGAGTTAATATGTAGTGGTTTTTGTGAAGCAGCTGCAGTTGAATTATCGTTATATTGTCCAGTAGATTCGTTAAAGATTAGGAAGGCATTATCGTCTTTCTGTAGACCAATTCCAGTGAATTGGGCTAGAACCATAGACTTAAATCCAGTTGCCTTGGATCCATCAGCATGAAGTCCATTTACACCATAAACAGATCTAAGACTGATATTAAAGATATATGGTGAAGCACCAGTTACAGTATCTGGTTCTACTTGAACTGATTCATCACCGGATAAGTGTGGATTTGCAACTACAGTTACATCGGATGCAGTAAATGCAAACTGTGTAGATGATATTACTGAAGCAACAACAGCACCACCTTCTGCATTAAATAATGGATCATCATTAACTGCGCTGGAGGTACTTGTAATTCCAGTTACAATAATAGGTGTACCTACATTAAATCCATGATTAGTTGCTGTTGTGACAACAACATTTTTACCAGCAGCACCTGTATATGCGTATGTTGTTGAAGGTGTAGAGAATACACTGGTGATTCCAATAGGATCTGCTTGAATAGCACCAACGATTTGATTCTCTGCTAGTTTCTGTTGAAGTACATCATTAGTTGGCCAAGAAGGAATTTCTCTTGCAGTGCCTGTTCCATAAGCATTTGCAACCTTAGCGTAATAAGTATCTAAATCAGTTAAAGTTGATGTTACAGCACTACCACTAGTTACTGCACCTAACTCAATTGGATTGACACCATCCGCATATTCAAAACAAGTAAGTTTATGGTGGGAGAAATTAGGAGTGAATCTAGTGCTAGTATAGTTTTTGTATACAGTTCCGTTAGGATCACCGTCAAATAAACTAAATTGCCAGAAGTAACAACCACCAGTTATCTTAAAGATTGCAGTATTATCAATCTCAGTATTTTCAGGATCGGGTACAAACAAAGGAAGGATCTTAGTCTTTCTAAGATCCATACCAACTAAAGATGTACCTCTAGGAATAATTACACCACCACTTGCAGAGTTGAAGTAATGTAGTACATTATTAGGATCTTCAATATCAAAATTAGAATTTGAAGATAGAGCAAGAATACTACTATCTGGATTTTGAGTAGCTGCTCCTACATTATTATTAAATCTATCTTTATAATTTACTTGACCACTAACATCATATGCACTTAATCCAGGTCTATTATCAATCTTGTGAATTCCAGGGTATAATACAATTGTAGTTTTATCAAATTTATCGTTATCTTTTCCGGCTACATATGAAAATCTAGCAGCTTCAATTAGAGCTCTCTGAATCGTCTTAAAAGGTCTCGTTAAAGAGTTACCCTGGTTTTCGATACTATCAGTAGCATCTTGATCGGTTGGATTTACATAAAGAATAGTACCTTCGACGTTCTTTATAAAGTTCTCTAATCTACTGAGAGGCATTTATCTGAATACTAATTTTTTCTTCTAATGTATTTAGACAGAAGAAATCTAGTATTTAGAAATCAGAGAGGATTTACATATACCATCTCACAATAATCACTGTCTTCCATAACTTCACGGGTAAAACTCAAAATTTCCATGAACTTATCTGTGTCACATTCAATGGTTTGATGACTTCCTTCACTACCATAAAGATCAAAACACTTACGCATTGGATTGACCACGAATCGAGTCAGATACTCATCATCAGTGCCGTGGGATTGAAAGATGTTTTCCATTAGAATGGGGTTGTTTACCCACTTATTATATCATCCTTTGGAATGGATGTCTATCGATCCTGTGCCACCATCAGAACTGTCTGGATACCACTGCTGCTCTCTTCTATCGTAGTCCCAACCACCGACTAAGAAATCTCTAGAATCACCAGGATAATCATCAGGTGTCTTACCTTCGTAAGTGACGTGTAATTTTTTACTATGATCTCTTGGATCAAGCCATCTTGCTACCCATACTTCATAATGACAATCGGGCATAGATCCATCTTCATTTGCGATGATTACTCTTCTTCCATATTGAATCTCTTTTACATATAAATTTTGTGCTCTACCAAAAGCAGTCAAAGTAACTGTAATTGTTTCTGGGTCTACAAGTCCATCCCAATATTCTGGAAGATCAATAACATTGCCTTTTACTTTTCCACGAATATATATTCCTGCTTCTGGACCTTCCGCAATAACGTGACGGATTCTAGTATTTTTCTTTTTCCAATGAGCAATGTCAAAGGCACTTGCCATTTTGACACCAGTCAATCCAGCACCACTTCCAACAAATGATACTGCTTTACAAACTCCAGCAACAGTCATTGATGAAATGGTAATTTCCTTTGCATTATTAATTTTAAGACCATTGCCAATATCAGAACCGTTGGTAGTCTTTAGTCCAGTTTCTGTGTGTAAACCAGTAATAGTTTTAACTCCAGTTGTATTATCAATTCCAATTAGATTCAGAACACCAGTAATATTATTGGTTGGAGCAACAACATTAAATCCAATTGTAGGTGCAACAATATTTACTCCAATCGCATTACAGACTGGAATTAGTGCTCCTAAAGATGGATTTGGTAAATTGACATTAACACTTGCTACTGGTGGAATTGCAGGATTACCAATAGTCAAAGGACCATTAATATATGCCTGACCACTGTGAAGTAACTGTGGTAGTACATCTAAACCTACAACTAGTTTAGATGATTGCATTGTTAAAATTTGTGCCATAATATTATGCCTCTCTAAAAAATCCGTTTAGAAACTCTTCAATAGCTTTTACGGGTGAATACATTATGTTAGTTACAAAACTAACTACTTTTCCAATATTACCACCCTCAGATATATCAATTTTACCTCCAGTGATATATGTAAATCCTCCTCCACCAATAGTAACATTTGTTTGTGCTGCCATTTTAATACTACCACTAGTGGTTTGAATATTCATATCTTTACCTTCTAAAAAGACACGATTATTTGCTCCCATAATAATATGACCTTCATCATTTTCAGATCCATTTGCCATCATTATAATATTATTACCCTTCATAATAATATCACCACCCCTTGCTTCAAAATATATATCACCACTTTCTGCAAGGATTATTTTTGATGGGATAAATTCACTAGAATTATGTCCCTTAGATCCTGTCGCACCGACTCGTTCAATTGAAATTTTTCTTGCATTAAGTATATGTTCTCCATCTTGATAGAATCCATATCCATTTCCATCACCACAGGTAAGTCTGTAATAAGTTTTTCCTAGTTCTGGATTACTTGCAGGAACATTAGACTCTATACCATATAGAGCCTTCATCTGGATATCTAATTCCGAATTATCAAAAGTGTCTGGCATTATTGTAAGAAGCAGTTTACTGAAGTTAAAATATCGTCGGCATTCACTGTTAATTGCTGCCCATCTGTTGTCTCTACTTGAATATTTCCGTTAGAATCTTCGGTTTGTGTCTCTACCTGCAAGAATCCTAAACAAGCAACAATAAATGCATTAGCTCCTGTGGTAGTCTGTACCCTAACATCAGGCAACTCATTGAATACTAACGGACCATTATTAGTGTTATTCGTAATATTTATGTCTGTGATGTACCCTCCTGGTGCAATATCAAGTTCAATAGTTAATCCATAATCTTCAGCTGGTTGATTATTAATGAGCACCGTATCATCGTCACTATAATTGACTCCAGTATTTTGTACATGGAAATGCTTTAAGTATGGAATAAGTTCTGTTGAATCTGTAATTTGTGGTAGTGGTAACAGTGCTGCCTCTTCAGGAGTTATATCGGCAATAGAAGTTACTGCAACTTCAGGAGAAGATACATATCCAGAACCAGGATTAACTAGACATGGATTAGTCAATCCACCTGTTTCAGGATCAACTTGAACAACTGCTTTTGCTCCAGCACCTGTTCCATGTGCTCCAGTTTGTTCAATTGTAAGAGTAGGTGGAGTGAGTGGAGAATAACCTTTTCCAGGTTCTACAATATAAATGCCAATGACTTGTCCATCAGCAACAACTGCTTGTGCTTCACCATCTCCAGAACTGAATACTATATTCGGTGGGAATAGATATCCAATGTCAGATTCGCATCGTAGTGCAATCGCATCTGCATCATCAATGCCAAGATCTCTAAGTTCAATATTAGGAATGTTTATTTGTTTAAGAATATCATTAAACTCTTTTCGTTGTTCTTGTGAGGGACCACTTAATGCCCAAGCTGCAGGATGTGGACATTGAAATTCTGCTGGAGCACATTTAATGAAAGATAAAACTCTACCAAGTAATGCTAGTCCTTGTGAGATGGCTGCACCTAATTGTGCAGAAATTCCACCAAATATATCTGCAAGTTGATTTAGAAGTCCTGATATACCATCAAATATTGGTTGTAAAAATTCGTTTAAAATATCTGCAATTATTTGCTCAATTGCACACAATATAGCATCAACTATCTGTCCAGTTACTGCTGCTTCAATTATAGCCAAAATTGGTTCAAATATTCCATCAGCACCTATTTCTTCAAATACACAAACAACAACATCAATAGCAGTCTTGAGTGATATTCCAAAAATACTCTTAAAAGTTTCTGGAACATATTGTATTGCTTCACCAAAAGTTTCCTCAAGAGTTTTTAAAAGATCTCCCTTAATTACTTCAAGGAGTTTTCTTATAAGTCCAGCAATAATTTTTACTTGTCCACCAATAGAACTTGCAAGTGTTCTAACTTGACCAATACTTCCATCTATATAAAGACCCTTATATTCTTGAAATGCAGTTAATGTTTGTATTGAGGCAAGAACAGCCTGTTGTACTTCAGCAATTATATTACCTTCTGCTTCACAGGCAGGTCGTGAAATATTTACATCTTTCTCCATTCCCTGAGAAGCACCATTTTTGGTCTCCTGTTTATCTCCAGTAGCAACACTATCTTTAGTAGCACTAGAATTGCTACTGCTAGTTGTTTGTCCAGTACCAACAGAAGTTCCACCACCACCAGGATTTGAATTACCTGCAACTTTTATTAGGTGGGAATTACTCATTCCAGTATTTGATGGTAGTCTTGGTTTAAATGGTCTGACTAGACAATCAACCTGACTATCTGCATCATTAGTTGCAGTATCTTCTACCTCTCCTACCTGATGTCCTCTGGCAAAACCACCAATAATTACTGGTTGTTGTGCATCATCACCATCTAAGAAAAATCCTAGAACATTTTCTCCACCTTGATATTCAGGTAACTGTCCAATACCATTGACACCAGTACCTGTTCCTGCGGGCACCATAATATGTGCCCAAGGAAGATCCGAATCTCTTAAAACATAACCTTCTTCATCACTGATAGTGTGATATCCAAGAACCCTCACTTTACATCTATGAGTATAGACTTCATCATTTGCATCAGTAATTACCTTACTGTTTTTTGCTTCTCTAGCACTACCCCAACCTGATGTTTCAGGATCGGCAACTTGTCCGATCCACCATTTGAAACCATCTCTACCTATGTAATTACTATGAAAAAGGTCTGTATCAATCATTTCGTATTAGTTATCGTGTACTTTACATTCAGGAGCACCTGGTTCTACCTCACAATAAAGTTCAAGTGGTGAGGGATCATGATGATCTCCTGCCTCAATCTCTTCTTTGTGGTTCTCAACATACACTTCTAATTCGTGCAGTTCTTCTTCTACATGACGACGTGCTTGAGGAGAAGTCGTTGGATCCTCAAGAATTTTTTTATCCTTTTCGATATGTGCTTCGATGTTTTCCATTTAGTTAACCTCCGTAAGAATCTCTAATTAATCGTAGTCCTGTGTATCCTTTGTTATCAGAAAATTGATGTGATAGTTCAGCAACTAGATATTTTCCACTTCGTATAGTATCCGGTTTTGCTCCTGCAGTGATAAAGTTACAAGTAATTGTATCACCGATCTTTAGAGTGAGATTTGAAGGAACAGTAATGGATACAGTCTGTGAAAATATTAAGTTATACCTTACAACAGCCTGCGCTTGATATTTAGGTTGATCTTGAGAGACTGTTTCTAATTGTTCAATTTTTCCCGTTGGTTCAAGTGTTCCTTGATCTAAAATTGCAACCATCACTCTAGATGGTGACTCATCTAAACCTAGTGGAACTGCATATGGGTCTGCTGCTGGATCTAATGTTTTGATTTGTCCTGCATAACTATCCTTTAAATTATATTGATAACATTGTGTTGTTTGATCAAACGGACTATAAAAATAGTTTATGTTTGAGAACATTCCCAATCTCAAATTTTCCAATAAATCAAAGTTGGTATCGTAACTATAACTTAGTATTTTATACCTACCATCATCTGTAGGTTCTTTTGAGTCAGTCTGTTCATATGTAAGTGTACCAGCATTTTCTGAAAAGTCACCACTGATTAGAGAATCAACACTTACAAACTTATAACCATCTCTATCTTCATAGAAAAAGAATCCAGCAGTTCCTTGGGTATTTGTAATTCCACCACCTTGCTCTGGAATTGCTTTCTTTGCCAACCAAGTTATTGTATGGAAAGGTTTTCTTGCATTTCCAATAAATGAATATGTATTTTCAGTTGCTTCAATATCAGTATCGATACTAGAATCACTTGCTACTGTTGAATTCAAAATTGATGAAACAATATCAGATATTTTTCCAGTGTATTTCATTGAACATCTGCTAGTTTCATTAATCAATGCACCAGCAGTTGTAAAAGTTAAGATATAAACATTAGTTCTTGAATCTGGTGTGACACTAGAAATTTTTCTTAGATACAAGTTATTGAATTCTAGTGGAGAAGGTCCTCCTGTAGGACCATTAATTTTTATTTTAGCTAGTTCACCACCTTTTAATCCACCACCACCTCTATTACCACTCAAAATACCATCATTTTCAGCAATAACTGCTTCAAATGTAATGGCAGGTGATAAAACACTTTCATAATATTTTAACTGAGAGACTGACTCTCTAATGTCATAGTCTCCTACCTCAAATTTTTCTATCTTATAAGAATTTGGATCTATCATTAGGAGAGTTGTGCTAAGGTTCTAGATTTATAATTATTTAACGCAGATCCACCAGTTTTTATTATCATCGGAGATGCATATCCCCCTCCACCACCAGAAGATCCGGCGGTTGCTACTGCTGAATTATTAATTATCTCTTTGCTCTTCATAACGACAACTTCAGTCTTCACGTTGTAATCCATTTCAGTTTGTAATAAAGCAAAGTTTCTAGGTGGTAATCCAGATGCATAGATACCACCCTGAGGTTCTTCTTCCTTTTCACCCAATCCTAAGAAATTCATAATTGATAAATCACCTGCAGTCTCTTTTCCAAATATTGGATATTCTTTTGTTGCATCAGATAATATAGGATCTCGATTAGGAATATTATTTGCCTTTAATATTTCACCAACTTGATTTGCAGCTAACTTACCAAAATCTTCACCAATAATACCACCAAGAACTGTTCCTATGAATCCTAATGGTCCAGATAAAACACCTGCACCTAAACCAGCACCAATACTAGAACCAACAGCAGATCCAAAGAATCCACCAGCAGCAGTTAAAATAGCATTACCAATTTCTTGTCCTTGAAGTTGACCTAGAAAACCAGCATCCACGGGTTTACCGTCATTTTTTGCTTTAACTTGTAATCCATAAGAGACTGCTGCTTCACCCAACATAAACAATTTATCAAATCTTGTAGTTGCTTTTCTAAATCCTTCTACTGCTTGTTTTAATACAGGTATTTTTCCAATGAATCCTAGGAAGTTTTCCATCCCTCCTTTTATATTTTTAAATAAATCTATTGCAGGTTTTATTCCAGATCCAATAGCACCTAAAGCATTTCCAACTGCTCCAATTCCACCTTTTCCAATATTGAATGCAGATAGTAAGGGTTGAACGACTGCATTTTTTATTGGAGTTGATATTTTTTGAACAAGTTCTGCCGTTTTCTTCGGTAATTCTTCTGCTAAATTTGGTATTTTTAAACTTTTTGTAAAATCATATGCTTGACCAACTTTATCTACAAAACCCTTTCCAATATCAGCAGCAGACTGTCCAAATTTTTGAGCACCCTGTAAAAGTGGGGTTAATAATGATTCTTTAAATTTCTTTCCTACATCGTCACCAAATTTTTGTAAAGATTTTAGTTTTTCTATTCCAGAATCTCTGATATTACGAAAAGTTGCTAGTGGATCTTTAAATAATGCTTTTAAACCTTCTAAAGGTTCTGCAACAATTGGACCTACAACAGGGACATTTTTAATGGGTGGTATTACACTATCAAGTGTATCAACAGATTTCTTTAAAACTGGTTCAAGAACATTCTCACTTATTGGTTTAATAACTTTTTCACCAACTTCTCCAACAATATTACCACCAAGATTTTTGACAAATCTGTTCACTCTCTGAACAAATTCGAGCATGGATTCTTTTAATGGTTTTAATATTTTTTCACTAATATTATCAAGGACACTTCTGAATGCTCTAACTCCACGATCTACAACATCATTAGCAAATGTTTTTACTCTTGAAAAAATATCATCAGCAAAAGTTCTAAATCTATCGGCAGAATTTTTAATAAAATTCTTTATTGAGGTGCCAATATCATCAAAGAATGTTCTTAATCGATTAAACCATTTGCTATTAATAGCACTTTCAAATGCTTCTCTTAATGGTCTAAGAAATTTATCATTTATGAAATTTTTTAACTTCTTTACATTATCTACGATTGCATTGAATATCTTCCTGAATACTTTTCCAATAGTCTCAAATAGTCCTTTAAATACCTTACCAAGTTTTTTCAGTAATTTTCCAAAAGTATTTTTTAATAATGTTCTAAGAAGTCTTTTCAGTAGCATTTTAGGATCTAATGCTGCTAGTCCTGCCAATGCACCAAGTCCTGCTAATGGAAGTATGGGAGGAAGTCCAGGAAATTTTAATCCTTCTTTCTTATCATATTCACCAGGACCAATTCTCTTTTGTTCTACTACAGACTTCTCTTCAACACCCATCAAAGAGGAGGGTCTTATTTTATTCTTTTCTCTGAGTACCTTTGCTAAGTTACCAACATTCTTCTTTAGAAACTCTGTGTTTGACTTCAGAGCACTAGACTGACCCATCAAGGTCTTAGCATTTATTTTTCTGCGGATAATACTTATCATTAGCTTACGATGTTAAAGATGGATCTAGTATGCATATTGTAGATATCCTCTTCAGTGCTGGTAGACACTCTTGGAATTACATCAATGGGTGTAGATGATTCACCACTACCACCCATAGCACTAATAACTGCAGGGTTATTGATCACCTTCGGTGGTAAGTTTACCAGACTAACATTTGCAGTAGATCCTGAAGGTGTTTTTGAAACAGAACTTACTGGAGTTTTTGCTGGTGTTGGAGTGACTTTTGCTGGTGAAGTTTTTGGTGTAGTTGTACCATTTTCAGGTGGTTTGGTTGATCCACCAAAAGGTGCAGTGAATCCGTATCTTGATAGAGGGTCAAATCTAGATAGTTTTGATCCCTTTGGTCTGCCAGTATCACCTGGAGTTGTAGAAGTTTCCCAATGCAAGTGAGGACCAGAACTATTTCCAGTATTACCAACTTCACCTAATTTGGTTCCTGCTTTTACTCTGTCACCAACATTAAATGGAACTTTCTCTCTCATATGTGCATAAAAATGTTCAACTCCAGAAGTGTCTGTCCAAGACACCCAATTTCCATATCCTGCTCCTGGAGTTCCGTTTCCAGTAATAACACCATCAGTGAATGCTTGTAGTGGTGCTCCTTCTTTACCATTAGCAATATCAACACCCATGTGCATACCAGAAGATATTGCTAATGATCTTTGCTTCATTGCTTCTGAAGTAACAGTCATTCCATATGGATTACTACCTTGACTAGTCAGAGGTGTGGATGCTGTAACGGGTTGTCTTCCAGGTGCATTATCAGTTACACCAGCATCAACATTATCGAGAGTGGTTAATAATGATCTCGTAAATGGAGATCCTGTTGCTAATTGTTGAGATTTTGTAGGTCTATACTTCATTGCACTATACATCATGTCTGGAGTAATGTGAGCTTTGTTGTCTCCAACTCCTGCATAATATGACTCACCTTTACGGACTTTTCTTGTGTGACCTTGAGTATCATAAGGAACAGGTATTGCTGCCCATACTTTTGATAATCTCAACATAGCCTCGTTAGGATTATCTTTAAGCATTTGTGGTGTAACATTTGCTTGACCCTTTCCAATTAGATATTCTGCAATTTTGATTTGATTCTCTGGAGTATACTTATCTTTACTGGGGTCTAATCCAACTGCTTTTGCTCTTTGGTTTAGATATTCTGGAAGATTTTGATACATTCCAACTGCACCAGTTGCTTTATTTGCAACTTCAGCAATAGTCATATTTGTTGCACCGGGAAGTTTTGTACCCGGATACATTGATTCCCACTTACCTGAACCGGCTTCATATTTTTCAAGTAATCCTAAAATTCCGGCATAAGGTCCAGTACCTGAAGTTGGTTGCTGACTATCCTGTATCTGTTGCTTAGCTGCAGCTGCAGTTGCTTTATAATCTATTCCACCAGTATTAGACATTACTGCCGGTAAGAATGTAGCAAAATCTTGATTTTGAGCAACGATTTGCTGCAATGCTGCATCCTTCTCAGCATCACCAGTTCCTAGTACCTGAACACCTTTTGCTCCACCTTCTCTCAGTCCACTAATTTGTTTTTGAACATCTTCACTTGTTCCACCCTGTGATAATCCAGTTCCTAACTGAACAGATTTTCCACCGACATTAAGATTTGGAATTTGATTTGCTATTTGTGCTGCATCCATTCCTTCAACTGCCAATCCTTTAGCATCGGACATGCTGGCCATATTTGCTGCTGTTTTGCCACCAACTGCAACTAAGTCTTGAGTTAAATCTGGTCCTTTAATTATAGATTCTGATATACCTAAATCGGGAAATTCTGGCAACTCAAATTTAACATCTCCAAAGAAATTGAGGAAACTACTACTAAAGTTTGACCAGAGTTCTCCTGCCTTTGTTCCAACAAAATCTATCTTTTCTTTAAAAAACGCACCTAATGGATCAATCACATTCTTTCCAATCCAATCAAAAGCACCAGATATTCTACCACCTGTCCAGTCATCAACTGTCTTATAGAATTCTTGTGATTTTTGAACGATCATAGGTCCAAGACCTTTGATTCCCTCTATAAACTCAGTGAGTCTACCACCCGTAAATTCGTCAATTCCGGTATAAATGTCTTCAAAGAATTGTTTGGCTTCATTAAATCTGTCAGTAAAAAATCCAGTCGCAAAGGTTTTAAATTCTTCAAACTTTTCAGTAAAAAAGTTAGGGACATCCTCAGTAAAGAATTTGTTTATTCTTTCAGGTAAAGTTTCAACAAATTCAACAATCTTAGGAATAAATTCTACTAATCCAGCAAGTGCTGATAATCCTAAGAATTTCGTCAAAGGATTATCCATCAATCCACTACCACCAACTCTAGGTTTTCTCATTGCAGATGAACTACCTGTACGAGAAATACCGGAAGATGCAAGTGCTGCTTTTCTCTGTTCTTTTCTAAGTTTATCTTTTTCTTTAAATGCTCTCTTCTTATCTTCAACTAAGTCCTTTTTCAGAGACTTAGTTAAATCCATTAGAATCTTATTTGTTTCTAATAGATTCTTATTTGATTCTTTTAAATTTTCTACTGCCCTATCATCTCTTTTGATCTTAGGAGTAGTAGAAGATTCTCTACGAATATCATTTAGTAAATCATCTAAACCTTCAGGTGCTCTTTCTTGAGCATTCTTTACTATTCTTGTTAAAGAAGTAGAAGATTTACGTCCAGACCCAGATGTAGATCTATTTCTATTTCCACCTCCAGATCCACCACTTAGATACCTAGTAGAAGTTCTAGATGGTGAACTTGATCTTGCATCTTTTTTAAGAACTTTTTTTACAAAACTCTCAAACTGTATCTTATTACCTTTCTTCTTAAATCCTTCTTTTCTCTCAGAGGCACTTAAACTTTTACCGGCGATCTTTCCTTCAGTGACTAATTCACTAACATAGTTTTCATAATTGACTTTTCCAAAAAAATTAGGTCCGATCTTAGGTGATGCCATGCTTCTGCTGATGCTTTAGTCTTTCTTCTTCAAGGTGCTGGTGGAGCATAGAAATGTAAATTTCTCTCTCCCAAGGCATCATATTCTCAAGCTCTGTCAATGAATATTTATGGAACTGTATCAAGGCAAAATTTACTCGATAATAGTTCTCTAGGTCCATATGACCTATAACTATGCGAAAAAACTTGCTAATCCCTCAATTGTTACTTCACTCTGCACCTTTGTCATTGGATTTACGACTGTAAGTGTATGTGCCAATTTAGGAGTAGTTTCAAAAAACTTCTCAATTTCTTTGAACTGTGATGAGTTTAGTTGCTCAACAAAATCTGTAAGTTCTTTCTTGGTACAATCAGATGGATCCCATGCTTCATCCTCACTATAAACAGAATCAATACAAGAAGCAATCAATGTCAGAGACTTTTTAAAATTTTGATCTGTAGTGGATCCTTCAACTTCAAAATTAGTCTCGATGAATTGATCTAGTGAAGGATACTTCATCTTAATGAAATATCCATTTCCAATGTCGATAACTGGATTGTGATCTGGATCTTTGGTAACTTTAATATCATCTAAAAAGATTGTTTCAGTTACCATAGTTTGTCCATCATCGGGACAAGTTACTTGAATTTCAACACTTTCACCGACAGATTTTGCACGAACATTTAAGAAGAGATACTCAATATCAAAAGTAGGGAGTTTGTCTACTTTTACTCCCTTTGTTTTGATGCAATTCTTTAGAACATCTTTTACTGCTTTGGTAATCTGATTCTGACTACCACTTTCTAGAGCAAGTACAAGAATTTTTTCTTCTTTAACTAAGAATGGTCTATATTCAATTGTTTGACCAGTAGAGGGTAACTCCAATTCATGCGTTGGTGTCGCAATAGAAGGTAAAGGCATTTTATGGCATCATAAACATTATGTGATTCTATTTAGCCCCCACTGACTATGTTATTAATGAACTCTTGGATGAAGGTTGGTGTAGTATTAGCAGCAATATCAAACATATAAAAACGGTCATAATTGAACGTAACACTTGATTTAATTAGTGTTGATCCATCATACGATACAGGTATTGATGCTACGTTTGCAGGATATGCTCTCTTAAATTTATATACTGTTTTCTTTGATTGCCTAATCTGGGAACCACTAGGAGTTTCTGTTGGATCAAAACCTTCTGCAGTTCTAGAAGATTCATCTTTTTCAAATTTTACAATATAGAAATCTAAGATATAGTCATCTTGATATCTAAATTTCACAAATGAATTAGTTTCGTCTTCTCCACCTCCTAGTGGTGAGATAAACCCCATCCAAGTTTCAAATAAACGAAGAACTGAATGATCAGCATCTACCATAAATGAAAAATCCACCGCAGGATATATTTTTTGAGTAGGAAATCTCTCAGTGATTCCTTGTCTTGCACCACTTACTTCTATAGTATTGAATGTTGGTGCAGGTAAAGTCGCATCTGAACAAAGAAGAGAGACCTTTTCTTCTAATCTATATGCATTTTCATCATTGTTATATAATTCTGCTTCATTAAATGCATTTGCCAAATTAGATCCTACTTGACCTACGGGCAAAAATACCATATAAAAGGATGATAATGATGGTCTCCCAAAAAGAGTAAGGACATCAGTTACATTATAATTTAAAAATGGTATGGACGACATCTAAATAACTTGAAATAAGTCTAATATACTATGTATGAGTTATTCGGGGAAATTTAGACCATCCAATTATTTAAAGTACAAAGGAGATCCAACAAATATCATTTACAGATCTCTTTGGGAACTTAAGTTTATGAATTATTGTGATAAGAATGAAAATATCTTAGAGTGGGGTAGTGAAGAAGTATGGATTCCATATCGTTCACCAAAAGATAATCGTATTCATAGATATTTTCCAGACTTTTATATTAAATATAAGAAGAGAGATGGTTCTATCCAAAAGAGTCTAGTTGAAATTAAACCTCTCCGACAAACAAAACAACCAAACATGAAACCTAAGAGAAAAACAAAAACTTGGATGAATGAGGTTGTAACTTATGGTGTCAATCAGGCAAAGTGGAAAGCAGCACAAGATTTCTGCGAAGATCGTCTATGGGACTTCAAAATACTTACTGAGAAGGAACTAGGAATATGACACAAGGATTTACTGATAGTGTGTCTGGACCTGTCTTTGACCAGATACAAAAAGATGCTGCTGGAAAAAGAAGAAGTAAAGAGTGGTACAGAAGTAAACTTATTCAGTATCTAAATTCTACATACCGTGAAGATGATGACACTCCTGATGATGAATCCGAAGAACGTGGTGGAGTAGAACCAGGAGAAATGTATTTCTTCTCATATTCTGCTAAATTTCCAGAAAAATATGATTACTATGATTTGTATCCACTAGTTTATGTTGTAGAAACTGGAGCAGATTATTTCCTTGGTGCAAATCTTCATTACTTATCACCAACTATTCGTGGAGGATATGCAACCTCCCTGATAAATAGTGGAGACGGCATAGTTGTGCCAAACAGGACCATACATAGATACTTGTTCAGTCAAATACAATCGTCATTCAACAGAGTTACTCCCGACAATTATGCTGGAGTTTCAGTTTTGCCAGTTGAACAATTCATAGATGCAAGTGGAGATACTATCTTAAGCAGGAAAGTCTGGAGAAACTAACCGAATGTCAACACCAATATTTACAACAGCATATAATGGACAGGCAGCGGTGCTAGATGCTGATCAAAGTAATGCCCTTCTGGCAGTTTATAATGTTGATACTAATTTATATACGTCTGCTTCAGATTTTGATTGGAGTGGGAATCAATCTTTACTAGAAGAAACTTTAACATCTCAGCAAAGTGTTCCTTTTTTAGATCCTAATGATATTACTCCAACAAGTTTAAGTTTTTCTGATACTACTCTTGCAACTAGTTTCTTAGGTAGTCAGCAGACAAGTTCAGATAATACTGACACTTCAGTTGGATCAGCAACTACCACCACCGCAAATGCTCCTTCGGTTGCACCACTAACAGTCTCAGAATCAACACAATCAAGAGATTTTGGAAATTTAATTTATCCCCTTGATGCAAGATATTCTCAGAATGAACAGGATCATTTATTCATAGAACAATTTGAATACAAACCCCCAACATCAGCATTATTCAGTCAATCATTTTCTGAAACTTTTCAAGGAGTTCAGAGAGTATCACCTATTGAAGTTCTAAGAGGAACAGTAAAGCTTCCAATTCCTGGAGGAATTTCAGACACCAATACAGTAAATTGGAATCAAAGTGCTATTGGACCTAAAGATGCTGCATTAGTTGCCGCATCAATGGGAGTTGCAAATGCTGTAGGAAATGCAGTCAATTCAGCAATGGATGCGGGTGGACTTATGGGTGGACTTGGTGCTGGAGCCAATTCATTACTTGAAAGTGTAAAAGGTGGTGCTGGTGAATTAGCAACTGTTCTTAGAGATCCTGTTGCAGGTGATATTCTTAGAAGAGAATTGATTTCTAGTGCAGTAGGTACTCTTGGTGGTTCAATTTCTGCTGAAGAAATTCTTACTAGATCTTCTGGAAGAATTACAAATAAAAACTTAGAATTACTATTCAGTGGTCAAACTTTAAGAACATTCTCGTTTGCATTTAAACTAGTTCCAAGAAATAGTACAGAGTCTGCAGAAATTAGAAAAATTATTCGATTCTTTAAGCAGGGTTCTGCTCCTAAAAAATCAATTACAGGTGAGGGTGGCAGTTCATTATTCCTCAAAACTCCAAATGTTTTTAGATTATCATACCGAAGAGGCAGTGAATATATTAAAGGATTAAATAAGTTTAAGATATGTGCATGTCAATCTGTTGGAGTTACATATAGTGAGGGTGCATATGCATCATATGCAGCAGACTCACAACCAATTAGTGTAACTCTAGCATTAGGATTTACTGAATTGACACCCCTATTCTATGATGATTATGAGGAACCACCAGAGCATCTATCATTACCAGCACTAGATAACCCCGACGAAATAGGATTCTAAAATGTCAGTAGATTCAGATTTTTACCTAAAGTCATTACCAAATATACTTTATCCTTCATTAAATCCAAAATCAAATCGATTGTTTGATGAGGATAAAGTCAAAAACTTTTTCATCAGAGTTTTTCTGAGTGAAGATGTATTTCAAAATGTCAATTCATATACACTATATAATATTTCTGGAAATGATAGACCTGATAATGTTGCAGAAAAAGTTTACGGCAATGCAAGACTTGATTGGGTTATTTTAACAACGAACAATATCATTGATGTTTATAATGAATGGCCAATGTCAGACTCAGAATTTTATAAGCACATCAATGAAAAATATATTGATACAAATTATAGTTCCATTGCACATTACGAAACAACCGAAGTTAGAGATTCTAAGAAAAGATTGCTTCTAAAGGCAGGACTTAAGGTTGATTCTGGATTTACTTTTAAGCATCCAGAATCAGGAGTTACTTTGTCTCCAGTAAAACCTGTGAGTTTCTTGGATATAGAAACAAAGAAAAATAACGATAAGAGAAAAATATTCTTATTGAGAAAACAATATATTGATAAACTTCTTTTAAGTTTTGATGAAGTTATTACATACAATAGACAATCAAATCAATATATTGATAAAAATACTAAGAGTGCAAGTAGATTAATTTCCTGAATCGTTTCCCAGACCCCAGGTAAAAAAAAGCACTATACCGAAAAGGCATAGTGCAATTAGAACTGTTTCCATCAGCTTTCTGCCAATCGTTGGAAGTAACTCAGAGTGTCATCCTCATCGTCAGAACTAGAAGTAATGTCAGGACTGTTAAAGTCTCGACCATCACTGAGAGAGTTTAGTTCATCACGCATGGACTGTGGCATAGGTTCTGCCTCTCCACGGTTCTCACGACGGAACTGCTCTTCTTCCTCAACAGTTTCCTGATCTTGGAAACGGGGAGTGCCCTTGTTACCAAGAACATAGTCTAGACGAGTCTTCAGTTCCTCGTAGGTCTTGAACTCACCTGCATCAAGGAAAGGTGCAAGAGCATACTGCTTTTTCCAGATTGCTTCCATAGCATCGTCGTCGTCCAACAAAGGTGCCTGACGTGCAAACTCAGAAGAATCATAGTTCCAGTAACCTGCAACTTTC
>CEON01017455.1_pt1 | contig 23271 bp, 22 predicted proteins | sample 530291 | NCBI WGS metagenome assembly CEON01 (sample SAMEA2619888, study PRJEB7988) | marine metagenome | biome: marine biome (ENVO:00000447); feature: surface water layer (ENVO:00002042); material: "saline water (ENVO:00002010), including plankton (ENVO:xxxxxxxx)" | depth 5 m
GCATTTAAAGCGTCTATAGGTAACTCTATAGGGTCTCCATTATCGTCAACGGCTGACATTAAAGGTTCGTTTGTGTCTGGATGTTTTTTTGTTGTTCCATCAGCATTTCTAATTACTGCATTAGAACAACCATCTAGATTAATAGAATCAAAATCTATTGTTTTGTACACATCATCTTTTGCATCATAGTGACTATTAATAAAAGCGTTGGTGTATGTTTCAACTCCTTTTACTTCATCCCATGTTGGACTTGTGTTGTCTGTATATTTTAAAGCCATTTATTTACCTCTTACTCTATTACTGCTATCCAATTAGCACTAGTTACTTTTTCTGCCCCTTTAGAGTGACAATCAACATAAACTGTATTTAAATCAAGTAACCCACCCATATCGGCAGCATTTATTTCTAAATGTTCACCTACTTCAAGTCTAACTCCTGTGAAAGATGCTGATTCAATATCTGATGTATCGTCTCCGTTTTCATCTTTTACATAGGTGATTGTTGTAATGTCTCCATCTCCAATCCATATTGGATTAGTTTCTGCGTCAATACGCAACCATTTTACTTCTAATTTCTCAGAAGAAAGTGGAACTTCTGTTCCAAATGTTGTTACTGTTGTTTTTCCCGCTTTAATTTTCATGTCTTATCCCCAATGGTCTATAAATGATATTAGTAAGTGTAAATAGTTGTCGTTTTGTGCATATGGCTTTATAGTCATACCCGGTGTTAAGTATAGTGGGTTATTTTTATCTATACCTATATAATCACTATTAGCTGAACCAGCACCAAAATATATAGCAGAACTACTCATACTTTTTTTATGAATAATAACGTCATGGTCACCATAAACCCATGGACCTATTCCCATACCTTCTGCAGCGTTAATGTAACCTGTTCCAGCAGGACCAGTCATAGCGGTCATACTATTAGAATCATAATCATTACCATAGTTTTGTGAATTATTCATTCCTAAGTAAATTCTAGACTCTGTAGAACTGTCTGATTCGCTTCTAACTTGTAATGTCTGTACTTCATATAAATGCCCCCAAGGAACAATAAATGCAACAGAAGCAGAGCTTTGCATAGCAATTAATCTACTTTGTGGTACAGAATATTCACAATCTTTTATATTAACTAACATCTATTCTTAATCCTCCATTGTTTCAAATGAAACTATAATGTCTACATTTAAGTTCGCAAACTGAGGGGTAAATCCCCAATGTTTGGCATTGGCTTTTAATTGGTCGCCTTCAACCATGTAGAATGGTTTTTCTAATACTTCGGTAGCCGAACCCATTTTTGCTTTTACTCCTGTGGCAATTGCTACAGTAGCATCGTTTCCTGTAGGAGTTACGGCAGCTGAACCACTAGAATCGTTTATTGCCCCTAATCCATCTAGGTCAATATTAACTCTAATACCATGCATTTCAGGGTTTGCTAATTTTATACTATTTACTTTTATTACTCTATCAGAAGGACACTCAAATAAAGTATCTTTTGTTTGTGGTGATTGAAGAGTAACTGCATAATAATGTGAATAACCTGCAGTAACACCGGGACCACGACCAGATGCACCTGTGTCAGTATAAATTTGTGATAAAGGAACACAATGTCCACTTCCTGCATACGAAGGTGTTAAAAAGATAGATTGGTTAGAACCCCAATTTCCTGAAATACCTCCAGCGTTATAAGCACCAATACCACAAGCTGACATGCTATTATCAGCACCACAAAAGTTTATGATACCTAAATCACCATATTCACAATCAAAATCATTTTGGTTTATTAAAGAAACTAATGAGTTGTCATACCATTGGTCTCTAGTGTTATATGAACCTTCTTTAGAAAAAATACCATCCCCATTATAGTTTGGTGTACCTGTATATAAGTGACCACCAGCCGTATTTAAAGTTTTAAAAGGGTTAGTTTGGTCAACATTAGAGTACACATGTGATATATAACTTATGTTTTGGTTGTTAGATGTCCACGCAGCATAAACATTACCAGCTGAAGTTGTTTCATCAGGGTTTACTCTATAAAATAAAGCTGTATATGCATAACTAGTGTGAGGAGAAATGTGTTTGTTTAAATCTGGTAATCTTGTTAATGCATCACTATTCCACGAACCAGAAGTCATTCCTGTGTTATTAGAGTTCCCACCAAAAGGCTGAGTACTTACAAGAACTATATTATTAGTAAAAGTTTTTCCTAATTGAGAAAAATCGACCTTGTGTGTCCAAGATGCTTGTGAACCTCCATCATTATATCCTGATGACATAGAATGATAAATAACTTGGTTTGTTTTTACATTAAAACCAAGAGTACCTACTTGTAATTCTGATAATGCTGCTATGTTTGGATTTGCCATTCTTTAATTGCCTCCTAATCTATTATACCTAACTGCCACCAAAAATTAGTGACATTGCTATTGCAGTTCCTGTAGTCGCCCCAGAAGAGGAAATATCTGTCTCTGAAATTTCGTTAGATATGTAATATAATTTACCATCTGTTTTGGTGTATAATTTACCACCATCACCATCAGCTGGTGCAGATGGGGCTGAAGTTTCACCTATATGAATTCTTCCATTTACTTCTAATTTTTCGTCTGGGTCTGTAACACCTATACCTATTTGACCTGCACCCCCAACGACTAAGTCGTCTTGAGATGTATCCCAAAGCATGTATGCACTAGCAGTATCCCCAAAGAACTTAACATCGTGTCCTGCATCATCTACACCTACTGTAATCGTACCAGCGGCAGTTAAACCACCACTTGCAAAAGTAAGTAAGTCTGTATCTGATGTATGACCAATTGTTGTTCCATTTATATTAATGTTATCTACTGTTAGGGCTGTAAGTGTTCCTAACGATGTTATATTTGTTTGTGCAGCAGTTGATAATGTTCCTGCTATATTTGTTGCCGCAATATTTCCATTCACTTCTAATTTTTGTGATGGACTGTTTGTTCCAATACCTAATCTAGCATTACTTGAATCCCAAAATAAGTTTGATGCGGCAGAAGAAAATCCATTTGAACCATCAGCAAACTGAATAGAACCAGCAGCACCACTTGATACAGTAGTTGCTGGACCAGATGTTGCCATATCCATTCTTGTAATAGCTATGGATGTAGAATCATCATTTCCACCTTCAGCGTTAATAGTAGAACCACTTGATTGATAAAGTTGAACTGTTACATAGTCGGCAACATCATCAACATATATTACTGTACTAGCTCCTGATACAGCAGTTGTTTCTTGTGATAAAGCTAAAATCTTATCTCTTAATATCACATTGTTACTACTTGCTGAGTTATCTCTTCTAGTAACATACATTTCCCTATAACCCGCAGAGTCTGCTTGCCATTCTTGTGTTATAGATATTTCATAATAACCTACTGCAGGGAAGGTAAATCTATCAGGGTTAGTTGAAGCATCGTGGAATGTGCCTACATCATAAGCCTCTGTCCATGAACCATTACTATCTCCTAATGTAGTAGCAGTTGCTGTTGCTATACCTAAGTCTGCATTTAAGTAAGCTCTAACTCCTTTAAATGCCCCTCCACCAGCAAGTGAACCACTTGTAGTAATTTGAACTTCGTTACCACCATCATCTTTAAAATATAATTCACTATCTGTTTTAGCATAAAGCATTCCATATCCTGAAGTTGCATTTGGAGCTGATGCTTCTTTTAATGCTAATGAGTTATTTTTAATTTCAACGTTTGTTGCAGCCGCTAATGAACCACTATTTCTATATTGAACTTCGTTAGCAGAACCAGCAGGTGTTGCTGAATTATTATCAACATATGCCTTAACTGATTGTTGCGAAGCCAAAGCGGTTGCTGAATCTGATGACATATCATCTTCATCTTTAAAGTCAAGTAAAGTTGCTGTACCACTTCCACTAAACATAGGTAATTTATTGGCAGCTGAAGTAAGTCCTGCAAGTGCCGCTAGTTCAGCGTCATATGCTTGTACGTTAGTACCAATTACAAGTCCTAGATTTGTTCTAGCATCACTAGCTGATGATGCACCTGTACCACCATGAGCAACAGCCACATCTGTAGCTTCCCATGTTCCTGTATCTATAGTTCCAACACCTGTTATATTAGTTTGAGAAGCAGTTTGTATTGTTCCATATATATCTGTTACATCAATAGCACCCTTAGTTCCACTAAACACTTCTGATGTATTTGAAGCATCAGGAATAAATGTAAATCTTCCTGTTGAATCGTCAAATCCGAAGAATCCTAATTTTGCGGCAGAACCATTGTGCCATCTAAATTCTATACCTCTGTCCTTGTTGTCATCAGAACTCGGTGCAGAATCTCCACCAACTGTCATAATTGGGTCATCTACAGTAGTTGTTGTACTGTTTACTGTAGTTGTAGTTCCATTTACTGTTAAGTTTCCTGCAACTGTTAAATTATCATCTACTGTTACAGTTCCACCAGCAGAATCGATTGTTAGGTTTCCTGTGGATGTATCTATTTCTCCATCTGCGGTAACACCTAATTGTACATTTCCTGCTGTCGCCCCATCTACTACAGGGTTAGCGACTAATCCAATTGTTACTGTACCACTTGATTCAGCTACAGTTGTTTCATTTGAAGTCGCTGCAAAGGTTACTGAACCACCTAAAGCAACATCTGTAGTATTAGAACCATCTCCAACTGTTATTGTTGAGTTAGCTAATTTAGCATTCGCAATACTTCCTGCTAACATAGTATTTGAAACAGTTGACGTATCACCTGTACCAATTAATGTACCTGTTGTTGTTGGGAAAGAAAGCAATGCTTCTGCATGATTTATTTTATTTGAGCCTGCTACAGTTGCAGCATTACCCATATAACCATGAGCAGAACATTGATAATATAAAATACTTGGAGTGTCTTCATCAACTGCAATTTGCGTATATGCACCAGCACTTCCCGGAGTACCATTAGTAGTTACATTAGTTGTATAAGCAGTTGTTTTATCTGCATCTAAGTAAAAACGTAATGGGTGGTTTGCGTTTGAACTATCTGCTTGGTCAAATCTATAATAATTTGCTGAGCTTGATGTTACATTATCAACACCTTTAAATTCAATAAATGGTGCTTCTACACCATCTAAAAAGTATGCTGATGAACTTCCATCTCCACTATATACATGTGCAGAAGTTTTGGTTGCTACAGTTACGGCAATACTTATTGGGCTAGATGAACTTCCATATGCCCCTGCAAGTATGTTTGCCTCAATTAATTTTTTATTTGATAGAATTTGTGATGCTGTTGTACCTACTACATCTCCCGCTGGTAAATCAATAATTGATGCAGTTCCACTTGCAAACTTCATTAATCCTGAAGAAGATGAGAAGTTTTGACCCGTACCACCATATTGTGTTCCAATAGCAGTTCCATTCCAAGCACCTGTGCCAATTGTACCTACAGAAGTAATTTGTGTTTGTGCAGCGTCTACAGCAAGTACACCATTAGTTGCTGTTAATCCTGTACCTCCAAATAAAGTTGCAAGAGCATCAACTGTAGATAATTGTTCTGTAGAACCATCGGAATCTAATATTGCTAGTTTATCTCCACTAGCTGGGGTTGCATTTCCTAATTCTGATAAGTCTAATGCTAGGGATACAGTTCCACTTGTTCCCCCACCACTTAATCCTACACCAGCAGTTACTCCAGCAATGTCACCTGTTTCAGTTATGCTTAGAACACCACTACTTGCACTTAATCCTGAACCAGCTATTCCTGCAACAAAGTCAGCAACACTTTCTTTCTTAGATGCATTTGAATCATCAGCATCAATAAGAACAAGACTATCGTTTGCTACATTAACAGTTGCGGCAGTTAGTTCGTTTAAGTCTAGTGCTAAAGTTAATGCACCAGAGTTTCCACCACCACTAAGTCCATTTCCAGCCGTAACAGAATCAATGTCTCCTACACTTGAACTAATGTATGAACTTAATTGTGATGCATTAATATATTTGTTTGTGCCATTATCACTTACAAGTAGTTTATCACTATCAGCAATTGTAATTCCTGTTCCATCTGAACCTAATGAACTTACGTCTGCTAATGTTGCTACTCCTGTATCTGCTACAGTTATCGCCCCTGAAAATACGTTATCTATCCATTTAGATGTTCCTGTGTCATAAAATAAAACAGATGCATCTGCTGGACTTGTTATATTAGTATCAGTCATTCCTGATAAGGTTGATGAAGCACCTTGGTTATCTACATATGCTTTTACAGACTGTTGACTTGCAACGGCTGTAGCAGAATCTGAAGCCATGTCGTCTTCATCTTTAAAATCTATTACTGTGGCAGTACCACTACCACTAAACATTGGAACTTTATTTGCGGCACTTGTTAAACCAGCAAGAGCAGCTAACTCTGCATCATAGGCTTGAACATCTGAACCAATAGCCACACCTAAGTTAGTTCTTGCACTACTAGCAGAAGAAGCACCTGTTCCTCCATGTGCAATGGCTATATCAGTTGCCTCCCAAGTTCCTGTTGCAATTGTACCGATTGCTGTAATTCCTGTCTGAGATGCATCTACATTTAATGTATTTGTCGATAAGGTTAACCCTGTTCCAGCCACTAAAGCTGTTTTAGACATATCAATTGCTGCTGAAGAATTAATATCAGCGTTAACAATTGAACCAGCTGTTAGACTTACAACACCTGTATCTGAAATAGAAATATCTCCAGAAACATCAGCATCTCTCCACATAGATGTATCCGAATCATACATAAGTATTGCGGCATCACTTGGAGAAGTTATATTTGTATCATTCATTTCTGCTAGTGTGTCTTCTGCAGTTACCGAACTATCTATATATGCTTTAATAGATTGTTGAGTAGCTAGTGAAGTTGCACTATCAGAACTCATGTTATCTTCATCTAATATTGTAATTGCTGTTGGTGTAGCAGTACTTCCTGATACGTTACCAATAACTTTCATATTAGATAAGGTTGCCATCTTAGATAATGTGATGGCATTAGCACCTATTGTAAGAGCTCCAGCATCTGTTATGGTGGCATCACCTGACATTGCTGCATGAACCCACTTAGAGGTGTCGTTATCATAAAATAATAAGTGTCCATCTGAAGGACTACTTACAGTTGTGTCTGTTAAGGATGCAAATGTCGTTGTTGCAGCTGCCCACTTAACACCTGTTGTTTCACCACTATCAGCAGTTAATACTTGGTCATTACTACCTACTGCCAACATTTGAGGAGCTCCACTACCATCTCCAATAAGAATATGTCCTTTTGTTGACATGTCCACAGCGGATACGGCAGAAGTTCCATTTCCTATCAAAACTCCATTGGCTGTTAAACTTGTTGCCCCTGTACCACCATATTGAACTCCAATAGTTGTGGCATTCCATGTTCCTGTTGAAATAGTACCAAGACCGGTAATGTTAGTTTGCGAAGCTGTCGCAAGTGTTCCTGTCAAATTGCCAACCGCTAAGTTAGCAAGAGTGAACCCAGAAGTAGTGTCTACAGTTGTTGTAGGTGCGGCATTACTATTTCCTGTAGAAGCAAACAATTTCCATGTGTCGGAATCTGATGCATCTCTAAATAAACCTGAATATTTTGTTCCACTATCTACATATTTACCATACCAACCAATGTCAACAGCATCTGCTGAGTTATTGTCGGCTAATGCAAATAAAGGGTCATCAACTGTTACTGTAGTACTTTCAACTGTTGTTGTAGTACCACTAACTGTAAGATTTCCTGATATTGTTATATTGTTAGCTAGGGAAGCTACACCTGATGAGTTAATTGTTATGTCACCAGAAATTCCATCAAATACATATGTAGGGATACGAGAGGCTGCAAATTTTACATTTGTTCCTCCATCTCCACCATCATCAATAATTAATAAATCGGAGTCAGTTAGTGCTGCTCCAATATCATCTAATCCTTGAATGTCTAATGCAGATGCACCTGCACCTACAGAAGAAGACTTTTTATATTGTCTTTCACGTTTTGAAAGAGGCATTGATTATCTCCCCCAGAGTATTCCACGAATCCTAACATTTGTTCCAGCTGCCCTAATAATACTAATCTTCTCTCCGAAAGAAATTTTTTCGTCATAATAACCTTCATCTTGAGGAACTAACATTGTTGAAGATGATGCTGTTCCATCAAATTCTACATATGCATCACCTAGTTCAACAATAAATGATACTTTGTTACACTCTTCCATAACTCCTGCAAGTGTTACTGCATCTTCTGCAGAGGCACTAGAGGTAGTATAAGTAAACGATTTATGTTTACCAAAGTTTTGTAATATTTCAATTTCGGACCGCCATGGAGCTTTATCTGCCATCGCTAACCTCCTCTTTTGGTTTAAACTTCATAAGGGTTGGTTTCCCTGTTCCTAAATTATGAGTTCTAATGTTTTCTCTACCTTGTGGCATTGTAAACCCTTCAGATTTCATAATAGACCCCATTGAACTATATTTAGGTTTTTGTAATTCTTTACGGAACTCCCTATTTATAAGTCGTAGATATGCCATTTCTTTATTCATATCATCCAATGTTTTAGTCATATCAGTAATAACAGATTGTTGTTTCGCAACCTTTTTTCCTAAAGTTGTTTTAGAATTTTTATTTTGGTTAGTTTCCACTTCTAAATCCGTTATCCACTTTCTTAATTTTGTTTCGAGCATTTTAGCCTCATCTAATTGAACTTTAAATTCTTTAGATTCGGTTTGCCAATAAGCCACTTCATCTTTTAATTCTTTGGCTTCTTTTAAAAGCTCTTTATTTATTTTACTCGTTTCGTCAGTAAAATTTTCAACTTCTTTAAATTTACTTTTTAACTCTTCAAGTTCTGTCTGCATATCTTGTCTAGCAATGACAGCTTTATCTCTTTCTTGGAAAGCGAGGTCCATACCACTACCTTGAACCATAAGGTCATTTTGCAACTTATTTATTTCAAGACTTTGTTTCTCTGCTCTCTTAGTCATTAAATCTAATTCATTAGTTCGAGTAGATAATTGACCATTAGCATCTTTATAATCTTGTTCTAAAGTTGGAAGTTTTGAGTTTAAAGATTCAGCATGTTCTAAATTAGACTCTAATGCTTGTAATTTTTCTTCAACTAATGAAACTTCATTTCTAGTTGATTTTATGTTTTCTTCTAAAACAGTTTGTCGTTTAACTGCCTCATCTCTTTCAAGTTCAATGTTTTTATAAAAAGCAAGTTGATTTTCTAAGTCATTAATTTGGTTTTGATACTTCTTTTCAGCTGAAGTGTTTTGAACAACTATTTTTGACGAAGTTTTTCTAGAACTAGGTTTTTTATTAAAATCACTAATTTTCATAAATTTCTTGAGCCTCACCCGCTATAAATGGATTTCCTGAAAATTCTCTAGATTTAGTTAGACTAATAATCCAACTTTGTGGTGTCTCTGATTTTGAAATCATTTTAATAGCACCAGATTTTTCTTCAATTCCAATGTCTCCCTCAATAATCATTTCTACATGTGCTTCATGTTGAGGTGCGTGTGAATGAAACTCAAAAGTATTCGATGTAACATGATAATATAAATCTGCTACATGAATGTCTTTTTCGATAGGCTCTCTTTGAAAGTGTATTGGCACTACATAACTAATAGCCACTTTTTTAGGTTCTTCAACCTTTGGAGTAGTTGTTTTCTTAGTTGCCGTGCTTGTAGCCTTTTTGGTCTTTTCGCTGTTTTGCTCTTTTTTTGGTTGAGCCATGGGTTAATCCCTCCTTCTTTCTAGATGTTGCTAAATCTATGGCAGACTTATGTCTACCAGCTCCTTCTCCTCTAATTCTTCCTTTTCCATGTCCACTTACAGAACGTTGATGAGCTCCTGTACCTGAACCCCTAATTCTTTTTTTACCACCTCTAGCTGCATAAGTATTACCTACATTTTCTGGTTTTACCCATCTATGTGATGTAGGGTCAAATCTTGCACCTTGAAAGGGTGGCATAGAAAGAACTTTTAGAATGTCAGTTGTTGTATCATCTGCTTTAACAGCATTTGCAACAGGAGTCTTTCGTACATAAGTATCTGAACTGTCAGAACTATTTTTGAAGAAAGCCTTCATTTTTTCTAAGGCAGATTCTTTATTTAATCTTCTACCTTTTTTTCTCATTGCTTGTTGAATTTGTCGTTCAAATTCTCTTTGTTGTGCTGGAGTAGGTTGCCCCATTCCACGAGTAACATTATCACTTAACCACCAACCAGCTAATGCTGCGGCAGCAGGAGAGATTCTTTTTTCAATCTTCTCTTCTTCTTCTTTAAATAAATCTACAAAGTCTTGAGGGTCATCCATACTTTTATTATAAGGATTGTTTTCCATACCAGCCACAAGACGACCTGCTAGAGAACGTTTTTGTTCTCCTGTCTTAGCGGCATTAATTTCATCCATATGCAATTCTCTTACGGCATCAAAGTGTTTTCCTTTTCCGTTTCCACTTATCAATGCCCAAGCAATTGCCCAAGGATTTTTAATTTTTTGTGCTTTATATAATTGTTTTAATTCAGTCGACATAAATATACTCCACTATCTATTATACCCTTTTTTAACCTTTTTTGCCTCTTCGTCTTCTTCTATTTGTTCTATTAGTTCACGTATCTTCATTCTATCGTCATGAGGATTAGTAAATTTTTGTATGAAATAATCTAAAGATTTATTCATTGAAGTATCATCAGTTTTATCTGATTGTGAAAAACCTTTTCCATAATTTCCTTCTTTGCCATAAGTAGCTTTAAATTTTTTCCATGCCGACCCTATTTTACTTGTCTTTTTTGATGCGGCTTCTTTACCTTCTTTCACACCTGTTTTCCAAGCATCACTAATTCCACCATCTGCTTTAGGTTTTGTTAGTTTCCCAGAGTTAGAATCAAATCCTTTTAACTTTGTTACTCCTACACCCTTTTGGTTGTGGGCATCTATAGCAGCCCCTAGATTTTGTTTTAAGGCATTCCCTGTTAATTGTTGATAGTGAGCCCCTGTTCCTTTAGGTTTCTCCCCACTACCAATGGCATGTAGGTTTTTATCTCCATGTAAAACAAATTGACTTCCACTAGCGTTTCCATGTTCATCTGTTGCGAAAGCATTCCCACTTTTGTCTGTGTGTCCAGCGTTTACTATTGATGCGTTTCCAGCTCCATGTCCTCCATGAATTTCTTCTAAGGTATCCTTTAATATCCAATGCCTTGTTTCTTCGTGCCATACATATCCCTCAGCCATTTTTTTAGCGGCAACTTCTGGGTCTGGTGGACCACTTTTAGGCACATCATCTTCATGTGCTTCTAAGTGTTTCATGTTAAATCCAGAGTCTTCCAAAGCTTTTTTAGCTTTCGCCATTCCATTTTTGTCGCCTTCAGATTTAGCTTGCTTGTATTTTTTAAGTTGTTCTTTTTCAAATGGACTACTATGTGTTAACGCATGAACATCATGAGAATGTTCTCCATCATATACAGCAGTTTTTGATTCATGATGTGACTTACCATCTTGAGTAATTTTCCCATCATCTGAAATAGAATTACCATAATGATTTGCAGCACCTTGATTAAATGCATGTTCTAATGTTTTAGCATGTTCGCCTTCACCTGAAATAATATCGTCATGTAAAGCATGTGCTGTATGCAAGTCTTTCATATCCGTTAGAGCTTGTTTCATATGTTCAGCACTACCAAAGTCATCACCCATGTTGTTATAATCGGTAGCAATTTTTTCAAAGTCTGCCCCATGTTCTTTGGCAGTCATTAATGCATTCTCTAATTTTTTCTTGGTTGCTGCATTCATGTGTTCGTCATTTAATTTTTTATGAACTATTAATTCTAATGCTTTATGTGTGGCTTCTGCATTACCCATTTTATTAGTAGGGTTACCTTCTTTATCTGTTTTTAGTGCTGGAATATCGTGAGGTAAAACGTTTGCATCTATTTTCTTTTGTTTTAGTTCGTCTGCTTCAGCTTTGGCTTTAGCTTTTTGTTCTTCTAGTTGTTGTTTTTGTTTAAATTTTTCTTCATCGGCTTTAGCTTTAGCATTTGCTTTTTCTTCATCGGCTTTAGCTTTAATAGCGTCTTTAGCTTTTTGTTTTTGTTTATTTACAATTTCTGAGATAACATGTTGTTTGTATGCACTATCTAACTCGTTTGGGTTATCATCTAAGTGGTCTGCATATATTTGAGCCTCCTCAGAATCTATATCATCTCCAAACAAAGCATCCATAACTTTAGTTTTCTTAGTTTCACTAGAAGTTTTAGGTTGTTTTGGTGGTGTAGTACTAGTTGATTGCTCAGTAGTTTGAGTTTGCTCAGGAGTTGTTTGCTCAGTAGGTGGGGTTGTGGAGTCAGGTTTTCCAAACTCTTCCCCATCATCATCTGAAGACCCAACATTTATTTTTTCTGCTACATCTCTAGGAATAATATCTACTCCTTGAGCACTAGATGGAGCTGAATCATTTATATAGTCAAAGGCATGTGCGTGATGTTCTGGGTCAATTAAATCTTTTACATATTTAGATGTTTGTTTAACACTATTAAAATATGCGTTATCTCCTGTTATTCCACTTGCTGCCATATATGCTTCTGCTAAAGCGTCACTAGCATCTATCTTTGCCCCCTCACTAGCAGTTCCGCTACCCATAACAGCATTATATTTTAGACCAGCAGTTTGTAATGCCTCTCCTGTGTCTAGTTGTTCATCTGCAGGTACATCAATAGCTTCAGAGGTGTCATCTATTACATCTTGTGATGTAGGTTCTGCTCCACCTTCAGGCATTTGCTCAGCAAGTTGTTGAGCTATCTTGTCAAAGGTACTTTGGTCAGCAATATTTTGACCATAATTATCTCCAGCGATTTTTTTAGCAATTTCTTCGTTAACAGTAGGGTGCTTTAATCCATGATAGTCAATAATCTTTTGCATTCCAGAACCACTTACCACACCATGAGTTTCAGCGTTAAATACGTCATTTTTATCTAATAAGCCTTTTTCGTACATATCGTCTATTAATGCTTGACCTACCGGGGTAAACTGTCCAAACTCATTTGTTATTCCATGCATTATGCCTAATGTGTGAGCAACATGTTGAGCTATTTTTTTCTCACCAAACTTCGTAAATTTTTCTCTACCCCAAGAACCAAAAGCTACGTGAGGTTTACCCACATTGTCTGATGTAATAGGTACTGCTTTCAGTCCTTTAGTTTTTTCTTTAAATGCTGATGTACCTTCTTGAACATCTTTATCCGTTTGAACTTGTTTTTCTTCGGCAGCCTCTTCTTGTTTTTCTGTTGGTTGTGCTTGTAAATGCATAATAGCATTCATTATGTCAGCAACAGAGTATGAGCTAAGAGCATTTTCATCAATAGTGTCATTTTGGTCTGTAGGATTTTCTCCACTTACATATGAATGGTATATTCTTCCTGCAGACTTAGAAGGAAATGGATTAAACAAATCATTAGCATGAGATGATGTAACTTTTAGTTTTCCTGTTGTACCCATACCCACAGTTATACCTTTTCCCCAAGATGTCTTTTTTAGAGCTTTATTTAATTTTTCTACTGACGCTGGAGTAGCTAACTTTCTAGTAGGATTTTTTCCATAATCTGTGTCTGTTTTAATAGATTCTTGTTTATATGGTGGAGGGGGTGGTATATGACCTTTAAATGCCTCAGCCATTACTTCACTTGTTTGTAAATTAGATATTATGTCAGGGGTAAAGTTCATAGTTTGTGCAAAATCTGGGTCTGTAAGCAGTTTGTTTACTACAGAATATACCCAATTCTCGTCTTCATAAAAACTAGGGGAAGTTGTTTGTAAGTCATGTAATGCATTAACAAAACCACTCACAACAGTAGGGTTTACACCACTTTTAAGTAAAGTATTAAAAAGTTTTTTACCATTATCATCAAAACTTGCAATTTTATTTTTATAAGTGGGGTGAAGTTCAAAAAACTTAGAATTGTCACCAAACTGACTTAACACTTCATACAATTTGGCTTTTACAATATCTTGAACAATAGAAATAGTTCCACCTACCATTGTTTTACCAATGCTTTTAATGTGGTTGGCAAGAGCCTTTAAACTAGATGATGGTTCGTCATCGTCTTGGGTTGCAAGGGATAATGCTTGAACATTATTCATAAATTGCCTAGCTCTGTATTGAGCTTCTGCTTCGGCAGCTTGTTCTCGTGTTTGTCCTTTACCTATTTCTAAGTCAGGGTCTTGAACGAGTGTGTTGTATATTTCTTGTGCAGTTGGCATAAATCCCCACTAATAAATTAATGCTATGTATTATTATACTTTAACAATCCCAATTTATATTAGAGGTTACTTTGCGAGGTTCTTTCTTTTCTAACCACCACTTAGTTTTATTTTTAGTTCCTCCAAAATATTCTATTGCATGTCCTTCGTCAATAAGTAATCGATTTATATTTACTTCATCAGCAAAAAGAGTACCCAAGATTCTTCCGTATTTTCCTCTTGCCTTCTTATCGATTTGTGTTCTAAGGGAGAGAGTTTTAGCGTTTTCCAAAAGTTCTTTAAGCCTAGCTTTTGCAGCCAACCCATATTGTTTTTCCTCTAAATCTCGTGTTCTACTTTCTGGAGTATTTAATCCAAACAAGCGAACTCGTTGTTTTACTAATCGTACATCAAATCCTAAGTCTAGGTTAATGTCTACTGTGTCTCCATCTACAACTCTGTCTAATTCAAACCTATATTCATACATATGTTTACCACTTTACTTTGTCTGCCCAATACGCAGCACTCATCTTTCCTCGTTTTATATTTTTAGCATGTCTAGCTTTAAAAGATTTTCTTCTAGCTTTTTCGGCAGGGGTGTCAGACTTTTTAGCCTTACCTTCACCACTAACTCCCTTTTGTCCAAACCTAATTAATTTTACTTTTTCACCCTCTTTAGCTAATACAGCATGAGATTTAGTTGGGTGTTTAGGAGTTCTTTTAGGTTTGTTATAACCACTAAAAGTTTCATCTCCTCTAGTAACTTCTTTTTTTATGATTTGTTTAAATATATTAAGTGCGTACTTTCTTTCGTTCATTTTTTCTATCCTGCAATTCGCATTTCATACAGATTGTTCGTTCTGATTTCTTTCTTACTTTAACTCCACACCTACACCTTAACCACGTTCTTCTTGCCACTTCAATCCCCCAACCATCCTTTTACTTTTGGATGCCTTGCTATTGCAGCAATAATAGCTCCAAATATTATTGTTCCTATTAATAACATAAAATAACTTATGTCTGTGTATCTTCCTAAAGCCACTAATGCAGCGTCTTCAATAAAATGCATAACGCTAACTATTACGGCAATAGAGCCGAACTTCTTCACTAATCTACCTCCTAAACCTCGGTAGTACTTTCCGTTTTTATAAATTATTATGGAGTTGATGTTGCTGGTTCTGATATTGATACTTCAACATTGTCTTCAACATTCCAATTTGCCCCTGTGACTCCTGCTTTGATTTCAAAATCTTTAGTATCAAAGCCATCACCATTACCTGTTTCATTTAATTGAATAGTTAATGTTCCAATATCCATCTGTCTTAAAATACAACTACCACCTTTAGTATAGATATTAGATAAGTGTAATTTACCAATCTTTCCATTCACACCACTTGTTGGGGCATCTATCCAAATTCGGTCATATAGACCACCAGAAGTGACCATAGCCTCTGCCTGATGATGTCCACCACCTATACCTCTCATTCGAGCTGTTCCGGGACTTGTATTGATAGACTGACCATCACTCGCATTTCCAATTACATTTATCGTATGAGCTTTTATATCATCGAATTCAAGTGTCTTACACCGATTCTTTTCAAATATAAGTTCACCAATTTCTAGTCTAGTAGCAGTACCACCATCTACGTCAGTACCTTCAATTAACATTACTTCTGTTTTACCAGATGGTAGTGAAGAGCCTGTGAATACAGTACCTACGGATACGTTTTCTATTTTAATTTCTCTCACAGGAGTAGAACCAAGAACTACACGCAATGTATTATCATTTTTGTTTTCTTGTCTCCAAGCCATTGTTGCTTCTAGTGTTGGGTCTGGAGTATTGTGTGGGGCGGCATAAATACCAGCATCGCCATTTTGGAAAGACCTTTCTGCTAAGATAGTCTCATTAACTACCACACCTGTACCAGCTGTACCACCAACGGCAATTAAACCTATAGCCATTTGCGGGCTGAACCCCATCATTCTTAGGAAAGAATAAGGAGATTTCATTACTTGGAATGTTCTTTTCCATTTAGCTGATTCACTATTTAAATATTCTATTTTTGCTAGTAACCAATCTCTACCTGTTCGTAGTTTTCTATAGAAGTTCATTGGTGCATGGTAAACAGCTCGTGGGGATGCTTTTATACCAGCCCATACTTTATGAACACTCTTTATATGTAGTGCTAAACCAAGCATTAATGATAGAGTGGCTATTGTAAAGGCAATAGGATATTCCCCTGTTTGCCAAGATTGTATGGTTGCATACATTGGTTCTAACATGGTTGGTGTTAGAGTAAAAGTACCAAATCCTATATTAGGAGTGGTAATTGGTAAGTATCCAGCGATTGTTGGAACAGGGTTGATATAGGAAACAAACATTCCTAATGACCCTAATACTATTAAACTTGCTGCAACTGTAGCAGTAAATACATTGAAACCTTTTTTAAATAAGCTCTTAAAACTTATTGAAGGCATTGATAACTTTTTAAATTTCATAACTATCCCCCACAGATGTTACTCAGTTTTATAATACTCGTTTAACTCCTTCCATTGAGCATCGTTATCAGCTTTTTCTTCATCAGTCCATGCATATCTGTCTGATTGAGGTTCATCTAAATAAAGATGTATTCCTTCATCTTCTTCAATCGATGCTTTCAATAAAGAAGTGGAGTTTTTAATCTCCTCTAAACTATTATACTCAACATCGTGATTTTTTATGACCCATTCTAATGCATTGTCTCTTCTTCTTTTTAGGGTATCTATCATTTTAGATTTCGATTGTGGGGCAATACCAGAATCAGTAACTAAATCTTCTATTACAGAATCTTTCATTTGTATAAGTTTGTCAGTAGCTTTTTGCCAAGTATTACTCATACCTTCACCACCACCAAAGACATGTGCTGTTGTAGGGTTTATTTCTTTGTCTAAAAAGCCATCTAATTCAGATAAATGTTCGTTTTTCCAATCATGAAAATCATTCTTTTTTCCACTTAAACCATTGTGTTCTAATGCACCACCTTGGTCAAGTCTATAAAATTTACCTTCGTGTTCTAATATGTTCCCATAAGGTTTTTCAACTCCTGCCCCAACAACATCTCTGTTTGCTAAGACAGCATCAACTAAAAAGCCATCCTTTAAATCAGCTCGATTTAATAATGCTTGAGTACCTTGATGATATTTACCACCTGATAACCACTTTGATTTTAAAGCAGTTTTGTCTTTCCAATTAACAAGTTCTGTTTCTGGAACATTAAAACCTAATTTCTTGTAAATAGTGTTGGCAAGTTGTTCTGATGCGTGTTTATCATCGTAATCATTCTTAACGTAATAGTGTCCACCTCTTTCATCAGTATACGTACCACCTGTATTTGTTCCTAATTTGCCCGCAGGAACTTCATCACTTTGTTTAACAGGTTTTAAAGTTTCATGATAATCTTTATTTGGGTTTGTAATACCACTAGACTGTGTTTTTCCAAACATGTTTTCTGGATGTAATCCATTAGTATCCCCACCTAATTTCCATTCTCCACCCCATACCTTACCATCTAAAGAAACAGTACGAGCCTCAGACTCAGGGTTGTTCATAACAATTATTTCAAACTCACTATCATGTCCTGTACTAGATATGGAAGGCATCATAAACACATCTCTTTTGTTTACTTTTTTAATAATTGCATATTTACCATTCCAAGCATTTGGGTTAGTTGAATATCCTCCTAATGCAGCAGTATGTAAATTTACTTTTAATCCTTCGCCCTTTGCTTCGGCTTCTTTTAGAAGAGGGTCTAATACCGCAGAACTTGTTCCTGTTCCTGTAGGACCAAAATCTCCACCAATTTCTCTAGCTTTAGTTGTTTTCCTACCCACAAAAATATGACTTGTGTTTGGATATACTTGGTCTAAAATTTGTTTATTAAATTCTTTAGCATGTTCTATATACATGTCAGTTAGTTTGTTACCAGCATCAAGTTCGGACATAGGAGAACCATCTTCATTTTGAAAATTCTTTTTTTGTTCTTCGGTCATGTTGTCGTACAACTCACCTATAATCTTTTTACCTTGAGCTTCAGCAGCATTTTCAAGTTTAGATTGCCAAGAATTAGCATTTTCTTTTTCTAAGATTTTTTTATCTCTTTTGTATCTAAAATCCCATGAGTTATATGTTTTTTCATCTTTCCCTAGTTTTGAGGGGGCAGAAAATTCCTTTTTCACATCAAAGTTAATGAATTCTCCATCAGACAATTTTACATGGTATGCTTTAGTACCTTCTGTATTTAATTCTAAATTCCCAGCTTTCCAATTATCATAAGCCTCAATATATGTTTTTTTATCTTCATTACTTCTATAACATTGTTTACCACTAGAATCTACTGATGGTGGTACTACAGAACCAAATTTATATGAATCCCCTAAATTAAACATTTTTGATAATCTGTGATTTACTAAATTTGATGCATAGTTATTACTTAAAGCTGAATTACCCCAACCACCCATAAACGTAGAGTGAAGGTCACTTAGCATGTCAATATATGTGTTATCGGTTAAACCATATTTTTCATCAAGTTTTTTCATGACTTGACCAGAAAGTTTTTTCAAATTACCATCATAATCATTAGGGTGGCTTACATGCCAAGCTAAATTATCGAAAGCTTTTTGATACTTAGGATTTGTTCCAAAGTCTTCTGGAAATTTTCCATCTTGTGCAAATCCATCTAATGCATACTCAAATGCTTCGGACTCATTAATCGCAGCTGTTTTTGCATGTTCCATCATTTTGGCAAAGGCACCAGCAGTCTTTTTTTCTTCGTTGTGTTCGTAAATTCCTGCTGCAATAGCATCTTTATCTCTTTTAGCAGACTCATTGTCTATATCATCTAAAGTTTTATATGCTTCGTCTGGAGACATCCATTTAACTGATTTAGTTTCATCCCCAAAGTCTTCTGATGTTGTTTCAACTTCCATGACAAAAAACTTGTGATTATCCCCATTGGATTGATAATGTCCGGGAATTTCTTTAGTAATTTTACATTTCATACCTGTTTCTTCTTCAACTTCACGAAGTGCTGCTTGTTGTGGGGTTTCTCCTTCATCTGCCCCACCTTTAGCAAGTGTCCATCTATTTCCATATGATTCACTACTAGGTTGTCTCATAAGAACTTTCCCTGTCTCAGGGTCAATAATCACACCACCATATCGAACTGAGTCACTTGTTTTAGCATGATGTTGTTCGTAAATGGCTGCATGTTTCTTTTGAATAAGTCTTTTATCAACATACTGACCTTGTTTTTGTCCTACATAAACATGTAGTTTTAAATCTTGTGGTGTTGAATCTGTGTTTGGAATCTTACCATCAGGAGTTAAATACAATCTTTGTTCTGCAGGTAGTTGGTCTAACCCTCCCGGTGCTTGTGGTGTTTTGGGAGGCATACCAGATAATAACCCTTGTACTTCAGGTTGCTGAGCATCCATAGGTTTACTTGGGTCAAATTCTAAAATATCATCATCAGCTTTTTTAAAAAAACTTTCTTTGGTATTTTCTTTTTTATCAGTAGTTAAATCTAATAGTTTATTTAAGAAGTTATTAGTAGTCATAGTTATATATGTTTCTTTTAGTAATTAGTTATTTATAATCTTTATATAATAATTATATATTATAATATATATTATATAATAGATAATATCTATAATCTTATTATACTACCCCTTGTCAAGTTCTCGAAGTTTTTCATCAATATAGTCGACAAATTGGGTAGGAGAAAACACTTTAGCAAATTTTTCTAAATAATATCTGTCTTTTTGTTCCCTATCATCCACAGCAATACAGTTGTCTGGAACTTTATAATAAGTTTCTTTGGAGTAAAAAGGCAACTTGTAGTCTTTGAAAATAGTCTTAGCAATCATTTCGGCATATTTCTTGCCACCATATGACCAAATACAAACCTTAAATAAATTTTTGTCTAATCCTTTTTTTAACACTTCGATTAAATCGTGATTAACTGTCAAATTTCCAAAATAAGGGTTGTTGGGGTTTTCCCAAAAAACTAGTGTTTCATCTACGTCTACATATACTTTTGTTAGCATTTCCTCTCCTTTTCTTAGGCAAGGAATTATGTTATTTAAAGTATCAAAATAAAATTTCAATATTCCCTGCCCTATAATCATTCTATCACATGGGTACGTATTTGACAAAATAGGTAAAGCGTTATAGTCTATTTACATACAAGTAGAAAGAAATATGAAAAAAGTTTGTAATAACTGTGAAGAAAAAAATATTGTTGGTGGATTTCATAAAACCACAATGGAAAAACAAACCTTTAGTGGTTTGGGGTGGACTAGAGATGAAATACGATGGGTAAATTCTTATTGGTGTTCAAAGTGTTTATTAGAGTATAGCACTAATGAAATTAAACCAAAATGGAATAAGAAAATCCAACCCTTAAGAGACACTAATATTCAAATGTATCATAAGGTACAAGACAACCCAAAATTTATTCCAGCAGTATTTGAAGTATGGTATGACAGGATGCCTATTCCTTATTTTTCTAGAACTTAAGGATATAATAAAGTATGATGGAAAATAAATGGGAACGCAGAGATGCTAAAGAACAAAGTAAAAAACGTTTTGTATCTGACAATAGAAAGTCTGTACATTTAATTGCTCGTATGTCTTTAGAACCTGACAAACCAAAACAAGTAAAACGAAAAAAGTGGAGATAGGTGAATGATACAGTATCCCTTAAATGAACAAGAAAAAAGATTAAGAGAAGTTGGAAATAGAAATAAAGGTATCCAAGCAATTTGGGTCGGATTAAAAAAAGTATATCAAAGGAAATAATAATGGCAGAAATTAACGATGAGACAAAAGTATGGCAAACTTTCTTAGATTTTCATGCATTAATATCACAAAGTGGTAAAGATGTAGGACTTGATGTGTATGGTACTGATATGTCTACTGAAATAGCAGCTAAGTTAACTATTGCCCACTTTTTATCTGAGGTTGCAGAAAAAATTAAGCAAGGGAACAAGATAGCATTTAGGAAATCTTAATATGCCTAACTACTCTTATAGATGTTCCAAATGTAACATTGATAATGTGAAAAGGTTTCTTTATCAAATGAATCCTGAAACAGGCAATATTGACTTGAGAATATGTGAAGATTGTTCTACACCTGTAGAAAGAGTTTGGAAAAAACCTTCTTCAGATTGGTATAGGAGTATAAGACGAGATGGAACTTAATTTTGGTCAACAAATTACATTGTTTTTAGGTGCTTTCATTGTGCTTTTCGTAATTATTAAAGTCTATTTTAGATGATGGTTGAAAAAAGCTCGCCAAAATAGTAAAATGTATTATATGGTCACTCTCTAAACCTTATGGGAGTATCCCAACGGAAGAGGAACGCTTAGTGCGTTCATAAGTGACAATATTGGTAACTAGTTGTTATCAAAACAAATTTCGTGGAGAAGGACATGGCGAAAGTAGAAAAGGCAAAACAAATTGGTACAGGACTAGCTGTTGGTGCTGCTATTGTTGGTGGCATTATTGCATATAGAAATAGAAAGAAAATAAGCAAGGCAGCTAAAAAGTCTACTAATAATGCAAAGATTTCTTTATATAACAAAAAAGAAAACGCATTACATTGGAAAGACAGGAAGGTTTGGGATGCTTGGCAAAAGGTAGAAGACTTTGGTAATACAAGGAAACTAAAAAGTACCTCGGTTAGAGATATAGCTTGGGGTTAACCTCTTGACTAAATCATTCCATATAGAAGAAAAGGGCGTTAGATTATCTAAGAAGGATTTAAATGCCCTTAGTCTTCTGTTTAAATATCGTTGGATGGCTTCTGTTAAGAATTGGAAGGAAAAGGGCTTACAGCAATGCCAATGGATTGTTTCTTGCCCCAACGAAAACAACGAGTGGTTAGAATTTAGAGATAATTCACTACATGTTGCTATAAAGAAAATATTAAGAAAAGTATATGACAAGGAGATACCCCTGTGAAGAAGAAGAACTATGAGTTAAATAAGAACTTTAAACATGATGTTAAGGTTCAAGAGATTAGAGAAAAGGCTATAGGAGAACTATTACAAGACAAAACCATTGAAATAAAGACTGAAATGGGTATGTGGAAAGACACAGGGAACATAGCCATAGAACTAAAGTTTAATGGAAAGCCTTCTGGAATAACAAAGACTGAGGCAGACTATTGGTGGCATAGCCTAGAACTAGATGATAAACCCTTCGCCCACATCGTATTTGACACAGAAACCCTCAGAACACACCTTAAGAGCCTTCACAAGCAAGGAAAGGTTAAGAAGGTAGTAGGTGGTGATGACAACCTCTCTGAAATAGCTCTTGTAAAGCTAACTGAATTACTTAACCCCCAAAATATTAACTACACCAAAGAACAATGGTTAGGATTGTAATTATTAACCCCCCATTCTAAAGGGAACTAATGAACGAAGTATTTAATGTAACCTTCATTATTACAATGATTCTTACACTTATTGCACTCTTCCTCTTACCTACTATGCCAGATTAAGGCAATTATATTTCTTTATATTTAGATATTTGAAATTTTACTCTCTGTAGAAAATAGTGTGTTTAGGGCTAGACTCCCCTGCATCGATTTTGCACAACCGGGGGGTAGGAAGGCATCGGTTCTAGGAGGAAATTGTCTGATTCTTGTCTGATAATTTTTATTTTTGCATCACCATCTGAGTCGGTGACATTTGGGGTGATGGTTGGTGATGGTCGTTCCGTTTGGTTGGGGTCGTGGATTTCCGAGTACACGATTTCAATTTTAAAATCAAATAAAAATTGGTCGATATTAGGGGTTGACAACTTTTGACAAATCCTTTATAATAGTATCATAAACAAAAACATAAACCACAAGGAGAATGTGAATTATGAATCAAGGGTGGGAGATGAATACTTTCATGAATGTTATGCCAAGAATTAGAATGAAACAAATGGCAAACAAGATGTGGGAAGAGTATCAATCAAATCCAAAGTATCAT
>CEON01063549.1_pt1 | contig 23174 bp, 8 predicted proteins | sample 530291 | NCBI WGS metagenome assembly CEON01 (sample SAMEA2619888, study PRJEB7988) | marine metagenome | biome: marine biome (ENVO:00000447); feature: surface water layer (ENVO:00002042); material: "saline water (ENVO:00002010), including plankton (ENVO:xxxxxxxx)" | depth 5 m
GATCTTCGCCCTTCGATTATATCAAGTCTATCGGATGGTGTTGGGAAGTACTTGACAACTCACAGGTGAGTAAGGTATAATGAGAGGGAACATTGGAGGCACTATGTAACACTCACTGAAACAATCATAAATGTTACTTTGGGCAGTTAAATGGCCCCCGTTAAATATAAAGAAAGCCACTACCCTAACCTACAAAGGTTCCCCAGAGAGATCGATATATTATTACAAAATACATTTACACCAGAATTAAAAAATTTTCTCAGGTAAAAAATGGACTCTAAAACCCGCATAGAGAGACAAGATGTAAGAGTATGGGCAATTGAGAAATTAATCATCAAAGAGTCGTTTCTAGACCCCCGTATGTATGCCTGTGCAGACTATTATGCATCTTCTTATGCATCTAGAAGTGTAAATGATCTATATACACTATGGGTTGAGTGGAAGACGAGAAATCCCACTGACAACCCACAGGTATACAATCGACTGTAAATGGTATGTCCCATAGATTCACAACAACACTTGAAGAGGATGATTTTGGAGATCTTATCCTTACTATCCCCTATGAAATTTGTGAAGAACTGGGTTGGAACATTGGAACGGATTTAGACTACGATATAGTAGACAATGAAAGTTTTGTATTAAAAAAAGCAAAAGATGAGTGAAGAAAAAGTTCAGGTGCCAACCGAAGAAGCAGTTCAACAGATTGCAGATAGTTTAGATGTAATCAATGAATGCATTCTAAAACTCGCAGAGCGCGTCAAAGCAATTGAAGATTATGTACAGGAGTTATCTCCTGCAAATAAAATTTTTTATAAACCAAAAGGTAGCGAAGAGTATCTAAACCTCTCAGATAACTTTAATCAGATATACAAACGACTCGGAGAACTAGAGGATGGGGTGTAAAACTCAAGGAGGATATCAGTTTGGTGAGTGTTCAGGTTTTGGACCTAATTTAGAGCATTGTTATTACTATACGGCACCTGCAGGTCAAGGTGTCTCTTTAGTTTATGAGGAGTATCCTCAAAATGCGATTCGTACAGGAAACTACAATATTCCTGGACGTGAATCGAATGCTGTCATGTATCCTAGTATTGCAACAGAAACAAACGACACAACTTCATACTCAGGTATTGGTGACGGAGCAGGAGCAGCAAATTGCGGCAAAGTAACGAAACCTGACAATTGTTCGCTAGCAAATTCCAGATTCTCAACTGGAACTCCTATCATTGTTCTCGACTACTACCCAGAAACACTGTCGTTCGACTTTAACTTCTCTGACACTTGGTTCGCATACATGTATGATACCTCTAATAATGCTGGTATCATTGGAACACCTTGTTATTATCTTGAAACAGAGCGTGGGACGAGGGTATCTACTGCTGTTGGAAGTTCAGCATCTTATGAAGACAGAACTATCTGCTATCCTTGCTCTGGATTTACTGCTACCCCCGCGAAGACCACAGTACGATATGAAACTGGTCAAGATTTGACGGGCGACTTGGATTGTCCCCATCCCACACTCTTTGGTATTGGAACTGATTCAAAGAAACTTTGTTTCACCTATAACTCTTTATCCACACAACTTCCAAATGGTGTAATTGATTTTGAACTAAGTTATGATGGTGTAACTTATACTGATACATGGGATCAAGGAGCAAGCACAGGAACACCATATATTACCTCTCAGAACCCTTGGCAAGCAGGTGATAACACCTTTACTGACTTCGAGGTGTTTGATCTTAGTGATGGTAATACAAAGAATGATTTTATCGTTAAGTTTAGGATTGAACCTGTAATCGACGATAGCGGCGCGACCACAGTATTCACAGGTACTAGGTGGACTGTAACAGAATTATTGAATGCAGGAACTGGATATGCAGTTGGTGACGTATTTCCTTTGCAATATGTCCATAGACACCCTGATAACTCCCAAACAACTCTTACATTAAACCTAAAAATTACCAACGTTGGTCCTGTTTCAGCACAGACTAGTGGTGATGCTAACTTTGATGTCTTACGAGTAGGTGATACTCTTAATGGTCATAAGATTACTCGCGCCTTCCACATGTTCGATCCCTATGAAGGATTGAACTCTAGTAGCAATTTCTCTTATCATGTCGTCTATGTTGATGGTGCTGGTAATAATTTTGTAAAAGAAACTCAGTACACATCAGATCGTAACCACGTTATTACTGCAAAAGCGGGTTATGGTATACCTGATAGAGGTATGTTGGTTGGTTTATATGAGTTTTTGGACAAATCTCTTCAATATATGACAGCAGATGTCAATAGAAATGCTCCAGATACGTTTAATCGGATCAAACAACCTGTTGGATTTGTTGAAATCAATGAAAATGGTCAGGTAACTGGTGTAAATCTTGATAGTGGTGTCTTTAGTTTTGATCAAACAACACTCACAAGTGCTAGTGGATATAGTTCAGATGAAGATATTCCCTGTTCTGGTGGATCTGGGAGTGGATTGAAGGTTGATATCGACGTTGGAACGGTTCTTGACGACAATGGAAACGAACTTGACAACTCAATTATTGGTGTAAGAGTCGCTTCAGCGGGTTCTGGTTACCAAAAAGGTGATGTAGTTACCATTTCTGGCGGTAATGCAACAATTACGGTTGCTGAAACCACTAATGGCGGTGAAAATTGGCAATTTTTGCCTAATGATCCCATTTTGAAGATTGGAAGTCCTAATGATGCCAATACTGGTTTTGCTAGGAAGTCTACAAATGACGGTGCTACCGACTTTGTATTTGAAGAAAGCAAAGATGGCAGCTTCAAATTTGAAATTGTGACTGCTGCTGATGGTGATCCTACCGTAGAAGCGGTACTTGACACTGGTGGAGACAATAGAGGCGCGGAAGTTGAGGGAATTTTTGTTGGAGGTGTCCTAACTAACGTAAAAATTAAGGATGGCGGCAAAGGATACACTAAAGATTCGCGTCCAAGCGTCTTTGTAAGCAATACTAATGAGGAAAATACCCTAATTCAAAAAAATGAAGGGTTTAGAGGCGATCTAGTTGACGAATTTAGCGGAATTTTGGGTGATTTGCCCGATGGAGGTGACCCAAAAGACAAAGGAGTGCCCAGAGTACAAGAAAGTGACTATTCGGCACTATCAAGCAGTTATAATTCAACACCTAGTGAGTTTGAATATACTGAAACTAAACCTAAATTCGATATTAAAATGGATCCTGATAGGAAAAGGATTGATCAGTTCCCGCAAAATCGTTTTAGTAAGGATGCTGTCGATCCTTTAAGGGATTTAATGAAACCCCAGTATGATTTAAAATACTTGAAAGACGTTGATGTCACTCAAGAATACAAAGATGTTATTAGAGAAGATAAAAAAAGAATTAGAGATCAAGTTGATCGTGATTGTGATGCGATTACACAACCAAAAATTCCTGAGTTTAAATCATCACCAGATAGTAAGGTTGAATCAGTTCAAGGTAGTTTCACGGGACTTCCAACCGCATCAACCTACACTAAATACATTATGCGGCAGTATAGACCCGATCCTTCAAGCGCGAGGGCTATTCTCGTGACTCTTTCAATGACTCCTGTTCAAACTGGTTGTTCTCATTTTACCTGTAATGCTCCTCAAGGCAACTCAGATTCAACTTCACAAACTAATGATGTTGATGAAAATGGTCAATCTACTGGGACAACAACTACAACGACCCTTCAATATACAATGTTTCCAACAGTTGCACCTCCTACAGGACCAGGTGTTCGACAATGGACTGCAACTGGTGTAATGCCGATATTTCACGATTTAACTCGGGGAGCAAAAACAGTACAACTCGCTACTGACGCAAAAGGTAATCCATTCGCAGATTAAAATGGCAGGTTTAGCAGCAGCAATCTATCAAGGACCCTGTAGTGGTCATGGATGTGGCGTAGCCCCAGTTCCAGGCGTTCCAGGTGCTCCGTCAGCACCGCCAGCTGGAGGTACAGCATCTCACCATCCTGGTTTGGGTGGTGGACTACTCCCTAACTGTCCACACCCCTCTCTGAGTCCTACAATCAGACCTGTTGCTCTGCCAGCGGTTAATGCGGTTGCTCTCTGGGCACCGCTGATGCAAGCACCTCTCACTCCCTTAACAGCGACTAGGAATGTTTTCATCAATAAAGCATATCCGATCATTGATCAGGATCTTTTAACTACTCACCCAACAAAAACACAATTTACAACCAGTTCTATTGGATATAAATGTTTCACTACCTTGAATACACCTGCTTGGTGGTGTACAATAGGTGTTACAGCGGGTCGAGAAGCGCCAGTAGGACACGCCCGTAAACTATTTGCAACCAGCAAGACTGTCTTTATTAATGGCAGACGCGCTGGACGCTTCTCCGACCCGTTTGGCGATGGTTCCACCGCCTTCCCCTGTTTATCAGTGGTAACGGGTTCTAGTATTAACGTTTTTATAGGAATTTAAGCATTTAATTATGGCAAAAGTTAAAAAGTCACTCACTGGTGGCAACATGATCGAGTCCGTTCCCAAAAAAACTCGTCAAGGATCTGGACAACATACAAAATACGCTTCAACTAGCAGAAATAACGCTAAAAAGCGTTATCGTGGTCAAGGACGATAAATAACTATTGGTATAAACTACGGCAGCGATGGCTCTTAAGAAAATAGGAGGGAAAGAATTTACAAAATCCCGCTCGTTTAAAGACGTGGCGATCAATTTTGCACGAAATCCTTTCACTGATGACCTCTCTGCCGTTGTCAATGACAATTCAATCAAACAGGCAGTCAAAAATTTAATTTTGACTGCTCCTGGAGAGAAACCATTTCAACCAGTTAAAGGTTCTAATGTAACTCAGTTACTTTTTGAACCTCTGGATGGTTTCACTGCAGATTCAATTAAGGATGAGATCATAAATACCATTAATCAGTATGAACCTAGGGTAAGACTCACAGAAGTGATTGTGACGCCGATTTACGAGGGAAATAAACTTAACGTCTCTGTTGAGTACCAAGTAGTTGGTTTGCCTATCGTGGAAACAATCGAATTTATCTTACAGAGACCCGAATAATGCAACCCAACAATTTAACAGCATTAGATTTTGAAGACGTAAAGTCTTCTATCAAGTCGTATCTGAGAACTCGCACTGAGTTTACTGATTACGACTTTGATGGTTCGTCTTTGTCGTATCTTATTGACATTTTAGCATATAACACATATTACACAGCGTTCAATGCCAACATGGCACTGAATGAGACGTTTTTAACGTCAGCAACGGTAAGGGATAATATTGTTAATATTGCAAAACTCTTAAATTATGTCCCAAGATCGATTATATCGTCAAAAGCGTGCTTATATCTAGAATTACAAACTACACCAGTTAACGGAGAGTATCCTACTTCAGTTACCCTTAAGAAGGGTGCCATTTGTACTGGCGGAAATTATATTTGGAATATCCTGAATGACAAGACTGCTGCTGTCAATCAAACCACTGGTAAAGTATTTTTTGACAACTTAATGGTATATGAAGGTAGTTTAGTGACCTTCTCATACGTTGTTAATACATTTGCAAAACAAACTTATAAAATTCCTTCCGAAGATGCGGACATTAGCACCCTAACTGTAAAAGTTAGACCTAATGAATCTTCAACACAGTTTGATATTTACAATAGAGTAGAGACAGTTTCTACAATATCACCTACTAGTAGATCATATTTCCTTGCAGAAGGTGAGGATATGCGCTATGAGATTCGTTTTGGTGATGATAGTGTTGGTAGAAAACTTAGAGATGGAGAAGTTGTAGATCTTGAATATCTTGTTACTTCTGGTCCAGAGGCAAATAACAACGCTAGATTTGCTTTTACTGGTAGAATGATTGATAATTTTGATCAAGCATACACTCCAACCACTGTAAATGTCACTGTTAAGGATAAATCTCAACAGGGTGCCGCAGCTGAGAGCGTTGAATCTATCAAATATAATGCACCAAGATACTATTCTGCACAATATCGCGCTGTAACAGCACAAGATTACGCAATTATTACTAAAAATATTTACGATAACGCATCTTCTGTAGTTGCATATGGTGGTGATACGTTAAATCCGCCTATTTACGGAAAAGTATACATCGTAATCAAAACAAAATCAGGCACTACTCTAAACGATCAGACTAAAAAAGATATTGCATCAAATTTAAGATCCTATGCAATGGCATCTATTGATCCAATTATTGTCGATCCTGACGACATGTATATCAATATTAAAGTATTTGCATTATATGATACTGGTGGCGGTTCTAATGCTACTGAGATTGAAGCAAACATTAATAGTGGTGTATTAGATTGGGGAACTCAAACAGGAATTAATAATTTCAATTCTACTTTTAGAGCACAGCAATTAGAGAAAGCAATTATACTTTCCAACAAAGCAATTAGTGATGTTTCCTTACAAGTAACACTTTTAAAATATATCAAACCAAATACCAATCAAACCAACACATACTGTATTTCTATCGGTAATCCTCTTTATAATAGTGCTCCTAGTCTTGATGGATCGGATGGAACTTGTAAAAAGGAACCTGTAGTTATTTCTGGTACATTCAGAACTGCTGATAGACCTGGTGTTGATCAACAGTTTGAAGATGATGGATACGGTAACTTAAGAACTTTTTACAATACAGGTATTAGAAAGATCTACACCAATAATAAAGCAGGAACGATCAACTATGAAACAGGTCAAATTTGTTTCGGTCCTGTCAATGTAATCGGTGCAGGTAATAACTTGCCTCCAGCAGGTTCTACGACCGTCAGTGACCCCTCAACTGGTGCTGGTGAGGTAAGTGATCCTAATCTGCTTCCAACGGGTCTACAGATCCCTGTAGTGTTCATTCCAGCAAACAATTCGACTATTCCAGCAACAACTCCTGGAACAATTATTAATATTATTACTCCATCGATTTCAGTCAATCCTATCGGATCTGTTGTTCCTCCAACAATCCCTCTAAATAGTTTGACACCAACGGATTTCAACCAAACGCCTACGCTTTTGGATATCCCAGATTTAACCAATTTAGGTTCACTCAGCGACTCTTCTTGCTTCTAAGATGAATATTAATAAGGTCTCCCAGTCTATCTCCTCTCAGTCGCCCGACTTTTTGAGGACGGAATATCCTCTGTTTAACAAGTTTATTGAGTATTACTATAGATCTCAAGAAAAAACGGGTTTAGGACAGAACATTATTAATAACTTTTTGTCATATCTTGATATTGACAAATTGGAAGTTGATATTCTTGATGGTGCCACCAAAATTGTAGAAGCAGTTGGTGTTACCGATGATACGATTGTCGTTGAGTCTGTTGATAGTTTTTTATCGAATGATGGTAGTATCCTTATTGGTGATGAGGTAATTTACTATGAAAACACAACCTCTGCCCCTGCTATTTCTCTGAGTCCAGGTATTTCCTATGATCAGGTAAAATTAAAGTGGACTGACCTTGCTCAACTCATTGATGAGTATGATGGAACTACTGTTAGATTCCCTCTTACTTCTCAATCTACACCAATTCCTGCACCTTCTGCACAGCATTTAATTGTAGAGACCTATGGTAAGGTCTTGATTCCTAATCTTGATTATACAGTTGATGGTACTGATATTGTCTTCACAACTGCTCCTAGAACCAAGGAAACGGGTGATGATGTATCTGAAACCAGTATTTTCTATCTTGGTGGTTTCATTGATAGTAATATTCTTGCACTTGATAATATCTCAGGTTCTTTTGGTGAGGGTGCAACGGAATTTAAGATGACTCGTAATGGTGAATCTTATAGACCTATTGTTGATGAATATGTTCTTGCGGTTTATGACAATAAACTGCTTATTCCTAGAGTAGATTATTTTATTGATGGGGATATTTTCATTTTTGAAGTTCCTCCTTTAAATGGTAGATTCCTGTCTCTGTATTCAATTGAGGCACCTATTCCTAGTTTTGGCGCGGGTGCTCTTGGATATGCCCGTGTTAATAACGATGGACAACTTTCTGATATCTCTATTAATAAAACTGGTGCGGCATACAGATATGAATATCCGCCTCAAGTCAGTATTCAGGGAGAAACTGGCGCAGGTGCATCCGCAACTGCCTTAGTTAACGGAATTAAGAACGCTGTACTTCTTGATGGTGGTAGAGGTTATAGTGATACCAACCCTCCAACTGTAGAAATTGAGTCACCTACTGCCGCAGGTTCTACAATTGCAACTTTGAAGGCAACTGTAACTAACGGTGCTGTTACTGATGTTGAGATCATTAGTTCAGGTAGTGGATATACTTTTAACCCTAGAATTACTTTTAAACAACCAGGTGGCGCTAAACTTGGTTCTGCAACTATTATTAGTGGATCATTAAGCGGAACTATTCCTGTCACAGATGGCGGTCAGGGGTATACAACTGCTCCTTTGGTATACATTGATGAACCTTTGGGTGCAGACGGCATTAGAGCGGCACTGAGAGCGAACATAACTGACGGAAAAGTTACTAGTATTACTGTATTAAATGCTGGACAAGGTTATACTTCCACACCTAGAGTTGCTATTATTGATCCAGTTGGTGCTCAAGTTTTAGAAACTTTGGTTGATGCTGACGGACGTGTTGTCAGTGTAGAACTATTAGATGGTGGTAGCGGATATGAGGATATTCCTTCCGTCTATATTGTTGATCCTGCAGGAAATGGAACAGGTGCAACCGCATCTGCTGCTATCTTTAATGGTAAGATTACTGATATTAACATCAGTAATTTTGGTTCTGGATATTCTGCCGCAAATCCTCCTACTGTTGTAATTCAATCTCCTCCTGAAGCAAGAGCATCTGTTGAACCAGGTCTTAATGAAGTTACTGGTTTTAAAGTAAATAAAAGTGGTAAAGGATATAAGAAAGCAGCATTTAATGGATGTGCTAGAGCGGCAAGTGGAATCACTGGATATACTGAAAGTGGTAATGCAATTTTCTCTAATAATACTACTGCAGCAACAGCTTCCGTAGACTCTCAAGTAAAATGTCTTGATGCTCTCTTTGTCAAGAGACTTCTTGACAAGTATACGGAACAATTCTTGCCAGATGTTCCTGAATTAGACTATACGAAGATTGACGTTCGCACAGCAATTAAGTCTGTAAAAGATTTTTACTCTACAAAAGGTACTTCCTACAGCGTTGCATACTTGTTTAAACTTCTTTATGGTGAAGAAGTCACTATTTCATATCCAAAAGATCAGATCACAAAACCTTCTGCGGCAACTTGGTCTATTGACACTATTTTGCGTGCAACTTTAGTTAGTGGTGATCCTAGAAATATTAAAGATGGTCTGTTAACACAGGAAGAAAGTATTGCTGATACTAATGTAAAAGCAGCAAGTGCTTTGATTGAAAATTATATTTCTATTAAAACATCCAACTTAGAAATTTTTGAATTGGTTCTTTCAGAAGAAACTATTCAAGGTATATTTACAGTTCCTTATAAGACAAAATTAGCAGAACCTCTTGGCACGGATAATAGTATTATTACTGTTGACTCCACAATTGGTTGGCCAGAAAGAAACGGTGAATTTATTATTGGTGGATCAGAAGTTGTTCAATATAAAGAAAAATCTCTCAACCAGTTTATTGAGTGTACTCGTTCTGTAAATGGTGTTGTTGAAGATTGGGATTCTGCTACAGAAGTTACATCAAACTTAGTTGTATATGTCAACAAAGGAACTGCTCAAGAAGTAGTAATGAATATTGTTGGTATTGTTGATGCTCAACAAACAACTCTAACTGATACTGGTTCATATTACCTCCCTGGTGACAAACTGTCTGTTTCTAAATTGGGTGGCACTTCAATTAAACCTGAATTGACTACTTGGTTGTATAATGTTAAAAAACTGATTACTGTTACTAGTATTACTTACGGTGGCGTTAATAATCAATTTGCTACAGTCACATGTGAAAATCCTCATGGTCTTTTGGTTGGTGATCAAGTTACTGTATATGGTGCAAACCCCATTCTTTATAATGGATCATTCTTAGTAACTTCTAGAGATAGTTCAACTGTATTCCAGTATCAACTTCCTCAACCTGCTGAAGTTACACCTCAGGGCAATATCCTTGTTTCAGTTGACCTTAACAAAGGTAAGTCTGAGAATACTGCCATTGCAAATAGTATTGGACCTTATACAACCAATATTCAAAACTCGTTCTTTAACGATAATTATGTTTATGTTGCGTCTACTGGTATTCCCAACTACAACATTGGTCCTTTTCCAGGTTCTGCATTACTTCCTGGCAACCAGAGAAAACTGAACAGATTCCCTCTGGTTCCAAATACTATTTCGACAAAAAACTTGATTAATCCTGGTTCTATTGGAACTTGGGTTAATGGTGTATCAATTTGGTCTTACAAATCTACAGTTAAGAAAACTTTTGGACCTGTTACTAGTATTAGTATTGATAATGCTGGACAGGACTATGATGCTGCTTCACCACCAGTAATTACTATTGCTAATGGTGGTGGTAGTGGTGCATCTGCAAGTGTTGTTGTTGATGGATCTATTACTGAAATTGTAGTTGACAATGCTGGTTCTGGATATACTTCCTCTCCTCTCGTTTCTATTGTTGGTGGAGGTGGTTCTGGTGCAGCAGCAACTGCTATTGTAACCAAAGGCGTAGTTTCTCGTATTCTAATGAATTCTGGAGGAACTGGATATACATCTCAACCCTCTATCACTATTGTTGGTGGCGGCGGTACAGGTGCTACAGCAACTGCATCTGTTCGTGGTCCTATTAAATCTATTGGTGTTACTAATGGTGGTGCATCTTACACATCTACTCCAGATGTTACTCTGAGTTCTGGTACAGGCGCAGTTGCTCAAGCAATTGTTCAGAACGGTCGTATTATTTCGATTGCTATTATTTCTGCAGGTCAAGGTTATACCACTGCACCCGAAGTAACAATTCAAGGTGATGGTTTTGGTGCAGTTGCTCGTGCAACAATTGATACTGATGGTGAAAATGCTGGTAGAGTTACTGGAATTGAAATCTTAAACAGAGGTATTAATTATATTCAGGGATCTACTATCATTAACCTGAATTCTATTGGTCAAGATGCTAAATTTACAGCAAATGTTTTCCAGTGGACTTATAACTTACAAGAAACCACTACATTTGATAGTGCAAAGGGTTCTGTATTTGCAGGTCTCAATAATCAATATGGTGGTGAATATGCACACTTATCCAACCCTCAAAGACTAAGATATATTCTTGGTGATAATTTATTTGTAAATAATCTTTCTCAAATTAAAGAACAAGAGACTCAATTAGAGCACTCACCCATTATTGGTTGGGCATATGATGGTAATCCTATCTATGGTCCTTATGGTTATTCTGACCCAACTAATCAGTCTTCTTCTGTTGCTAGATTGAATAGTTCTTACTCTCTGAAGAGTGAATTAGTTTATGATCAAATTACTAATCCATATCCCAAGAGAACTGCTGGTCCTTCTCTTAATGATGAAGTTGCTGGTAAATTCATAGAAGACTATGAATATGGTTTTGGTTCAGGTGATCTTGATCAATATAATGGACGTTTCTGTAAAACACCAGAATTCCCTGAAGGTAGATATTGCTACTTTGTTACCGTTGATGCTACAGAAGACGGTAATCCTGTTTTCCCATATGTACTTGGACCTAGTTATAATTCAGTTGTTGATATTTGGAATCTTGATGAGAATGCAATTCAGCAAAATATTCCAACTGGTGTTGTTAGATTTAGAGATCCTTATGAAAACGTAGATATTGATGTTGAACGTGCTCCTAATGCATCTACTAACGCTCTGACACTTGAAAATGGTGATGTTCTCCTCTTTGAAGTTGAGGATGAAAATCGCGATGGTATTATTAGTCAGGATGAAACTGATGATCCTGATCAAATTTTTGAGGAGTCTCCTTTACAACTCTTTGATTACTTCCCTTCAGTAAGACTTGACTCTAAGGTTGATATTGAAGTTGAAACAATCACTAAGTTTGAAGATGCTTCTGTAACTGGATTTACGATTGAAGATCCAGGAACAAGTTATCAGGTTGATGATATTCTTATCTTTGATAACACTGGAACTGATGGAACTGGTGTATCTGCTAGAGTTTCTAAAGTCAATGGTGAAGCAGTATCTTCATATACATTTGAGAACATTGAAGATACTTATTACGGTGTTTTAACAACTTCTGTACCCCACAATATTATTCCTGGAGATCAAATTTTTGTTGATTATACTCCTGTTATGGATTCTACAAACAAACAGTTTGTAGTAAGACAATTGAAAGGTATTGAAGATATTGTCATCAATCAGACGGGTTCTGGTTATGATGATGAAATTCCTCCTACAATTAAAATTGATGGTGATGGAAACTCTGCTTCTTTACAGGCAGTTGTAAGTCAAGTTGGATCTATTGAAAAAGTCAATATTATAAATTCAGGTTCTTCATATACTAAAGATCCTAGAGTTATTATTAGTCATCCTCAAATCTTTAAAAAAGCAGATTATTATGTTTCTCTGCTCTCAAATCAGAATTATGTAAAAATTAATGATTCTTATATCAATAGTGATAAAGAACTGTATGTTTGTGGTAAAACTCTCGATGCAAACAATAATGAAGTTGCATTTGTTGCTAAATTCTCCGAACTTGGTATTAAAGAGTGGGAAAAGAGTTTAGAAAGTCAAGTTGGTGAAACATACACAGAATTCATCCGTATGGATGTTAGAGGAGATGCTATTTGGTTAGTTGGTGAAAATAAACCCAATGCATCGATTCTTGCGGGGTACAACCCAGATGTTTTCCTTGCAAAGTATACTCAATCAGAAGATGGTCTCAGTGCAACTTTAGATTTCCAAAAAGGATATGCAGGTATTTCTGGTTCTACTAGAGCAGATTATGTAACTTCTATTAAGGCATATTCCGATTCTCGTTATATTATTGGTGGTTACACTAATACCAACTCTGCTAATCCTTTTGATGCTTTTATTGCTAGTATTGATAGCACTGGTGGTTTTGCAGCAAAAAGAAAGATTGCAACTGCAACTGGATCTGAAAAACTTACTGATTTAATTGTTCTTGGTGATTCTGTATACTTCATCATGGAAGTCGCCAATAATTCTAGTGCTACTGATGTTAGACTTTCTCTTGGTAAAGCAACCATTGGCACTTCTGTCATCACTGTCGATTGGACTAAAGAAATTAGCAATACATTATATTCATACCTTGATACTAGTTTAGTTATTGATGAATTTAACGAAATTTATGTTACTGCTACAACCAGACTAAAATCTAATAATACAACGAAAGATGGTTTCTGGGTTGGTAAGTTTGATACTGATGGTGATCTTATTTGGAATTATCGTTATGCTGCACCTACAGGAAATACTATTCAAGTAGCAAATAGAACTGTAATTGATATTTTTGGTGAACTCAATGTTGCATACACTAGAACTGATGATACTACTGGTTATAAGACTGTAGATACTGTTAAAATTGATTATGATGGCAAGATGGTTAAGCAAACCAATAATGCCTTTACAATTAACAATATTGAAGGTTTAAATGTACATGCACTTGCAGTAGATAACTCTGGTGATGTTTATCCTATGGGTCAGACATCTTGGAATAGAAATGAGTTTATCTTCCCATTTAGTTCTGGTGAAACTACTGATATTACTACACATTATACACCTACTTTCCTAAGCACTGGTGAATCTGTAAGATTCTTAGCGGAAGCTGCTCTTATTCAGGGTTATCAAACTGCATCTCCTTCTTCTTGGGAAAATGCTGCAATCAAGATGCCCGCAGCACAATTAGGAACAAAACTTGCTGGTGATTGGACTTGTGAGTTCATGGTCTATAAGAATGGATCTGAATACAATACTTTCAGTCAATCACAAGTAACTTTGATGGCAATCGGTGATGCCACAGTCACTACTGGTGGTCTCTGGTTGTATTATGATTTAAGTAGTGGAAGACTTGAACTTGTAGTTACTAATAATGTAACTGCTTTGAACTCTGCAGGTTCGGCACTTCAGTCTACTCAGACAACAATGTTTGCTGATAACACTTGGCAGTTTATTGGTCTGAAGAAAGAGGGTGATGTCTTTACTGGATATGTAAATGGTATCCAAGTCTTTACTGGAACCATTACAAATACTTCTCTTGGTTCTAAAGATCTGTTCTTTGGTAATATTCCTGGTAGAAGCGGTACATTGGGACAGTTCCGTTCAAATGAACAGTTCCAAGGATATTTTGATAATCTTCGTCTTAAAAATAGAGCAGTCACTCCTACTGCTCCTAGTGATGCTGGTTCACTTCCTACTTCTGGAGGATTTGGTCTTAATGTTACTTGGAATGATACTGGATTCTTTACAAACTATCTCAACCGTTATGATTACATTGATTACGTTGGTTGGGTTCTTAAAACTGATAAGAATTCTGATTCCACCCGTCTTGGTTCCAAAACTGGAAACACCAATACTAATGTAGCATTTACTAGAACTGCTGTAGCTCCTGTAACTGGAGTCAGTATTACTACAACTAATATTGGTCTTGCTTTAGGTGAGTCTGGATTGCAGAATCTGGATTATGATGATGCTACAATCAATATGTTCCAAGATAGTGAGTCTATTACTCAGACAACTGATATTTGGAGTTCTAGAACCGCTACCGTCCCTTCACCTGGTTCTCAAAAACTGTCTGTAACTGCAAAAGTCAGAAACAGATATTATATGAAGGTTACGAATACTGTCAAGATTGACAATATTCAAGAACTGACTATTAATCAGAAGTTTAATTTTAAAGTTGGTTCAAAGTTAAAACTTTCTACCGATGCTGGTGCATTTGTAAACAGTGGTTATATTTTAAGCACAGATACAGTTAATAATAAAGTATATGTCGCGGTTAATAATAATGCTTGGTCTAATGATTTAAACACTGGTAGACTTTCTACAGAACAATTCAGTGAAGCAAGCACTTATGGCATTGTTGGTCCCATTCCAAGCGATATTAATGAAATTAAGGATTATGCCTTTGAAACTATTCAGAATACAACTCCTGGAACTTTCGATATTGCTCTAAACGATTTTAATCTGAATAGAACTCCTGCAGCATCTACTGGTCAGGGTAATCTTGATGACTTTGCAGTATTCCGTGCATATGATGCTACTGATACTGATAACTATCGCATTAGAATTGATTCTATCGCTGGTGGATCTACTTTTATTCCTGGATCTGTAGTTACTATTGCTTCAAATCAAATTTCCTTTAATGCGGCATTTACCACTGCTCAAATCACTGGTTTGACTGGTGTTCTTTCTGCAACGATTATTACTACTTTAGATAAGGTTCTTCAGTGTACTGCAGTTGCAAATACTGACGAAGTTTATGTTATTACTGGAGATAGACATTATCTTGAAGCTGGAGAAAATGTATTTGTTGATGGTAATCCATCTGAAGAAGTTGGTGGAATTGTATTTGATGAATATGATGGATCTTTTGTTGTTGATCGTGTAGTAAGTTCTAGAGAATTTACCTATAAGTTGGATGGAGTTGCACAAACCTCTCCTTCAACTAATGCATCGGCTGTTAGTATCTTTGCTAAGTCTCCTGTTCTGAAGATGTATTATGGTCATCAATATTTGTTTGACCTTAGTCACTCTTCAATGCTTGGAACCAATCTGTCTTTCTCGAAGGATAATTTGTTCAAACTTGAATATTCTTTCAACTCTATCGAAAGAATTGGAACACCTGGTGTAACAGGAGAAGGACAACCCACTCCTACTGTTAAATTAAAAGTTGATAGAGATATTGTTACTAACATCTCTTATTATTTCGATCCTTCTAGACTTGGTGATGAGTCTCCTATTGCAACTAGAAGTTATCTTGATATTGTAGATTCTCCTTATCTTGGAACTTTCACAGTTAGTAGCACAGCAGGTGAGACTATTACAACTGGTCCTATCACTATGAAATTCCCTCTTATTAACGAACCAGAGGGTGTTGCAACAACTTCTAGTGCAAAATATAGTACATCTTCTAAGAAAGCAGTAAGTTCTATTGCTGATATTAGAATTGTTAACAGTGGTGGTTTCTACTCTAAGATTCCTATTATCACTGGTATTCAATCTACTAGACAAATTGAAAGAGTTCAGATTGAAGAACCTGGAACTGAATATGCGGTAGGTGTATACAGAAGTATTCCTATTGCTGGTGATGGTGAAGGTGGATTGGTAGAAATTACTGTTGCCGATGGCACAACTGACGAGGGTGTAAATATTCCTGGTCAAATTCAGAAAGTTACTGTTACTTCTCCTGGTAAAGGATATACTACTGCATCTATCGATATTGAATCTATTCCTGGAATTCTTGGAGCTGGTTTGGCTGGTTCTGGTGCTAAGTTATCAGTTGTTATTCCTCCTTCTGGAAGTGGTGCTGTTGTCTTTGCTCAGGGTGATAAGATCGGTAAGATCAAGAAACTTAAGAACAATAACTTTGGTTATGATTATTCTCATGACTATACTTTACGTCCTGAGATTACTTTCCCAATCAACGCACAATTAACATCTACTAATATTCTTGACAGTATTACTGTTACAGATCCAGGTTCTGGTTATTCTCAGGCACCTGCAGTTATTGTTACTGGAGGCGGTGGGTCTGGTGCTATTGCTGAGGCAACAATTAAGAATGGTCGTATTGATCAAATTATTGTTAAAGATCCTGGTGCTGGTTATTCTTCTGCACCCTCAATTGCTCTCAAATCGTCCTTTAACTACGTTGTTAACGTTGACTTGGGTCTTTTACAATTCGCTTTCCCACATGGCATTCAAAACGGCGCAGAAGTCACTCTGAACGCTATTGACAATGGAGAAGGTATTGAATATCCTCTGGCAGCAGGTGCTCTTGGTAGATTGAATCCTTCTACCACATATTATGCAATTTCTGGAGCAGCAAATTCTCTTGAGGGTGATCAATTAAAACTTGCAATTACTCAAGCAAACGCAGAACTTGGTGATGCTATTGGATTTGTAAACGCTGGTACAGGTCGTCAACAAGTATTAACTGAATCTTTCGGTGCTGCAGCAACAGCAAATGTCATTACATCTACTTTCTTAGAAGGTGAACTTGTATATCAAGGTCCATCTTTTGATCAAGCAACAGCAACTGGTTATGTATCAACTAACAGTGGTTGGCAAGTTGGTCCTAGAATCGTCAAGATTGTTGATTATGATGGTGAATTCATCGAAGGTCAATCTATCACTGGTGTTATTTCTAAATCTTCTGGTGTTATTAGTGATCTGAACATTGCTAAGGGTGTTCTTGAAATTGGTTCTATTACTAAGACTACTGGTCAATTCATCGATGATGTTGGTAAACCTTCTGAAATCATTCAGAAGATTCAAGACTCTTACTACTATCAAGACTTCTCTTATGCGGTTCAGTCTTCTGTTTCTATCGATGATTGGAAAGAAATTCTTATCAAGAATGTACACCCCGCATCCTTCAAAGTCTTTGGTGAACTGAATCTTAATGAGTATAGTTTCATTCCTAATAAAGAAACTGATTTTGAATTAACCAAGTCTGTTGAACTCGCTAGAGATGCGATTGTTCCTAATATTCAATCCTTTGCTCTTGCAGAACCAATTTATTCTGAGTTTAATAATACAGAGGTTCTGTTCCGTCAAAAGAGACTGACTTCTTCTGAGAACATTCTTACTTCTGTTGTTCAACGTTTGGATGATGTTTCAAATCTTTTTGATGGTGAGAGAACGGCATTCCCTCTGACAGTTAATGGTGATTCTGTCATTGCAAATGCAAATCAAATTTTGATCAACCTTAACGGTGTTGCTCAGAATCCTGGTTCATCTTTTGAAATTCAAGGTGATTCTATTGTATTTGCTGAACCACCTCAACCACCTGCTAGTGTCAAATATGTAAATGTCACTATTAATCAGATCCAGACTAAGAGATTAACGTTTACTAATATCAGTGGCATCTTCCCAGTTCTTAATAACACACTGGTTGGTATTGTATCTGCTGCTCGTTTGACAGTTACTAAAGTAGAAGGTAACGATATTATTGGTTTTGTTACAGAAGGAACTTTCCAACCTGGTGAATTGTGTCAAGTTAGTGCTACTGGATTTGCTGCTAATTTGAATACTGTTACAGACATTACAAATAACGGTCTGTTTGAATTTAATGAAACTGTAAGTAATCTTACAGGTGATATTGCAAGAGTTGAGCAAATCAACTTGGAAACGGGTCAAGAAACTCCTATTGCAAAACTACGTTACACTATTGGTGCTGCTACAACTACAATCGAAACGATTAATGCAGTCAATCCTACAGATACTCCTGTTGATGCTGGAACATTTGTATTAGGTGAAACCTATCAGATTGGATCTGAAATTATTTTAGTCAATGGAATTACAAATGGTCCTGAGTCTACAACTATTCAGGTTACCAGAGCGCAGTTAGGAACTTCTAGTGTTTCTCATCAAGAAGATACTCCTTTCTACGGAACTGATATTTCAGTAACAAATGCACTAACATTAAGCAAGACGACTGGTACATATCAGTCCACTCCTGGTTTATTTGATATTCAACTTAATGACACTATTATTGGTGCAAAGTCTGGTGTTGTTGCAACGATTGCTTCAACCTCTGCATATCAAGATCCCAGCACACAAGCATTTATTGAACAAGTTAATATTTCCGATGGATCTTCATTCTTCGGTCTTTTATTCAATAGAAGAACTTCTACTGAATATCCTAATGTTATTCTAGATGATATTTCTAAGTCTCAGGTTAATATTGTTGATTTCACTGATACAACTTTAGCATTTAACTCTGACTTCCCCAATAACGAAATTATCAGTAATAATATCTTGTCCTATGACAACGTTACTGGAACCTTCCAAGATAACGAAGTTATCAGAAACTACAAGTTTAATTATTCTAGTAATACTGGTGAATTTGCTGCAGGTGATGAAATTAGTGTTAGAAAACTAACCTTTACTGATAAGCAAGGTGATGGATTCTTCCGTGAAGGTGACGTAATTAGAACTCGTGATACTAAAGCAGAAATCATTGGTTTCAGTCAAGCGAGAAATACACTTTATCTTGGTAAGATTGGTAGATGTCAAAGAAATGGTGCTGATTATCATCAGGTTAACTTTGTTAAGTCCACCATCAATACTTACAATCAGAAGTATGGTAGTGGTGCTCTTGCATTGTCTCCTGGAACTTCTGCCCATACTTTCGTAAGTGGTGTTGCTGATGCTATCACTGTCACTGGCGGTGGTAGTGGTCCTTTCACTGCTGCTACAGGAACCACATATGATCCTCTGACAGGACTCATGGTTATTGAGATTGGCACGCATTCTCTTACCACATCAGATAGCGTTACCATTGCAAATGACGGTGTAGTCTTCACATGTGCTCAGGATAATAACACTTCCAATAAGGCATATCCTCGTTCTACTGATCCCGCTGCTGGTTCTGCACGCAATATCTCGGCAGTAACTGCAACAACGATCACAATTAATGTTGGTGCAGTTCCTGTTGACGAGTACATTACAATTCCAACCTCTACTGAGTTTGGATTTGGAACTGGTGAATTCACAGTTGAATGTTGGATCAAACCAACCTCTGTTGCTGCTGGTAGCAAAGCAATCTTTGATATGAGAACCACTGGAACAGAAGTTTCTCCTTATGTTTATATTGATGGTGCAAATATTAAGGTCTATGTGAACGGTAGTGTTGTAATTACTGGCGCGACAAACTTGGTTGCTAACACTTACTATCACGTTGCTCTGTGCAGATCTGGTAGCACGACTAAGTTGTTCTTGAATGGAACACAAGAAGGTAGTGATTTCTCTGATGGCAGTAATTATGGTTCTACTAAACCATTTACAATTGGTGCAGCATATGATACTACATCACATGTGATGCCTGGTTATATCGACGACTTTAGAGTTTCTACTGTTGCTCGCTATACATCAACATTTACTGCTCCTAAGATGCATCAAGGAGATACTGATACAGTTTTACTTCTTCACTTCGATGGTGCTTATGGTGATACCCATACTCAAGATTGGTCTGGTGCTGAAGCATTTACAAATTATGAATACTTCAATAATGATGCAATTACAGAAACTAGCAAACTTTATGGTGGAATTCACCAGTTCGTAAGTGCCGCTACAAATGCAGTTACTATTGATGGTGTTAACAAGACTCCAACTGATGTAACTTATGATTCTGCTACAGGAAATCTTGTACTTACAATCGGATCTCATAGTTATACAACTTCTTCTACACTCACCATTGCAGCAAACTCCTTAACATTCACTTGTGATAGAGATAATTTTGCTACAAATCATACATATCCTCGTTCAACCGATCCTGCATTTGGTGCTACTCTAAATGTAACCGCAGTAACTGGAACTACAGTCACTGTAAATGTTGGAACTTCTCCTAGAGGATATGAGGGTAGAATTCACAGGTATTACAATGCTGCAGATTTGATTGAATCTAACTTGGACTTCGTTTCTAGAGAAGTTGCAGATAGAACAGCAAGTTCTTTACCATTCGAGTTGGATACTGTTACTCAACCTACAATCGTTCGTGCATCAGATTATAATTCCTTCACATATTATGGTTATTCAGTTGCAGTAGGAACTAATAAAATCGTAACAGGTTCCTTTGGTGCTGATGACAGTGGTTTTGATAATAGAGGTGCAATTTATATTACTGATCTCAATGGTGCAAATGAAATTAAGGTCTTTGCTCCTTCGGCATCTGGAACAAATGATAGATTTGGTCATTCTGTTGCTGCTGGTAGTAGTAAGATTGTTGTTGGTGCTCCTTATGACGATCCCAATGGTTCACAATCTGGTAGAGCATATATCTTTGATGAAGATGGAACTAATCAAGTTACATTAACACCTTCACCTGCTTCATCATATGAATATTTCGGTTGGTCTACGGCATGTGGAGATAATAAAGTTGCTGTTGGTGCATATGGTGATGATAATTATCGTGGTGCAGTTTATGTCTTTGATACTGATGGAACTAATCAAGTAAAAGTTACTGCTTCTGATCGAGGATCTAGTGATTACTTTGGTTATTCAATTGGTATCGGTAATAGCAAACTTGCAGTTGGTGCTCCTTACGATGATGATAACGGAAGTGCTTCTGGATCAGCATATGTCTTCAACCTTGATGGTACAGGTCAGGTAAAACTTACTGCATCTGATGGAACTAATAATGATCAGTTTGGTCGTTCAATCGCTATCGGAAGCAATAGAGTTGTCGTTGGTGCTCAGTATGATGATCCTACTGGAAATTCGTCTGGTAAAGTTTACGTTTATAACTTAGATGGCACTAATGAAATCATTATTACTCCATCTGACGCTGCTGCGGGTGATCAGTTTGGTTCTGCTGTTGCAGTGGGTCAAGATAAGATCTTTGTTTCTGCAAGATATGCAGAAGAAGATGGTAGAAGTGGAACAGGTATCATTTATTCTTACGATTTAGACGGAACAAATGAAGTTAAACTTCCTCTTTCGGAAGCAGCAAACTTCGATTATTGGGGTTCTGATCCTCAAAGCATGGATGTTGGATCTAATAGATTTGTTGTTGGATCTAATAACGCAGATACTAATAATATCAATTCGAGTGGTAAAGTTGCAGTTTATCAGTTTACTCAAGGTGCTTCTAGTAATAACTATCTGGCACCTGTTAGAAATGCATTGACTGCGGTTGCACAGGATATTAGAAATGCAAGTAATAGTCATACATGGGATCAAGCAAATACATTTGTTGATAGAACAACGTTACCTATTACTACTCTAACATCCTTTGTTGGTGAAGAAGCGGCACTGATCGCAGCACATAACACAACAAAGACTTTACTTGACAGCATTATTAACAATGCTCTGATTACTGTTCAGGGATCTCATGGATTGAGACAGATTACTGATACAACTATCACTGAATCAAATTATGCAACCTTAACAGCGTATACTCCAACTGCTATTAACTATAATGCTGCTACTGGCGATATGGTTATTACATCAAATGGTCATGGATTGACAACTAGCGACTTTGTATACTTTGAACCACTGTCTTTGACATTTAAGTGTTCTAGTGATGGTTACAAGTGTCCTATTGTACACCCAAGACCTTCTGATACAATCGCATATAATCAAGTTCTGAGAATCAGTGCAGCGGATACTAATACATTTACTGTGAATGTTGGTGCATCTCCAAGTGGAGCACAATATACTCACCAATTTATCAGTGCAACCACTGGTGCTATCAAGAAATCTAATTTCACATCTGGTGATTGTGCTGATGTTAAGTCTGCTGTCAATAACCTCATGGACATTATTATTGACACCATTGAAGAGGGTAGCGGAACCACTACTAATGACACAGACAGAGATCACCTTGGTGTCGTTACTAAGGTTGAACCTGCTCGTGAATTCATTGGCGGTAGAATTGATGCATTCTATTCAGTTCCTCTTACTGCCACTTACAATGATAGTGCTAATGATTTCATTTACACTCATCAAATTGATACTGACGCTCGTTACAGATATCGTGATGCTGCAAATCTAATTCGTGCAAACTCTGCTGTTATTGTAGATAAAGCTGCATATGATCTGATCACTAGATATCCCGATCTTGCAACAGAGATGCCTAGAAATGAGAATGGTAGTGGTGATGGTACACTCCGTTGTAAGACTGATATGGCATTGATTCTTGCTGAAGTTGCAAAGGATCTGGAATATGGTGGCAATTCAAATACTGTTACTGTTGCTAAGTTCTATGTTAATACAACTGGCGAACTTCAACATATTCGTAAGCAAGTTTGGCAGTCTGTCTTTGCTCATGATCGTCTTGCAGTATATGCTAAGCAAGCAATTAATGGAGATTTAACTTATGATAATACAAATGATATTATTACTGGTGATTGGGGTATTACTAATGATGCTGTAGTTAATTTTACACCTACAGGTGCAACTTATGATCCTGCAAATGGTCTTCTGGTTCTTACTATTGGAACACATGGTCTTGCTTTAGGACGCCGTATTACAATTGCAGATAACTCTCTGACGT
>CEON01118968.1_pt1 | contig 23123 bp, 21 predicted proteins | sample 530291 | NCBI WGS metagenome assembly CEON01 (sample SAMEA2619888, study PRJEB7988) | marine metagenome | biome: marine biome (ENVO:00000447); feature: surface water layer (ENVO:00002042); material: "saline water (ENVO:00002010), including plankton (ENVO:xxxxxxxx)" | depth 5 m
CAGTTCCAGGGCGCTCAGGATGGTGGCCGAGCACAGCAGGCCGAAGCCGATAGCGCACATGAATGCGTCTTTGATCTTGGCGGCCATGGTCATGCCCCAGCCAAATACAGGACGACTGCCGATCTTGCATTGCGGTAACGCACCGCCTCCCGCTCCCAGTAGGTAGCGTTATCGTGCATGCCCAGGCGCTTGGATTCGATTGCCCGGATGCCGCAAAACTCTGCTTTGTCGCTCAATGCCCCCATGCATGCCCCGACTTCCTCAGGCAGCAATTCGAGACTGACTTTCACTTGTGACATGAGACCCCCTAGGTCTTGGCCCTCCCCCGGCGAAACTCGACCGGGGGCGGCGGAGCCGCGTTGCCTAGGGGAGCGTTGAAGAGCCCCGGTCGATAGGGACGGAGAATACATAGAGAGCTCAATGCATGTCAAGCGCAATGCATTGAACTTGCTATGCTTGTGGGCATCAATGCTTTGACCTATTCTATGCACCGTACCCGTCCCTACGCCTACCCGTAGGGGAAACCAGCCCTAGGAGAGCTTATGAATACTCTGGAATTTTTGGACGAAGCCAAGGCCAAGAACGGCCTTCCGTCCGACTATGCCTTGGCGAAAGCCTTGAAGGTGAGCCAGCCGACTATCAGCGGATACCGCGCTGGCCGTAGCCGGATCGATGATGATGTAGCGTTGAAGCTGGCGAATTTGATCGGTCGCAACCCGCTGGAAGTGATCGCTGTTGCAAATGCCGAACGTGCGAAGACTCCCGAAATGCGTGCGCTTTGGGAGGGTCTCGTCTCGAAGGTAGCGAAGTCTTTTGATTTCCTCATGCCACGCTCTACCCCGCGCCCTTTAGGCGTGGTGGCATGAGGTAAAGGGTAGGTTTCGTTCAGCGCAATTTGTATTATGTAAAATGGTATTTATTGCCATAGTAACAACAAAGCGCGATACGATTCCGTTCGTTGAAGTAAAAGTACCCTATTATCTGAAGCGAATTTGCCAATCCCCGTCGCATATGAAGTAAAAGAGGGTCGGCCGGGATTCCTGAAATTTTGGCCAAAAAGTCCCTAAGCCATTGATTAAAAAAGCTTTTTCAAGCTATTGGTAAGGTCTCGTATATTTTCTTTCTGAATCCCCGCGCTGAATCGGCCCCTCCCCCATAGGGAGTCAGCCAATATAAGGACACATTGCCGAGGCCGAGCTCGGGCTGGCTATCGTGCGCGAGATGGGGCCCATTCACCGCGCCACGGCCACTTTAGATGCCCCGCCGCAGGTAGTGATCAGAACGGCTCCCAATCCCCCGTCACCGGTTGCCATAGTCTGGGCGCAAAATTATCCAGCAGGCACAGCCCTCTTGGGGGCGCGTACGGTGCTCCACTTGGGATTTGGTTTCAGCGGTATTGATCGTCGAATTACGGTCCGTAGCGGGCGTAAATCTCTCTTCGCAATGAACCGTTTCCGCCTAAATGCGCGCGGCCCTATCATGCGGAAAATTTCTCGTTCTTCTCGAATGCGCTCACGTAGTGGATTCATGGAATTATAGTTTTCCGATTTGCAACAGGCTTTTCCCTTGTTGGCGCTTAACTTGCAGCATCAGCCCTGCTGCCTGTTTGCGTAGCCGACCAGCGCATGTGATGATCTTGCGAAACCATTAGCTTGCACTCTTTCGCCGCTTTTCCCAGGTCTCCAGTGCGAACAAGGTAATAGTGTGTGCAGCATGGATGGCGAGTCGAGCATGACGGGGCTCAATGCGGTAGGAGGTAACGCCAGCGCCATGCGCTGAGCTGGCATGAGTACGCAATGCTGCGATGCCCTCAACCGTGGCAAGCATACCAGTTAGAATAGTCTGCAGGTCGGTATCGGCAATGGCCGATGGATCGAATCCTAAGTGCTTGCGAACCACCGTCCAAAGTGGTTTCAGGTCTTGCTTGGCGGGTAGATCCAACGAGTTTTCTGCGATAAATACCTTGCAAAAAGACTCTAATATATTGCTCGCAGCCGAAACCGCTTCACGCGGTTCCGATTGAACGTTCTCCAACGCCCTAGAAAACTCTTCGTCAATGGCTCGATAGTCGAAAGACTTCAGCAAGGTTTCGAGCGTGCGAGATGCGGCTGCGCTCATCTGCGCGGCTACGACTCTTCCACCAGTTACATAACGTAATTTGCATTGCGCCAGGATCGCTTCAATTTTCTTTGCATCCGAACCATCATTCCAGGTTCCAATTGGCTGCTCCATATAGTTCTCGATCAGCCGTCCGAGCACTACTAACGGATCGACGGAGTGGTCCTTATTTGTACGACGGAGCCATTCAAGGGCTTTTACGTGCTTACTTCCATCGGGCGGCTCTCCTGGCGCGTCGGCGTAGGCAAAAAGACTGTCGAGAGATGCATGTGTCTCTCTGGCTGCGCAGGTATCTGCTACTACCGAAATTACTGGGGACGGAATAAGCTGCCTCATTGGAATTCATCCTTTCCATTTTGTTCTTATCTCATAGCTTCTGCTACTAGGATCCTCGTGATGCCATGGTGCCGTTCGTCAAGGGAAGGCTCGACAAGCGTATCACTTCATCGACTGGCGTTATCTAGCCCGAGAGGGTCACTCCATTTGGGCTCCAATGTAAGATTATGAGCTTCATATGTGCCGTCACTTTTCGGCGAAATGCGTAGGTGGATCTTAGTTAGAAAATTAGATGATGTAGCTATCCATTTCAGTACATCCACTTTCCCATCATCGCCAGGAGGATCTTCGCCCGTGTCGTCGAAAGTCACTAGGTCATGAAGAATTCCCGCAGCCAGATCAGGTACGCTCAACAAATCGTCCAGAAAACTCTTATCAGCTAACGACTTCGCAAAACCAAGAATTTCAAAGCCATGCGTCATGTACATAGCGCCGACACTTCCGAATAAACTTTGAGTGTGAGAAAAAGACCTCTCATGACCATCGGCATTGATATTGTCGTTATCGGAATACCAGAGCAACCTCTGTTGATCATGGGTTAGAGCGGCGGTGAAGGCTGAAAGAATGTGAAGAATCCGAAGTAATTTTTCGCCAGTCTGAAAGTTCCATGTTCCAAATCCACCATCTTGGAGTTGCTTCGTAATCTCTTTTTTTGCAGCAGCTTTCGACGGCGCGAAAACTGACTCGATCTTTCGATCTATTGCAACGGTTACGAGCGCACTATGGATCAAGGTATCAACTAATCTCAGATACTCCGGTAGCGCACGCTTTCTTGGAGCGTACCTTAGATCTTTAAATTTAAACTCACTGTACGGGTTGTGAATCTTATGTTTTTGCCGCAACTCCTGCATGCGCGCTTGGAATGGTCCAGTTTTATCCATAGCAACGAACAAGAAGGAATATGTTTGATACAGCGCGTCACTGTGCTCGCCACCGTAATCTGACATCACCGCAATCTTCTTATCTCCAGAAAAATCGGGAAGCTCTGGTAGGTTCTTCAAGACATCACCGAGCAAATGACAGAAATAGTTGTATTCAGGTTTGATAGCAGGTAATTCGAATGGGCCTTTCTTGCGAATTTTCGGCGTTAGTATTCCCGCCGCGACCAACTTGGCTACGGCGCTCACGGAGAATGCCCGGTCGATTTGCATTGCCAGAGTTTTTTTATTAAACATAGATATCCACCTGAGCATTTTTTCTTTTCAGATTCGGTTATCAGCGCTGGCATTTAGGGTTCGCACCCTGCGGTTAATTGCGGTGTTGTTCGATTTTATCCTTGGGCGAGCGTTGTGCTTCAGCTCCATACAGGGTTCCAAGTCGGCCCAACAATGCCTGCCAACGCTCAAGGAGTGCCAATGCTTCAGAATCATTCTGCAGTGCCTGATTAACAGGTGAAAACAGGCGTGCATAGTTATCGATGATTTGCCCCATCAGCAATGCGCAAAAGGAAATCGCGACGCTAGCGAGTTGTTTATAGTCTCCAGCCTGAGCGGCGTCACGAATCTGCAGCACGCTTACAAAGCCGGAGTGCGCATAGTTGCAAAAATGACTATACATGTCATGAGCGTACTTACGAGGGAAGCCGGATTCCTCAGCTAAATCCATCCATCGGAGCCCCATTTTCACATCATTCTTTTTTAATACCTTGTCTTTGTTGTCCTTGGTGTATTGCGCGAACAGGCCGTCAGCACGGATCTCTTTGTCGAGTGCCTGGATGCGTCGATTGTCAGTTGAAACCACATGCTGCCACTGCGCTTTCGCGAGAACCGTGCCATGTAGTGCTTGTCGTTCGCGGAGACCGACGTATTCCCACACCTTGTAGCGGAGCTGACGTAGCTCGGGCGTCTTCGCACAGAAAATAAAGTGGAACATCATGTAAGTCTCAAAAGCTGCTCGTACTAAGACCGCAATCGAGGCGTGATCGACATAGTGCGGATAGAACTTGCCTTCGAGGGAGGTGCTCACACCTTTGAATATCGTCTCGATGGACTCGAGATGCCGAAAGACTTTAATCAGCAGCACTTGAGCATGATTTTTCCATCGATCATCCGGTGCTAAAGGGTTACCAGCCTGGACTTCGATGAGTCGGCCAAAAAGTTCTCGTAGCAGGGCAAAGTCAACCGAGGTGTCTGGCAAAGTGGATGGTTTCATGCAATACCGTCGAAAGGAGTAAAAGAATCGGTTTGCTCACGGACACTCCAGTGCATTGCAATCAATCCTGTGCCGCCAATTCCACTGGAAGCGGCCAGTTTTTGAGACGAAAGCTGAACTACTCGATGGCGCGTACTGATAACTGACACCCATTAAGGACTCAATTTGGCCGCTTTCTTTTTAGCGTCGCGTTTCGTCCGAATGGACTGGACCACCGCAACGAGTGCTGCGATATCGATACCAAGTTGTTGTGCCGTAGGCACCGGTGTATTTTTCGCAGACGATGGATCATGGGCCTCCGTTACATCGCAGCAAGCCTTATGCAGCCGCTCTATCTCTTTGCAATCAGTGTCCTCAAAGGTCACGACTTCGCCCAAGTTGCCAACTTTGATCCAGTCACGGTACCTCACGACCACGCCATTGAATACTATGTCTTGAATCATTCGCTCGATCGTGGCGCGCAACTTGCTGTATTGCTGCCGCATGGCACTGGATTGCTCCTCGTCCGGATATGGTGGCCACGACTTTTCAAGATACCGCTGCGCTTGCTCGAGCTTATCGATTCTGTCTTTGAACGTCTGGTGATGCCAAGGCAATCCGTCGTTGATCTTCCCTGAATGCCCGCCGTTCCAAGTCAGGAAATGGATGATGTGCTGAGTACCATGGCGCTCAAATAGATCAATGAGCTCTCCAAGGAACGTGGTGTCATGGGTGAAGACGATTACCTGACGCTTGCTGGCTTCCGCCACAAGCCGTTGCGCGACAAACTGACGGCGGACATGATCCAATGAGGAAACGGGGTCATCAAAGACGATTCCCCCGCTATGGCCTCCGGTTTGCAATTCTGCCAGGAACGCTCCAATAGCGATCGCGCGTTGTTCTCCTTCGCTGAGAATGTCACGAATTTGGGCCGGAACAACCAGATCAAGCTGCAGCTTGTGTTTCATTTTTCCGCGCTCGACGCTTTCGTCCAAACGTGGCATCACATGGCTCACACCAAGAGCTTCAAATTCGGCCTTTAAGGCGGCACGTAACGGAGCTGTAACGGCGTTACTGGCAAATTCCTTTGCTTTGTCCGAAACAGGTTTGGTCTTCAGTTCGTCCTTGCATTTTGTTAGCTTTGCCCTCAAACGTAGCCGAGCTATCAGTTCCAGAACCGCTGGCTTGCTTTGCGCAAGTGCCGCTCGAGCGCTCAGCTCGCAGAGCTCACTCTTTCGTAGTGCTTTTTCTTTATTATCTGTGACCTTATCGAATTCTTCCGCCTGTTTTGTGAATCCGGCCGCGATCTCATCAAGCTTGATGCGCGGGTCGGTTGGTAATTCTGGCATTCCACTCCATGAGTGGGATTCTTGCGCGCTGAGGAGCCAAGCTTGCCGTGCCTGCACAGCCTTATCAAACGCTGCAATTATCGGAGGTAGTTCAGGCGCCAGTCCGACAATTTCTTGTTCGAGCGCTTCCTCCAAATCAAGAACAAGTACCGCGGCTTTTATCTTCGCTACGGCCGCATCGCGTAGCCTCCTTTTTTCTTCTGCGACCTTGCCGACACTTTCCTGCACATATTTTTCAAAGCGGCCCATCCGGGCCGCCGCAGCTTCGTCGAGATCTTGTTGGCAGAGTACGCACTTGCTATCGTCGTGCGTGTGGGGGAACGCTTTGCCTTGATAAGCTAGTGTTGTCGAAAAATTTCGAGCTGCCTCATAAAGCGTCTTCCATGCTAGCTCGCCAGTGCCCTCTAAAAGCGCTTCGCCCGCGCGTAGATCGCTTGCTATCTTTCCTTCGGCCGCGATAGCGGCAAGAGTTTCTTCATCAAGCTTGCATAGTTTTTCAGCAGACTCGTCCTTTACCCATGCGGCCAGCGTATCAATTCTTTTCTTCAACCCGGCCATGCGACCGGCTGTAAGACGACACTGAGCGGCCTTGGCTTTGGGGTCTGTTTCTGCGAGCGTCTTTCCAAGAGTTGCAATTCTTTCGATCTCGTCTTCCGTGAGGGTCGCCAAGGTCTCGATATCCGCTGGATTGGTCTTTTCAGTCAAAGTGCTGATAATTTTTCCAACCTTCGTATCCCCCAGCAAGTGAGCGAACGCCTGCGTAGATATGTCTATTGCGCTTATTTCAGCGTTCAACCTTTCAGTCAGTCTGGGCAGCACGACTTGCGCGAGGTTCTCGACGACATCGAGGCCGAATGGCAGATACGCAATTTCCTGATTCTGATCTAGATAGGCCCGGGCGCAATGGGTGTCAAAAACAGCAACAGTCGCTAATTCAGGTGGAGAAGGCTGATTTTTTACCCAAGTAACGGTCTTTGTAATTGTGCCTACAGATATTTGAAACTCCGCCTGGGCGATCTTGCCAGGCGCGGGCTTTTCGAATGCATTTGCGCGCACATCTTCAGTCAGATCCCTGGCTCTACACGCTCTCTTCAAAACTCGGGCATACCCGGATTTTCCAGCACCGTTCGGGCCGTAAATAACCGTCATCCCTTTAGGCGCGAAGGTCAATGTCTGCTTTGGAGCAAGTCGATTTACATTGCTTACATTGCTCATAGAAACCAATACAGCCGCATCCCCTTTGGTCGCGATGACAGGCAGGTGTTCAGTTGCTAAAGGCAAAGGCTTGCGATTCTGCGGATCCGCAATGTCATTGCCGGACTTCAGCATGGCATAAAGATCATCAAGATCGTCGGCGCTCATCTGCTGATGGAAGAGTCGACGGACGGCATCTTGCTGCCATGGTTTCAATTGCGCCTGCGACCAGGCAAGAATGTCCTGCAGACCGGCCATATAAGCCCCCCTTGTGAAATATTCTTAGTCTTTTCTACAATGCCACGCTGCCTGATTCTCTCATCTAACGAGACCCTAATGATGAGGCGGTAAGCTGTCCCTGAGCTTTCGCAAGTTTTGGCGAAATTATTGAAAATTTAAGACGATTGCGGAGAGATTAAGCCGCCTGAACATAGCTTCTGTTGTGTCGTTGCTTAGTTCCCAAGAAATATTCACTCATCTGGTGGCATTCTCAGCCCCAAAGTGCATTCCTAGCTGAGCCGTACTGTGACGCCAGGCTGGCGATATGTCGCCAGATGTGCGCTCTTGCTTGGGCATCGGCGGCCGTCTCCTCTACCGTCATAATGACAAGTTCAAGGGGTGTTTCATCCAGAAAGCACCCGATATTTGAGGCATATTCAGGCGGACAGACCCCGCTGCGCAATACGCTGGATAGCAGGTCAGGCGGCATTTCATTCCGATAAGAGACACTCACGTTTTTCGCTGCCATCCAGAGGCCGCGCTTGGCGAGCCGCGCCGAGATGCTCAGGCTCTCGAAAGACAGGCTGAGGAGCTGCAGCAAGGCGGCCAACCGGTTATAGCCAATATCGGAAAGCGTCCCGTTTTCCAGTGCAGCGAGCGCGTGGGCGTGCATTCCGCTGAATGCGGCTAGTTGCTGCATCGACAGCCCCACCTCTTCCCGGCGCGTTTTGACAGCGACGCCTATTTCATGAAGCCTAATCATGGCGCTGGCCTCCGTGCGGGATGGGCGCCTCGGTCGCCGCTTTATCGGGAAGCTGCGCGAGGATCTTGTCAATCCAGGCCGCTTTGTCCCGCTCGGCTTGATCGGCCTTGCGTTCCGCTGTGGCCAGCTGACTCGTCAGCATTTCAATTTGTTTGCCAGCCGTCGCTACGCCGGTCTTGGCCTCAATGAGCGCCTGCTGCGCCATATCGAGTCGGCGCTCGGTGTCGCCTCGTGCCACCGCCAGCTCCTGGAGTTGGGCGGTTTGCTGGGTTCGCTCCGAGCGAACTTGGTGCAATTCACTGTGCGCTTCAGCCAGGGCGTCATGAAGTCGCTCCAGTTCGCTCATCTGGTGCGCTAACGTGGCTTCTTGCTGACCAAGCGTCGCTTGCTGCGCCTCCTGGCGCCGCTGGCCAGAGATATTTTCCTGTTCAAGGCGGGCAAGATGCTGCTCGAAAGCTTGCCGCTCCTCGGCGCGCTGGCGGGCGGCCGCCTCCTGGAAGTGCTCGAATTGGGCGCGCGCCTGTGTCAGTTGCTGGTTCAAGGCGTGCGCCTCGGCGGCGCGATCGGCCAACCGTTGCTGGAGACCAGCATTTTCAGTCTGTGCGGCCGTCAGGGCGAGTGCCTGGGCCTGCAATTCCTGTAGGCGCTGGGCTAGTGTTTGCTGGGCTTGCGTCGATTCTTGCATCAAGGCGCTATGGGCTTGGCGCAACTGGGCAAGTTCGACCTGTGCCGCGTCGCGTTGGTCACGCATGGCATCCAGCGCTTTGTCGTGCGCCTGGCTAGCCTCTTCTAACTGCCTGGCGACGTCGCCCTGGAGCCGTTCATAGATGCTTTTGACGGCATCCACCAGTTCCACCGGCAGGCCCAAATTGGCATCGGCGACGACTTCCTGATGTTCGGTTTTCCAGCGCTTGAGCATGGGGGCGATGGTGCTTTTGCTGCCGGTATCTCCCAAGGCTTCGCGTACCGTATCGATAGTCGGTGTTTTGCCGGCGGCCGCCAATTGGGCGGCAGCTTTAGCGACTTGCGAATAGAGGATGCCGGCGCGGGCCATAGGGACTCCTGAAATAAAATAACGTAATACGTTATACGTAATAATACGTTTTAATACAATTCAAAATTCATCGCTACCGCTTGTTTTTAACCATCTATAAGGTATCTTATCAAATGTTATAGTGAGCCATATCCCCTTTATGCAGGCGCACTCCGGTACATAAGCCAAAATGAGCGACAAATTGCCCTCTCCTGAAAATATCCCAGCCATTGACGGTGCGGTGGCTGCCAGTACGCTATTACCTACGGATATTGAAGCGGCCCACAGCCATTTCCTCGCAGCGGCCACGTCCGAAAATACCCGGCGCACGTATCGTTCGGCCATTCGACATTTCCTGGCTTGGGGCGGGATCTTGCCGGCTGACGAGAATGCAGTGATCCGCTACCTGCTGGCACACGCTAGCAACCTCAATGCGCGTACTCTGGCGTTGCGCCTGACGGCCTTGTCACAATGGCATCTCTATCAAGGCTTTGCTGATCCTGCGAGCACGCCCACAGTCCGCAAGACACTGAAAGGTATCGGGCGCACTCACGGACGTCCAAAAAAACAGGCCAAGGCCCTCCCGGTCGAAGATCTTGAAAAGATCATCTTGAAGCTGGACTCCTTGGATACCCTCAAAGCCAAGCGGGATAGCGCGCTGCTACAACTGGGATTTTTTGGCGGTTTTCGGAGAAGTGAGCTAGCAGGCTTACAGGTTTCTGATCTCGCATGGGAACCGGATGGATTGATCGTGACGCTGCAGCGCTCCAAGACTGACCAGCAAGGCCAGGGGATCGTCAAGGCAATCCCCTACGGCACCGGCCCGTGCTGCCCAGCGACTGCTCTTGGAGATTGGTTGGAGGCCGCGGGAATTCGCGATGGAGCGGTATTCCGCTCCATTAATAAATGGGCAATGCTGGGAGAGCGGTGCATTCACCCCGCCAGCATCAATACGATCTTGGCTGATTGCGCCAGCATGGCGGGCTTGGACTACGTGCCGGATCTCTCCAGCCATAGTTTGCGTCGAGGCATGGCAACTAGCGCTTACCGCGCCGGGGCAGATTTTCGAGATATCAAGCGCCAAGGCGGCTGGCGCCACGACGGAACGGTACAGGGCTATATCGAAGAAGCTGGCAGATTCGAAGAAAATGCAGCAGGTCACCTGCTAAAAAGGCGCACCAGCTGATTGCACCGGATCCAAGCAGGATACACCCACTTGGCGTGAGCCTCGGCCAGCCGCGCGATCTTCTTCACAGAGTAGTGAGGAGTTATGCCAGTGCAATCCATTCGTGAGAGCACGGCGAAGCCCATCAAGATGATGACGGCGTTGCCCCCATACCGGCCATTCAAATTTCAAATGGCCGGCTTGCTACTTTAGGCGTGCGTATCGATCATCGTGCCCAGGGTTCCCGACATCGGCTTGGCCTTTTCGACTTCACCCGGGCGGCTATTGTCATGATCCCCGTCACTATCGACTTTGCTGGCGTTCTGGCGCGGATTGGCCGCCACAACATTGTTGTAAAAGCTACTGGAGAGACTGCTGATCGCTGAAGTCATGGATGGCTCCTTTAGTTGATGGATGTTGCCAGATAATAACTCTGGCAGCATGAGCCTATTGACCAAGACTTAGCCAGACCTTAGGCCGCCTAGATATCTGCTATCTAGATTCTGCGGCAATGCTTTACTGCTTAATGCGGACTCAGTCTCGGCTAAGTTTTCTGGGATACATTTCCACATCTCTCAATCTTCATGCTCATTTTACAAAGAACGATGCGCCGTGATTGATGCAAGCCATCATCAGGTTGACCATCCGCCATCGTTCACTGCCAGACCTCCATCATGGAAAACATCAATAAGATTCTCTTCTTGTGGTTGAACGCCCCTGCCCATCCCCCTCAGATTGTCGTTGACCTGGCCACGGTCATTGCAACACTCCAGATTTGGATCATTCCGCTTACGATTGCCCTGATTTGGCTGCGCGGTGATGCGTGTCAACGCAGAGCCATGCTTGCCGTGACCGCAGCCGGTCTGATTGCATTGATGACAAATCAATTGATAGGCATGACCTGGTGGCATCCTCGGCCGTTCATGATCGGATTGGGACACACACTAATCCCACACGCCGCTGACTCTTCTTTTCCCAGCGATCATCTGTCTCTGTGGTGGGCGGTAGCCTTCACTTTCCTACTCAACCCTTCGCTGAGATTCTCCGGGATTGTTCTCGGCTTGCTGGGCATACCGCTGGCATGGGCACGTATCTATCTCGGGGTGCACTTCCCGTTCGACATGGCAGGTGCCGCCATCGTGGCGATGCTTAGTACCACCCTCATTCACCATCTTCCTCATGGGTTTCTTGGTTCCATCTACAACGTCGCGATCCGTATTCATTGCCGCGTCTTCTCTAGGTTCATCGTGAAAGGGTGGATTCGTGGCACCACCTAAGTGAGAGCTAAGTCCAAGCACTCAGACTTCTCAACATCCAATTTTCATGAGGAGATCAACATGGACGGTCAACAAGTCAAGCTCCACCAGTACTGGATGAATAAGGTTCCCGAAATCGGCTTATCGTTCTGGATCATCAAGATCATGTCAACTACGGTAGGCGAGACTGGGGCGGATTTTCTGGCCTTCAATGTTGGATGGGGCCAGGCAATCACCAGTGCGATCATGGCAACCTTTCTTGCCACCGTTCTGTTTGCACAGTTGAAGACTCGCCGTCATATCCCTTGGCTCTATTGGACGAGCGTGATACTGGTCAGCATCGTGGGCACCCAGATTACCGATCTCATGACCGATAGCCTGGGTATTAGCTTGTATGTCAGCACCGGCATCTTTTCGCTGTTGCTCGCCCTGATCTTCTTAGTGTGGTATCGCGTCGAGCACAGCCTTTCCATTCACCATATCGTGTCACATCGCAGAGAGCTTTTCTATTGGGCCGCCATCCTGTGTACCTTCGCTCTGGGCACCGCCGCTGGTGATCTGGCAACGGAAGCATTGGGCCTGGGATTTGCCTGGGGTGCGGTGACCTTCGGCGCGCTGATCGCAATCACTTACCTCGCCTGGCGTCGGGGTGGCAATGCGGTTTCCAGCTTCTGGATTGGCTACATCTTGACAAGACCTTTCGGCGCAGCACTGGGCGATCTGCTGACACAAAACAAGGCAGACGGCGGCTTGGGAATGGGAACAATGTGGACCAGTGCCTTGTTCCTCGCGGTCATCATCATGTTGGTAGTCGCCGCCCAGATCGGTACAAGCAGGCAGCGATCGGCCTGACGTCTGTGGGCGATTAAACCTTGGCTCGCCGGCCTGCTGCATCTGAAATCAATTTCGAAAGAAGATAGATGAAAACATATTCTGAAAATGTATTGGCAAAAGTGCCGGAAGTGACACTGGGATTCTGGCTTATCAAGATCGCCGCCACCACGCTTGGCGAGACTGGAGGCGATGCGGCCTCCATGTCGATGAACCTCGGCTATCTGACCAGTACGGGCATATTCGCTGCGTTCTTCGTGATTGCCGTGGCGTACCAAATCAAGTCCAAAGCTTTCCATCCCTTGATCTATTGGACCACGATTATCGCCACCACCACTGTCGGTACAACGCTTGCTGATTTCGCGGATCGTTCGCTGGGGATCGGTTACGCCGGTGGCACTACCGTGTTGTCCGCGCTTTTACTTGCTTCACTGTTACTTTGGAAGCGCACGCTCGGTTCTGTTTCCGTGAACACAGTAAGCAGCCCGCGAGCAGAAATGTTCTACTGGATCACGATCATGTTTTCGCAGACATTGGGCACTGCACTCGGGGACTGGACAGCGGATAGTGCAGGACTGGGCTATACCGGCGCGGCTGCGGTTTTCGGCGGACTGCTCGCTTTGTTGGTGTTGGCCTACTACGGAACAAAAATCTCTCGCACACTGCTATTCTGGATGGCATTCATATTGACGCGGCCACTGGGAGCAGTGGTGGGCGACTTTCTCGATAAACCTTTGAGTGCCGGTGGCCTGGCTCTGAGCCGCTACGGTGCATCCATCGCATTGCTGGCGTTCATGCTGTGCGCCATGCTGATCTTCCGGCAGAGAGCGGCAACGGCATCACATTGACACCATTCCAATGGAGGCGACATGCGAGTACTGCTGGTCGAAGATGACGCGATGATTGGTGAGGCGATTCAGGCCGCCTTGAAGGATGCATCGTACGCGGTAGATTGGATCAAGGACGGACAAATCGCCATCACGACCATCACCAGCCAACACTACGATATCGCTCTTCTGGATTTGGGCTTACCTGGCAAGGACGGGTTAGATGTTTTGAGGAGCATACGCGCAAAAGACATACCAATTCCTTTGCTCATCATCACGGCGCGTGATGGCCTTGATGATCGCTTGCAAGGCCTAGATGGCGGCGCAGATGACTACGTCCTCAAGCCGTTTCAGATGGCGGAGCTGCTGGCCCGCATGCGCGCGGTCTTGCGGCGCAAGGGTGGAATCGCTTCTCCTTTACTCACCAATGGACTGCTATCGCTCGACCCGGCTAGCAAGGAGGCAAGTCTGCGAGATGGAGGCTCGATACAGTTGTCCAACCGTGAGTTCGCTCTGCTCCAGGCATTATTGATGCGTCCGGGAGCAATTCTGTCGCGCAGCGAATTGGAAGACAGAATTTATGGCTGGAACGAGGAAGTCGAAAGCAATGCGGTCGAGTATTTAATCCATTCCTTGCGCAGGAAGCTTGGCAGCGACATCATCAAAAACGTCAGGGGGGTAGGATGGATGGTCTCAAAAGCCGGCTGAACGAATCGGTTCAGTTGAAGCTCTCCGTCATACTTTGCCTGGCGATTTTAATAGTAGCCATAGTAGCGGGGGTATTTTCATTCGTTTCCGCGCTAGATGAATCGCACGAATTACAGGACGATATGCTTCGTCAAATCGCTCACCTGATGGAGCGTCAGCGACTTTCGCCTGCTTCTCCTGTGCCAGAGGTCAGTTACGCTTCTTCGAACGAAGAGTCTCGTGTCATTGTTCAACATCTTGGTTATTCCGCCAGCAAAGCGGAAATAGATGCTGAAGAAGCACTTCCTCTTTCGTCCACGTTGACGGATGGCCTGCACGACATTGATGCGGCGGGAGAGAATTTTCGTGTGCTGGTTCAGACGATGCCTGGCGGAGAACGCATCGCTGTCGCCCAAGAATCTGATTTTCGCAACGAAATCGCCAGAGACGGTGCGCTGAGAACCATCATGCCTTTCTTGCTTCTGGTTCCCGTCCTGTTGTTGATCGTCGCCGATCTGATCCGAAAGATGTTCCGTCCCATTGCGGCATTGTCCAAGGAAGTGGACCAACGCCAGGATGAGCAATTGCATCCGGTAGAGGCAAGTCATTTCCCCGTCGAGGTAAGACCGTTTGCAGTAGCGATCAATCGATTGCTAGGTCGGATAGATCAATCCATGGCCTCGCAGCGGCGATTCGTCGCGGACGCCGCGCATGAACTACGCTCTCCCATGACGGCCATCTCTCTGCAGGCGGAAAGGTTGGAAGAGGCTGACATGTCCGAACAGGCAAGGCAACGCTTGCGCGCATTACGGGAAGGAATCGACAGAGGCCGTAACCTCCTCAATCAACTGCTAGCGTTGGCAAAAGCCCAATCATCCGTTTCCGCCGTGGCTACGCCTATCTCCGTCCAGTTCATTTATCGCCGCGTGTTGGAGGACCTGATGCCATTGGCCGAGTCCAAGCAAATCGATATCGGCGTGGATGGTCAGCGAGATGCCCACCTGTTGGTTGGCGAGCTCGATCTGTTTTCGCTCCTCAGAAATCTTGTTGATAACGCCGTTCGCTACACCCCGAATGGGGGCAAGGTGGATCTGGCAATCGAAGTTGACGATAAAAACGTGGCCTTGATTGTCGAAGATAATGGGCCAGGTATCCCGGTGGCCGAACGAGCGCGCATCTTCGAGGCATTCCACCGGTTGCTGGGCAGCGGTCAGATCGGTTCTGGGTTAGGTTTGTCGATCGTGAAGGCCATCGCAGACAGGTTGGGGGCAAGCATCACGCTTGGCTTTCGTGACGAATCTAGTCAATCCGGCCTGCGCGTGACGGTCAATATTCCGAGTCAATTAGTGAGCCAGATAGAAGTCGAAGTCAGTGAAATCTAAGGAGCTATTATGTCGAACAGTATTCAAGAACAATACTCGCCCGTTGCCAAGTTTTTCCATTGGATCACGGTGCTGCTCATCATCGCCCAATGCACCATCGGCTGGACCATGCCAGATGTGGATGATCTGCAATCGCCCGAAGGATTGGTCAGTCTCCACATCTCGGTAGGATTGCTGATTCTCCTGGTCATGCTGGCCAGACTGCTTTGGCGCCTGATCAGTCCGGCGCCGAAACCGCTCCATACGCGTGTGACCCTCACCGTAATTGCAGCCAAGTTCGTGCACGGCGGACTCTACCTTCTTCTCGCCATCTCACCCATCCTGGGTTGGATGAATGCTGCAGAGCGTGGCTGGAACCTGTCCTTCTTCGGCTTGATGCAGCTGCCCGCAATCTTCCCTGAAAATTCCGATTTGCTGGCCACGATCGGGGATTGGCATATTGCGTCGGTCTGGGCACTATTAGCGCTGATCGGCTTACATGTATGCGCTGCTCTCTACCATCAAATTATTCTGAAAGATGGAACCCTTACTCGAATGCTTCCCTCAAGCAATCGATAGCCTACAGCCTGCTCATTGAATGCTTTTTGCTTCAATGAGCAATTCATGCAAAGTCGCTTCATGTGATTGCTGGGTATCTACCCTGTGCCCTTAAGATGATTTTTCACTTAGTTAGCTTAGATGAAGTTTTCGACGCATCACTTTGGGTATTCACCCTATCAGGCATCGCTGGCAGCATCATAGGAGGCTATTTCCTGTATAAGTGCTGGGATGGACGATGTCCGTTATTGGAAACTATCCAATCGCATTATGGATCAGCGCTCAACAATGTGAAGATCGAACGGCCATCTCAGGGCTACGATGAATTAGAAGGAACTTCACGGAAAGCATAACAATTTGCTCTGGCATCATTGAGGGCGTGATGCTCAGGCAGCTTATGTTCCTGATGAAACTCATAACGCAATAGCTCATTGATGCGATCAGCAACGAGGCGGCGCTTGCACCATGGAGGCACGCGGCCATCCAGGGCATCATAAAAGAGGTCCCAGTCAGTCTGGTAGTCGTAGCAAATGAAGACCTCTTGATCTTTCGGCCTTACCAGCCTGAGCCAGTTGGTCATCTGGACATAGAGATCGTCCTTGGTCATTTCGGCGTGCGGTGCGTATCCCAATAGAGGAAGGACGGCCGCTTTGACGAACTCGCTGCATTCGCGGAGTTCATAGGGAAGCTCCGCATAGAACTCCTCGCCACTTTCCGTCACCAGGCCGATGCTGATCAACTGTGGATCGAGGAAGTCGGTGAATTCGGTGTCAATAAAGATGTTGAAAGACATCGATGCTCCATCAGGTTAGGAATTCGCTGGCTTATTGGAACCCTGAAGAGAGGCTTGTCCCAATACCCAGGGCATCAGCTTAGCAATATTGACAGCATCGTCCAAGCCACGATGATGCTGCCCCTCCAGCTCAAGGCCAGCTAGCTTACACGCTCTGGCCATGCCGACCTCTTTGCCGATTCGCTGCGCCTTCGCGAATAGCCTCTTAGCATTCTGATGAGGCATAGTCAGCGGCATTGCCACTCCGTGGCGCTGAGCGTCTCTGAGGAGCTGCTTGTGGTCGTAGGTGCCCCAGCTCATCCACACCGTATCATCGGAGACATGGTTATCGACGAACGCTTGAAGCGCGCGTGCCGCTACCGGGAACAAGGGGGCTTGGTCGATTTCTTCCTGGGTAATGCCAATCAATTGTTTGCAAAAAGGCGTGAGTAGCGGCTGCACCAGAGGCTTTACCAGGTGCTGAAATCGCTCCAACACTTGACCGCTTTCGGTGGTCCAGCAGGCTCCGACTTCGATGATTTCCATTTCATCCGTGGCAATGCTGCCGTCATCTGAACACGTCGCTTCCAGGTCGATTACGAGAATTCTGGCCAATTTGATCCTCTGCTGATTGTTTTAGGTTGGAGAAGCGCTGGATTTCGCATGCGAAATTGAGACCCTTTAGTGACAAAAGGGCTTCGCGCTGCTTCTGCAGCTTGAGCCGGCTCAAGTTTGGACTAGCGGATAGCTATCGGCTAGCCGAGAAATGTTTGCAGCTGAATTTCCGGCTGATACGCGCGGAAACTATTCGGCCGTTCATTGAGCGTGATGGCCGCGTGGTCACGGCAACTGCACCTTCTTTGATGGAGAAGAACACCCGTTGGCCAATCCTCCAGTCCATCAAAGACCTCGACCAGGAGACCTTACCGCCCCGTTCGATGATGGTTGAGTAGCTCTGACGTTTTTTCATACAAGCCAATCTTGTTCCCTTTTGCATTTTTTTGATCAGCCACGATCACGTTTTGCTGTATTTCGTGACACAGTTTATAGCATCTCGTGGCCACAATTTTTTCATGCTGCACGTCGAGCTGACGCAGGTTCGGCGCTCGAAATCTTGCAGTGATTTTTTTCCGTTGACAAGCTTATGTTGGTGATGCAATGTCACCATCGCTATGGTATTCAAGGGCTCGCTGAAGAAGATCCTCCTTCCTGTTTGAACTCAAAGATTACCGGCATGCACGAACGATTTCCCATGCCAAACTGTTGGAGCGATCTTCGATGACGGCAATCCATGAGACAGCGTATCCACGTTTAAAAAATGAATATAGCCAAGAAGAGTTGACGGCTGTATATACACCTTCAAGCTCGGAAATAGAATACGTCTTCAAACAGTATCGGCAGGTCGGGCCACGCGCATTCATGCTGATCAAGATGAAGCTACTTCAACGACTTGGATATTTTGTGTCAGTCGCGTCGGTGCCAACTGAAATTATTGAGCACATTTGCGATGCTGCAAATTTACGCAAGCCGGCAAAGCAAGCAATACTGAAATACGATGATTCCGGAACACGCTCACTTCAACATCAGCGCCTGCGCTCCTACATTGGACTTCGCCTGATCGATAAGCAAGCGGAGAAATGGCTAGAGAGCTCTGCGATGCAGGCGGCACAGACTAAGCAAGAGCTACCGGACATCATCAACGTTCTGATCGAAGAGCTGGTACTGAGAAAATATGAACTTCCTGGCTTCACGGTTCTTTCTAGGTTGGCTGCCAAATGCCGGAATACAGTCAACGAACAAATCTACAAGACAGTGGGCGGCGTTTTAGGTCAAGACATGATTGAGCGCCTCGAAGCGATCTTGACACCTCAAGCTGGGCGTAGTGGATGGGACAGTCTTAAACGGGAGCCGAAGCAACCTAACGTGCGTGAGGTCACTGACTTCCTGGAACACGTAGACAAGATGATGGAGTTGGCAGCAGGACTACCCAGCACTCAACATATTGCAGCCACAAAGCGTGAGCAAATGACGCTTGAGGCAAGAGCACTTGATTTGGCGGAAATGCGCTCTGTGAAGCCATTAAAGCGCTATACCCTGGCAGTACTTTTGATCCAGACACAACTGGAAAAGGCGATGGACGATATCGCCGATATCTTTTTAAAGTCGCTGCGCAACCTGCACAATACCGCTGAGGAGAGGCTGCGACAGTACCATTTGCAGCACGCCGAGCAGACGGAGCGCCTGATCGGACAATTTCGCGATGTTCTGAGTGTGCTGAATGAAGACGGAACGGGTGATCAAAAAATAGCCCGCGTTGACGAATCGCTGCACGGTGACTACGAAAGATGGATCAACCAGTGTGACGAGCATATGGCATTCGCAGGCAATAATTACTATCCATTTATGTTGAATGGATATGTCCCGAAGCGAAGTTTACTTTTCAAGTGTCTTGAGGCTCTGAGTCTCAGTTCCAGCTCACAGGACAACAGCTTGCTTGAGGCAATTGCGTTTTTGCAGAAGTATAGATCAAGCCATCGGGAGCAATTACCTTGTGCTGAATCGGGTATAGAGGAATTAGATTTGGAATGGATGCCAGAGAAATGGCATCAGCTTGTCTTCGGCAAGCGACAGGATGATTCTGAGCCACACTTCCATCGAAAATACTTCGAGCTATCGGTCTTTAGCGCGGTCATGGACGAATTGAAGTCCGGAGATCTCTACGTCGAGCATAGTGGCGAGTATGATGACTATCGCACCCACTTGGTGTCTTGGGAGCAGTATGAGCAAGAAGTGCAAGCCTATGGCGAACTAGTAAATCTTCCGGTCGATCCGGAAGCATTTGTTGCGGGGCTGAAGCAACAACTGCGTGATCTCGCCAAGATGGTCGATCAGCGATTCCCAGACAATGGTTACGTGGACATCGATCAGACGGGCGTAGTTATCCGTAGGCCTGAACGTCCCAAACCTCCTGATGGTATTGAGGTCATTGATCACGCAATCACCTCTGAGATGACCGAGGCAAGCATACTTGATGTCTTGACCGAGACCGAGAAATGGCTTGATCTACACAAGTTCTTCGGACCACTTTCTGGCTTTGAGCCAAAAATTGACGATCCTAGAAAGCGATTCATCACCACACTTTTCTGCTACGGATGCAACCTGGGCCCCGTTCAAACGGCTCGCTCTGTTAAGGGGCTGAGTCGAAAGCAAGTGGCTTGGCTCAACCTGAAGCACGTGACCGAACAGCGGCTCGATAAGGCCATTGTTAAGGTCATTAATGCCTACAATCGCTTTGCCTTACCCCGGTATTGGGGGACAGGAAAGAGCGCATCGGCTGACGGCACGAAATGGAACGTATTCGAGCAAAATCTGCTGTCCGAATATCACATCAGATATGGCGGGTACGGTGGAATAGGCTATTACCATGTCTCGGATAAGTACATCGCGCTCTTTAGCCACTTTATTCCTTGTGGCGTCTATGAGGCTGTCTACATTCTAGATGGACTGATTAACAACCAATCAGACATTCAGCCAGACACTGTGCATGGCGACACCCAGGCGCAAAGCACGCCCGTGTTTGGACTGGCGCATCTTCTGGGTATCAACCTGATGCCGCGCATAAGGAACATCAAGGACTTGGTATTTTTCCGTGGAGATCGATCGGATCAGTACGAACACATAGGAGGGTTATTCAGAGGCGTGATCGATTGGGATTTGATCGCTCGCCACCTGAAGGACATGCTGCGGGTAGTAATCTCAATTAAGGCGGGCAAGATTGCTCCATCGACGATCTTGCGACGTCTGGGCACTGCAAGCCGCAAAAATCGGCTCTATTACGCGTTCCGAGAGCTCGGGAGGGTAGTACGTACAATGTTTCTGCTGAAATATATTAATGACGCAGAATTGAGGAAGACAATCAATGCTGCGACAAACAAGAGCGAAGAGTTCAATGATTTTGTCAAATGGCTGTTCTTTGGTGGTGACGGCATCATCGCTGAGAACATCAGGCATGAACAGCGGAAGGTCATCAAATATAACCAACTCGTGGCCAACATGGTGATCCTTCACAACGTACATACGATGTCCAAGATACTCAAACGGCTCCAGGCTAAGGGCTATGTGCTAACGGAAGAGATTCTCAGAGGAATGGCGCCATATCGGCGTGCGCATATCAATCGCTTCGGCGAGTATCCATTGGATCTGGATCGCGCCGCAGAGCCGCTGAACTATAAAATTGATTTTTATTTATAAATCAATAGGTTACTGCATATCTGGCCAAAATTTCACGAATCCCGGCCGATCCTCTAAAAGTGCCGCAATCCTGCGGCATGTTGCTCACTTACTTTGCCACCTGCTTCTCGCCGCTTTGCCCAGGTCTCCAGCGCGAACAAGTTAATACTGTGTGCAGCATGGATGGCGAGTCGAGCATGACGGGGCTTAATACGATAAGGACACTTGACCTGCCAGGGGATGGCAATCCGCCTTTAAACCAGTAGCATGGCCACTTTAACTCTGCAGCCCATCGAAAAGAGTCGATAGACGATCGTTCCAAAACAAACTTCCCCGGTTTTCAAAGAAGTAAGTGGTTGCATTAGAAGTGAAGGATGTATCGCTTCTTTGGCTAAAACTTTGTCGACTTGAGAAATAGACTTGAGCGATATGCTGTCTCGCACGGGAGTCAAGAAATTGGCTCGCCCGAACTCGAAGGCTCGTCGGTGTATCTGTACGGTCCTGTTCTTCAAGCTGAAGCATTTGAGCATTATCAATCCCGAATAGCTCAACCATTAGTACCGCGGCTCTTTGTTTGGAGAATTGTTCGCTCGCTGCATCTTTCATCGTCTCAAACACAGCATGGACAAAGTTGTCGTCTCGCAAACTCTTGATGGTCAAAATCGTCACGTGGCCGGCTGAGTTTTGACGAATCAGAGAATTGCAATTTGGCGATTCGGTTATTTCATCAACTAACGCCCTCCCCTTATCCCTGTCGGAGCTCCAGAGAGTTTGTAATCGAACGGGATCAAATTCTTTGACGTTTATTACGACGTCTTCTGGATATTGGACGGAACTCTTGTTCTTCATTGCCGCAGCAACTCTTTTTGCTAGTTCAAGGCGAATTTTGTAAGCGGTTGGAAGTCGGTCGTCAATGGTTAGAACCATTGAAATACCACCTTCAGGAACGAACTTGGCATCCTTCAGGGCCAAATCAACAAGACGAAAAAAATCCCTGGCTTCGTGTTGGTGAATTTTTCTGCCCTTGTCCGTTGAAATGGATTTGCACTCGACTTCAAACTTGAAGCCGTTCCCCGGATCGACTAGGAGATCAAAACCTTTTCCCGCCCCTGATTCCTGCCATTCCACACCCAATCCTGCTCTGGTGAAATGAGTTGCGACGGCAAGCTCCAAATCGAGTGCCCGCATGTCATCGGGATTCTTAAAAGCGCCGTGAATGCGACGAATAAGGCGTGCACTCTGGACATTGTCTAAAGATTCTGCCAGAGAAAGCGTCTGCGCCATGAACGTAGCGGATTGATAAAGTTCGCGGGCGTCCTCTTGCGGCAAAGTCGGCCACATATTCGCTGCCAGGATTTGGGAGAGCCTGTCGAGCTGAAAGGCGATCCGATTCTCATCACGTAATACATCATCAAGTAGTGGGTTGCCCTTTATTGCTTCCAAGCACTTCCTGACACGCCTTTTCCAATGTTGCTCACCGATCGTGTCGGAGAATTGTGCATATAGGAATGGAATCCGATTTGTATAAAGTTCAGTGGTAAGCAAGAAAATCCTGTAGTTTTTATCGATGATTTCAAATAGTACTAGTGCTGCGGGCACAGCAGCAAAGCTCGCTTCAATGGACAAGGCGAGTACTACCAACCTAGTTGTCCCGTCGGTCCTCTCAACTCTATATGACCTCGGATATTCCTTAAGGCACTTGCCCCCATTTTCATACTCGATCTCTTAAGGGCCCTTCCTCGCGTCAATGGAAATACTTGTCTCGGCGGTTGTCGAATGCTGGAATCGTCCCTTCTAGGACATCCAAGACCGAACGATTCATCTCCGAGCTCTCAATAGCGCCGGAGACATACGTCATCGCAAACTGGTCGCTGCCGTCATTTAGCATAAGGTTGTTCCAGCTTTTAGCGTAAATGGGTTCCCTCACCCAAACCAAGAAGAGACTCGACGGCGACACCACTGTGACCGCAATCTGGACACCTAGCCCGCCCTCTCCCCATTCGAAGAACTTCTCTCCTATGCGCTCCCAGGCAGGGGAGATTGCATTTCAGAGCGTATTTTCAAGCTATCGAGTGCACTTATATATTCTTCTTTATTCGAAATGACGATAGGAACCTCTCGAGGATCCCCTAGGGAACCGTATGTGTTGATTTGCTCGCGGATTTGACCCTCTCCATTTGACCCGCCTTCCACCGTCTACCAAAGGCGGCCACACGGTCGTACGACCCTTCATATCCCAGCTCTTTCAGATCCAGGAACATCTGTTTCAGGGTTCTTCGTTGCTTGCGAGATTT
>CEON01017790.1_pt1 | contig 23119 bp, 27 predicted proteins | sample 530291 | NCBI WGS metagenome assembly CEON01 (sample SAMEA2619888, study PRJEB7988) | marine metagenome | biome: marine biome (ENVO:00000447); feature: surface water layer (ENVO:00002042); material: "saline water (ENVO:00002010), including plankton (ENVO:xxxxxxxx)" | depth 5 m
GCATCCGGCATAAATGGAGAAATTCAAGAGGCAAATTTTCAAAGAATACATAAGTTTTGTGCAGACAATAAAATAGACGTTTTAATATTAGATCCGCTCGTTAATTTAATAGATAATGCACCAGAGACAAATGAAGTTTTAGCCGGCGTAATCAAGCGGTTATCAATATTAGCTGATCAAGATAATGGTATGTGTATCGAAATTGTCCACCATACGCGCAAAACAAACAACATGGAAGTCACTATCGAAAGTTCCAGGGGTGGTAGTAGCCTGGTAAATGGAGTCCGCTATGGACGCTTTTTAGTGCCAATGGACGCAGATACTGGCGTGAAAAGTGGCGTAGATAATCATCTTAATTATTTTCGCGTTGAAGATGGAAAGAATAATTTGACGCCGCCGGATAAAGCCAGGTGGTTTGAGAAATCGGCTGAACAATTAGCTAACAGTGATTTTGTTGCCGTTGTGAAACCTTGGAAATATCCTGATGCTTTTGATGGAATAACAAAAGAAATGGCGCGTAAAGTTCAAATACTATTAGATCAGGCTGATCCCCCTATGAGAGAGAATTTGAGAGCCTCTGAGTGGGGTGGAAAGATAGTCGCGGATGTTTGTGACCTGGACGTAAACAATAAGACCCACAAGTCAAAAATTTCAACCATTATTAAAACTTGGGTTGAAACAGATGTTTTGCGTATTGTTGAAGAATACGATTCAAAACATTCAAGAAATGTGAAATGTTTAAGATCAGGAGCAAATAACCTATGAGCAAAAAACTAGAAGAAGAATTTGGATTAAAGCCAATAAAGCCACATAAATATTTTACTGGAAATCAATGGACAAAAAGATCTTTTATGGAATGGAAAGCAAATGAAAATAAAAAGGCCAAATCCAGTCGCAAGAGCGATGTTAAAAAATCGTCAGTTCAAACAACAAACAATTCCCAACAAGAAAAAAATGAATAAACGATGGGGAAAAGATCAGATTTTAAAAGACGCGCAAGAGACTATTACAGAACGCCACAGAAAGCCGTAGAGCCGCTTATTTTACATTTGAATGGTAAAACATTCGCCGAACCAATGGCCGGTGATGGAGCGCTTGTAAGTTCGCTAGAGGCATTGTCTAATTTAAAATGTACTTGGCAATCTGACATAGAGCCTCAAACAGATTGGATTATAAAATATGATGCTTTTAATTTAACCATCAATGACTATGGATTAGATACAGATTATATTATCACAAATCCCCCTTGGTCTAGACCTATACTACATAGATGTATAGAAATTTTTGCAAATATAAAACCTACCTGGCTTTTAATTGACACAGACTGGGTTCACACTAAACAAGCAATTCCTTATTTACCCAATTTGCATAAATGTGTTTCCATTGGGCGCGTTAAATGGTTTGACAATATACATGGCAAAGATGACTGCGCCTGGTATTTATTTGATAATTCCAAACAATCAGAATTTTGTAAACTATATGGAAGATTATAAAAAAGGCGCCGCTAAAAAAGTTGGTGTAAAAAACGGCGCCAGGGAGAAAAGGAGAAATGGAGGATCTCCTAGATGATATGTTATTATATACGGCACCAGGCAAATGCCGGTTTGTGGATGGCGGCAATAAATGTATATACAAAGATCGCCACCAGTTGACCCACGTTTGAATATTAGTCAGTAAGTGACCAACAGTCCGCAAACAAGATAAGCGTATTTTAGCTAATTAAAATTGTATAGGTGTACGTAAGTAACCTATTAGGTGTCCATCCTATCTTGTGTGCCAGGTATGATCTGACAAAATGGCTTTGCCTGATAAACTCTTGGGTCTTCTAATGCAACTTTTGCCTTAGAGATCGACCATTCAAAACAAGCCTCTTTTGTATCCAGAGTTTGCTCACCAGTAATCACCATGCAGCTTTGAGCGTAAGGCGCGCTGCATAATAATATGATAGGTAGCCACATTTTATCGTTCCATTATTCCAGGGGTTACTGCTTTTGTTGTTCCCAAAGCACCGGCAACTGGTGAAGATAAATATCTATGAATTGCGCTAAGTTCTCTGCCATCGACCATAGGATTGAATTTACCTTTTAATAATCGTTCTGCTACTTCTGGTCTTCTTTGTGTAATAAATTCTGCCATAAGTTTATATTGCTCGTCTGTGACTTTACCTGAGCCAAAAAGAGCTTTTATAGCCGCAGCCGTTTTATCAATTACAATTGTTGATATATTAGACTGCCTAACGGCTTGTGCCGTGTCTCTCATCTGATTTACCGCAGCATCTAAACTTTCTGATCCTTTCATATCTTTAGCCGCAGAATAACCAATAATTCTATCTTTTGATAAAATAGCATCGCTTGCTATCCCTAGATTTTTTAACATTTTCTCTAAAGCATCAGGCGGATATAAAGCTTGCAATAGTTTGTTCTCTTTTGATTTTGGGTCATTAAGACTTTTAATAAAACTTTGCCTAGTTGAGGCGCTTAATTTTTTATTTAATTCATTCTGTAAGCCATATTGAAAATATTTATTAACTAACTCAACGGCATCATCTCCTAAGTTTTCTGCCCTTTTTAATATAATTTCTCTATTATCCAGAAATTTATCAAAATTAGTTTTACCAAATAAATTTTTAGTTTCAGCAAATGCATCTTGCGCTAGTTTTCCAATAGCAGATGTGTCTCTTGCCGTTTTTGTCATGGGAGACTGTATGTCAACTTGATCTCTAATTTCATTAGATAGATTAATATAACTTTTCTCATCTATATTAGCAGTCATTCCTAATGGAACGTCACCTTTGCTGCCCAATTTTTTTCTAATAATTTCTGCCTCTTCTAAGTTAGGCGTTCTAGTCAAAGATATTTTTCCATTTTTTTCTACTTTGAGTAAATTATCAGGATTTTTTGTGGCTATCCTAACAGTATTATTAATCTCACTTGTTAAACCTCTAGCCAATGTAATATTTTGTAAAATTTGTTCAGATAAATTTCCGGATGCCGTTGGATTCCCTGCTCTTCTATAAGCCTCAGAAATATAATTTTGCAGATCCTGATTTAATTCACGTACAGTTGTTTCCATATTATTAGGATTTATTCTTGCCGTTGAATTTGCCCCAAGCATTATTGGTTGTTCTTCAGTGTAATTTATTTTTCCATCTTTACCTACTTCAAAATTAGGCGTTCTCCGCTCCAATGGCGGTGTAAAAGGCTCAATAGACAAGTTAGGTTTTTGTGCTAAATCAGATTTTAAATTCTGATCTAAATTCCTTGTCATCTCATCCGCTCTAAATGTTGTTGCTCTTTTTAAAACAGAATCTGCCCCTTGAGACCTAATTTGCAGCATAGCAGCGAATTGCCTCATATTTGGAGACATATCAATAATAGGTACTTTGTTATTTGCTACATCAAGCAATAATTCATCAATTGATTTTTTATCTTTTTTTGCATAATACTGTAATTCAGCTATTACCTTTTTGCCTAAATTTTCAAAATCATTGCTCTTAAACCAATTCCTTAATTTTTTTAATAACTTTGTTCCGCCTTTAATTCCCTTACCTAAAACATAACCGCCAACGCCGCCGGTAAGACCTAAAATAGATCCTAACATTGCCCCAAATTGTGCAGCCTCTCCTCTTTCTCCAGGTCTTGCATCACCGGCACTAGTAATGGCACCATAACCGGCACCTTCAGCGGCTAAAGTAGTACCGCCTGTTAATGCTCTAACAAATGCCGGAAAGTTTTTAACAGATCTCATAATAGTATTATAAATACCACTGCCTACTAACATTGCCGGACTTGTGACGGCGCCCATAACCTCACCACTCATATAGGTTTTAGGAAAATCTTTTTTTAATTCTAGCCGCTCATTTTCTAACTTTTCTAGTTTAGATCTATATTCATCATTATCAAATCCACCGGCTTGAATAGCTGCATTTACTTCTTGAGGATAACCCATTAAAAAGCCATTTAACCATGAGTTTGTTAAGGCGCCAGTTTGTCTACTTTTATAAGTATCGAACCAATTTGCTGCACCGCTTAAATCTAATTGCATTCCTTTTTGCATAATTACCTCAAGAATAAATTAACATTAAAATTAGAATTTGCATCCCTCATTGTTTGCAGATAAAGATCTTTAAAAAAATCAAATTTTTGAGACTTACTTAGTTGATCAAAGTTTTTATTGATCCATTCATCAATGCTCATATCGCTACCCATTAGTCGCAATTGTTCTGGCATATTTTCTACTAAATACTCTCTTAATAAATCAAAATTAATTTCTTTCCTTGTGTCTTGTTCGGTCGTTTTCAAAGTAAAAGGTAAATTTACATCATCAATTTCCTGATTCCTAAAATCTACGCTTGGGTCATATCCCTCAAGAATAGTATCAACGCTTTCATATTGTTCGTCACTTAATCCGTATTTTTGTAAAAATTGATCTGGATTTACTGGAAAACCTTGATCAGCATATATATTTGATCTTTCTTTATAAAAATCTACTGTTCGATTATAGGCCGTTTTATTTTCATTATAAATATCAAATGCTGCATTGACTAAACCCTGTCTTTGCTCTTTTGTCATGGAAGATCTACCAGTTACTAATGCATTATAAACAGACCAACCTCTTTGAAAAAGGTTACCGGTATTTTGAGCTAATGCTAATTCGCCTTTATTTACAGTTGAGGTTGGATCTAACATTTTCATAAACGTAAAGACTACTGCAATATCACCGGCTTGCGAAACCTCTTGAGACGAACTTACAATAGTTCTAAGTTGATCTGCCCTTTTGATAAAATTCTTAACTGGCTCTTCTTTTTTAAAATTATCTTCTAATTTAAATTGTGTGTCTAAAACTTGTTTTTGATGATCTTGGTGCATTTTTAGAACATCTTTTAATTCTGTACCGGCTGCAATCATGGCACTATACATATCTCTTTGAGTTCCATCTGGAATATTTGCTAAATATTTCATAGATGTAGTTTTTGCTAATGCAGCTAATCGTTTCGCCTCTCTAGCTTTCTTTTGTTCCATAATTCCTAAAGCTAAATTTTGATCTGGTCTTAATCGCATACTGTTTGCCCAAAGACGCAAATCGTCAGAAAAATCTGGGTCTGTCATTAGATCCCTAAATCTTCCAATTAGACTTTTATTTTTAGGCTGCATATTTGTTTGTCCAGTTTCACCCAGATTGTTTTGTTGCGTTGTATAATAATTATAAATATCATTAGCTAAGTTCATTCGGTCTCTAGTTGTAGTACCAAATTCATTATAACCCATACTTGGGTTATTTGGGTCTACAAGCCAACCGGCTGATCTTTCAAAACGCTTGTCAAATAAACGTGCAATTGACATGGGGTCATTTTGATTCATTATTCTTTCAAAATATTTAGCCGCAATAGGATCTTTATATGGACTGTCAGGATTACCTTGTTCAAAAATATATCTTATTTGTTGATCCACTAAATTCATTTCTGGATTAGCCTCTTGAAACTTTCGGAAGTTATCTAATCGATCATTTCTTAGCTGCAACAAACCAAATGCATTTTCATTCTGATTTACAATTTCAGGATTAAAACTACTTTCTATCCCTATATTCCCCATAATTCCGGCTGATTGAATAGGATTATTATTTGTAGCCGCCATCAAACTAGACCAAATTTGATCAGTCATGGGAGATGGGTTAAAAGATCTATAAGGTTGATAAGTAGACACGTTTTCGCTCCATGCGTTTATTGTTAAGGCTAGGTAAAGACATAGCCATTGGGTTACTTTGGCAACAAGGTAAAGAATGAGTTTTCACCTGACACAAATGGACTTGCTAAGAAATCAAAAAGTCCTGGTTGCATAGTATTAGTTTGCGTTGTTGCTTGTGGCATTCCGCTAAGTATTTGACTTAAAAATCCTAGATTTGTTGTTGGCTGATTTAAGAAATTCATAAATTGCTGATTAGCAGCATCTATTAGTTTTTGGTTCATACCCTGCTCTATCAAGCCACGCTGATAAGCTTTGTCATCAGCCGCTTGACCTAGTCCATAGGCTGACAGACCTAAATTAGCTAAATTGCCGGCACCGGCCATATTTTGCTGCATAGCGGCTAAGTTTGCATTGTTCATATTGTTAAATTGATTGACTGCCTGATTGTATGCCTGGTTATTAAGATTTGCAGACATATCCCCTGCCGCTCTCATATATTTTTCATTAGTAAGAGCGTCACTAACGCCATGTCTACTGCCACCATAGGCAGAGGCTCTAGTTGCAGCTAATTGACCGGCATTGATAGCATTTTGCCTAGCGTCTGACATAGTAGCCATAGTATTGTCTATGACGTTCTGTGTGTATGGGTTCATAAAAGGACTTAGATTAGCCTGGCTGAATTGCATAGGCTGATATGCCATTGCATTTCGATATGTTCCGGCTGCATCTTGCATTCCTTGAGTTGCAGTTTGATATACGTTATTTCCGGCTCCGGCCATATTAATCTCCTCTATTTACCAAATTCTGGACTATTGTAATAATCCATATCAGCTTGCGTCATTTCTGGGTAATCGTAGCCACCGCTAATATAATCAACAAAATCACTTACTGGATTGTAAGCAAAATCTAATGTTGTTGGTTGGTCATTATTCCCAAATAACATACCCCCATCAAACATATCCGGTGTCTTGCCATGATATGGAAATGGGTTATCCTCATTGTTATTCATAGCGGCTGACATAACACCGCCACCAGTGGCGCCCATTGTACCCCCTGCATTCATTGGCGCACTTACTCCAGGAGTAGCATTCATTCCAAATGGATCTTCTTGCAGACTTTTAATTTGATTAAATAAATCTGGATAGTTTTGTTCTGCCCTTGCCATTTCAGCTTGAAACATTGGAAAACTACTATAAGCCATAACGCCATTATAATTTTGAGCCTCTGGCAATGAACTTGTCGTTTGAGATAAGCCTAATGCGTCTCTGCTTAAATTAAGGCCTTCATCACCGGCCATCATGCCACCAGTTTTAGCTGCCAATGTTGCGCCTTGCAAAGGCATGTATGCCCTAGCGCTTTTCCTCGCTAAGTTTATAGCATCTGCAATGCCTTGTTCCATTTCTGGTGTAAAATTCGTTGTTGTAGTTTGGCTACCGCCTTTGCCACCGGCCATGTTATATCTCCTTTACTATTGTTTTATGTAGCGGCTTAAAGCCTTTAAATACTCTTGCCCAACCATTTCGTCCTGATATGGTTATTTTTTTGCATCCCATCATTTTACCAAAAGCCTCAACGCTATCATGCATATCTTTAAGCGTTTTAAGATTACCGCCGCCCAAGAAGATATTAAGACATTTGATTTTAGGATACGTAATAATTTCTGTAATGAGACAAGCGTCATCGGCCGGCCAGAATTGCATTTTGTTTTGTCTGATGCCTCTGACAATATCCTCATAATCATGTGTACCGCCACTGTATTCCAATGCTCCTTCTATATATTCTCTACATCGTTCTAATTCGTTCATATTGCTACTGCCGTTAAAGTTCCTGAGTTACTTACAGTGATCTGATATCTGGTACCATTTGGACTTGATAAAATTAATCTTTCGTTAGAAACAATTTCTAAATCTTGTTGTTTTTTACGATTTAATGCATCCTGACTTTCTAATTCTCGATTCCGCTCTATTTCAAAAATTAAATCATAATTTTCTGGTGGTGGTTGTAAGATCATCTTTTCCCACCTTGTTTTGCATTCAGTCGTATTGTTCCTACTCTCCAGTCAGTGCTATTAACTGGATTATCTACAATTCTCATTTTAGCTTGTCTTCCAGTAAATCTTACATCTGTTGGATTAGAAAAACTGACAATACCATGATCAGTTTCCGCACCATTCGGATAAAGCTTAGTTTTGAATCTACCAGTAACTGAGCCTTGGGTCTTTTCATCAGGAATGATTTGATTTACGTGCATAAGTTGATCGCCATTTCCTAATTGAAAAGGCGCAGTTTCAGCAAATGGAATATAACCATTTCTGTCAAAACCTACTTCATGTTCCACAATTTGATGCGGTAAGATAGAAAATGTACCTTTGTTTTGAGTTTCAAGTAATTCTGATGCATTAGCCCCATTGGTATGATTGCCACCACTAGAAGTATGAAAAGTAAGCCATCCTCTTCCTGGTCTTAACGTGTCCAATCTTCCTTGTGGTGTGACTTTTATAAATTTTGTGAATGACCCAGAACCACCAATTTGTATTCTGCCACTTAAACTTTCTGTGATAACACCAGTATTTATATCGTCAAACGCACCACCCAGACTAAATTCAAACTGTGCTATCGATCCTGTGCTTGTTGAACTAAAATTAATCTGCGTAATTTTTGTCCATTGATATCCATCAAGTCTTGTGCTTGTTGAGATTGGGGCAACCATTTGAAAAGACGCAGTTTGCGATGCCCCATTTTCATCTAATCCAACTAATTGAATTGTAACTGTTACGGCTGAACTTGATGGGTAACGATAGAAAAAATGCTCTGCGCTAGGCAATGTAAAAGTTTCATACAATGTACCTGACCCAGAATATTCTACCAATTCACCATAGTTGTTAATTCCTGAGACTATGCTACTTGCGCTATCTAAAAAATTAATTGGCGGTGTATTTGCAGAAATACTAGGATTTGCATAAACTGTCGTATTAATTCTATTTCTTTGCCTAATAAGATTTCCAACATCCGCACACGTTAAATCTTTTGCAGGGCTTGAAGATGTTGTTGGGGTTTGTCCATTAAACTCAACTTCAATAAATAGACTATCTCCTTCTCTTATGGCTAATGGATATGTGCTATCATTTAATTTACTAGTAGCTTTTATAGGATATTCAAAAACACCACGATCCACACCAGATGTTCTTCCAATATGTCCAAAATACCAAGTATTGTCTTTATAATTCCATGTAACGTATTCAGTATTTTCATTACTATTAAGACCAGGAAAATACCAAGTAACTTCGTCAAATTTACTATTGGCAATAGCCGCAATTTTAGATTTTTGAGTAGTGGTAAGCCGCTCTGTAAGGTAATCTTGTATTTCACATGTTAACTCAATAACGCGCCCCCCTGAGTAAATAAAAAACCCATTGTCTCCCCACCAAACAACGCCTTTATCGATAACAGTTGAGGCTAATGCTCCATAAACACCACAATTCTCACCTACTCTTTGAATTGAATGCACGAAAGGCAAACCAATAAATCTTGTGGCATGGGCATCTGTGTCAGTTAATATTAAAATACCGCCTCTTATTTTTTGACTTACAACGTAAGATCCGCTTGTTTGTAAATCTAAGTTTCCGGCCTGGTTTGTTGCAGTAGAAACCCAGGTTGAATAATCTTCTTGATCGCTCCATTTAACTTGACGGCTAGTAAAGCAAAATAAAAAGCGTTCATCAGACACAATGCAGCCAGTATTATCTGGATTATAAGGAGATGCACTTACGCCAGTAATTTCTTGTGCGACTTGACCAGTATTTAAAGGCCAATAATATACTCTCCCATCATCTCTGCTACAGAAAATAAGTTGCTCTCCAAAAGTAGAAAAGTGAACTACAGTTGCCGGTAACAAAGTAGAACTGGTAGACAAAGGGGGTGCCGAATATAATCCGACATTGTAAAAGGAACTTCCGTAACCGGTCATTCCGGCAGCGCTTTCTCTTCCGGCCGTAAAACCACTTGGTGTAATGTCGTAAAGATCCCCAGATGGAAATAATACAAAAACATTTTTATAATTAGCAAATGCTAAATAACGACTGCCATTATTCCCCTTCCAAGAAATCATACCTCTGATAGGTGAATCAAGTGCTTTTACTGTTCTTGTTCGCCAACCCCCAATTGGTTTTAGTGTTTTATCATGCCATCGACATAAATTTGAATCATGCCATCTACCAGTGGCATCTAATTCTGTACCATTTCTAAAAACACCTGGTGGAAATTTTAGAGGAATTAATGGCATTATTTCATTACCTTTACGTGCATCGACCAACGCCCTGCCGTTGTTGTAACTGTGTTGCCAACTACGCCTGATGCTTTAGACGCAATTTGGAAAGTTCCTAAGCTTGGGAAAACACCTTTAACATTTGTTGTGTCACCACTTTCTACATAGACACTAGGAGAATGACTGGCATTCGCTACTGTATCAGTTCCATAAATAACTGTTCCGACTGAATATCCGTGATCTGCTTGTGTACATTTTATTGCCCATTGTATCATAAATGGCGCAGCATTTAATCCATGAGCAAAAGTAAAAGTTCCACCGCCTGTAACAGTCATGTCAGTTGATGTTGCACCTTGTCTATGTACTGCTATAGCAGAATAAATTGCCGATGTGTCAACTTGAGCAAAAGTAAATTGACCAGTATTACTGTCGTAAACAAGTGAGCCATTTGTGGATGTTCCACTGTTTACGGCTGACAAACTCCCTAATGTCATTCCAGAACCACTATCATCAGTTGCAAATTCTAGGGCAGTTCCACCACTATTCATTTTTAAAATTTGACCTGACGTACCTAATGATGAAGGTGTGTCGGACATATCCAAAATACTTGGTGTAAAAAATTCTAATGCCGTTGCGCCAGAGTTCATTTTTAGTTGTTGATTTGCCGTTCCTAATGCGCTTGGCGTATCTGTAATTGATGTAGCTACAATAGAGGTTGGGATAGATGTGTTAATTGTATTTAAATGGGTATCAATGCTTATAATCGCGTTGTTTAAAGTGGTACCCCAAATATTTTCCGAACCTCCAGGCGTTGGATATTCAATGCTAAAATATGTCGTGCTGCCCAATTTTGCCTCCTATGCTGCCCTTCTAAATGGCATTTTATCTGTCCATGTTTCTGTTGGTTTTGTGACGTTTGTCCAAAGTTCTGTAATATCTAATATATTTTCCCAATATAAATTTGCTGTTGCACTTAACGCTAATGTTGCATTCATAACACTTGCGACTTCAGTAATTCTATTTGCGTCAGATGACATAGTGGACTGTGATGCAAAATTTGAATCAACTACGAATGTTGCTACTGCCTCACAGGACATAGATGATTGAGCAACCATGTCATTTTCGACTTCTCTAATTCTTTGAAATGAAGCAGACATAGATGATGTTGCTACAATTTCACCTGCAAAAAATTGAAGTTCTCCAAAATCAGCAATCATACTTGATGATGCTGTCATTGTTGCAGATGCGTGTTGAATGTGCTGTACACTTGCGCTCATAGATGACTGAGCAACCATTGCAGACGCAACATTTATAAAAGCATTAAATTGTGCTGAAAAAGGTGCTGAACTTATGGGTGATTGCGAAAACATTTATGTTCCATTTTGGTTAAAAAGGATGAGATGAGTGTTGTGTGGCATTTCCATTTTTTGTAATTGTATGGTTGCTATTGCTGTCATCAGTAATTTCGTCATCTTTATTTACAGTTAATAATTTTGTATTCGTGATAGCGGTTAATGGAGAAGTTGGTACAGTAAAATTATTACTATAAACAGCCGACCCAACGACCATTCTAAAATTGGAAATATAGCCAGTTAACCCTTGGCTATAACCATTATTTTCCATCCCCAAAACAACTTTATTGCCTGTATAATTGTTATTATCTGTGTATGTCGTTGATTGTTCAGTGCCGTTTAAATACATTTTCAACACGTTAGATGACCTTTGTAGAACTACATGATTCCAAGTATTTGCAGTTGTTGCAGTTGTTAAAATCCTATAACTACCATTAGCATAAACTCTATGCTGACCAGACCCATTAGTACCTACCTTTAAATCAATTGAATGACTTGCTCTGCGATCAAAAATAGTTTGAGCCGTGTTAAAATCGTTAGACTTTGCCCAATATTCTATGGTGAAGTCATTAGTGCCAATTACTAAATCATTAGACGTAGGTGTTGCCAGATAATCTCCAGTGCCATCAAAGACAGCAGAGCCATAGCTTGCAAATGTTAAAGAAAAAGAACTAGAGGAAGAAGTAGCTGTATTTCCGTTTGGGTCTTGCGCTGTGAAAACGACACTAAAACTCCCACCATTTCCAGAAGTTGCAGGGGTCAAAGTAAATTGATTGACGTTACTACCAGTACCTTGCGTGATTGTAGCAATTCCAGATGCACTCCCTGTAACAGTATGTCCATAGGTAATCGTTTCACCTTCAGGTTCTGTGGCTGTTACAGTTATCACGATTGGTGTACCATCGGTTGCAAAAGTGTAGCTGGCATTTCCTGCACTTGAAATAATAGGAGTAGCGTTTGCAACTGTAGCTACAGTGTACCAACCATTTGTTTGCCTTAGATATAATTTATTATTTGCTGATACAAAAGCTAAGTCACCGACTGCATTGCCTGTCAAAGCTTGTAAAGCAGTTGTATTAGCAACCACTGTTACTCCACCACCTGAATTACTACTTTCTGCGCTCTCACCTGATGCCTGTGTTTGAAACTCTATTTTATTGTCACTACCTTTTTTTAGAATAACGACATTGCTAGAATCTCCTATATGTAACTCACTTGCTAAAATCTTTTTACGATTATTACTTGTGTCTTGAATTGTAAGATCATTATTACCATCAGTTACTAGCTTGGTACTTCCAATCTGGATAGGATCAGATCCTGCTCTTTGACTTCTATCGAGTGCTTTTGACATTTAATATCCTTTAACTAGCCCAAGGCAAATCAGTTTCTTTGATAGCCTTGTCATCAATCTGTTTTTGGATTTGTGCATTAACATGGTTTGCATACTCGCCAGTTACTTGTGCTTGTATCCATCCAAGAACATCTGCTTCTTTTAAATCTGCTAAAGCTTTAAAATCTGATGCAGAAGTATTCACAGAAGTAAGAGGAGTAGCACCTACAAATTCACCCTTATTTCCATTACTATCTGTGCCTACCTTCTTCCAACGAGTTTGTATAACTGCATCTTTGTTTGTAGCATTATCAGTGTTTATTTCATCTTTAGTTTGTATGGATGTAACTTCCCATGTGTACGTCATACTCATTTTGTCATCTCCTTATCTAGTCGTTCTTCAAAAACTTGTTTCATTGCGCCTATTTGATCTAACGTAAATCTTGCTGAATTTTCTTTTTTTTCAATATCAATAAGTTGTGAAAACAAATATTTTTGTTGGTCAGTAAGAGATGATTGGTCATACTCCTTATCTTTCCATTTAAGCTTTGGGGGTTGTGTATTTTCTGTCATGTATTTCTCTATTCTGGTTTAGTTGGCATATCTACATCTGGAAAACCATCTACTGATGGTAAATCTCGAAGTTGTTGCCTATAGGTTGTGTATTTATTTTTAATTGCATCTGGTACATCTGGTAGTTGTGTCCAATCTGTATCCATTAATTCAGTATTTCTTTTTGCTCTTAATTCTTCCTCTTTTATTATAGATGCAGTATTTTCATCATCTACAGGCAATGGATCAGGATCATTGCTTGGATGTCTTGGATCACTTTTATCAATTTGAATTACTTTACCATTTTCGCAATAATCTATTGTTGCCATAATTTTAATTCCTTAACCCAATGTTTCTACTTTAAGATAACCTCTAAAACCTTGAGAACTATTAAACCCATAATTATGAGGCTGAAGCCTTAAATAATTTGCTGTTTGCTGAAATGAAGATGTAGTACAACGAGCTTCTGCATAAGCCATTTCTTGAAGTGCCCTAGGCCACCAAGTTCTACTATATAAATTTCCACCTCCATTTGTAGGGGCATAAAAATGTACTTCGCAGTATGCTCCTTTATATCTTGCATCATTGCCTTTAATATTACTGCTACCCTGTAGTTGTAAGTAACTTGAATTAGTTGCATTACTAGTAGACCAACTCATTGTACTCCAACCATTTCTAAAAGCAGATGTACCATACAAATTAACAAAACTTGAACCACCATCACATGAGATTCTTGCACTTATACGATCATCATAACCAGCAAAATAAAAATCATAAAAAGTAAAACGATAATGCTTGTTTGCTGTTATTGACCAGTTTTGAAAAGTACTTGAGCCATTACCACTTAAAGTTACAGTATTTACTTCTGTCCAAGTACCACCCCCCCCTGCATCTTGCCATGTTGGTCTTGAGTTACCATTTGAGGTAAGCACTTGCCCTGCTGTTCCAACAGTTCCTGCTGATGAAAGTGTAGTGTTTGTGTTTAAATAAAGCTGATTATTTACTGTAACATTATATAATGATGATGTTGAACTAGGATCACAATAATAAGAACTATTGTTCCAATCATAAACAATAGGTGTACTTGTATGATTTTTCGCATAAACTATATCAAGGTGTGACGTTGATGCAGGGTCAACATAATAACTAGTATTACCTGAATCATAAAATCTTGGCGCACGAAAATCTCCAGACGCAGTTGCAGAACCACCTGTGGTTATAGAAAGTCTACCATTACCTAAATCAACTCTTCCATCTTTGTAAAATTGATTAACATAATAACCCCCATTTCTATCATACATTCCTGTAAATTTATTTGAACCAGTACCACTTGCATATATTTGCCAAGTGTTTGCATAACTTCCTGTAGCTTCAAAAGTCATTCCAACGTAACCACCACTATTTTGAAGAGTAAGTGGTGTACCATAACCACTTGAATTATAAGTTGTAGTATAACTAGAGCTACCACCTCTTATAAATATATCATCATGTACATATAAGCTACCATCATAAAGCTCTAAATTGTGACCAGAATTAATGTTAACAACATTGTTAGCTCCATCAAGTTGCATTACCCAACCATTATCTACTCCAAAATATAAATTAGAAGCAGAAGCAGTGATGTATTCATCAGATGTAGAATTAAATGCTAGTACACCTGTTTGTGGTAAAACAATGTTCCCTGTAAAAGTAGCACCAGAAAGAGGAGCATAAGTAGAAGATGCATTAGACTGAGTTAAGTAAGTAGAGGATGCACTTGATTGTGTTAGATATGTAGAAGATGCATTAGACTGAGTTAGATATGTAGAAGATGCAGAACTTGTTGTTAGATAATTAGACGCAGTTTCAACTGCCATCGTACCAAGACCAAGAGTTGTTCTGGCTGTTGGAGCGTCTGCATCATCGATCAAAGTTGCGCCATAAGATGAAACGGCTGAAGATAATAAATATGAACTTAATTCAGAATGGTTTGCCAAAGGTATCCAATTCCCACCATGAGCAAAAACTGCCCTACCAACTCCAGTGCTATTGTAATTGTGGACATGCGCTAGCATCCCATGTTGCTGAGAAGCACTTGGCAAATCTCCCTCTGTAGCATACATATTCGCAAATAATATTTTTCCTGTCGTGCTTAAATCGTTTGACCCTAGTGACACGTTTCCTGAAAAAGTTCCTCCACTGCTACTCATCCCACCTAAATTACTTAATGCTGTAGACGCAGATGAAACGTCACTTAAATTGTTTGATGGTTGAAGCGCACTAGCTACAGTAAAAGGCGCAAATGTAATACTTTCTAAAATATCATTTGCTGATGCTCCTGAAGTTAATGTAATTGTATCATTGTTTGAAAGAGCATAGTCGGTTGTCTTTTTTAGCATAATGCCATTTAAAAAAACCTGTGTATGTTCTCCTACACTTAAAGTTGTTGAATCATCTGAATTTCCTGTAAAAACAGTTTGATTGCTAGTTGCTGTTTTTGTCCACCGATTAGAAATAGCATTTAAGTGTTTAACACCATTGATAGTCAAATCACCATTTTCATCTAAATAAACTGCTTTCCCTGCAGGATAGACACAGAAAACTTCTTTATTTCCAGACGCAAAATTAATTTTGGTTGTGTTGCCAGAACTTGTCTGTAAAACAGTGTCTCTTGATAATGTTGTGCCAGAGGCCGTGTAAGTGCCAATGCCAATTTCAAAAGTATTTGCTGAATTGTCAAAAATACAGTAGTAGGTTGTGTTTGCATCTCCGATGTCTGCAAAAGATCGAAAACCATCTACATTGCCTAGTAGAGTTACAGTTCCCTGACCAGTTGTAGTTGTAGTTTCTTTTACACGATCCTTAAAAATTAATGCCATTTAATTTTCCTATTAAGTTAACGTCACCGAAATGCTACCTGATGCCACCTGCAGAATATCTCCTACCTGAATATTTTTTGCGAGCGTCAGCGCACTGTGGCAGATCATTGTTCCTGATGTACTTGCTGTGTGGATGGAACAATGCGTTACATTTCCCCACGCTGATCCTGTACAAGCAGGAAAAGTGACAGTTGCATTTGATGTAGCGGTATTGCCTGATACAGACCCAAAAGTAATTGTTTGTCTTGCGTATCCATTACCAGTTATTTCATTACCCCCTGCATCAGTAGGATCGGCTGTATGTAAAGCTAGATACAAAGTTGTTGGTCTAGTTAATGAATTTGAATTAAACGTGTATTGTAGTAAATGGGTTTCCCAGTCATTGCTAAGTGCGTCAGACATTTTAATAACTCCTTATTCTAAGTTGTAGGTTTGAGGCACTGTGCCTAGTATTGTCACTTTCGCCATTTATAGCGTTTATAATTCCTTGGTAAGTCGAACCCCAAACACCCATTCTTTCATCTGCTTGCAGATAAGGTGATGCTTGTAACAAAGCACCATACAGATATGCATCTGGTGACATTGCTAAAAGCCAGTTTGTAGATGTTTCAGGAGTTGAGCCTAAAGAAGGAATAGATTGATAATACAAAAGTTCTCCTTCGTAATTTTGATCAGGGGTAGGAAAAACTTCGATTAGATCACCAACATGGCTATAATATTGTGGTCTGCCTTTTGAATTATCTGCACTATCTCTAAGTTTTGCAATTTCTTCAGGACTAGTTTGTTTTAGTAATGTTGCACTTGTATCATTAAGATGAAAACGAATGCTTTGTAACCAATCTGTAGGAGTTGCAGAATATTGAGTTTCTATATTGGCAGTTGCTTTATTATGCATCTTGTAATGTCGAATTTCACGATTTAACTGTGTTTCTGCTAATTTTATAAAATCAGGAATGACATTAGTTAAATCACTGCGATTTAACCAATCTGCAATGCTGCTTTGTAAAGAGGAATAACTATCTAAAGCCATTGATTATAATCCGCCTTTCACTAGCAATTTTTTAAAATCTGGATCTTTTAATTTTTTCTTGGCGTATTCTGTAAATTCAGCAGTTCCCATTGCAGCGCCGCATTCTTTTTGCCATTGCTGACAAATAACTAATGGAATTTCGCCAACGTACCGCCATCGATATTGACCGGAATGATTTGGTAATACTGTAGACAGTTCATGGTTTCGCCTTAAAATAGGCTCAACGTCCTGGACTGTATTAATTATTACATCACCGGTTTCTTTATCGGTTATTAACTTAGTCTTCAATTTCCCATGCCTCGTTGATATGAGGTGTAGACTTATCGTCACCCTTTAAACGGCCAGAGGCATCCCTAGCTCTTTTTTTCTTTTTAGGCGCGGCGGTAATTTCACCCCAACTATTATCAACAATGAGATCAGCCTCATCTTGCGTGACCTCAATTGTTTCACCCATGCCAGTCGCACGGCCGTTAAAAAACGGCCGGCGATCTGTGGTGATTTTCACCTCAACTGTCATTATGATAAATCAGCTATAATACCATTAGCCTCTGACATAACGTACAGTCCAAATTCAACGCTCATTAGCTTTCTTTCGGCATGGCCGGTTCTAGCTAAATCACGCTGCTTTAAGGTTTGTAAATATCCAATTGTGATATACTCCGGATCTACAACATAAATTTCACGCGTTCTAATGTGCCTTGAAGGTACAATAGAAAGATCTCCAAAATCGGACGCATAGACACTCATACCTTGCTGAATTACGCCTTGATCCGCATCTTTATAAAGTTGTGCTGATCCGGCAAAACCAGATATGTCTTGCTTGTGATTAGAGCCACAAATTACTGTAGTAGGCTCTGCACCGGCGTTCCAACATTGAGCGATTACGTCCTTAAATAATGTTTCTCCGGCGGCTGCTCCAGTTTTTACAGAGAAATCTCTTAAATTAGATGACGTTGCATCTGTTGGCGCAGCATCTGGATAACCATGTGTAGATGATGAAAGCGTTGGATTGGCTCCACCACTTCCGCGTGATACGTTATCTCTCATCCAACTAGGATACCCAGGAGTCACTCTGGCCGCTGAGGCCGATCCTAGATTTGCAGCTTTTGCCGCGCAGAGCGAGGTTTCCATGTCTCTTTTTAGCGATTTTGTATGAAGAACAATTTGCTCTGCCATTGATTCAGCTTTTCCGGCGCCTACTACATTGTTAGAACTGTCGGAAACTTCAACCACCTTGTCCGCAATTTCAGTAGTTGACTGAATACGCTTTGGTAACAAAGCAGCGTCATTACCAGGCGCGGCTTCTCCCTCAACTACTTGGTTATTAGATACTGCGGTAGCAAGTTCTATTTCTGGTGTCTCAAAAAGTGTATTAGTCACAGTTCTAGTTTTCGCTATATTCATTAGCGGAAACTGCACTGGGCTAATCATGTTAAGCACGTCTTGTAAGTCCTCCTTGATTGTAGTTGAGGCTACAGTTTGAAGTGTATTTGAATTAACTGCCATTTATAACTCCTTGTATTTGTTCAGCTTTTAGACTGTGATGCAGCTATTAAATAGGAAACAGCATCTTGCTTGTTTCCAGTTTTCTTAAATTGATCGAATGCAGTTTTTTGAGTTCTTTGAGAGCTAGTTACAGTTGTTGGCCTACTTCCGCTTTTGACCATTGGCCTAGCATTAGAAACCTTTTTCTCTGCAACGCCTTTTTTGTTTTGTAATGCTTGCCATTTGGCTGCATCATGTAAAACTAATATTGCTCTATGATCCATAATGCTCCCTACCTCATTTGACGTAAATCCATATTTTTTACCGGCTGAAACTAATTCTTCTCTTGCTGCTTTTGCCGTTTCTTCTTTGGCAAAAATAGGTAAAGCAGATTGCAGTTTAGACGCTTGTTCACTTAGATAATATTCTTGCGCCTTTTGTTGCTGCGCTTTTTTTTCTTCATCAAGTTTAGATTGTTCAGCTAGTATTCTTCGCCGTTGGTCAATAGCCTCATCATATTTAGCTTTTTTGACCTGGTATCCTATTGGATCTGTCTCAAGTTCAGAAATGTCTGGTTTTTCAAGATCAATATTATTAAATTGGCTTGTATACTCTTTAAGTTTTCTTTCAAGTTCTGCCCTTTGAGATTGTACTTGTTGATAAGCCTCTTCAGCTTGTTTTCTCATAGCCGCAGTTTCTTGCATTCGTTTATTTAAGTAGCCTTGTCCACTGGCGCTGCGTTGTAATTCTGAAAGCGTCCATTGCTGAACTTCCCCATCAACTTTTACGTCATACAATGGTTCAGTTTCTTCTTGTGTTTCTTGAATTTCGTTTTGCTCTAGGTCTTGGTCTACTACATTGGTATCATCACCGGTTCCAATGTCTTCTACCGGTTCATCAATCGCCGGTTCTTCTTCAACGGCGGTTTGATTTGTTTCTTCTTCATTAACTAGTAAAGACTTAGCTAACTCTTGTGCTTGGGAAGGATTAGTCTCGGTCAAGGTGCTTTCCTCTTATTAATTTCAGTTTTACGCTCGTTAATTACCTGGTCTGAAATTACAGATACCAGTTCATATTCAAGCGCGCTCAAAGCCAAGATTATCGAATGTGCCTCTTCTCTGGTTTTCGTATCATCTTGACTACTACTCAAAAATCTTTCGATTTGTGAATTTCTTACCGCCTCTACTGCATTTCTGTAGGCCGGATTATTTAATAATTGTTGAGCCTGGTCACTTTTAAGTTTTAAATCATCCATCATTGTACGGCTCCACCTAGCTGCCTCATACCGGCTTGCATTTCTTTAATTTTTGCCTGGTCTAAAGCAATGCCATGTTTACTTAAAAGTTCCGCTGCTTTTATAACTAAATCTTGATCCATTTCATCACGTTTGCGGTCATCATCCATAGCGTGTTTCTGCATATCAGCTTGCAGCTTTGCCATATCGCTTTGCATCTTGGCTTGTGCTTTCATTTGTTCGCCTTGAATCATAGCGGTTCCTGGATCTACTGGTTTTGGTTGATTAGCAGCGGCTTGTTGTGCCATTTGCATCATTTGCGCCTCAATTTGAGGCGTCATAGGCATAAAGTATCTTTCACTATTATGAATGCCTACAGATGCCAACATATCCGCCAATGTGTTCCTAATCTGGCTTAAAGTCGTGATGCCATTGGTAGCACCATAAGTTTGATAAATCGTTTGCTGAATTTGTAACACTTGCTGCAAGGCCATTGCTTTTTCTTCTTGTTTAGCCGTGCCTAGACCAACATTTGTTACAAGATCATAATCGATATTCCATACTCGCGGATCTATGGGTACATACATATTATTCAAACGTATCATTTCCGCCTTATCAGCATGTTGTACTGTCAGCCGCAAAATAAGCTTGAATAAGGTCTTCATTCCACCTTCGGCTAGGTTTCTAGCTATTGTCTCAATTTGGCCTTGTGCGGTGGCTACATGATGCGCTACGGCTTGTTTTGTAGTCGATTGTAAAGCATCTGGATTTAATCCCATGTTATTTTGGGCAATTCCTACTTTATTATCACACAATTGATCTAAATACTGTAAAGCGCCTAAAGTTTGACCGGCAGTAAAAGGTATACTTATTGGCGTTACGGCCGTTGGAGTTCTAGCACGAATAATCGCACCAATTTCGTTATTAAGGCAGTCATCTAATGAGGCATCTGGCGTAACACTTAATCTAGGTGTATTGACTAAGGCTACATTATCTAAAATAGATCTTAATACAGATGTTGATGCATCCTGGTCAGTTCTAAGGCGCCCTACTACACTTTCACCAAAAACAGTGTGTGGAATAGGATATGCCTCAAACAATGCAAATGGCATTTGATCACAAGGCATCATATCTAAAATTTTATATCCAGATCCACCTAAAATAAAACGATGTAAAGTAGCTTGACCGGTTTGATATGGGTCAACTTTCATATAGGCCTCTGTAATTAAGACCAGTTTTGAACTGGGGTCAGCCGCATTCATATCTTCATCGTGATCCGTACTGTATCCAGTCCTGGCATCTCTTTCTGAAAGATAGCTAGATGAACTTTCAGTTAGGCCGCCTAGATCAACAACATCTTCATAGGCAAATCCCTCGTCAACTAAATCGCTAACTCTTTTTTCAACGCGGTATCCGGCTATGTAACAGTCATCAATACTTTTGGCTGACCTATTTATAAAAAATTCTTCTGGCAATACTGGCTCTATGACAATATCACCTTTTGTTGTTTGACGGCTTATTTTGCAGTCGTGAATAAACCCTTCAACTTCGATCCCAGACTCTTGATCCATTTCCATAGTTGCAGTCTTACTATGTTCAAGTATCGTAATATCATCCTGGGCAGAGATAAAATCAAAAGAGGTAGAGTCCAGATTGCTATAAGTATAGATTTCAGTTTTTGTAGCATTTGAATAATAAACCTTTATAATTCCAAGTGATTTAATAAGAGCATCAGTTATGGCAGCATCTAAAATTCTCATGCCGCCTAATTGCCTAAATTTAGCATTTACATATTCAGTACACTGTTGCGCGTTTGCAACATCTTCCATATTTTGAGGATGAAATTCTACCGGTGAATTTGTACTTAAAAAGACACGTAATAAACTAGGCTTTATCTGGTTAACGGCATCACGGCATTTTGTACTTACAATGCTAGACCTACCTTCTTCATGGCCTATTGACGTTTTACCATTATAATATTCCTGATTTAAAGTTCTTTCTGGCGCTATTTCACTTTCAATAAAATCTACACTGTCATTTATTGCTCTAGAGACAATATTTTGTAATTCAGACTCTGATAGAGGATTTACTTTAGGCAAAAGCTGCTCCTAATTTTTTAAAATTCAAAATACACTATGTGTGACTTATATGCTACAACTCTATCTACACGTTTTTTCAAAACCTAGAGATCTCATAGTGGGGCATGTCACAGAAAATCTTTCGGTTCTGAGCCGCCCTAGTATTACAGTAGGAAATATAAGCAGATTCCATATTGTCATTCCATTCGCATATATCTGGAATAGTCCAGGCACCGCCCCATTTAATACCTATTTTCTTACCTAAATTTATAGCTGCTTGTTTCATTGCGTCAGCAACTTCATCGTACATGTCGATTTCCCAACATACTTCAGAATTGTGATAAACGACTAAATCGACTGCATGACTAAAACCAGTAGACTCTTGGATTAAATGTTTACTATTCATTGTAAAACTTTTTTTTGCTTTAACTAATTCGGCTTGAGTTTTTTTGTCTCTAACCCCACATGTCACACCAAAATCGTGCGCTGAATAGGTAATAGCCAATTTAACCACGTTTACGAGTTCTGGATGTACGCCTTCTAGGCGCGATAAAGATCTTTTGCTTAGTTTGAATGCCATATTTTCTTGCTCCTTTTAATCTGTCTACTGGTATCCGGCGTCCGCCTAGATAATTATTTTGGTACCTAAAAATCTCACCACTTTTTGCAACTCCAGTATCTTGCGCTGAGTTTTGAAGGTGGGTTTGAGTCACATTTGTGCCTTGCTCTGAAACTTTTTCTTCTTTTTGGCTCATCTTTTTTTATGCTCATGTTGGGGTCACCAAACCTTACTAATTTTACTTGACTTCCTTGTTTAGCTAGGACTGCAAACTTTTTGCTTTTGTTTGGCGTTCTTTTTGGCTTGTTGTAGCCAGAAAATCTTTCACCCCTATAATCAATGCTCATTTTTTCTTTTTCTTAGGTTTTTTTGCAGTCTTGGCAGCCAATTTAAAAGCCTTATTTGTTGGCGCACCTTTAGTGCCTGGCTTACGCATTTTTTCCTTACTGCCAGCTTTTATTCTTTCTCTTTTTTTATGAATGTTTTCGTAAAGACTCATTTCCCTACTCCTTTTGTGCGTTCATATGATCTAAGGCCGGCTAATCCCAACATTCCGGTCAAGATGGGTATCATCATGGAAACATCAACTTGTGGAATAGTTATGCCAAAAGGCGCAGCTAATGGACTAACCAGGTAATTGATAATAAAGCCGGATAGACAGACATAAGCGGTAAGCGGACGCCAGGAACTTTGA
>CEON01032582.1_pt1 | contig 23080 bp, 26 predicted proteins | sample 530291 | NCBI WGS metagenome assembly CEON01 (sample SAMEA2619888, study PRJEB7988) | marine metagenome | biome: marine biome (ENVO:00000447); feature: surface water layer (ENVO:00002042); material: "saline water (ENVO:00002010), including plankton (ENVO:xxxxxxxx)" | depth 5 m
ACTAACAACATTAGTGTTAGCAAATCCTGTAATTGTAGTTAATATATAATAAGAACCTGAATTTCCAGCTAAAGAATACTCTAAAACAGACTCAGAATCAGATGTCCAAACACCAGTTGTAATTCCTGTATACGTTATAGTTGAATTACTACCTGAGTCTACCGGGCTAGGCAAAAGTGCTCCAGTACCAGCGTCTACAGCCCCTTGAGGAGGGTATAATTGATGTGTTCTGGTTTGAGAAATCAAAGTATAAGCACCAGAAGATGTGTAATCTGTAGAATCTGTAGATGTTATTTGAGAAGCATTAGTAGAAGCAACTAAACCTAAAGAAACTGTAGGTTCTGTAAAAGAATATGTAAAGTTAATTTGTGTAGCTGATTCAGCACCACCACTACCCGCATTTGGATAAACTGTATAATCAAAAGCCCAAACATCAGAAATAGATAAAGAACTAAAGGCTATTTCAAACTTTCTAGAAGATTGCACAGGGCTTGTTGGAGAATAGTCTGTAGAAAGAACAGTTATGTCAGGAGAACCAGAAGTTCCAGGAGTATTAAAAGCAGAACCGTTTTTAGTTATAGTAACAACACCATGTATATTACCAGAATAACCGCTAGTATAATCAGTAAGGTCTTCTATTTTAATTTTACTGTTATCTAAATCAAATATAACTTTATGTGTTATTGTTGCCATTTTTTATTTTTTATATGTTACAAATATAGTAAATTTTTATCAATATTCCTAGAACTAATAGCCCGAACTACCAGAAGAACTTGCACCAGACCCAGAGCTTGCACTAACGCCAACTGAAGAGCTGCTCATATTCATTACTACATTGTTATTTGTATTGTTATTTGTATTAAATGTTTTTTTACCCCACTCTATTACAAAATTTATTTTTGTTTTTTCTTGTGTAGATAAAAAATAATTAGAAACAAAATTATCCATCTCTAATTCTTTTATTTTAAATTTTATATGTTCGTTTTTTATTTCAATTATATCTAAGTCTAAACTAGTGTTATCTATAGAATATTCTACATAAGGAATGTTTGGTAAAGATTGATTGAAATAAATGTAAAAACAATTGTTTTTTAATTTAAACCTTTCTCTTGAAGGTTCACTACTAACAGTAAAATTAATAGAGTTTTTTTCATTTAATATTTTGTTTGTTATTAAATGATTTTCTTCTCCAAAAACAAATGTAGACTCAAAACTTATCATGTCTTTTAAAGGAAGTTCTTGTTTATTGATAAGATATGAGTTTTTTATAATCTTTGATTTTTGATTTGCTAAATTTTCTGTTAATTTTGAGTTTCTATTTTTATAATCTGCTATTGTGCTTGTAAAGTTTTTTTGTAAATCAAAAGTATAAACATATGGATTTGCCGAAGTTCCGTTGCCTGTTTGATTTAAAGAAATAACGTTAGACTTATTTTTAACAATAGCGTAATCTCCTTTATGTCCTACTTTTTTTAAAACTCGTTTACTATCATTATTGTTAGTGTAAATAATATTTTTTGAATTATCTACCGCTTCTTTTATTGATTTTGAATTTCTTCTTGACATATATTTTTATATTAAAACAGTTGTAGTAGTGCTACAAATAGTTGCGTGGTTTAACGAGCTTAACTCATTTTCAACATATTCAACTCTTGTTTTTAATCCTCCCGCACCAGTACCACCAGAAGTTCCAGGAACATCACCTGCTCCAACATGAATAGTTAAACTAGGAGCACTACTGTTGTGTATTCTTACTACAAAAGCAGGCCATATTACCTGGGTTAAATCTAATGCTGAACTTAAAGTTAATGTAAATGAGCTTATATCTTTAGCGTTTATTCTTATTGTTTCTAAAATCTCCATATGACTTAAATCTAAAGACGTAATACCTTCTAATATTCCAACTTCTAAATATGTTAATTTAGAGTTTTCACTTAAATCTAAAGATGTTAAAGGTTGGTTTATAATTATAACAGTTCTTAAAAGTGGAGAATCTGTAGGAGTAAATGTTGTTAAGGTTCTGTGGTCTCTACAGTTTCCAGTACAATTACATCCAGCAAAAGGGTCGGAACACTGACTAGCAACTGGAAGACAAGAGTTTGGATTATTACCAAGACTAGTGGTTAACCCTCCTTCACAAACAAAAGTAACAAGCTCTGCACAACCAGTAAGATTTACAAGTGTTACTTTATTAAAACTTAAGTCAATATTTTGAAGTTTTAACATATTAGTTAAATCAACACTTCCAGTAATATCATTACCTGCAACAGATAGCTCTTCAAGACAAGTTATTTGTTTTATATTGTTAAGGTTTTGAATACCATAATAATTACCTGTTGAATAAATAGTTTGGTGATGAATAGTTTTGATTAAACACTTATAAGTATTGTCTATAGCATTATCACCTATAGTTCCAACAACACCAGATGCGGCTGTTAATGCGTCCTCTAAAACCTGCTCAAGCTCAGGGTCGTTTATTAATGTAGTTCCCACACAAGAACAATTATTATTACAATCACAAGCAGCAGCAACAATACAAGAACCGTCATCGTTTGTTGCTGAAGGGTCATAGTTTGAAGCTGCTGGGTCTGTACAGCCAGTACAACCAGCATATCGTTTAATTTCATAACCAGGGTAATTAAGATTGGTTCCGTATATAACAGACTTATGACCACCCACATACAGTGCGTCTCCAGCATTATTCCAAGTTATATCAAGAAAATGCATGTTTCCAATTTCAGTTCCTATTTCTACCCAAGAAGTTCCGTTATACTCTTCTACATAGTTTTTTCTAAAACTGTACGGGTGTGCAGAATAAACAATAGCAAGATTACCATTAATAGGATTTGTGGTAAAATTATAATTCATGGTAGCTGCTGACCACCCACTATTACTAGCTCCTTTCATAATTCCTCCCGGAGCAACCCCCGAACAAGTATTACAGGTAGCACTCCAAGTTCCATGAGAACCCATTGAAGGGTTTGTTATGTTATCCCATGTACTTCCGTTCCATTTTTTTACTTTTAAATGGAGGCTATTGTGAGGAGGATTGTAACTATACCTACCTATTTTATATATAGTTGGATTAGCTTCCATGGAAACTATTAAATGCATGTTGCTCTTATCATTCACACTATCAACTCCCGTTTCTAAAGAAACCCAGTATTCATTTACAAAATCATACTCATGAAGCTCAAAATAATGATTGTCTGGGTCTTTTGTAACAGCAGCACCTAACCCTCCTCCGTAATCATAAGGCCTAAAGTTAGCATATAACTTTCCGTCTCCCCCTACATCAATGGCTCTACCCTCAATATGTATTTTTTTACCAGTGCTGTCTACATCTTTTACTTTAGTCCACAACCCTGTATCGTTATCGTATCTTTGCATACGAACATCGTGTTTATTATGGTTCATGTGAGATTGATGTCCGAAGGTTTCACCTATAGTTCCTATTAAATAAACATATCGACCAGTAGGACCAACTTTAATATCACCTCTTTTAAAGTAAGTGTTGTCCCCAAAAATAGGAACATCTAAATACCTTTCGTTACCATTAGCATCTTCAGTCATAGGAGAAATATCTGTCCAAGTTTTTGTAGATATATCGTATTTATGAAGAACATGAGCCATCCATTGTGCACTGTTTTGATTTCCTAAAGCTTGATTATTCCAAGTGTACAAAACATTATTATTAGAGTCATACCTTATAAAAGGAGCTAATCTTAAAGTACCGCTTCCCTGACTGTTATAGTTAGGACTGTTACAATGAGTGCAAGTTGGTGGTTGCCAATCAGGATGACCTGTCGCTGTTACATCACGCTGTCCATAAGGAACCTGCCCTTCAGGTAGTTGTCCTACTTCACCAGGAGCACCAGTAATAGAAGACCCAGAAGCTAAACCTTCCCATTGAGCTAATGAGTTATTCCATTTTCTTACAAAAGCAGGACCTGCTACACCTGGGTTAATTCCGCTTCCAGGAACATGAACACCCCCTATATCATAAAATATTGCATAAACATCTCCATTATCAGCTACAGCATGACAACCCCCATCTTGACTTTCTCCTTGATGTAAATCACCAGTTTTTCCTAAAGTAAACCAAGAACTACTTCCATTACATGTAGGTGTAGGTGGTTGTGAGTAAAAACAAGTACCATCATCAACAGTTGCTGCGGGGTCATAATTTAAAGCTAAAGGGTCTGTACAACCATAAACTGTAGATGAAAGACAAGAACCATCATCAAACATTGCTGCAGGGTCATAATTAGAAGATGACGGGTCAGTGCACCCCCATGTAATTGTAGTAATATTATTACAAGGTATAAACGTCCAATAAACCCCTAAATCTTGTAAAGGCAATTGAGAAGAATCATTCTGGTCCCAAGAAGCAGGAATACTGTTTAATTGAAAACATAAATCAATAACACTAGCACTAACAAAATCATATTCCTGAAAAGTAACATAATCACCAACAGAATATGTTCCTGCATCATGAGTAGTTCCATCCCAAAGCGAAACACTAGGGTCAGAACAAGGGCAAGGAGCAGGACCTCCAGGACCCCCAGGGCCTCCAGGACCTCCAGGGCCAGGGCCTCCAGGGCCTGATGTTCCACCTCCAGAATCATCATCACAGGTTATAGGGTCAAAAGTTATTTTTCCATGACCAGCCATATCCATATTAACTCTAGGATTTCCACAACAATTTGCAAAAGTTATATCATCTAAATTTGTAATACCTAATATATCCCACAATTCGGTATAATCTTTTGCACAACCAGCACCCTCACCTAAACTATATAAAGTAAGAAGCTCTATAACTCTTTGATATTTATCTCTGTATTTATTTATATTTAAAATATCTCTTTTACAAACAGCATCATTGTATTTGTTTGTTATTTTTTTGACATGCTGATTTATATTACAAGGGTCTATACTACAAGCTACATTTTCCATAGAAGAACCAATAATAGTTCTTATTACACACGCTCCTACAAAAACAACTGTAGAAGAAGGTGCAGCAGGAATATCCCATATTATATTAGTAGTAATCATATTACTCCAATCTCCCTCATATAAATCATAAGATATGTAGTCTGAACCAACAGAAACAACCGGACTGTTTAAACCACTAGATGGTGGTGGAAATAATTCGTGAGTTCTAGTAAAAGTAAAAGGAACACTAGAAACATTATAGTTTGTATTATCTATACTTTCTATATCTCCCAAACAATCATGTTGTAATACAGCGTCCATTTCAATAGCTGCAAATAATTCTATATCGGCAGCGTTTAAATAAACTGTTTTAGAATATTGAGATGTTGTTCCTCCAGTATAATTCCAATCAACTATAATCTCATATATATCGTCTATATATACACCTCCTGAACTTTGAGGTATAGGTATTTCTTTGTTTTCACCAGCTTTTACCGCAGCGTTATATGTTCTGTTAGCAGGTAAATCTGAATCGGTAAATATATCTGGATTTGATAAAGAACCAGGGTAAGCTATGGTTCCGTTAGAATGTTTTATTGTAATAGCTAAAGAGCAAGGAGTGTTACCACTTGGAGTGTATATATTTTCGTCTACAAACTCAAAATAACCTGTATCTAAATTAAGACAAACTTTTAAAGCATCTGGTTGAGGATAATTTACCCCTGAAGCTATGTTTACCGAAACTGTAGTAGAACAACCTCTGGCGTCAGTAACAGTACAGGTATAAGTTCCTGGAGAAAGATTTGTTACAACATGAGTAGTTTGTCCACTACTCCAAGAGTATGATAAATTTGTTCCTGTAGCTATAACTGTAGCTGTACCATCATTAGCACCCGCAACAGTTTCGTCTGTAGAAGTTGCTGTAGCTGTTGGTAGTGAAAAACTAACACCAGTAAAAGTTTCTTGAAAAACAGGATTGGTGTAAGTACAATTGTTAATATGAGGAGATATAAGATTTACTGTTACCGTGTAGTCTCCTGGATTCGTTACATTTATAGAATGACCACAACCTGAACAAGGAGAGCTTTGCTGATAATCAATTTGATTACCAGATGCGTCTGTCCATATAGCTTCCCAGCCAGAATCCATACTATTTACATTAAGATTTAAATCTGCATTACCGCAATTTGTAGATATGTTTTTAGAAATATTGGTTACACATTGTACGGGTGCCGGAGGTGGATATTGACAACTACCATCATCTACAGTAGCAGATGGATTGTAGTTTAAAGCGTTAGGGTCAGTACATCCTGTTGTTGGGGCAGTTGCAGCATTTATAACATAAGGAAACACAAAAGGACAAGCCTCTACGTTAGGAGGAGGACCCTGAGGGCATGTTCCTGTATAAAACACCTCAACCGTATATGTATCTGGAGCTAAACCGCTTGCTATAAGACCAGGGTTTCCAATAGGAGCATTAGCGGGATTAAAAGTAAATGTTTGACTATAACTTGTGTTTGTACCTGTAATTAAAACATTAGGCATACAGTTAGGTTGATAACCAACCGCTGTTGCACCAGCTCCTCCAAAATCACCACTAATAGTACCATCATTAGCACCAACAGTAGTTTCATCTGTTGTTGTAAACATTATGCCTGAGTTCCAAGTTAATGCAGAATTAGGGTTAGAACAAGGAGCGTATGGTGGAGGTGGTGCTTGAGAAAAACAATCATCACAAGTTTGTTGTAGTGTTCCTGTAGCTGTACTGTTACTAGGAATAGTACCCAACGATATCTCGTCATAACCTATTGTATCGCCTGAAGACCAAGGGCCGTGACCAGCAAAACCATTAGGCTGATAACAATCATGAGGGGCAGTTGTACTTCCGTATGCACCAGCATGAAAAAAATCATTAGAACTTAGAATTTTTTGTATTAAAATACATTGAGGGGGTTGGCCTGGGTCGGTTAATGTAATATAGTCTCCCTCCTGTAAATGGAGTTGAAACCCATCTAACACTCCACCTACAGCAAATGATGAGGCTGAAAGAATGTACAATCCAGTCCAACCCACATTAGTGTTTAAAGAACTTGGATACAGTACGCAATTACCGTTTACTCTAAAATATGATGTAACTAAATAAGCTACTTCAAATCCGTTACTATCTTGAACAGCTATATCTTGCCAAGTGAAGGGGGTGTGTGACATATAAAAAACATTTAACTACAAATATACAAAAAACTTATCAAATAAAAAAGGAGATACTATACAAATATCTCCTCTTTTAATCTAGTAAAAATACTATTAATTTACAGCTTTTTCTTTAATAGTTGTTTTTTTAGTTTCAGATTTAGTTTTAACTGGTTCTTTTTCTCCAGCTAGCAATCTTTTAATTCTACTAAATACAGGAGTACCCTCATCACTCATTGTGTATTCAGTTAAAGCGTCCACAGGGTTAATACCTACAGGAACAGTAAATATAAGTTCTTTTGTGTCTGCCCAAACAAATTGTCTTTTTCCTTTATTTTCAACAACCAATCTTTCTTCTATAGCATCCATAATAACTTGTTTTCTTTCAATAATTGGATTTGAAATTTCTTCCATAAAACCTCTTGGGTTGTTTTTAGCCATAACCATCATGTCATGTTTAATCTCATACATACTTCTATCTGTATCTATATCTAGTGCTCTAGCATAGCCTACCATTTTTTGAGCTTCCATTTTCATTAAAGTGTCTACAGCTATGTACTGAACTTCCATTTCGTCTAATGATTTTTCAGCATTAAATTCATTGTCTACAACCCCAAATAAAGCTCTAACACTTTCAATTCTATTAGGATTGTCTGCGTTATAATTACAAGCGTCTAAATATTTTTTTAAAGTTACTTGATTGTATTGAACTGGTAATAAACCATTAGTAAATACAATATCTCCTATTATAGGTTTTGCTGAAGTTTGTTCATCTTCAAATATTGATTGCTCACCCATAACATAACGAATCATTCTATTTGTGTTTGTTTTTTCACAATAGATTTCATCTATAGATGGTATTCTTGAACTTGATGGGTAGTTTTTTCCTTGCGTTGCAGGAACTTCATTTCTGTACGATATTCTATATATCGTTGATTTTTTCTTTTTTGCCATTTTTCTAAAATTTAATATAATTAATAAAAAAAAGAAAGGGGGGAGGCTTTCCCCCCTATTCTTTCAGTAAATAAGCTATTAAGCTCTTTCTAATAAGATGAATCTATTTGAAGCAAAACCTTCAAAACCTCTTTCAGTTCTATAGTGAACCTCCATGTTATCAGTCTCATTAGTTGGATTTGCAAGACCTGCAGAACCTGTTAACCAGTGCTCCATTTTTCTTGAGTATCCACCCGCTTCTTTATATCTAATTCTTAAAGAAGGAATAGAGTCTCCAGTTCTAGCATCCTTTCTCATATCTCCTGGTATTACCATACCCATTCCTGGATATTGGAAACCTGAAGCACCAAACATTGGTAAGTAGTTAAATACATCATAAGTTTTCTTATGGAATGTATACCCACCTCTAGTGAAAGATTTAAACCCAAATGCTACAGCGATTTCTTCAGCACCATTAAATGCACCGTAAGAAATACCACCTCCAGCAAACATTGCAGCAACCGCATCATCAATTGCTAATGATAAGTCAATACCAGCCCAAATAGTGTTTTCTTTTGCACCTCTATTTGTGTCTAATGTACGAATCATTGAATCAAAATCAGATAAATTGAATCCAGATAACTGGTTGTAAGTCTGAGTGTTACCTGTTCTCATGAACTCAATAAGTCCTTCAGAACCTGTAATACCACCTTGACCAATAGTACCAGGTAAAGCAGCATTCGTGTTAGTTGCAATCTTACCTTGAAGCATCATAGTTTCACAGTAATTTGTAAAACGCTTGTAAGTATCAGCCTCACCTTTTAAATACCAAAGGTATCCAGACTGACCAGTCATTGGGTCGTTTACTTTAAACCAAGTCTTGTTAGTTGCTTCAGAACCAGAAACTTCAAATGATTCTTTCATAATCATTGTGTAGTTGTAGTAGTGATTAGCTTCAGGAGTAATCCCTTCTGGTTGAGCAGTGCTTTCAGCCCACTCATTACCAATAATGATTAAAGTTTCTCCAGCAGCTAAAGTTGTCCATGCAGCATTATATGCTACCATAGTAATCTGGTCGTTAGCGTAATCTACAGAAGTAACTAAAGCTTGCTCACCAAGTTTATTCATAACAATATCTCCTTTTCTTGGAAAGTAATTTCCTCCAGCAGAACCTGTTGATGAAAAAGAAGTATCTATACCTACAGTAGTACCAGATACTGCAACCGTTGGTGTACCAGTATTTTTAAAACTTTGATGAACCCAATCATCCTCATAGTGCTCAAATTTACGTTGAGCAGTTGGAGCCATAGCCCCCATTGAATCTAGAAATCCTGTAAGAGATTGGTCTCCATAACGAGAAACAAAATCTTCAGCAACTTCTGGTTTGTGTACGTTTAACGAAGAAACGTAATTTTCGGTAGTAGCAACCTGGAAAGCACTAGGAATCCCATTTGCGTACCCCGCTCCACTTGAATATGCCATTTTTTTATTTTTTTAAGTGTTTATTAATTAATTTTAACGACCTCTTAATTCTTTATTAATTTGGTCTTGTATGGATAATGGCTTTTCGGTATCTGTTCTGCTTTCAGGAGTGTATGATGGATTTTTAATATCTTTTATAACATCTTCTTTTCCTCCAGACTTTCCTTGAGCATATGCATTTCTAACTATTGAATCTACATTATTTAAAATAGCCATTTCACGAGTAAGTTTTGCAACATTTTCTGTTCCGTCCTCGTTAACATATCTTTTCCAAAAATCAGGTAAATTTAAAGTAGTATCTTTTACATATTTCATAGTATCATCATTCACAGCAAATATATACTTGTCTCCTTTGTCATTTAAAGAAAATTCAACTTCTTTAAAATTATCAAGAGACTTGTTTACGCTTTGAGACCAAGCTTTTTTATTAGCTTCCATTTTTGCTTTTTCTTTTGCTGCATTTTTAGCAGCTTCAGGTAAAGCGTTTTCATTTTGAAACTTAACTAACTCTCTTTTAGCTTCTGCTGACTTTTGTTTCAACTTTATTTTAGATAACCTTATTTCCTTATCCGTATATTCGTCTTCATCCAGCTTATATGTATCCGCATAAAGCAAATCTATATCTTCATTATTTAAATCTGGATTTTGAAATTTCATGTAATTTTTAACAAGACTTTCCGAATCCATATCTTCATAATTAGCTGTTTGAGTACGAAAGAAATCCTCCATTTTACCGCCTTTTGAAACATATTCATTTAATTTTTCTATCTGCTCGTTAGCAAAATTATTTTTTTCAGCGATAGGTTGTTCAGACAAAGCTGCCGTTAACTCATCATAATTTTTAAACTTACCGTTAGTCTTTTCGTTTAACAAATCGTCAAAACTAGGTTGAGTAACAACTTTTTCCTCACTAGGAGTATTATCTTCTTTATTTTGAGGAGTAACCTCCTCTTCTTTCAAAGAACTGTTTTCTTTTACTTCTTCTTTTACTTCTTCTTTTACTTCTTCTTTTGTTTCTGATTTAACTTCCTCTACAGAAGTCTTTTCAGTTTTTACTTCTTCTTTTGGTGCTTCTGTTTTAACCTCTTCGGTTTTAGGAGTTTCTTCTTTAGCTATTTCAGCACCCATACTTTTAGCTACTAGCTCCTCAAATCTATTTGTTGCCATTTCTTAAATTTAAATTAAACTTACGCAAATATACAAAAAAATTATGACATTTGCAATTATTTTATTTTTGTTCTAACCAAATCAGAATCATCTTGAGATAATGCTATGTGGTCACTTTTAATACTTCCTTGATATTCTAACTCTTGAAGTTTTCTTTTATGTTCTGCTTGTGCAAAGTTTTCTTTCAATTGAAACTCCATTTGCATTTTTTCCATTTCAGCTTGAGCTTCCATTTGTTTCATTTGTGCGTCTGCTTGTGCTTTTGCTTGTATAGACATTTGTTGTTGTTGAGCATTTGCTTGTGCATTAGCCATAGCTGTTTCTTGTTGTTCTTTTTGATATTTTTTTCTTCTTAAAATTAACATTTGATTTGCTAGTTTAATATTTGGTATTGTTCTTATTAAAATAGCATCTTCTATTCTTAAAGCTTGTTGTTGAATTGAAACCTGAATGTTTTGTTCTAATAATGCTTTTTCTTCGTCATCTGGCAAAGGCTCAATCATGATGCCAAAATCTGCTAAAGTAACATCTTTAGTTACCTCAATAGCTTTCATGTTATATTCTCCAACAGCTTGAACGTAGCCTTTGTAAGCCCCTTTGTATTCTACTAAATCTTGAACTCTTAACGCCACGCTTTTTGCTATGTTTTTTGTAATACTTAAAAAAGCTTGATTCAACCATCTAGTTGCGTTGTTAGAGGCTAATAAAGCCATTTTTTGAACACCGACTAAAGACTCTTTGTCTGGTTGTGAAGCGTCTCTAACTTCATTAATACCGGTTACATCTCTAATCATTTGTAGGTTGTATTGGTATATTGATATTAGCTCTTGAAGAGCACCCCCTATACCTCCTCTTAACTCTGTAATAGGATTAGCGTTTCCAGGACTACCATCATCTTGTTGAAGCCTGTAATATAAATTACCTGTTTGTTGATAAATATCTTGAACTTCTAAAGGAGTAAAAGTTCCTCCATCTCCCTTACCCACATTTTCAATAGCCCCCAGCTCTATAGCAGAACCTTGAGGTTTTACTTTAGATATTAAATGTTGAATTTTTAAATGAGCTAATTGAATTTGGTCAGCAAAAGGAATCATTCTTTCTACCATTCCTTTGTTGTTCATGTTTATAATGTTAGGAGCATAAACAGCATAAGGCATTAAGGCTTTTGATAAATTACTTTTAGGTCTAACAATATTATCTGCCACCCCATAATCAAAAATAAAATCTGTTCCACAAATCCATTTACCCTTATATATCATTTCAACATAAGTATTCATTTGTTCTCTTTTATATCTAGGATTTTTTGGTGGTTTATATGTAGAATTTTTTTTGTTTACAGAATACCCTCCATATTTATTATTCTTTTTTTCATAATACATTTTGTCTGTGCATTTAAAAACACCGTCAAGCAAAGCTATTTTGTATGTATCATATTCATTTACCTCATAACCATTATAATTTACAGAGCTTAAAGAAAGTTTAGCTGGATTACCATGCTTACCAAGTACAGACATAGCTATTTCTTCATACTCTTCATCTGTAAATTCATCTCCTGCCATTCTTTTTAAATCATGTATAGTAACGTATATAATTTCTCCAGCATACTCCATGTTTCTAAAATCTGGATTAGAAGAATGTGAAGAAACAAAATTAACAGGGTCTACATATCTAACTGTAATTTTACCATTTTCTACACCTGTTTTAGCAACACCTATATCTAAAACAACTAAGTCTCTTATAATTCTTTTTTTAATTTCTTCCCAGTCATTTAAATACATGGTTAGCTCTATTCCTTGCTCCATAGCTATTTCTGTAGCCTGTTTATAATTTAACTCCATAAACAAATCTAACTCATCCCTGTCTTCTGGTAAATTTTTAAAATCTTCATCTAAAGGAAGTCCCGTTAATCCTGCTGCTTCATGAGCAAAATCTTTTAAATCCATTTTAGTTAAAGTTTTAAATTTGTCTTGATTTTTTTTATCTACAGATATAGGGTCTATAGCAGTACATTTTATACTGTAGTCTTGGTTTGTTAAACCACCAACAAGAACGTCTACAAATTTAGGTATAATAGGAACTACTTCCCAGTTTAAATTAAGATAAGAGCTGTCTCCGTTTGCACCAACTAATTCTTTATATTGGTCAACAGACTGCATTCCTTCTGCGTACTCTCTATATCTTTTATACCTTTGATTACGAGTAGACATAAGATTAACACCAGCCCCATCATTTTCCCACTCTCTATACATTTCTTTCATGTACTGAAGGCCGTATGCTTTTTCTAACTTCTCTTCTCGTGAAGCTAATGGATTTGGAAATCCGTAAAAATCTTTATTTCTCATTGTTTTATTAATTTAGATACTTTACCACTATTGCTATATTGTCTAACAAAAGGGCTTGTTGTTTTAATTTCTATTTTTGGTTTTATATGTTTTTGCGATGCAAGCAAGGTAAATCCAGAAGCCATTGTTGCATCAAATTTAGTTCTATTGTTTATGTCAAACTCTAGCCAGTCTTTTAAAAGTTTAGTAAAAAAAACTCTTCCTATACTTCCTGTTTCTTCATTTACACCTACATAATCATATATATAAGCTTGTATAGAGTCTACTATAGCATTTGCTACCGCAGCTCCAGTTGCAGGAATACCTACCTCTGTTTGTTTTTTTGAAAATTTAGTATGTGTTGATTCTGGTCTTGCCATTAAATATTTTTCGTATCCTCTTCTTTTAAAATACTGTATTAATCCTATTTTATTATTCTCTACAAGTATAGGGCATCCATAATAAATACATTGCATAAGCATGTGTTCAAAAAACATTTCTGCTTTTGGAGGCCTGTGTATATATTCACAAACAAACATATGAGAATTATCTTGGTCGTGAACATCTAGTTTTTTAAAAACATATGATGCTGCATCAGACCTTCTTCCATCTGTTGTTGTATCGTGGTCAAAAGGGTCACACCCAGCAACTAAAGTTAATTCATTTCCAGGATATTTTCCTGAACGTTTTATTTCTATTTTATTGCTTTCTTCTTTTTTAGGTAACCAAACAACATTCCAATTACCTTTTTTATCTGGCATCCATATTACTTCAGAATCTTTTTCACCGTTTTTCCATAAAAAGTTACCCCTTGTAGTCATAATATTTCCTGTTCCTTCAATATAATCTATTTGCTGATATATTCTTTCTGAATCAAACAAACAATCATCTGTACTTACCCTAAAAGCTTCTTCAGGAGTAAAAGGAAATTGTCTTTTATATTCCGCAAGTTTATTTGTATCATTTTTATAACTTTCTCGTATACCTTCCAAATACTGCTTACTTCCTATTTCTATTTTTTCGCCATACTTATCATAAACTGTTTTTTTTGGGTTTTTTATAACACTATTTCCATACTCATCTATAAACCCCTCAAACCCATCGTAAGCCGGAGTAAAATATCTAAACAATCCAGATTTTGTTCTATTAATACCAGGTATTATATCTTCTTGGTCTGAATCATCCCATATATCTTTAAAAGCTTTACCTCCAGATTCCATTTCATTAACCGTAGATGGTAAAAACGCTTTACCTATAATCCTTATACCTTCAGATAATGCGGGTTTTACTATTTGCCAGTTTTTAGAAACATCTGCCTCTAACCATTTACCCCCCTCATCAGAAATAAAAGTTTTTAACTTTTCTCCATCATAAGAGTTATCTCTAGTATTACGCCAGTCTATTTGACTATCTAAAGCCTCTGACTTTTTTACCTTAGCATTATTTTTGGTAATTTTTTCTCCTGGCTTTTTAAAAGAAAGCACAGTTTTAGGAGAATCAGTTCCCTCAATAATAGGTTGAAAAAAGTCCGGCAACTTTCTAAACATAAACACAACTTTGTCAAAGAGCTTTTTTGCGTCAGAACCAGTCTTACTCATAATTCCACCGTTAGAATTATAGGATAGAGTTATATCATGCATAACAATTGCCGCTGCTTTCCAAGAAGCCCCTTGCCTTCTATGTTTTGGCATAATTAAACCGTAACAATTAGGATTATTTCTAATGCCATCCCATATCAAAAAGAACCTTCTATCTCTATCCCAGTAATCTGGATAACCAACATCTATTTTACACCAATTTAAATAATAGTAATGAACCCCCGTTATATAAGTTGCCACCCCATTATTCATAAACCAAACCCCTTCTACTCTTCTTTTAAACTCTTGTTCTATAAACTTTGCTCTTTTAGACTCTGCTAATATTTCCCAGTTTTCTGGAAGCTCAGTTCTTTCCCATTTTTGTTTTTTTTTCGGCTTATTAGAACCTAAAATAAAACGCTTAGAAGGCTTCTTTGGAATACTAATTGGTATTCCATAAATTTCTTTACTTGACATAGGACAAATATACGAATAAATTTGGATATATACAATAGTTTAACTATATTTGCATTTACAATCAATCTATTTATTAACAAAAAATTAAAAAAATGGCAAACTTAATTAGCGTAAGCGTATTAAAGTATGGAAACGAAGAGTTCGGTACTACTGCTGCTGACGCAAAAACAATGATGCTTAGTACCGAGCATATTATATACGGTACTAACGTAGAAACTGCATTAGGAATTAATGCTACTGCTGCTACTGCAGCAACTGATGCGTTAACTATAACGGGTCATGGTCTTACAGACGGAGAGTATATTCGTGTTGGAGATGTTGGAGATTCAGTAGGAAACTTTGACATAGCTTCTTCTGACTACACTCCTGGTAAAATTTTTAAAGAAAAAATAACTGGAGCAGACAATGTATTTTTATTTGGAAGCGAGTCTGATTATGACGGTAATACTAAACAAGATATTACAACCGGTGCAACTGGTTTAACTTTACCTGTTTACAGAGTGCAAGGAAAAATTCTTTACGCTGACACTATGGGTGGAGGAAGACCTATTGAAATTAGAACAGTAGAGCCTTGTGTAAATGTAGCTGATGGATTTGGAATGTCTTCTAAATCTGGACAATTAAGAGCAGTTGAGGTTAATTTAAAAAATGGTGTAGCTTATGATGCTGATACTATTTCTGAAGTTAACTTAATGATTAATCTTGATAGAGTTATTTTAACTTACGAAGGTAACATCGCTGGTGGTTCTAGTGCAGATGACTGGGCTACTTTTTATGATGCTTCAAATACTAATCATGCAGGCATTGATTCTCACTTTGTAGACATGTTACAAATAGAAACTTCTTTAGATAGTTTACAAACTTCATTTACAAGACATATGGGTGGTAAAACTGCAGTATCTGATTTAGCTTCTTTAACTGTAAATGGTAATGTTGTAGCGTTTCCTGACACATCTTTATCTGGTTTTGTTAGATTATCCAATATTGTAAGTGGATTTGATAATGATTCTAGTAAAGCACAGATTCTTATAAAAGCATCTGGTAAACACGGGTATAATACTTTAGCTTTAGATGAAGCAATTGCTACAGCTGTAGCTTCAACTGAATCAGCATTAACAACATAATCATTAACTTTAAAAATTTAAAAACATGGCAACATTAAAACCAACATTAACATTAACAAATGCAGATTCTACTGCTGATGCTTTAAATATTTCAGTTACTGATACTTTAACGGTTTCAGAGCCTGCTGTAAATATAGCTAGAGCTTCAATAGCAACTTCTGCTGCAACTAATATTTTAACTACAGCCAACTCAGCTATTACTTATGTTTATTTAAAAAATATAGACACTACAAATATCATTACAGTAAAAAATGATAATGGTGATAATTTTTTAGATTTAGGTCCTGGTGAGTTTTCTTTCTTTCCTGTAAAGGGAGCGGTTGGATTAGAAGTTCAAGCTAACACTGCTGCTTGTGTGTTAGAATACGGATACTGGTCTAAGTCGTAGTATTTATGTATTAAAAAAGAAAGGGGCGTAAGCCCCTTTTTTATTTTTTATACAATTTTTTAGCTTCTACCAAATCTTGGCACTTCTCGTATTCTTCTGTGCCTACAAAATACTCTATTAAAACATCTATTAATTCTATAGGGTCTACTTCTCCTATATCATCTGGATTAAATATAAGACCAAAATCTTCGTCTTGTTCAAACAAACCATCTATGGTTATTTGTTGAGTTAAAATCATGTAAGACCAGAACATAGAGTTGTGTATTATCTCTTCTTGTTTTTGCATTTTTGCTATTTCTTCTATCATTTCTTTTTTGCGTATTTTTCAGAGAAGCCTCCTTTAAAACTATTATTATCGTTTTCTTCTTCTATTTCTTTTCCTACTATTTTATTTTCTAAACTAGCTAATGCAGATAACATTTCCTGAGCATCCATAAAAGCTTTTTTCTTAGACTCTAATGCAGACTTACGCCTCTCGTCTGCCACATCATCAGCAATAGGTCTTTTAACATCTGCTATAAGAGTTGATATGCCTTCTTTTGCTGCGTCTACCAATTCTCTTAATGTTTGTTCTATATAAACCTGAACATCTGTTTTTTCTATCTCACTCATTCTATTCCGTCAGTTAATGCTAATATTTCATTATTTTTCATTCTAAATAATTTTTCTCCCTCAATAATCATATCGTAGTTAGCGTTTTTTATAAATATTATTTCATCACCGTTTTTAAAACCACTATCCTTTGAAAACTGATTACAAAACTTAACCCTTCCTCTTTTGGTTGATTCTTTAGATTGTATATATAAACTTCCTATTTTGTCTTCTAATTGTATTGGCTCTACAAAAACATAATCTTGAAGCATTGTTATTTTTTCGTTTCTAACATAACAATACAATTGGTCGTAATGAACTTTATACACATTTTCTCCTCCAAACTCACTAGCCATTCTTTCATCTATTACATGATGATGAAAATAAACTTTATCTCCTTTTTTAAGAGTTAAGTTATCTTCCACTCTTTTTTTTATATTAACAGAAACCATTTTGACAGTTCCGTATTGTCTAGCATTTACATATCTATCATAAGAAGTGTCTAGCCATATTTTTGTTCCATCATCTAAAACATGAGTGTTTTCTTCTTCTTTTTCTAGCTCCACATAAACAAAGTCTCCTATAGGTAATATTTCCATGTTACGCTTCTTTAGGGTCTATAGTTACATCTTCTTGTTTTGTTTTTTTATTACAACCACAGTCTTTTTCTTGTCTAGGTGTTAGGTTATTGTTTTTTCGCATATTTAAAAAAGAAACTATTCCTTGCATTCTTAAAATAAGAATAACAGGTTGTGATATTAAAACAACTAAAAAAGATATTAATATTTTAATGTAATAATTTTTATTAGACTCTAAAATTTCTTGATTAAAAAAATTTAATTTTCTATTTATATTTGGAAAAAAGTTTGTAAAAAAATAATTCCATTTATCTTTACGAGCTTGTTTTTTTCTTTTTTGTATTATTTGTTCTCTATTCATTTTATTTTAATTGAGGTTCTATTGATAATTCATATTCAGGAACACACTTGTTAGAAGGGATAGACTTCCACAGTCTAACGTAGCTTTCTTTGTTAGGTATGACGTAGACGTTATATCTACCCTCCCCAAAGTGCTCTGCGTAAGCCGAATCAAAAGTTATATCCACAACTTGTATTGCTCCATTAGCAATAGTTTGCCCTTTAACATAAGTTATGTCTCTGTCTCCAGCTGTTACTATTATTTTTCTTATTAATCCGTTTGCTATTTCCATATTACCATCTGCTTTCTGGACATTTCTCTGTTTCCATTCTACCTTTGTACTCTACTGCACAACCACAAACATTACAAGTTGAATTTTTTTTATTTAAAAACTCACAAGAATTACACATTAACATTCTTTGCTCATACTCTTCTTGAGAAACATTTGGAAATCCTTCAACAGCATATCTCATTAAAGACTTGCTTAAACTCCACCCTTTTTGCAAAAGGTTTGGTGGGGTAACTTTATCTTTCTTTTTGTCCATATTATTTAATTTAATTTCTTCAAATATAACAATAAAAAACAATATAATACTATGATGTTAATAAATTTTTTATTATATTTGTATATATAATAACCAATAAAACATAAAACTATGCCTGGAAAAAAAATGAAAAGAAAAGGAGGAGCAGTTAAGAAAAAAGGAAGAAAAAAAATGTCTTACTAATGGGTTGCGGTTGTAATAAAAAAAATACCGTAAAGCAGAAAACTATTAGAAAAAGATTAACTAATATAAGATAATGGCAAATAAAAGAGTTAAAGCCCCATCTGGCTATCACTGGATGAAAAAGGGAAAGTCTATTAAGCTTATGAAACATAGCGGTAAATTCGTTCCACACAAAGGAGCGAGTTTATTTGCTAGTTTTGCAATACAGAAAAAACACACAAAATAATGGCCGAAGCAAACAAAAGAGCATCAGCAATAAAGCGTGCAGGGGTTAGCGGTTTAAATAAACCAAAACGTACACCTAACCACCCAACCAAATCACATGTAGTAGTAACCAATTGTAAAGGTAAAATAAAAACAATAAGGTTTGGACAACAGGGTGTAAGTACGGCTGGAAAAAAAACAGACGCTAAGTCTAAAGCTAGAAGAAAGTCTTTTAAAGCTAGACACGCTAAAAATATAGCTAAAGGACAATGTTCGGCTGCTTACTGGGCTAATAAAGTAAAATGGTAATATGGCAAGAAAACTTTCAAAAAAACAAGGGAGAATAGCAAAACTTGCTCCTCCATATAATAAAATTACTGGAGCGGATTTTAAAGTTCTTAAAAGACGTAAAAAAAGAAAATAGTGGCTAGAGATTACAAAGCAGAGTATAAAAAGTTTCAATCTTCTACTAAAGCAAAAAAAGACAGGGCTTCAAGAAATGCCGCTAATAGAAAAAAGAAATGCCCTTCTGGTTATGAAGTGCATCATAAAGATGGAAACCCAAGAAACAATAGTGCGTCTAATTTAGTATGTAGAAAAAAAAGTGCTAACAGAGGAGGTAAAAATGAAGGAGGAAGAAAAAGAGGCGTGTCGCATAATTATCCAAAAGGGAGAAAGTCTCCTGGAACAGGAACTAAAAGAGTATAAATATGGCAAAAGCAAAAGCAAAAAAAGACGCTTGTTATTATAAAGTAAAATCTAGATATAAAGTATGGCCTTCTGGTTATGCTAGTGGAGCGTTAGCAAAGTGTAGAAAAGTAGGGGCTAAAAACTGGGGAAATAAAAGTTAATAATGGCAGTAAGAAAAACACAAGCAGGATTAAACTTAAAGCGTTGGTTTAAAGAAAAATGGACTGACGAAAAAGGAAACCCGTGTGGCTCCTCTAAAAATAAAAATACTAAAAAGTGTAGACCTAGTAAAAAAATAAGCAGTAAAACCCCTAGAACATGGAGTTCGTTATCTGCTTCTCAAAAATCAAAAATAGTAAGAGAAAAGAAAAGAGTAGGTATGGGGAACAGAACAAGTTCAATAAAAAATAAATTATCATGAGTAATAGAAAACAACCAACAGAATTTACAAAAAATGTAAAACAAGGAAAAAACGGAAATGAAACTTTAAACATAGTAAAAACTCCTAATGTTAATCTTGTTAAAAAACCAGTTGGGCCTGTAGCAGAAGTAAAGAAAACACCAATAAAAGAACAAAACATACAAGCTCGAATGCACAATGTAATGGAAATAAAAGACCGGGCAACTAGCACTTCGAAAAGAATGCCAAAACCACTGCAGGTGCAAATACCGGAGCCTATAGAAAAAAAGAAATAATAATGAAAGTAGGAAGAAAATTAAGAGACATAGGAAATGAAGATTGTGGTTGCGGCCCTGCTGGTCGTGACACTGGCCATATGGAAAGAACCAATATAAACGTATATAATCATATTGAGTCTTTACGTCAAGCCGACATGGAAAATCAAATTAAAAAAATAGACCAAAGAGTTAATAGCGGTCAAATATCAAATAAAATAGGAAGATATTTAAAGAAAAATTTAAGATGAGCAGAAACTCAAGAATAAGAGCAAAGCAAGCACTAAAAAGCAAAGACACAGATACTAATGTAAATCGTGTATTAGCCTGTGAATCTAAAGGCGTAAAAGTCTACGCAATATTCAAACAATAACATACTGTTTATGCAATAGCAATGCAAATGCATTCCAAATGCAATGCTATAAATAAATAAATATATAAATATATATAACTATATATACAAGGGTAGGTCTATATATGAATGGGTAGGGTACAAAAAAAATGTGAGATGTACGAGGGTTGGGTATTATATACTATATCTACTACTACATATCTCTACACAAAACCAAATGTCAAAACGGGGTACCCTCTAACGCCATACCGGTAAGCCCTGAAGCAGTTAAAAACTACCGTACAAACGCCACGCCACGCCAACCAACTAAAAGTATTTATTTATAATCATTCTAAATAAAAAAAAGCTAGTTTGCGAACTTGTCCGGCTTGATTTGTTGCAGACATAAAGCAAAGGAATAAACCCCCCTCATTTTTAAATTAATCTAAACTGTACAATTGTTCATAACTTTTCATCTATTTACTTGCATATTAACAAAAAAGTATATGACTTAATTTAAGCCGTTTTAAGCGACTTTATGCCCTCTCTAGTATTACACCCTTAAAAAGTCGAGATGTTACAACACGCTAAATTTGACCCCTTAACTCATTGATAATCAAGCACTTACGAGTATTTACCCCTTATAACCTCTGTTAATAGATAATGTTAATAACGTGCCAAATTGTCATGAAAAAAAGATAAAAAAAGTTAAAAAAGTTTCAATTTTTATTCAAAAAATACCCCATAATTTTACCATTTTTTAGTCATAATCTTGTAACTTATTGATAATTAAGCACTTACAGACGTTCATTTTGGCACCATTTTTTTACAAAAATCGACAACTTAACACCAAAATACTACTGACAAACTGACATTTAAGCACCTAACTTATTGATTTTCAAGCACTTACAAATCGTTTGATTTATTATAATTTCCTTATACTTGCAGTATGAAACAAAAACAAATAGACCTAATGACAAAGCGAAAAATTTTCTTAAAAATGTGGTACTATATAAAGCACCAACATTTAACAAAAAGCCAAGCACTTAAAAAATCTTGGAACGTTCACAAAGGCAACGACAAAAGCACCGGTATTTTAGAGGTATGGAACGGCAAACGATTAAAAAATGTAGGCAAACCAAATCAACACCATTACCGGAGAGATGGGCGACTTTATACAGTAGTGAGAACAAAAATGGGACTAGAACACAAATTGAGCGAAACACTATACAAGACAATTAACAACAGCAGTTGTAACCTAACAAGCCGAATGAGTAAAAACGCCAACCCCACTAGAGATTGGAATATGACTAGAGATTATGTAACGTACCACCGAGCAAAAGAATATGCAGTTTGTTAATAACTTTGTTAATAACTTATAAAAATACTATGCGAAAAAGTATAACTATCATTTCAAATAGTCGTAATTTTGCAAAAGATTTAAAACAATAAAAAAAGTAACTAAAACAATAATATTATGAACTTAGACAGAACACATCAATTAGAATTAGAAATTGAACTATTAACAAACGTTTTAAAAAGAAACGAACATTCAGAAATTTTAAGCGAAAACGAAAGAATAGTAATGAAAAACTTACTTGAAGAGATAAAAACTGAATATAGAATTAACTTAATGCAAGATTAAAACTTAAACAATAATACTATGAAAGATTTTACTAAAAAAGACTTATTACTAATTATCAATACCTATCAAAATTATATGAATGATTTTGTAAATGTAACCGATAAAGATATAAACAACATATATTTAAAGATAGCCAAAAAAGATTTACACGCTACATTTTATGGTAAATTAGATAATGAAATGAAAGATGATTTTTTTAATGTAAGTGATACAATAATATCAAAAAGATAAGTTATACTGATGAGCATTTAATATGCGAAACAATAAGATAAGAAAAGCCACGCATATAGGTTACCGAATGAAAAGGTTGCAAAAAATATCCTATGTAATAAGCAAAGTGTTATCTTATTGTCTATAACAACTAAAACAAATTATATTATGTATGAAAAAGAAAATGCAATTATGATTGCAATATTAAATGGTAATGATACTATAAAGATTGACGATACAATTATCAATTTACCGACACCACAAACATCTGGTACTATCAGACAACAAGAAACGTATGCAAGATTAAAAGCAAAAGAACTATTAAATAATATATAATTATGAATACATTTGATAAATACAAAAAGAACTTAGAATATGATAATAAATATATATATTCTTTTGGAACGGCAGTTGCACACTATGATAATAAGTTTGTTTATCCTATTGATTGGGAAATAGAATACAAAGACAAAAAACTATCATCATCGCCAACT
>CEON01110184.1_pt1 | contig 23050 bp, 42 predicted proteins | sample 530291 | NCBI WGS metagenome assembly CEON01 (sample SAMEA2619888, study PRJEB7988) | marine metagenome | biome: marine biome (ENVO:00000447); feature: surface water layer (ENVO:00002042); material: "saline water (ENVO:00002010), including plankton (ENVO:xxxxxxxx)" | depth 5 m
CACTTTTTTGTCTACCATAAATATCATTATAGTATTTAAAAACATTATGGTGAACCAAAAGGGTATCGCCCACTTTCACCTCACCATTATAATTTTTAGGTAGCTCTACTACTTTAGCAAATCTATTTGAAACTGTGTGATCTTCTTCACTTACACTGGTAAAAAAACGTTTATCATCGTAGTATTTAATATTGTCATATCTACGATTTTTTAAAGGAGTAACTATAAATGAATATAATGATTGCATCAAAAGTTTATATTGTATTCAATGGATATTGGAAGCGTCTTTATAAATTCTTTCCACAAAACAATTTCATTATTTTTTTCAATCCATATTTTATATGAATCAAAATTACTGTCTTGTTGGATTAAGTGAATTTTATGACTACCGCCCAAAACTTCTTGACCTACAATATAATGCATGGCTCCTGATTTATAATCAGAACCTATTGATAATTTTCTTATATCCATTTAATTAAAATGTTGACCCCACAGTTAGGATTCTATACATAATGTTAAAATACATTATGCCATTTCCAGCTGTAGGATTAGCTGCTGTTTCTAATGTAACAGCAGTATTTTGTGCTATAACTTTAGTTGTACCGCCTGTTTCAATTTTACTAACTAAGTCAGTAGCAAAATTAGCCGATTGTTGACTCAAGGTCCCAAACGGAGTAGCTCCAATTTTAACTTCTAAATTATTACCAAAATTGTATTGAGCTGTCCCGGCATCTAAATATTGAGATATACTAATAATATCTATAACTTTGCCTGCTCCTGGAGCAGCTATTAATGTAGCTGCAGTAGTTGCTAAATTAGCTAAAGTAGCAGCGTTGACAACAACATGAGCAACCGCTGTATCAATACCATACAAATCTTTTAATTGATTTAATGTAGCAGTTTTAGTTTGTAACTTATTTTCTTTATCTGTTAATATAAGATAATCTGCTAAATCAATATTTAGTATTTCTGGGTATGCTACTTGGTTGCTTATTTTTGCCATTTATTTTTCTTTTACTTCTTCTACTTTTTCTTCTTTCTCTCTTACTTCACCAGTTCTTAAATCAATAACAGAGTTTTCGCCATAGCTTTTAATTAATTCTTTTTCCATGTCAGCAAACTCTTGTTGAATAGTTTCTAACGCAGCAATTAAATTCTTTTTATTTACTTCTGCGTCAGCGATTGCTACTTTTGTGTTAACAAATTTTTGATTTAAAGCTTGAATATTTTTTAATTCTTCGTCTTTTAATTGTTTTGCCATTTTATTTAATTTTAATTGTTATACATAAACCACAAAGATAACAAAAATATATTTACAAATAACTGAAAGCGACTGGTGTAATCATTTTGCCTCCTTCATTTAAATGATCAGTATATATATCTCTAAGTGTTTCTTTTTGTTCTTCTGTTATATCATCAGGATGCCACCACAAATCAAATAATATAACATCATAATTTCTTGTAGGTGTATAATTATAAACATCTGAAATAAGTACATTAACACCATTGGGTAATATATCTTTTGTAGTTATGTAATCTATAAGCTCTATATTGTTTTCTATTACATCTACATGATTGTATATAGTCTTTGCGTGTTTTGCTGCCAAGCCTAAGCCTAAACCAGCAATCAATATGCTATCAGTGTTTAGTCCTTCATATAAATCAGCAGTCATACACTCACAATCACCTAATATGATAGGTCCATAATAATCAACATTTTCTATAATTTTTCCATCACCAAAATCTAATGTTGACATACCATGGTGTTTTGTTATTGTAAACGATTCTCCTTTATATTCCAGTATTTTTAATTCAGGTATTTTCATTGTGATACACTTTTAAAATATTTATCTGAATAAGGATGCATATCTACATCTATTAAACTATAATTTACATATTGATAATCACCAATATATTCAACTACATTTGGTATATGTTCAACTTCATGTGCTAAAACACCAATCCAACTTTCATCACCAAATCTTTTTTTGTTTTTATAATCAAACTTATAGACATTAATTCCAGAAGGTGAATGTCCTAACAACTCAATATTATCTTTAAATCTTATATCTGAAGAACATGGAGTTATACTGCTGATATAACCTGTACCATACATAATAGTAAAAAAAGCAGTTGTTGTGCCACCATATGTAGTACCTGCCAATCCATATGTACCATTACCTAAAGGTGTAGTTAGAGCTGAATTAGTATATGCATTTTTAGTTGCTGCAAAAGCACCTGATGTATATACACCACAACCTGCAGTTTGATAACAAGCAAAAAAACCTTTACCATATGTAGAACAAGTTCTAAATCTTAGAATAGCTGATACTGCATCTTTATCATATCCATAAAATTCTGAAAACTCGTGAGGAGTAGAAGTGTTTGGGTGTGATGCAGAGTTTGTGTTGATAGCTGGATAAGTTTCTGATTGTGATCCACATTGTCCTGAAGTAACTAAAGTTTCTAAACAGATTCTTCCACTTATGCTTCCTGATCCATAAGTCCCATTTAAACACTCTTGTGCTAAACCTAATTGATTTAAAGTTCCTGAAGATGGTACTGCCATTGTTAATTATGTTTTAGTTGTTTCTTTACTTCTTCTAACTCTTTTGACAAGTCTTTGATTGCTTCAACAAGTAAAGGTACAACCTTCGCATAATCAACAGTTTTATAACCGTCACCGATAGGTGCTTCTTTTATTATTTCTGGTAATACCGATTCTACTTCTTGCGCTGATAAACCAACTTTTTTATCCGTATCGTATCCATACTCTTGAGCTTTTTCATTAGCAGTATAATAGAAACCATTTAGTTGTTTTACTTTATTTAAAGCATCTGGTATGTTACCCTGTATATCTTTTAATCTTTCATCTGAGAAATAAGCTACGATGTCTCCAGCAACTCTAATAGAATCTCCAGTAGAATCACCATGGAAATACATGTTAACATTATTAGAATCATAAAGTATAGGCGCTCTTAAATCTGAGTTAGAGCTAATTGTACTTGCAACTAATATATCTCCACTGAATTGCATTTGAGACCCACTACAAGTCATTCTTACATCATAGTCCGAAGTATCACCATCAGCATCATGCCAGTCTATATATTTACCCACTTCCATTACACCATCAGAGGCAACCATAACTGCTTTATCCCACCAGTCTCCAGATGATCCTATATTTAAGTTTAATGTAGCAGATCCTGAAGTTGCACCACCACTTAATCCTGTACCTGCATTTACCGCTGTTATATCTCCACTACCACTACCAGTTCCTCCGGTAGATACTGCAGTAACTCTACCATATGCATCTACTGTAATAGTATCTATTTTGGTACTGTTTGATGTACTACCATAAGTACCAGCTCCAACTCCACCAGTTGCCATATTAAGTGTAACTGAGCCACTTGTACCACCACCTGTTAGGTTTGTACCTGCAGTTACTGCTGTAATATCTCCTGCATTAGAAGTATATCCTGCATTGTTGTTAAATGTAGATATATTTATATTACCTGGCGCTATTTTATATTGTGAACCACCACTGTTTACTACTGCAAAGAAATCTGCATTACCAGCAGATGTTGTTGTTGACAAACCATTTAAGTTCAATGATAATGTTCCAGTAGATGTAATAGTTCCACCAGTTAATCCTGTTCCAGTTGCAACCGAAGTTACACCTTGAGCATCACTACCATTTGATATAGATGTAATATGACCTGTAGCATTTACTGTAACATTAGCTCTCGTATAAGAACCTGCAGTTACACCTGAATTAGCATGAGAAATAGTTACTGATCCACTTGAACCTCCTCCACTTATTGGAGAGCTTGTAGATACATTAGTTATATCTCCACTGTTACTTGTAAAGCCAGCATCGTTGTTAAATATACTAAGTCCTATTTCACTTGCAGCCTTTCTCCTCTCTGCTCCCGAGTCTAATACTATAAACTCATCACTACCAGTCATAGTTTGAGTCATATCTGTTAGCTCAGATAAATCTAAACTAATTGTACCTGATCCAGTTATTTGACCATCTAATCCTGTTCCTGTATTTACTTGAGTTACTGTACCAGTGTTAGTGGTATACCCAGCTCCATTTGTTAATTGGTTGTTATTTGTAATAGAACAATTTAAAGTAACAGAACCACTTGTTCCACCACCACTCATTCCTGTCCCCGCAACCACTGCTGTAATGTCCCCAACATTTGTAGTATATCCAGCTCCATTAGTTAACTGATTGTTGTTGGTAATTCCATTTGTAATTGTTACAGTGTCAGTAGAACTGTTAGTTGTAATACTAATGTTAGTACCTGCAGCAAAAGTCAATGTGTCATTGTTACTGTCTGCAACCACAGTGTTTTGTCCAGATACTGCAATATTTTTAAATATGTTTTGACTTGAACCTCTATCTGAGTTTGTAAGTGTTACTCCTCCTGAAGTACCACCTCCTGATAAACCAGTACCAGCAGTAACTGCTGTTATATCTCCTTGTGGTACAGCAAATGAAGTTGATAGTGTACCACCATCTTGTTGTGTTAAAGTTAAAGTAACTGTAGATGAACCACTGTCGCTAAAACCAGTTATCATATTGTCATATGCACTATTCCACTCTCCTGAATTACCACCATTGGCAATCATGTTTCCACTAACAGTCAAGTGATTACCATTAGCATTCCAAGTCATACCTGAATCACTTGCCAATGTAGTTGCTCCAGTCCAATATGCTACTCTATTTGCAGCACCAGCTCCATCTAATACAGATGTGTTGTCTATTTTGTCCCACGTGTCAGTTGCTCCTGCTTCTACGAATACTGCCCAGTCACCTACTTTCCAATCTGTGATACCATCTAAGTTTGTAGAACCAGCTACTGAAACTATGTAATAATGTCCTACTGTTCCACTACCACTTGATAATGAAGGATTATTTGTATTAGCATTCCAGTTACCTTGAAAAGATAATCCTGAAGGAACAGTTGCAATAGCAGCATCAATAGCAGTTTGTATCTGTGCGCCTGTTGCTAAGTTAGATGAACTACTACTTACTGCACCGGTATTCGGTGTTAATGTAACTGAAGTAGTACCTGACTTGCTTAATGTGTTAGAGTTTCCAGTTGCTACATTAGTTACACCTGAGCTTGTTACATATCCTGCGCCATTGGTTAATTGATTATTATTAGTTGGAATCGTTGTACTATTGAAAGCATTTGATCCAAATATTTCTGCTGATCTTTTTCTTTTCTGTGCGGAACCACCATCTAAAACAACAAACTCATCATTATTGGTGTCCCAAGTTTGAGTCATGTCTGTTAACTCTGTAAGGTCTACATTTACAGCATCTGCTGAAATATCTATTAATGATCCAGCACCAACATTTAAAGTAACACCACCTGAATTACCACCTCCAGTTAATCCATTACCAGCTGTAACTCCAGTAATATCTCCTTGAGGCACTGAAAAAGATGTAGATAAAGTTCCTCCATCTTGTTGAGTAAGTGTTAGGGTTACTGTTGAAGTACCACTATCACTAAAGCCTGTGATCATATTATCATATGATGTATTCCATTCTGTTGATGTACCTCCCGTAGCAGTTACAACACCACCCACAGTTACACCTGCAGAGGTAGTTTGTAGTCTGTTACTACCATTATGTAATAGTTTTACAGCACTATCTGGCTGTATACACTCAATATAGTTTTCGTTTAAAGCACTGTTTGACAAGTAAATATATTCTCCCGCTATGTATAATGCTCCTAATCCTGACTCTTTTATATAAGAATTAGATGCAGAAGAAAATAATTCTAACTTAGGTTCACCTGTTCCGCCACCAAATCTTAATACATCATCACTTCCTGGTGTACCACCTGATAAACCAAATAATATATTATTACCTCCTACAGTATTTCCTTCTGTTAATACCTCTGATAAAGATGGTGTTGAGGCTGCAGTTCCACTCGATGCCGAAGTAACATGTCCTTTTGCATCTACTGTTACAGTTGCATTAGTATAAGTTGCTGCAGTAACTCCTGAGTTGGCATGTGCTATTGTTACAGAACCACTTGAACCACCACCAGTTATAGGTGAGGTAGTTGCTACATTTGTTATGTCTCCACTGTTGTTTGTAAATGGTAAGTTACTTATTGTAGAATAAAAAACATTATTATTAGATGCACTACTTACTAAAATTACATCACTTGTACTAAGTGTTCCTGTAGCTGCAGTACCAGAACCTAAAATAATATTATCACTTCCAGCATAGTCTACATTGATTGTAACTCCACCACTTGTTCCCCCTCCGCTTAATCCAGTGCCTGCAGTAACAGAGGTTATATCACCAGTGTTACTTGTAAACCCTGCATCATTATCAAAGATACTTAAGCCAATTTCATTAGCTGCCTTTCTTCTTTCTGCTCCTGAATCTAATACTATAAATTCATCAGTACCAGTCATTGCAGCTGTCATATCTGTTAATTCAGATAAATCTAAAGTAATAGTAAATGTGCCTGAAGTAGTTATAGTTCCACCCCCATCTAAACCAGTTCCTGTAGAAAGTGCTACACTTGTTACTGAACCACTGTTACTTGTAAACCCTGCATCATTATCCATTATTGATAAAGGTATGTCGCTGAATGTGGTTTTTCTAACCACATTATCTGTTATATCAGAAAAAGGTATAAAGTCTCCAGCCGCTACATCAATATCATTATTCATTTCGATATAGTTGTTAGTTCCATCTATATCTAAATCTAATGTAGCGCTTCCACTTGTAGCACCCCCTGTTAAACCAGCTCCTGCTAATACCGCAGTAATATCTCCACTTCCAGTTCCAGCACCTATAGCTGTTCTGAATGCAGAAGCACTTAAAAAACTTACAGTATTGTCTGCGTTTGCTCTGAGAAAAGTAACCGCACTTGGATCAGTGGCTTCAAATATATTTATACCTACATTTGATCCACCTAAATTTATAAGGGCATTTGCTGCTGTTGAAGCACCAGTACCCCCGTTTGCTATGGATAAATCTGTTCCACTCCAATCATCATTGCTTATGGCAAGAGTACCACCAAGGACTAAACTTCCTGTAGAAGTTACTGTACCAGTTAATGTGATACCATTTACTGATCCAGTTCCACTTACAGAAGTTACACCTACGGATAAACTGTCTACATAATTTTTACTTGCAGCATCTGTAGCTGCTGATGGTGTTGCAGGTACAGTAACTTGACCTGCAAAACTACTTTGTGCTGTACTATTTACAGTTAAGACACCACTTGTGGTTACGCCTCCATCTATGTTAAGACTGGATAAATATTCTATTGCCATATTTTATTAAAGTGTTTATGTACACTTGCTCACTAACACTCTAATGTCATTTGTTGCAGGTGCCGAGTTAAATGATATTGTAACAACTGACGTACTTGTTCTAACTACATCCGCATGTACAGTATCGTAGCTACTATTATCATAAAGCTGAACAATAACATCTCTTGTGTTTAAGCCATGACTCACTGCAAAGGAAGTATCATTTCCATTACCAATACTTACTGCATATTGTTCGTTAGCAGCAACACATGTACTAACTGCACTACAGAAATCAGTTACCTGAGAAGCTGTAATTGCAATGTTTTGTTCAGTTAACGAAGTTAATAAACCTTTTGCAGTTACAGTAGCAGAAAGTGATTTACTTGCTCCACCTACTGAACCAGCACTAACTCCTGTATCATCTAAAGTAACCCATCCATTTGCAGTAACACCAAAGTTTCCGCTATCAAATCCAGCCACACCTTTTGTTGTACCGCCATCAGTTGATCCAGCTCCTGCAATGTTTTGGTCTGCGATTACAACTGTATAGTCAGATAAAGATGGTGTTGAACTTGCAGAAATATCAGAATTTGCGAAAATTAAATCGCCTACTTCTAAGGTTTCTGTAAAGAATGAGCCTCCTGTAGTTACAACAAAGAAGTCACCTTGATCTAAAGCTACATTACTTCCTCCTGTCAATGCAGGAGAGTTTGTACTTGCATTATAGCCGCCTTGGAATACACCAACTCCAGCAACAAGTGATTGTACTTGACCTAAGTTGACACCATCTGTTCCTGCAGTACCTGTTGCTACATCTAATAGTTTATTTCCACCAAAGTCTACATCTGCTTCTGCATCACCCAACTGATCCAAGTGAATATGTTCTATTGCTACTTTTTTGTTTGCAGTATTATTAACATCATAAATTGGAATAAAATCTGCTGGGACTACTGATGTGGTAGCAGTTAATCCATCAATATCAAGATTAACTGTAACAGTATCGGTAGCACTTGCGACAGTTGAAATACCACTGCCACCAGCTATATCTACAGTATTGCCATCAGTAATAGTTTGATTTGAACCACTGTCCGCACTAAGTGTCCAACTTGACATTGAACCTGAAGAACCACTACTTGCAGCAGTAATTCTACCTTGTTGATCAACTGTAATACTTGCTAATGTATATGAGCCTGGTGTAACTGCTGTGTCATTAAGATTTAATGTTACAGTATCTGTATTTCCTACCACTGAAGATAATCCAGTACCACCTGCAATATCAACTGTGTTTCCACTTGCTATTGTTTGATTAGTACCGCTATCAGCAGTCAGAGTCCACGAATAATTTTCTGCACTTGGGAAAGTAACAGTTTCTACATTAATTGCAGTAACGTGTCCAGTAGCATTAGTTGTTACACTATCTACTATATCTACTGTACCGCCATATCCAGGAGAAGCTGAACTTGTGGTGTCAGATCTTGATGTAGTATTGTGAGTTACTGTTAGTGTGTCAGTTGCTGAAGCTGCAGTAGAAATATATGTACCGCCAGCTATATCAACTGTATTACCATCACTAATAGTTTGGCTACTACCAGAATCTCCACTTAATGTCCAAGAAGACATTGTACCTGGCGCAGTTCCGCTTGATGCTGCAGTTAATCTACCTTGTTGGTCTACAGTTATGCTTGCATAAGTATAAGAACCAGGTGTTACCGCAGTATCATCTAAGTTAATTGTTAATGTATCTGTTGCACTTGCAGCAGTAGAAATTGCTGTTCCTCCTGCAATATCTACAGTATTTCCATCACTTATCGTTTGGCTTGATCCACTATCTCCTGACAGTGTCCAAGATGTCATTGTTCCGGAGCCTCCATTTGCTGCTGCCGTTATTCTACCATAAGCATCAACAGTAATATCTGCCGATGTATAACTTCCGGCAGTAACACCACTTGTTGCTAAATCAATAGTAACCGTATCGGTATTTCCAACTGTAGTTGTAACTCTTCCAGAAGTTCCAGCTATATCTAATGTATTACCATTTGTTATTGTTTGATCAGATCCACTATCTGCAGTCAAAGTAAAGCTTGACATTGTGCCAGTAGTGTATGTTCCTAATGATCCATCTCCTAAAATAACTTGTGAAGATGTACCAGCTCCAGTAACTGTAAATGTACCAGAAGTAGTAATTGGTGAGCCAGATACAGAAAATGCTGCAGGCATAGATAATGCTACAGATGTTACTGAGCCACCACTTGTTCCTACAGTCTGCCATGATGAACCATCATAATACTTTAAATTATTGGTGTCGGTTCTATAAATTAATTGACCCTCACCGGAAACAGAAGGGTCTGAAGTAACGTTATCAACTTTAAAGTTTTTTAGTTGACCATTGGTTAAGTTAATGTCTGATAAATATTTTATTGCCATAATTTTTTAATTTAATACTGCTACTCCAGTAAAAGCTTGGTCAAATTCTAAACTCACTTGACTGGTGCTTGTGTATGTTATTTTACAATTTATAATTTCTGTAGGACTCGCTTGAGTACCTTCACTTATCTGCACTGCAGGATATTTATTTAATGCGTGAGTAATATTCACTGTACCTCCGCCTGTGCCTACACTAAACTGCGCTGACACCTCATTTTTATCACCTCCGCCACCTGCTGCATTATATGTAAGCAAAGATATAAAATAATCTTTATTAGCTGTTAAGCTACCATTACCCGCCTGATAGTTTAATGCCACATCGAAAAGCAATGGATTTGCCTTTTGTGTAGCAGAAGTCCATCTGTATATTGCCCATTGTGTTACATCATCACACTGAGTCAATAATATGTCTGATCCTGTAAGCGGAGAGTTATACCACGTAGATAAATTTAATGTGTTATTGTTTTGGTTTTCTGCATAAACACTTAAAACCAAAGTTGTTATAGAATTTAAAGCTACAGTCGCAGCTCCTCCGCCATTAAATGTTATACTTCCGTTTGGTATTGTAGTACCAGGCGCACCGTCTTGTGTATACTTGTATCTAAATGTTTGACTTTCGTTACCGCCTTTTTGAATAAACTTAGCTACATCTCCTGCTGTAAAATTTTTTGTTTGCCAGTTATTTTGGGAATCTGAACCAATCCACTTATCTGCAGGTACAATATTTTGATCATTTACATATGTTGCAATTCTTGCCATCTATTTCTTTTTTATAATTGTTTTGCCCTTTTCGTACGACCTTCCGCCAAAATAAGCTGCGGTTATTGTAATAAGAAGCATTTTCAAAAGTTCCTTCCACTCATCGTCAACTGCAAAGTTAATAAATCCTGAGTCAATAAAGATAAGCAACACTGTACTTGCTAAAATAAATATTAAGCTTAGAGGTCTTACTGATTTAGAAAGTTTATTATCACTTGCCATATCAGCCTTCCATCTTTCGGTAACATTTTTTTGCTGCTCCGCTTCAGCTTGTATAAAGATTTCAGTCATTTCTTTTTCAAACTGAGCTTTTTCATCTTTAGTCCTAACAAATTTATCTACTACATTTGTTAATTTATCTGCTACTCCACCGGCAGCACCTCCAAATATTTTTGCTAATATATCTTTCATATGACCATGTATTTAGTTTTACCGTTTTCTTTGTACGCTTTTAAACACCTGTTTCTGTTTGATTGTTTATCTACATATGATACGTGTACCCATGATGGGTTGTGTGCATCTCCAAACTCCCAAATCATTTGATCAAAATCTAAATTTTCTTTTATATACATATACATTTCAGCATTAGTTTTATGTCCATATACATCATCTATATCCATAGCTTGACCTTTACAATGCTGGCTCGTTTTACTACCACCAATAGCGGTGTTAAGTTCTGGAGATCTAAAAAATGAATTTATTTTTATAGGACCACCCACCCATGCCCTCAAAGGTTGAAAAATCATATCAGCAATAGACATCATGTTTGCTAACTGCTCATCTGTAGGTTCATTGTCTATACCTAATCTTTTCGCTGTTTCAGAATGTATTGCTTCTTTATATGTTATATTTTTAGATATTTTATCCATTTTACTTTTCCTTTAATTCTTCAATTATATTTTGTAATTTTTCTACATCTTTCTGTAGATATTCAATTCTTAAATCTTGTTTTGCATCATCTGGTAACGCACCCATTTCACCTCTTGGCCATTTAATTCTAAACTCATCATTAAGAGTTTGGTTGTATTCTAACCTAACTAATGTACCTTCAATGGCACTTATTTTGCCAGTCAAGTCAAACCATATGCCTGCTACAGATATAATTCCTATTATTATTCCAATTAAGGTTTTAATATCAAGTTTTACCTGTGATTTTTCTGACAATTCTTCCATTATCTAAACATGTAATTTATACCAAAGTTTGAGCTATATATTTCTTTATCCCAAAATTTAGTGTATTCTCCTTCTACAAAAATACCCAATGCTTTTGTTATTTTCCATCCAAACATAAGTCCTGCTTGGTAGTCATCCCACTGCTCTCCTTTTAGTAAATCATTATGACCGCCTTTACCCCAACTATTTCTGTGTAAATAACTAAAATCTTCATTACCTTTTATATACTTGTGATATGGTAATATCCAGTTTCCATATGCGTGAAGCCAGAACGAGTTTTTGTAATGATAGAAATCAAAACCGAGGATGGGTGCAACCTCAGCAAAAGCGTCAAGTTCCGCCCATGCTTCTTGATTAAATCTGTTTAACAAACCTGGCATTATAAGATCCCTGAACTGTCTGTCAGTCCATGCTACCACAACACCATCCGGATTAGTCCAATACCAATCACCATATGCATTACCATTTTCATCAGTAGAAGAATAATACCAATCATCATATCCATATTCAAATCCTAAACTATACCAAGGGTTTAATGCATTACCATCTTCATCTTCTTCATTTAACCATATTTCTACAGGGTTGTATCCATAAGGTTTTTGGTGTGTTCTATATATTGCACCAGCTGATACACTAAACTTTTTGCCGATAGGCAACCTGGCTCTTAGCTCACCTGACATATATTGAAAATCTACCTTACCTGTTTCCCTGGATTCAAATTTAGCTATGTGGTTTTTTCCTGTATGTCTAATAAATATTCTTTTGTTATCAAACTCATTTCCATTCATTCTTTCTTTTTCCCAATGCAATAAGTATTCAAAACCTTTTACTGCAGCTGTTGGAGCTGATAATGCTACGTTGTTTTCAGTACCATTATAAAAATCATTTTGCTTAACTTCATAATCAAATCTTGCCAACTTACGAATCCCTATACCATATCTGTAATCAAAAGGATGATATTGCGCTCTGTCCTCTACTTGGGGTATACCATAAAAGTCATCAGGATTCGTTCTTATAAAGTAATCTGGCTCCATAAGTTGCGAGTTGCCAATATTTCCGGCAGCGTATAATGTGCCATATTTTAAAAAATCTTTATAAACTTTATCTATAAACTTTTTGAATTTATACTTACGAACAATTTGATTTTCAAACTTCGGATCTGTATCTATCACTTGTGCGTTTAGTGTAAAGCTTAATAAAATAAATATAAGAGCTATTAGTTTTTTCATATTTAAAATTTACTTTCCATTATTTTGTCTATGTGTTGCTCAAGAGTATCTTGAGTATTTTCTGGTAATTTAAGTGATATGTCACTTTCAATTCTTACAACTTCCTCATTGTTATGATACAATATAATTGTAGGTAAAAAGACAATCTTTTCTTTGTCAAAGATTTCTTTTTTTTCTAAAATGTTAAACGTATAAGTGTTGTAGTCTTTGAAAGGTTTAAGTGAAATTTCAGAGTCTTTAGTGAAGGGAGCAGAAAATTGTACAATAGATATATCTGATTTATAATCTTGTGCATTTAGATACACAGGTAATAATAATAAGATTATCCATGTTCTCATTTTCTACTGATTTCATAAAGTCTTTCATCCATTTTATTTAATTGCGCCTTTATTTCTTCAATATCTGATTTGATAGTTGATACATCTTCTTGAGTTATCTCAATGGTTTTTCTCACCAACTGATCTTTATAATCGAACTCAATTTTTTGTACCTCTGGTTCTGGTAGTTCCATAGCTTTAGCTATGTCAGCTTGTAATGTAAAATACATTGCAATAAGAGATGAGAATCCAACTGCTGCAGCAATTAATTCTTTTATCGTTAAACTAAACTTACTGTCGGGAGTTAGACTTTGTTTGCTCATTTCTTTTCTACATATATATAGTTAAATGTTATTTTATCACTTACTGTGTTTGTTTGAGTATATTTCATTTTATTGTGTTAAATCTATTATATTATTTCCTGTTCCTTTTCCTTTAATTAAGTTTCCTTCATTAAAAGCTTTTTGTAACATTTGATCAGCCTTCTTAGGGTTATACATTTTACAAGTAACGACTTCTTTACCGCCTTTCATTTTTTTTGTACAAACCTTTTCCTTCGCTCTTCTTTTTTTCATTCTTACCAAATTGCTAAACAATTATTATCTGCTGCTGCATCTGTACCAGTTGCGTATAATTGTAATACTTGAACTGGTAAGTATTCACCTACCGGAAAGTTACTAAACGTAACAATGCTTCCAGCTGATGTTTTTACTTTTACATCTACAAAAGACTTTGCTACATCCATAGTACCTTCGTTGCTTCCAACATAAAGTAAACATCCTGAAGAAGATTCAATTCTTTGTTCAAAGATTGGTCCTCCTTGGAATACAATAAAGTTTTCATTGTTAGCAAATATATTATCTGCTACAGATAATTGTGTACTACTATCGACTGCAGTTACAGTAGTAACTGTATTGTCTGATGTATTATATATAATATCTCCTACTATTACATTACTAAAATCAGATGCTGCTGCTACTAACTTGTCTGCTGTAGTTGCAGAAGCTACTCCTGATAATTGTACTGCGTGTGGTGAGGGGATTGCTATTGTGTCACTGGCAATTACTGATAAAGCTTTGCCTGTATTAACGGTTATTTTTGGATACGCCATTTTTTTTATTTTGAGGGTTAAAAATCTCTTTTATCTTTTATAAGGAAACACACGATTCAACGTGTCTCGCCTTTGATCACACCCGCAGTCTTTTACTCCTGCTGCTGATGAAATCTTTTTTACTACTGTTTTAATACCTGTAGCCTTGGTAAATTTTTCTATACTATCGCCTAAGCCTCTTGATTTCATTATTTTTTACATTTACATAGTTTGTTTGGACATGAGTCTACTTCAAACATTAATTTCATTAATAATGCATTCCACCAGCATTGGAACTTACACCATACTGATTGAATCCACATTCCTATTTTGACAAATAATTTTCCCATTTAATCTTCTTTTGGTGGAGGTAATTTATCTATTCTTCTTGGGATATATGGTACATGTACCGGTCCCGCTTTAATATTTTGAACCTCCTTCTTTTTTACAATTTTTTTTGTTTCTTTTTTAGCCACTGGTTTTTTAACCGGTGCTTTCTTTTTAGAAACTGGTTTTTTTGCTTTCGCCATATTATTAAATTTAAATTAAACTATCTTTTCGCTCTACCCTTAACTCTTTTTAGTTTTGGGTTTTTTCTTTTAGCTGCTGCACTTGCCTTACGGGTTGCAGATGCTAAGATTGCAGAAGCTCTCTTTTTAGAAATCTTTTGCTTACGAGCTATTTTTGATGCGACTTTCTTAAAACTCATTACTTTCTAATTAGACCACCAATGTGAGACTTTACACTTTTTGGATAATGCTTTTCATATTTCATTCCATGATCACCACCATAAGCGTGTCCATAGATTTTTTTTGACATAGCCTTACTTTCGTCTCTTCTGTCTTTCATAGATTGCTTGTGTTTACCTTTATGCTTATTGCCTAAAGATTCGTCAAGTCTGCTGTTATATCCTTGCTTTTTCATTTTTAAAAATTTTAAATGATTTATTTACAAATATACTAATATTTATATTAGCATTTCCAACGTCTTCTCGCTTGTCTTATTCGAGAGTTTGGGTTGTTTCTTGTTTTTGCGCTACTTCTTTTTAGCTGTCCTAAACTTCTTGCGCAATATGACTTTCTTCTTTTTGCAGCCTTACTACCTTTCTTTACTTTACCAGTTACGGCTGTCTTAAGTTTAGATCCTGGGTTGGCTCTTCTGTATGCAGCAACACCTTTCTTAGTCATACCTGCACCGGCTTTTGTTTTTCTGTAGTTACCGCCTTTGCCTATAGTTCTTCTGATTGCCATTATGATCTAACTTTTGCTGCTTTAGTATTTGATACAAATTGTTTTCCTCTTGCTCCTGCTCTTTTCTTTTTACGAGCTGTAGCTGCAAGTTGTCTTTTAGATAACCGTCTGGCTTTAGCTAAAGGCAAACATCTATCAGGGTTCTTTTTATTTTTGCTGGTACCACATGGTCCTTTTATCTTACCATCGGATCCAACACGAACCCAGTTTTGATCTCTCCATTTTTTTAGCTCACCCATTACTTTTTTTTCTTAGGCATTTTCTTAATCATTCTTTCAATCTTAGCAGCTTGTTGTGCATGCATTTTTGAAGCTCCTTTAAGTTGCTTCACGACCTCTTTCATTTGTTTAAGATTCATGTTAATATGATTTTTCCATTCCGTATCCCGGATTGTTTTTCATACTTCCACCCATAGTTTTTGCAAACTCGGTAGCTTGAGCTTTACCTACTGCATTGTAAGGGAAAGTCTTTTTTTTCATTTTTCCTGTGTCTCCACATTTGTAACTTACTGTTGGCATAATTATTAATTTATATTATTTCTTTTTTTTCATTTTAGCACCAGCTATTCTATCCGCTTTAGTAATACCTGGATTATTATCAATGCCAGCTTTTACACTTAGCATTCCAAATTTATCTATGTCTTTATTTCTAAAGCCAATTTTGTTGTAATCTTTTTTACTTCTTTTTTTTGCCATAATTAGGATCTTTACAATATTTACTTGCCGCCATGTTTGCATATGCAGACGGATACTTATCAAAAGTTCTTTTGGCCCAAGCAATTCCTGCTGGACATATTTTGTTTCCTTTAGTTCTTCCTTTCTTTGCCATATCTATCCTACTCTATTATAAGGGTTTATAGAACTTTTAGCGTCTCTTTTTCTTTGCCTTGTATTTCTTTTGTTTTTATTTCCTTGAAGAATATCTCTAAGTTTTAACTTTTTAAGTTTTTCTTTAAGCTTTTTGCCTTCTTTCTTAAGATTTACAGTATCGCCTTTTTTATTAGTAAGAGTAATTTTTGGTCCCTTAATCTTTAACTTGACTTTCTTTTTACCATTAGTAGTGTCTTTAGTCTTTACGTTTTTGACTATTTTATTTTTTTTACCTACTGAATTAACAGAGATATATCTCTCATTTTTTTTCAATAATTTTTTTTTGCCGTTTCCGTTTGCCATAATTATTTATTTATCTGCCTTGGCCACGATATAATTTACCGCTGTAATACTTTCCGTTGGTTTGTTTTGTAAACCTATTCTTGGAATGTACGCCTGGTCTTTTTTTGTTTGGTTTAAAACTATAGTTATTAACTATTTTTCTTGCCATTATTTTCTATATAAGTTAAATCCTCTACCTCTTCTTTTAACTTTTCTGCAGGTTTTTCTACCTCTTGCGTTTATTCTACATGCTACATCTCTTGCTTTACCAGCAACTCTTTGTGACTTTCTTCTAAGTCTATCAGCTTTTCTACCCTTACCTTTTCTTGCTGCTTTATATGCACGTCCAGCTATTCTGTCGGATCTACGCATTATACGGTCAAATCTATCTGCCATAATTATTTTCTTTTTCGGTTAATTACTCTATTTATTCTTTTAGCAAGATGTTTAGTTCTTTTAGCTACTCTTTTCTTAGAGCCTGAAAGATCTTGAGCTTTGCCTACAAGTTTCATAGACTTTGCACCTCTCTTACCAAAATATTTTTGGTTATCTGCTTTTACAGGATTTCTTTTAGCTTTTCCTTTTAATCCTTTTAATGTGCCATCTGCTTTGTTCAGTTTTCTTGATGCAGCTCTCATTTTTCTTTGAGCAGATGTTCTTGCTGCGCCAGCTCTTTTACCTTTAACACCTCTATTAGCATCCATTATCTTCTGAGCTTTTGCAATTTTCTTTTTTGCTTTAGATGTTTTACGCTGAACCTTTTTACCTAACCTGCTATTTTTTTTTATTGCCATAATTATGATTTTCTAACTTTTCTTTTTTTTGGATAAGTTCTTTTAGACTTGACTGCAGTTACTAATTGTTTACCTGCGTCAACAGCTCCTTTAACTTTTCCTTTCTTTACACTACTATATACTTTAGATGCAGCAGTGACTATTTTGCCAAGCTTGCTTTTCTTAATTCTATCAGCAGTTTTTTTAGCTTTATCAATAGTTCTTCCAACACCGGTTTTACCAGTCTTAACTATTTTACCTTTTCTTTTTTGAAGTCGTGAGACTTTCTTTACGTTACCTTTTGATTTGGCTTTAGCCGTACGTTTGTTTATACGTGCTATTCTCTTTTTTGCTATTTTGCTTGGCATAACTTTTTGTTTGTATCTTTACAAAGATAAATAATAAAATCTAATATAATTTATGCCCGTAACCATACGAAATACATCACGTAAGGCTCCCCCTAATGACTATCTTAAATATTGGAAAGTAATTAAATATTGGGTTAAAAGAAAGTATAAGATCAATACTGGAGACTTGGAGCTAATGCTATTCCTATATAGCGAACATTTATTTAATAAAACTAAGTTTGAAGAATATAACGAACTAATGTCCTGGGACAACAATCGTTTTTATAAGTTGATAAAAGAAGGATGGATACATCAATGGAGAAAGAAGAAAGGAAAAGAGGCAGCATTGTATGAGTTGACTTATAAAGCCAAACGAATGATAAACAATGTATATGATAAATTGAATGGAAATGACTTTAGCGAGAGCTATGTCAACAATCCTGTTTTCAAACATGATGTGAAGTTTAAAGATAAAGTTGTTAGAAACTATATGAAAAAAATAAATCAGGAGAACCGATCATAATACTACTACGACATCTCTTTCTTCTATGATCGTATATGTTTCATCATTAATGATCATTGAGTGTCCAGCTGCTTTATCAAAATAAATTATATCATTCTTATTTAAATTATCAACTTTAGTTCCTGGATTTATTACTAAAGCTTTATGATACCTTAATGAAGAAACATCTTCGTTAGATAATAAGATACCTGATTTAGTTTTATACTCCTCGTTGATTCTTTTAATAATGATATACTTATTTATTGCTTGCATATGTTTTTTCTTTACAAGAAACTATATAACCGTTGTCTTGTAATAGTTTAATTGCTTCTTGGATTTTTCTTTCTTTTTTTCTAAAATGTTCAAATATTGAATTACTTATTGCCATTGTATTTAATTTTGATTATTATCTCTACCTACTCTTGCGTGAGTAACTATTGCGTTTGTACTAAGTATAGTTGTAGCTACACTACTTGAATTTATTAAAGCGTTCTTTGTTACTTTCAGTGGATCTATTACACCTAAGTCAAACATGTCTCCGTACTTTTCATTCTTAACATCAAATCCATAATGCTTCACTTTCACTCTATCTACTGATTCAAATATCTTTTCTGGATCTATTCCAGCATTATCGAGTATTTGCATAAGCGGTCTACGTAAAGCATCCTTTACAATATTGAACGCTGTATTATAATCCATAGATGGATTATTGTTTTTTATTTTTTTACTTGCGTCATACAAAGCGATTCCTCCACCGGCAACAATCCCTTCTTCCAGTGCGGAACGCACTGCACACACCGAGTCATCGACTCGGTCAAATTTTTCTTTTTGTTCTACGTCAGAGTTACCGCCTACGTAAATACAACCTATCGCACCTGCAAGGCTGGCGATACGTTCATCAATAAACTTCTGTTCAACTTTACCTTTGGTATTTTCTTTTTGAACTCTAAGTTCTGAGATCCTGGTTTTTATTTCATCAGTTGGTTCTGTGTTCTTAATTAACACAGATGATTCTTTACCTACAATAATTTTATCTGCATGGCCAAGATCAGCTTCTGATAATGTAGACAAGTCGTCTCCAGTTTTTTCGGAAAGATATTTTGCACCAAGCGTTACTGCAATGTCTTGCATAAGCTCGTGTTGTTTATAACCAAAGGAAGGAGTCGGTATATTACAAAGCTTCAAATTGTTTCTTGCAACGTTTGCTGCCAGCGTGTTAACTACATTCGCACCACAATTAGCTATAATAAGTAACGTCTCATTCTTTTGAATGATCGGTTTTAACACACTTTCAATTTGGAGGATGTTACTAATATCTTGGTCGCAGACTAAGACTTTAACATTTTCTAATATACACTCATCCTTCTTTTGATTATTTATAAATAAATGGGATGAATAACCTCTATCTACTTTAATGCCGTTTGTAACTTCAGCAAACGTCTCGTGATTCTGCGAACGTTCCACCGTCACGATTCCGTCCTTGCCTACTTGTTGGTAAGCATCAAAGATCAACTTCCCAATCTCTGGATCATTGTTAGCGGAAATTTTTGCTACGTCTAATAAACTTTCGTCAGTTATTTTCTTACTATTCTTTTCCAGCAGCTTGACAACGTCCTTGATTATTTGATTTACATATCGAACAACTTGTGTGGTATTGTTGCTCGGTAGTATATATTTCCCGCCTGCATTCATGAAAGCTTCGGCAAGAACTATAGCGGTTGTCGTTCCATCCCCTGCAGAATTAGCTGTACGATTGGCAGCATCCTTCATCATTTGTATTGCCAGGTTTTCAACCGGGTCGTCTAAGTTAATGCTTCGGGCAACTGTAACTCCGTCTTTAGTTATCGTCAATCCTTTCAAATGATCTGGCGATTCAATGACGACAGTCTTACCGCTTGGGCCTAATGTACTTTTTACTGCGTGGGAAATCTTTGTGATTCCTGATATTAATTTACTTCGACCGTCTTTATCGAAATGTAAATCTTTTGGAATATATCCTTGTGTACTCATTATATTTAATTTAATTGTGACTAATCAAATATACAAAAATAAAAATAAGTCGGTGACACTGTGACGATTTTTTTTTCTAATATTCTACTATACTATCTACTCTACTATATAATATTTTTCTATTTAAAAAATATAGATTAAAACTGTCACAACTGTCACTATCTTTATAACTGCTTGATTATCAATATATTATATATTTATATATTGTCACTAAACTGTCACTAAAGTGACAAATAATATAATATATATATAAAAAAAAAGAGATTCTGAATAGAACCTCCTTTTCACTTATCAAAACAGAACAAAGGGAATTAATAATATTTTTAGAAATTTAGTTGTCTAAAGTTCTTTTTGTTTTCAGCAACTTCAATAGCTTCAGCTATTTGGTTGATCTTACGATCATTCTTAACTGCTCTCTTAATTGAGGCTGCTCTTTCAATACCTGATACTGAGTCAGGTCTATCGTTGATTAGTCTACCATTCTTAATGTATAAACCGTCAACGTAATTGTTTGTCTTTGGATCTTTGAACATTTTCATAACATAAGTTTTGTCAAAGATAATAAATTTTTATTAGATACTTAGAAGTAAAGGATAATACCCCATTATACGTTTGCACCCCCACAAAAAAAAAGTCAATATTTTTCCGGCCAATCAACCAATCTCAAAAATTTTTCTGCAACTTTTTAGCTTTTTCCCTGGACCTCATCAGGTACACGCTCACAGCTTCCGCACGCTACCGCATGCGCTCTATCTGTTCGCTCTTTTGGGTATAAAGAAACCTTCCCCCGCCCGAACCTTCCCCCGTTTCATAATCAAAGAGAGAAAGAGAATCTTTGATTTATCGCAGTCCGACCCCCAACAAAACAAAATAAAACTTATTTAGAATGAAAATAAATTACACGCATAACTTATTGAATTACAATTACTTACAAATTATTTTTGTGTGCAACTAAACATTTTTAAAAAAAATACTTGCATATTAAAAGTTTTGAACTATCTTTGAACTATTATTAATCAAAACATGAACATTATGAAACTATCAGGAACAACAGAGAAGCTTAAAAATTCAGAGCTATTATTATTATCATTAGCAGTGCATCACTACATTCAGAGAGGCGCAAAGGAATTAGAACACTTCAAAGCGTTTAATAATCTTAATCACAAATTAGAACAATTAGTGAGAGGAAACACACACACGCATTATGAGATAAGTATCAACGGCACAGATGACCGCTTATTGACTAAAGAAGATATTTACTTTGATGAGATGATAAATAGCTTTATCAAAAAATAGTTAACTGATGAGGCCTGAAGGCCGAAACGCTGGACCTTCCAGCGTCTTAACTTAAATTAAAAACTATGAGACAAACAAAGTATTTTAAAAATCTAAGAATTGACGGAAACAACGTTATTTCTTACACAACAAATGTGGCGACTATCGACCACGCAAACGAAGAAGTAAAACAACATGGCTGGTGGTCCGTTACGACCCAAAAACATATCAATTATGTTGCTAATACTTTAGGCTATAACTTAATAAAATAATCATGAAAGAATCAAAAACAATTAAAACAATAGACAAAATTTCCGTTGCTGGAATTATTATGACTTATGCGGTTATCTTATCCGTAAGCGTCAGAACGTTAATACTAATATTTCCGGAGCGTTTCACAATAGCAGAATTTATTGTGTTGGCGGTAATTTACGGCTTCATTGCCTTTGTTCACTATGTGTGTGCATGGCTCATTTGGAGCGAATTTAAGAGAGTATTTCTCAATAGATAGCATGGTGCATTGAGGGGGTTCGTTTCCCCCTCTATCTTCTAACTTTAAACTATATAATTATGAATAGAGAATTTACATTATCAGACATTGGCAATGCAGTACATAACCAAAAAGGTTATTACTGGAGATTGTCAGAATATCTTGAAGATTATGAATTATTAGATGATGATGACGCAAATGAATTGTGTTGCAGAATCGAGGCGTTCATAGACCAAGAGATTGAAGAAATAAGACAAGAAAACCCTCATAAATACGATGAAGAATATGAGGATTATCAATACCCTTTTTAATAACTAAAACTATATAATTATGACACACGAAGAAAAAGTAAATTACTATTACAGCCTTGTCGATAGTTGCGACTTGGGACCAGCCGTTGACGCTTTATTCAATGAGATAAACAACGAAATGAAAAACGCAGACGTGCCGGACGATGTATGGCAAGATGTATTTGACATGGTAAATGACGACTACACAATTAGATAATAATTAATAACTAAAATTGATCAAAATGGAACAAATCACTATTACAAAAGAGGCTCTAACAAAGTTGTTAAGAGCCAGCGAAAAAATGGTCCAGTATCTTATACATGATGAGGCCAAAGATTACGCAAACGTAAAAGAGTTTAACGGCAAAGAGCCAGAAGACCACATTTACAAACATGTATTTGAAGCAAAGCAATTAATTAGAGACATAGACAAAATTAATGTTGACAAATATATTCAGGAGCGTTTAGAATATTATGATTCTAAATGTTCAGAATCTGAAATTTGGTTAGATACATTAACCGGAGATTACTATGAAATTGACGTGGAACACGTCAGAGATTTTAGTAACCTAACAGATAGAAAAGTAAAATAATGTTCAAAAAACTTGCACAAGTAGTTTATTCTTCGTAGATTGCTTGTGCAAACTTAAATTTAATACTTATGAAAAAACAAA
>CEON01058293.1_pt1 | contig 23049 bp, 22 predicted proteins | sample 530291 | NCBI WGS metagenome assembly CEON01 (sample SAMEA2619888, study PRJEB7988) | marine metagenome | biome: marine biome (ENVO:00000447); feature: surface water layer (ENVO:00002042); material: "saline water (ENVO:00002010), including plankton (ENVO:xxxxxxxx)" | depth 5 m
CAGAGACAACAGAGAGACATGTTGCATTCCTAAAGCTTGCTATATTTACAGGGGGAGATACAATGACAACGGTGAGTCATTGGCATACCAACAAGAGCTAGAAAAATTTATTAGAAAGAGAGGTTTCATTGAGTAAGACTTTTTTTATTGACAAGGCTAATCATTCAGGTGGTGGGCCAGAAATTTTCGGGGCTAGGCTTAAAGATTCTTTATCAGATATGGGCTACGAGTATATCAACCCATACTATGATCACAGAAGACCAAAGAATAATTTATCTATCATATATGGCCAAAACATACAAGGCTCAAAGAACTTTTTAAGGCTTGATGGTCTTTACTTGGATTCTAACGATAAACGAACAGACGAAAAGAATTTACCAATATTTCATTCTTATGAAAATTTTGATCACATAATTTTTCAGTCTGAATTTAGTAAAAAAATATACGAGGCGTTTACCGGCTCAAAAAAAGACAACACAATAATCCATAATGGCGTCACCGATGAATTTTTTAACGCGGAGGAAATTCCTATATATCTCAGTAAAGATATAAAACACTACTGCGTTGCTTCCGCAAGCTGGAGAAGACATAAAAGGCTAGAAGAAATAATTGAAGCTTTTAGAGATAAGAGGCTAAAGAATGTTGGGCTTTTGGTACTAGGAGGACTAAACTATTCTCCCGCGCATGAAAATAAACCTAATAATGTTATATTACTAGACCGATTAAGCCACGAAGATTCCGCCCTAATATATAAAAACTCAAACGCAATGATTCATTTATGCTGGTTAGATTCATGCCCTAACTCTGTAGCAGAATCTCTTGCAGCAGGAACCCCCGTCTTATGCTCTCACAATGGAGGCACAAAAGAACTAGTTAAAGACGATGGGGTTGTAATTCAGATTGAAGAAGACTACGAGTTTGGAACTCGAGTCCCACTTTACGATCCTCCTAAGGTTGATACTAATATAATTGTTGAAGGTGTTTTAGAAGTTTTGGAGAAAGGCAGCATTGAAGAGAGAGATGACTTAAGGATATCTAATGTTGCTCAAAAGTACGCAAATGTTTTTGTATGAGTGATTACTATTTTATATTACAAGAAATGAGTGCTCTCAGGAGCTACATCCCCATAATACAAGAGTACAATAAATTAGGAGCTCGCTCTAGTTTTATAATTTTCCCAAAAGATAAATATAACTCTCCATCGAAGCATAAAGAGTATTTAAGAAAAATATGTCTTGATAATAAAATAGCAACAATAGATTTTAATTACTTTCGTGAAAATTTTAAAGATAAAACCATTTTTTCCGTAGAGGCGAAAAGAGTAATAACTTACGATAAAGAACCAGTTTTAGACGCTCAAGAAAATAGAATCCACTCCTTGCCTAGTCAGTTCGATTTTTTATACTGCTACCCTTTTCAAAAAAAAGTAAAATTAAAAAATATATTTCAAATTAGTAGAAGCATTTGTGACTACTACAGAATACAAGACGAAAGATTTGTTTTCTCTGGGGACCCAAAATATAGCATAAATTTAAATTCTGACGAAATCAAAAAGAAATATGGAATAGATACAAAGTCTAAGATCGCCCTACTAGTCAAACCAGAGGTACCTTTTGGTGTTCCAGATCAGGAAATATACAACATGCTCGACTACTTAAGGAGCATGAATATCTGCTCCATTATTAAATCAAGGGGGAAGTATTCAATAGAGAAGTCTCCCAAAATGGGAAGGAAAGCGGATTATGTATTTGAAGATTTTTCTTGGCACCCGCATGATATGATGGAGCTAATAGAAATATCTGATTTATGTATAAATATGGATTCTACAGCGAGTTTAGAAATGGCTATGGGCAGAACTCCTTTTATAAATTACAGGGTAGCGGACATACCACATGTAAAAGCGTTTGCAAAAACTGTAGGCCTAACAGAAAGAGTATGTAACTTTGTTTATAATTATGGCTTTTGCAAAGATAATGATCATTTCGTAGACTCAGAAACTTTTAAAAAGCAAGTTGAATACCTTTTGGAAGAAAACCATAATTTAGAATTTGACAGAATTAAAGAAGAATATCTTTTTGATAAATCTAAGACTTTGAGTAAAATAATAACGACGGTTGGATTTTAATTATGCAAATTTATACTAACATCGGATTTTTAAAAGAAGAATATTCTGCAACGGAAGAAGAAGCTGAAGCTATATTCCTTGGCGCTGGAGAATTAAACCCTGATGACTTCCCGAATGCTAAAATCGTATACAGAATGGGTGTTGGGGTAGAAAATTTAAAAATATTCAAAGACTCTCGACCGGACGTAAAGCTGTTTACTCCCAACGCCAAAATAAAAAGACTTATTTTCGATGAGACTGCTAATTTTGCTTGCTACTTAATACTAAGGTCCCTTTTTGACCATAGTTATAATTTCCAAACATGGACAGCTGGGATTGGTAGAAAAAGCTTAGAAAACACTAAACTTTTAGTTTTGGGCGCTGGAAACATAGGGACAAGGGTTTTCTACAAAATGAAACAATTCATGGATGTGGAAGTCTTTGACCCCAAGATAGACTCAACGTTACCTAAGGATATGAAATCGTTCGATGTTGTGTCGATTCACATACCTGCCTCTCCCGAAAATGACAGTTTCATTGATGAGAATTTCTTGAATTTATTAAATGACAATGCTATATTAGTAAACACCTCTAGGGGTTCTGTAGTTGATGAAGACGCTCTATACAGTAGGATGAAGACATCTAACGTTAAAGCATACTTTGATGTTTTTTGGCAAGAGCCTTACAGCGGTAAGTTGTTAGAGCTTTACCCTAATAAATTTTTTGCAACTCCGCATGCGTCAAGTTCATGTATAGACTTTTTTAAATTAGCAAAACAGCAGTTTCTTGAAATCTTAATTCAGGAAAGCATCAAACATGAGCTATGAAAATATGCGCTACAATACCTATTAAAAGCAACTCCACTAGAGTTAAAGATAAAAATTTCAGACTCCTAGGAGGCAAGCCTTTATATCAGTATATTATCGATCATTGTATTGAATCAGAGTCCTTTAATGATATATATGTAGATACCGATAGCGAAGATATAAAAAGCTACTGCTTTCAAAATAAAGTAAAATGGATAGAGCGTAAACCAGAGCTTACTTTGGACACCGCAAATGGTAACGACGTTCTTCATTATGATGTAAATCGTATTGACAAAAATTATGATTTTTATTTCCAATTATACGCTACGGCACCATTCTTAAAGCCAGAGACGATATCAGCTTGCGTAACAAAACTTACCCATAGCTCTACTTACGACTCTATACTCACGGCCACTGAGGAATATGGGTGGCACTGGTTTAATGATCAGCCTGTTAATTACCAACCGAACATTCTACCAAGGTCCCAAGATGCTACTCCAGTAATAAAAGAGAGTACTGGCTTATACGGTATAAGTGAATCTGCTTACCATAGATATCGTTGTAGAGTTGGGGCAAAACCTTATTTTTATATTTTGTCCGACCCCTCTGAAAGTATTGACTTGGACACGTATGAAGATTTTAGAAAAGCAGAAAACTATATTGAAAATTTATGAGTAAAGCAATTGTTATAGGCGGATGCGGTTTCATCGGAAGTAATTTAGTTGATTTGTTGATTGAAGATGGAGCGTATGAACAAGTCGTCGTAGTGGACGACATGAGTACGGGCAGGGAAGAGAACAAAAATCCTAAAGCTTTTTATTATCGGTGTGATTTTGGAGATGTTAAAATTTATGCAGATGAGCTAGGAGAAGCAGATACCGTTTTTCACCTAGCCGCTAAAGCTAGAGTACAGCCCTCTATATCTGATCCAGTCTCCTTTGACGAAACAAACGTTCATTCGTTAGTAAAGCTATTAAAAGGATGTGTTGATAACAATGTGAAGAACTTCGTTTTTAGCAGCTCTTCATCTGTTTACGGAGACACAACAACTTTCCCTACCCCCGAAAGTGCGCCCATGATGCCCATGAGTCCTTACGGACTACAAAAGCAGATAGGCGAGCAATATTGTGAACTGTTCTCCAAATATATTGAACTTAGTTCTGGGGGCTTTATGAATACCGCTTGTCTTAGGTATTTTAATGTATATGGAGAAAGAATGCTTAACGAAGGCGCATATTGTTTAGTCATGGGTATTTTTGATAAGCTTAAAAGAGAAGGCAAGCCCTTGACTATTTATGGGACAGGATTACAAAGAAGGGACTTCACTTACGTTAAAGATGTTGCTAAAGCTAATTTACTAGCTGACAAACACATGAAAAACAACCCACTTAAGGGGGAAATCTTTAACATAGGAAATGGCGATAATAGATCTATAAACGACATAGCAAATATGTATGGACTTCCAATCGACTACTTACCAGCTCGCCTTGAACCTTTTAAAACTTTAGCTTGCAATAAAAAAGCTAAAGAGACTCTTGGTTGGGAACCTCAGGGAGATGTTGAAGACTGGCTTAGAAATCATTTAAATAATAATGCATAACCTTTCTGACAATACTTTAATATTAGGAGCGAGTGGGTTTATTGGCTCTAATTTGGGGCCCGCGTTTAAGGACTGCTTAAAACCTCGAAGGGCAGAAGTGGATTTAACCGACTACGATGAAGTCGTATATTATCTTAACGAGTATAGACCTAAAAAAATAGTCAATATGGCCGCTTTTGTCGCAGGCTTTTTGTACAATAAAGATCATAATTTAGTTCAACTGAGAAAAAACTCCCTTATAGCTTTAAACGTAGCATCAGCGATTCAAGAGTTAAAATTAGATTGCTATTATTTATATATTAGTAGCGCTTGCGTCTACGGAAAGAATACAAACAATGAAACCAATATTTTTGACCACGATCCAAACGTAAATAACTACGGGTACGGATGGAGCAAAAGACTTGGGCATGTATGTCTTGAATCTCTAAATCTTGATAATAAAAGCAACGTAAAGTCTTGCTGTCTTGTCCCAACAAATATGTTCGGTCCTCACGATGAATTCAGTCCTAAGATGTCTCATGTGATTCCGAACCTAATCAGGCAAATGGTTTCCGGCGCTAATGAAATCACTGTCCTCGGCAACCCCCACAATGAAAGAGACTTCATGTATAGCGAAGACTTGTGCAATGTGATATCTAGTTGCCTCTCTAAAAAAATTACCGGAACTTTTAATGTATCTACTGGCTCTACTATAAGTATTTCAGAATTAGTTCATAAACTTGTTCGAGCTACTAACTATGAAGGAGATATTTGCATGAATCTGGAGAGGAAAGATAAAGCTGATATTAGATTTCTTGAAAATGACCAACTGAAAAATGCATTGGGCATAGATCAAAGTTTTTTTACTGATTTTGATGAAGCTTTAGATAAAACAGTTTCTTGGTATAAACAAACTCTAAATGACTAAAAAACAATTAATTCTTTGGTGGTGGATAATTTTTATGCTTGTCGTTGGAAACTGTATCTTAGCTGCTAGATATTTAACGTGATGCAAAAATCTTGGAAATTAAATGATAGTCAATTTACATTTTGGGATAGATTAAAAATATGTAAGTTTTTTTTATCTCCCAAGAATAAATGGACTCAAGGACCATATGTTAAAAAATATGAAGAAGCGTTTAAAAAGTACGTTGGAGCTAAGTATGCAATCATGTTTTCCAGCGGATCTACTGCGAACTTTTCTATAGCTCAATACCAAAAAAAGAAAAATAAAGATAGAAATGTAATTATCGTTCCTGCGGTTACTTGGGCTACCTCTGTCTCCCCTTGGATCGTCAATGGTTTTGAAGTGAAATATATAGACATTAACTTCAAAGATTTTTCTATAAATTTAGACCATTTAGAAACATATCTAAAAGAAAATCATGAGAAAGTTGCTTATGTGTTTGTTACTTCCTTAATTGGTTTTTGTCCGGATCTAAATAGACTTAGATCTACCCTATCTAAATATAAACTGAGCTTTGGATTAGATAATTGTGAGTCTGCGCTAAGCGGATATTATGATAAAAAATCTAGTAAAACTAAACACATATGCTCCTATGCGACTAGCTCTATATCAACATACTTCGGGCACCATACAACTTCCGTAGAAGGTGGATTTGTATTTACTGATTCTGAAGAGGAGTATCACTTTCATCTAATGAACAGGTCTCATGGGATGACTAGAAGTCTAGTCGAGTATGGCATAGACCCTTCTAAATACAGAAATTCTCTTGTTGACTCTAGTTTTGATTTTTTTACTTTGGGGTCTAATTTTAGAGCCTCGGACATTGAAGCGTTTATAGGCTTATTAGATTTTGATAAAATACGAGAAAATGTAGATACTCGAAAAAAACTTTATACTATATTTAAAGACGGTATTAAAAACTCTAAATACTTATTACCTAAAACCAAAAACTTATATGATGTCCCCTTTTGTTTACCTATTATATTTAGGAATGAAGCTAAAAAACTTTTAACTAAAGCTAAATACTATTGCGACCAAAATGGAATAGAATACAGGCAAATTATATCTGGCAACTTAACTAGGCAAACTGTCTTCCACGAACATGACCACTACAAATATAAAAATGCCGAATACTTACATAAATACGGAATGTATGTCGGGCTACATCAAAAAGTAAAAGAGAAGCAGTTAATAAATTTGATAAACTTCCTTAATTCACTATAATTTAAAAATGAAAAAAGTAATTATTACTGGCGTCACTGGGCAAGACGGTTCGAATATGGCTGACTACCTTCTAAATAACCACGACGATGTTCTGGTTTATGGTATGTCTAGGAGAGTGTCTGTCCCTAATGATAACAATATTAAGCATCTTTTAAGTAATGAAAGGTTTAAGCTTTTTCATGCTGATTTGACAGATTCTGTAAGCATTGATAATGCAGTAAAAAAATACCAACCAGATTTTTTCTTCAACTTCGCTGCTAATTCATATGTTGGTTGCAGCTGGAGCAGCCCAATACATGTTTGGGAGACAAATACCACGGGCCTACTTAGATGTTTAGAGGCGGTTAGAAATTACGCGCCAAATTGCAGGCTTTACAGCGCTGGCAGTTCTGAAGAAATGGGAGACGTAGACTACTCACCCCAAGATCTTAAACATCCAATCAAACCAAGAAGTCCTTACGGAGCTTCAAAAGCTGCTTGTAGGCACTTAACAAAAGTATACAGAGAGTCTTATGGTATATTTGCTATTCATAGTATTCTCTTTAATCACGAAGGAGTTAGGAGAGGGGAAGAATTTGTAACTAGGAAAATCACTAAAGCTGTAGCCAGAATAAAACAAGCCATAGATGAAGGCTCTCCATTCGAAACGCTTAAATTAGGCAATATTGACTCTAGAAGAGATTGGTCTGACTCCGAAGACTTTGTCAAAGGCGTTTGGCTAATGATGCAACAAGATGAACCGAAAGAGTATGTCCTTGCTAGCGGAGAGACTCACTCTATAAGAGATTTTGTTTCAGCGGCTTTTAGCGCAGCAGAAATCCCCGGGCTTTGGAGCGGAGAAGGCATGGACGCTAAATTTAGAATTTTTCAAGAAAACACTATTTTAGCTGAAATCAGCGAAGAGTTTTACCGGCCAGCGGAAGTGGAGCTTCTTTTAGGAGACCCAACTGACGCCAAAAAAGAATTAGGCTGGAAGCCTGAGGTACCCTTTCCGAAGCTAGTGGAAAAAATGGTAAAGAATGACCTCAAAGAAGTCAGGGAAGAAGCCGCTCTAAAAAAACTTCAAAATTGATATTGACTTCTACTCTGGTTGGGCTAAATTACTAGCCCGTTGAGCAAATACTCTCACAAAGATTGTCAATTTTTGGTCTCCAGTTTCGTAGACCCTAAAAGCCTAAAACCTGCTAAAAGTAAGGAGGTGCAGGTTTTTTGGCGCGCTCAAATATCTTTTGCAAAGAAAATTCTAGACAAGAACCCTGACATGGGTTTCTGGAGCTTTTTAAAAGGGGAAGCTCAAAAAGACAAGTATTTAAGCTCTTTGTTGTGGTTCTTATCGGATAAAGGCATGGCTTTCCTTGAAAATAAAAAAAGGGAATACAAGACTTTTCTATTTGACTTCCCGCAGCCTAAAAAGTATCTTCTTGAGCAAGACAAATTAGGCGAAAGCCTAGAACCTCCTCTGCGCTCCAAAAGGAAGTCGATATTTGATTTTTTAAAACATCATGGGAAGAAAACCTAAAAACTCATCCGCTAAAACTTCAGTCAGCCCTGAAGACATTCTGATTTCTTATCTTAAAGAAAAAGAAGAAGAGCACTACAACTTTGAGCCAGAAATAAACTACAAAGTTTCTACTGGTAGCTTGCTCCTCGATATTGAGACAGGGGGAGGCTTAGGCCCGGGACTCCATAGATTTTGCGGCATTAATGAAGGAGGCAAGACTTCTCAGTCTCTAGAGGTGATGAGCAACTTCCTAACCTCTGTCCCAAACTCAAGAGCAGTCCTTTTTAAAGCGGAGGGCAGGCTGTCTCCAGAAATGAAAAATAGAACTGGAATTGATTTTTGTACAGATGCCTCAGAGTGGCAAGACGGAAAGTGTTTTGTATTTGAATCAAATATCTACGAAACCGTTTTTGACCTAATGAAGAAGCTCATCCAGAACAGTAAAGGCACAGAAACTAAATATCTTTTCGTGCTTGATTCTGTCGATGGGCTGCAAACAAAAGGCGACTCCGAAAAAGCTTTGGAAGATGCCAACAAGGTTGCCAGCGGAGCTACAATTAGTTCTGTGTTTATGAAAAAGGTGGCTACGGCTTTAAACAAGAGAGGCCACATGGCTATATTTATTAGCCAAGTTCGAGCAGACATTCAGCTTGACCCGTATTCTAAAGCTCCGATGAGAACAACATCTGCAACAGGGGGTAATGCTCTACTTCATTTTGCTAATTGGATTTTGGAATTCCAAAGGCCAGTTAAAAAAGATTTAATCTTAGAAGATGATAAACTTCCACCTGATGTAAAAAAGAATAAAATTTTAGGTCACTGGGCTAAAGTCCAAGTTAAAAAATCTCCTAATGAAAAAACAAACTACATTTTAACTTACCCAGTACAATATGGCAGGGTGGGCAAAAGTAGTATATGGTCTGAAAAAGAGATTGTAGAACAGTTGATCGCATGGGAATTTGTATCTAAAAGTGGGGCTTGGCTAACTGTTTCGTCTGATTTGATTGATGAGCTAAAAAGAGCCGAAATTGAAATACCCGAAAAAATACACGGGGAGCCAAAGTTCTTTGCCTTGCTAGAGGAAAATGTTCAACTTACTGAATTTCTAAAAAACAAATTTAAAGACCTACTCGCCTCCTTAAACGATTTATCCGCATAATAAATGAGGCTCTACAATATCAATGGTAAGTTAGTAAATAAAAACGTTACTAAATATCGCGTTGATTGGCAGGGCAAGTCTGCGTCCAAAATTCAATTCAGAGTTAAACAATTCTTTGAAACATATTGGAAATACCACATTGTCTACGAGGAGTTTCCAGTATACGGCACCAGACTAAGAGTTGATTTAATAAATTTTACTAAAAAAATAGCAGTAGAGGTTCACGGTAACCAACATTTTAATTTTAATAAATTCTTTCATGGTAATTCTAGAGCTAAATACTTACAATCTATGAAAAGAGATTGGCAAAAAGCTGAATGGCTAGAGTCAAATGATATAAATTTAGTTGAGATTGAAGAGAAAGACATAGAAAATCTATCGGCAGATTTTTTAGAACAAAATTTCGGTGTGTTTATAGTGTAATTATATGAGTATGAGTAAAGAGAACTTTAAATTTCCTAGGAGTTTGCTTCAGCAGATCAATGAGTGCTCTAATGGGGGGTTCATATTGTTCAATTTTAACTCAACAGGAAATCCAGAAGTATATTTTCATTCTGACTCAGATCTTCATACAATTGCATTGCTTTCTCACTCCGAGAATTACGTACAAGCAGCTAAGGCTAGTCATCAACAAATATGTTTAGATTCTATTGAAGCCTCTGAAATTATGGGCGATATAGAAGATTTTGATGATGATGACGACGTGGAATCTTGGCAAAAAGATAATGAAGATCCAGAAGAATAAATAATGCAAGAAATATACTCCCTTCCTATCGAGCGGCTAGTTCTGAGCGGCTTGATGAAGTTCCCTAATCTCTTTTCTGAACTTGACCAAGTAATTACAGAAAGCGATTTCTTTGAGCCTAAAAATTATGTGATATACAATGTCATACGAGATTTACGTATTAAAGACGAGAAAGTCGACAAAGTAATCGTAGCTCATCAAATTCATAACATAGGCATTTCTTTTATAGGGGACATCGACATACATAACTATGTTGATAATATCAGTTATATAAATACGACTGAAGAAGCTTCGATGAACGCGGCTCGAGAGCTAGTCAAACTTAGGATTAGAAGAGAGATAATTCAATCAGCCCTAAATCTTAAAGACTTCGTCGAGAAAAATGGCGATAAACAAATAGATCAAATCATTGCCGAAGCCGACAGAATTTACAATGACAATATATCTCTCTACGATGTTGAAGATGCTCCCAAAAATCTTTTTGAGGATATGCAGGAAATCGTAGAGGAGCTTGGGGAAAACCCTAATAATGAAACAGGCTTGCTTACCCCATATAGAACTTTTAATACTATGTTCGGAGGGCTTAGGGGAGCTAACCTTTATGCGATAGCTTCTCGTCCGGGGCAAGGTAAAACTACTTTTCTAAACGATGTAGCCTATAAGACAATGCTCAGGAATCAAACACCGTGTTTGATGTTAGATACAGAAATGAGTACGCTAGAAATACAATTAAGAATGGTTTCTAGTATGACTAATGTTCCTTTATGGTACATCGAAACAGGAAACTGGAGGAGAAACGCAGAGATGGTTACCTCTGTTAGAAATGCTTGGAAGAATATAAAAGATTTTCCTTACTATCACAAACACGTCGCAAATAAAAACATAGACCAAATAACTTCTATTATAAGAAGATGGCATCTGTCAAAAGTTGGTAGAGATCAAAAAAGTTTGATCTGCTATGATTACGTCAAATTAACTGGCGAAAAAATGGGGCAGAACTGGGCAGAGCATCAAGCTATTGGCGATAAGGTTGATAAACTTAAAAGAGTATCAGAAGAAACTAAAGCTCCGATATTCACCGCTGTTCAGTTAAATCGATCTGGAGAAAATCAAGGCAGAAGGGGCGCTGATGTCACAGATGATAGTTCAGCTATATCTCTTTCTGATCGACTTCAGTGGTTTGCTAGTTTTGTAGCGATTTTCAGAAGGAAAACTCAAGACGAAATAGCCGAAGATACAACTATGTACGGCACTCATAAATTAGTTCCTCTCAAGACCAGATATCAGGGCCGGAATGCTACTGGGCACCAAGACCTAGTAAGAAGAAGGAATGAAGACGGTTCTCCCGGCCACTGGGCTGTAAATTTCTTAAATTTTAATGTAGAAAACTTTGCGGTTAGCGATAGGGGATCTTTGAGGGATATTGTGGAGAGCAACATTCCAGAAGACTTTGAACAAGCAGAGACAACACCCGACAACGAAGTAGAGGAACTTTTAGCTTAAGATGCAAGACTTGGAAAACATTTTAGTCGAAATGGGGTATGACCTCCTAGACAGGGGGAACGAGTTCAGAACCTCCGCCTTATATAGAGGAGGCGACAATAACACATCTGTTTGTATAAGCAAAGAAGATGGTAGATGGTATGACTTCAAAGAAAGGATTGGAGGTAGATTTGAAGAGTTAGTTAAACTTACTTTAAAAAAAGACCCTGAGGAAGTTGAAAAGATTCTAGCAAATAAAAATTTATCTGCCCCAATTTCTACAATCAAATCCTCTAGCAAAGAAGCAAAAACTAAAATTTTTAAAAAAGAGCAGCTAGAACATCTAGTAAAAGATCATTCTTACTGGACTGACCATAGAGGCATAAGATTGGATACTATTACTAAATTTCAAGGCGGTCTAGCTTTGAATGGGAAAATGAAAAACCGTTATGTATTTCCCGTATTTAATAAACATAAACAACTAATAGGCGTATCTGGAAGAGTAGTATCGAACTCCGACACTAGAAGCAAGTGGAAGCATATTGGAGTAAAATCGAATTGGATATATCCCTTGCAATATAATCACGATATAATTATAAAACAAAAAAAAGTTATATTGATTGAGAGTATTGGAGATATGCTATCTCTTTGGAATGCAGGAGTTAAAAACACTATAGTCTTGTTTGGTTTAGATTGTAGTATTTCTGTTCTTAATACTTTAATAAAATTAAACCCTAACGATATTAAGATATCTCTTAATAATGACCAAGGTAATAATCGTGCGGGCAATGAAGCTGCTTTCAAACTTAAAAAGAAGCTCAATAAATATTTCAACGATAATCAGTCCAGAGTATGTTTACCCACAAAGCCATTTAATGATTTTGGAGAGATGACTACTAGGGAAATCACAGAATGGTCTAAAATTTAAAATGTCAGAAAAAAAAGAAAAAAGACTTTCGGCTTCTAGGATTAAAACCCTTCAAAGCTGTTCTTGGCTCTACTGGTCTAAGTATCACCTGAAGCTACCAGACAAAGCTAATACTGGCGCTTTGAGAGGAACCATATGCCACTTGGTTTTAGAAATGATTATTAACAAGATGAGGAAAAAGCACTATGATGAAATGGTGCTTGCGGGCACTATTAAGGCTTGCCCATCTGTCTACAGGCTTGTTAAAAAACACGCTAAAGCTTTGGGTGAAAAACATGGATTCGATTTACTAGATGCTGAGCACATGGACCTGATGGATAAGATGATAATTAATGCGTTTAATTATGATTTTTTTGGTGAAGGCCACATCAGCATAGAAGGTGAGGAAGAATTCCTACTTGAGAATGAAGACCCTAAATACAAAGTTACGGGTTTTATCGACAAAGCAATTAGGTTTAAAAATAATAAATTTAAGATTGTTGATTATAAAAGTTCTAAAAGTAAGTTCTCTGATAAAGAACTAGAAACGAATCTTCAAGCGATGATTTATTCGCTTGCTAATAAAAAGAAAAACAAAAAAGCTAAAAGCTTGGTTGAGTTCCTTTTCTTAAAATTTGCTCGGGCTGCGTCTCAAACTGTAGAATTTTCAGACGACGAACTCGAGGGATTTGAATACTACCTCGCCCAAGTCTACGAGTTGATCAATAACTTCTCTGAGCAAGAAGCTAAAGGTAACTACGCTGCAAACCAACCTCGGCCAGAAAGAGGTGAAGGCTTCAAAGGGCCAATCATGTGTGGTTTCGCTAAATACCCGGGCCAGCTTAAAAAAGATGGTAATCCGATGTGGCACTGCGCTTACAAGTTTGGTTTTGAATATTTCGCCTTGACAGACGATAAAACGGGTGATATTTTGAAGTCTGCTTTTGAACTATCAGATTTGCCTGCCGCAGAAGAAGGGCAGTCTATAGAAAAGCGCGAGTACGATGGTTGTCCTTGTCATACTCAAAAGAACACCGGCGGAGATGCCTTAGATTTCTTTGATTGATGTTACCACTTTTTAAGTCTCATTACAGCTTAGGCAGGAGTATCTTAACTCTTGAAGATAAAGACGAGCTTAGTTCAAATGAACCAGACTCTATCGTCACTATATGTCTAAAGCACAAAATCAAAAGGCCTATTTTAGTTGAAGATAGTATGGGTGGTTTTTTGGAAGCCTATACTAATTTCACTAAACATAAAATTAATTTCATCTACGGCCTCAGGATAACGGTTTGCGACTCAATCTCCAAAAAAGACGAAGAGTCTAGATCGTCTGAATCTAAGTTCATTGTATTCATGAAAAATTCTTCTGGTTACGAAAAGCTAATTAAGCTTTACTCCGACGCCGCAAAAGAAGGTTTTTACTACTACCCTAGGACAGATTACAAAAGCTTGGAAGATGTTTGGACAGAGGATTTACAGCTTTGTGTTCCATTCTACGATTCTTTTATCTATAATAATAGTTTCTGTAATAATACTTGTGTGCCTAAAATTAATTTCACTAAATTAACTTACTTTGAAGAAAACAATAATTTAATTTCAGATTCTCTTATAAAAAATAAATTAAGCAACCTTAAAGTAAAAACAGAAAAAGCTAAAAGTATCTACTATTATAAAAACTCTGATTTTAAATCTTACCTTACTTTTCGCTGCATCAACAAAAGAACTACTTTAGATAAACCAGAACTGACGTACATGAGCTCCGACAGGTTTTCATTTGAGTCTTGGGATAAACAAAAAGATGGATGAACATTTATTAAGATTCCAGAATAAAAAGAATGTCTTCATTGATATGGAGACTTTCAATTTATGCTTAAATTTTCAACACAATCGGCCTTGGCAAACTGCCATGCTTAAAGTTGAGAATGATAAGATCGTAGATAGAAGAGACATTTATGTGGATTGGTGGAAAGAAACCAATTTAGATATAAGTGATGATGCTGCCAGAATAACTAAATTCAATAGAAAAAAAGTTATGTCCAAAGCTATTGATTCCTCAGAAGCCTTCCCACTTATGAGTGAATGGCTTGACGAGGCTGATCACATAATTGGTCATAACATTCTAGGATTCGATGTTCATTTAATCAAAGAATGGTATACCCTAGAGTCGAAAAGCTGGGAGCACCTCGTAGGTAAGTTCATAGATACTAATTGTATTGCTAAAGCTTATAAAATGCAAGAAACTCCCTCAGAGGGAGAGCCCTTAATAGATTTTCAGCACAGAATGTATTACAAAAGAAAGAAGGGCGTTAAAACTAATCAAACAGCTCTTGGCAAAGAATTCAAGATAGACGTAGATTACAATAACTTGCATGATGCTATGAATGACTTAGAACTTAACTTGCAAATTTGGAATCAACTTAAGTGGAGGATAGAAATTTGAAACTTGCGGAATTTAAAAAAATAGACTTACCCCTCCATGGAGTTAGGCTTCCTTCTTTCCAAGTAGAGAAAAAGTATTTAGATAGCCTGTCTTTAAATGAGAAGAAAATTTCTAACTTCGATTTTTTAAAACAGCTTTGCTACAAAGGCTATGAGGAAAAATTAAAAAGAGGTGAAATCTCTGCTGAGAAGTCCGAGGAATACGTTGAAAGAACTTCATATGAGTTAGATACTCTAAATGAGTTGGGTTTCACAGATTACATATTGCTTATTTGGGATGTAATAAATTTCTGTAAAGAAGAAGATGTCCCGACTGGTCTTGGGCGTGGCTCTGCTGCTGGAAGTATAGTTCTATATTTGATTGGAGTCACAGGTTTAGATCCTATCAAGTATGATTTATTCTTTGAAAGATTTGTATCTAAAATTCGCGCTAAAAAACAAATAGTAGACGGAATCACATATCTAGACGGTTCTTTAATGTGTGATGTAGACATTGATATTTGTTACTACAAAAGATCAAAAGTTCTACAATATCTAAATGATAAATTTACAGGCAAAACATCTAAAATCTTAACCCTCAACACTTTGAGCGGTAAGTTATTGATGAAAGAGTGCGGTAAAATCGTGGGATCTAAAACGGAATCAGAAATGAACTCCGTTTCAAGCATGATCCCCAAAGTCTTCGGAATCGTAAAAGACATTGAAGAAGCTTACGAGGAAGTGGATAACTTTAGAGAATGGTGCGAAGAAAATGAAGATTCTTATCGCGTAGCTCTTAAGCTCAGAAACTTAATCAAAAATAAAGGTGTCCATGCTTCAGGTATGTTACTGTCTTATTCCGACATGGAAACTAGCTGCCCAACAGAGCTCTCCTCAGACAAGTCAGTAGTATCGTCTTACGATATGAATTGGGTGCAGCTTTTCAATGTTAAGCTTGATGCTTTGGGACTCAGGAGCGTTTCTGTTGTTGACGACATATGCAAACAAGTTGGCATTTCAATTTACGACATAGACTTCACGAAACCGGAAATATATCAAAACTTCCAAGACCTAAAGTGCAGACATGGGTTATTTCAGATCGAAGCTGACACAAACTATAAAGTTTGCACCAAGGTAAAGCCTAAGAATCTCGAAGAGCTTAGCGCTGTTCTTGCTTTGGCTCGTCCCGGAGCATTAGCTTTTGTTGATCAGTATTCTACTTTCACAAATACAGGAGTTAGCCAAACCATTCATCCATTTTTTGAGGACATATTATCTTCCACAGGAGGAGTCTGTCTCTACCAAGAGCAGATGATGAAGATGGCTCATAAAATTGGCTTCACTCTCGACGAAGCGGAAATCCTAAGAAGAATTGTAGGCAAAAAGAAAATCAAAGAAGTCCGAGAATGGAAAAAGAAAATCTCTCAAAAAATCAAAGATAATAATTTAGATACTGAGATTGGAGAGGTCCTTTGGAAAATTCTAGAGGATTCAGCTAATTACTCATTTAATAAATCTCACTCAATATCTTATGCCGCGCTTTGTGCAATAACGACTTATCTCAAATTTAAATACCCTCAACAGTTCTTTTTAGCTCTGTTGAAAATGACGCGATTTGAGCCTGACCCCATTGCGGAAATAACTAAAATTCAAAAAGAGCTGGATCAATTTAATATCAAACTTCTTCGCCCTCATCTAATAAAATCCAAAATGGATTTTTCTATCGAAGGTGAAAATATCAGATTCGGCTTACTTTCTATAAAGGGTATATCTGATAAATCAATAGAGAAGCTCAACGACTTTAGAACAGAATCAACCAACAAGTTTGAGATATTCCAATCTGCTGGCGATTGCGGTATTGGCTTGGGTATCCTAAGCTGCCTAATTCAAGCTGGGGCTTTAGACGGATTTAAGAACTCTAGGACTAGAACGGTTCTCGAAGCTCAAATATGGAGTATCCTTACTCAAAGAGAAAAGAACTGGTGTCACAAAATAAAAGAAGATTTCGATTACGATTTAATTAAGATCCTAAAACACCTCAAAGTCCACAAAGATGAAAAGGCTAAAGTAGTAATAAAAGAATCTAGATTTGAAACAATTCTTAAAAAACAAAAGCCTTACCAAGAAATCTACTTACAAAATAGAAAAAATGAAGATTTCGCAAATTGGTATTATGAGAATACTCTTTTAGGATATACTTACGGTAGGACTCTCAAAGACATATTCAAAACGAAAGATCCAGTGGTAATGAATATCAAAGAAGCTCAATCACAAGCTTCAAATGCTGGCGTTAAGATTGTCGCAACTGTTACCGAGAGTAGGGTAAGTAAATCGAAAAATGGCAATGATTATCTAGCTGTCAATCTGAGCGATGAGACAGGCGAAATTCGAGCTATGATATTCAATGACAAAATCCAAACCGGATGCCGCGATTTAAACAATGACAATCTACCCGAAAAAAATTCAATAGTCGTAGTAAAAGGAATCATAAAAGACGAAGAATGTATTTTCGCTGATTTTATCGTTATTCAGAACTGGAATATCTATATGAAATTAGCAGACATAAAATCTTGAATTTTTATTTGACTTTATCAACCTCAGTGATATATTCCCAACATGGTAAGTTTTTACAAGCCCAATAAAAAGAACTCTGGTGCAGCTTGCTCGTTTACTTGGAACGACAAAGAAGGGTCTGTATTCATCTCAATGATTAAGCAACATTCTTGGAACGAGAAGACTAGGAATGGCTCATTCAAAGAAAACTACAATAACCCTAAAGCAAAGCTGTACATCAAGCTCACTCCGACCGAAGTAGCTGATATTATTAACTCAGTCGAAAGGCGTTGCGAATGCTCTGGTTATCACTCTTCCCCAAACCAAATAGTGAAGTTCAGCTTCAAGCCGGGTTTCACAAATGACAATGAATTCCGAGGACTTAGTTTTTCAGCAATGAAAGAGTCCAAGGATGACTCCACGGACAAAATCCAAATTCTAGTAGGATTTAACGCCGCTGACCTAGTTATGCTACGCGAGTTCCTCCGTGCTTGCCTAGCTAAACATTTCGAAAAATTGATTAAAGAAAATTTAGAGAAATTAGCCGCTAGGTCTAATAATGGTTCTGAGAATACAAACTCTAACACAAGCAGCCCTAAACAAGCCAGCGTGTCAGAAAGCTCAGAAACATATGACAACAGCGACGATGAAGAAATCTGGTGATAAAATAAAACTTCTATATCACTCAGATTCATCTGTGGTAAAAACGGGCTTTGGCAGACACGCCAAAGCCCTGTTATCTTATCTATACAACACAGGTAAATATGATATAGTTCAGGTATGTTGCTCTTCTATAATGGGCGACCCGGCGCTCCAGTCCACCCCTTGGAAATCAATCGGAGCTGTTACAAGCGATCAAGAAAAGCTAGCTAAGATAAACAAAAATCCGGAAAAAGCCAGAATGGCTGGTTACGGTAAAAGCACTCTTGACGATATTATCTCTCAAGAAAGACCTGATGTATATTTTGGAGTTCAGGATATTTGGGGTATAGATTTTTCTGTCCAAAAAGAATGGTTTAGGAAAATACCTTCCGTCCTTTGGACTACATTGGATTCTTTACCTATCTTACCTACCGCTTTAAAAGCTAGCAAGTCTTCTAAAAACTTTTGGGTTTGGAGTAACTTCGCTGAAAAAGAAATGAAGAGGCTAGGACATGACCATGTCTCTACTGTTCATGGCTGCTTTGATACTAAACAGTTTTTTAAAATTGAGCCAGAACACAGGCAAAAAATACGTCAAACTTTTCATATAGAAGAAGAAGCTTTTGTCATAGGTTTTGTTTTTAGAAACCAACTTAGAAAATCTGTCCCTAATCTTATCGAAGGGTATAGTAAATTTAGAAAAAGAGTAAACGGCAAAAAGCCAACTTACCTTTTATTGCATACTCATTTTTCTGAAGGCTGGAACATACCAGAGCTTACAAAGGAATACGGAATTGACCCGAAAGAAATACTTACCACTTATGTTTGCGGTAATTGTGGTAATTTTGTAATAAACCCATTTTCTGGTCAAAATAAAGATTGCCCTTACTGCAAAGCTGAAAAGAAACTCGTTACAACAAATGTTGGCCAAGGCGTTTCTGAAGACGCTTTGAATTTAGTTTACAATGTCATGGATGTATACTGTCACCCCTTTACCAGTGGTGGTCAGGAAATGCCAATCCAAGAAGCTAAATTAACGGAACTCATAACTTTAGTGACCGAGTATAGCTGTGGTGAGGAGATGTGCGAGCCTGAGGCTGCTTCCTTGCCTTTAGCTTGGTTCGAGTATAGGGAACATGGCACTCAGTTCAAAAAAGCCTCTACAGACCCAAATTCTATCGAACAACAGCTAGTTAAGGTTTTTAACATGACGCCTGAAGAAAGGGCGGAAATGGGCAAAAAAGCAAGACAGTGGGTAGTAGATAATTTTTCCATAGAATCAGTTGGGGGTAAAGTAGAAGAGTTCTTAGATAAGCAGGCTAAGACTGACTACTCTTTTGATTTTAAAAGAGAAAGAAATGCTAATCCTAACGCGCTAGTTCCGATTGCGGAAACTGATTCTGAGTGGCTTTCTAACTTGTATAAATATATTTTAGACAGAGAAGTTGACCCCTCATATGAAGGCCATCAATATTGGATGTCCCAATTAAATAATAAAGTCCCTAAAAAGGATGTAGAAAATTATTTTCGCAAAACTGCTATAGAAACTTTACAAGAAAACGCTAAAAATAAAAAGTTATCTTTTGAAGATCTATTGGATAAAGATGATGAAGGCCAACGTATTGCTTTCGTTTTGCCTAGAGGAGCGCAAGAAATTTTCTTATCTACTTCTGTAATCAGTTCTATTAAAAAAATATATCCAGACTATAATATATATTACGTCTGTGATCCAAAGTATTTTGATATTCTTGATGGGAATTCAAACATTCATAAAACTATTCCATATATAGCGGACATGAATCCAAGGAGTCTTGAGGGCTTCCTACATCACAAAGGTTTTTTTGAAATAGCTTTCTTCCCGGGAGATAGTATTCTCGAAAAAATGAACTATACTCACAACGATAAAGATATTATTGATTTACCTCTATGCACTTAGTAGAAAATTTAGCGCTGAATTGTGGCTGTAAAATAGGAAAACCTGAGATACAGCAAGTATTTTCTTCCCTCCCTTTCACTGATTATATTACGATTGATAATGGAGATGAAGTAAAAGAGAAATCTTATCTGTTTTTCAATTGTGTTCTGAGGCTGATTAAACCAATTCTCTCCCAGCATGGAATTAAAATAGTTCAAGTTTCTAAGCTTAAAAACGATAATATCTGCCCCGGAGTAGATTTTGATGCTTCTCATACTTCTTTTAGGCAAAAAGCTTATTTAATTTCTCATTCTAAGCTGCACGTAACAGTTGATTCCTTTTCCGCTCAGATAGCCGGAATGTACGATAAAAAAATTGTATTCCTGCCTTCCGTACTATTTAAAGGTAATAGCAAGCCTTTCTTTGGTGGTTCTAAAAATCTTAGAGTTGTAGAGCCATCTATAGATTTTAAACCTTCTCTATTCTCTCCCGAGGTTGTTAAGAGAGTAGACCAAATTAAGCCTGAGGAAGTCGCTCAGAACGTTTTAAGTCTTTTGAATATTGATTTCCCTTTCCCGTATGAAACTATCCTTCTGGGAAATGGATTAGTTAAAACTTCTGTAGAGTGTATCCCTAATACTTATTTCCAAATAGCTTCGGATGAAATTGTTCATATCAGATTAGATTATCTTTATAATGAACAAAACTTACTCTCTCTTCTAAATTTAAATACTTGTCATATTATTACTAATAAGATAATACCAACAAACATACTACAGACATTTAAAAGCAAGATATCCAAAATAACTTATATTATCGACTCTAATCACGACCCTAAGTTTATTGATGCGATTAAAAAAATAGGAATTAAATTTAGTCTTGTAACTTATGATAAAGAAAAACTAAATGATTATAAATTCAGTTACATGGATTTTGGAGTTGTTGATTTAAAGGCAAAATATACTTTTAACGATTTAAAAAAATCAGACAATAATAAAGATCTGAATATAGAAGACCTATATTACATCTCTAATAAAATTTATCAATCGGATGGAAAAACATATCCGGGGTTTTTAGGAAGCATTCAAGAGCTAGATCCAATTTCTTTAGCTCGGCAATATCCTGAAGACCCAGTAAAGCAAATGGTTTTCAAAGCCGAAGATAATGACTTCTTTTGGAGAGATATCGAAAGTTACTGGCTGTTAAAAAAGACGACTTGACATTGCGTCTTATTGTGCTAATTTAAACCGATGGCAGCGAAGAAAAAAGAACAGTCGTGTGTCCCACCTAATGGGTCTGAGTTCGGTCAAAGAAATGACTACGGTTTAATTTGTTCTGGCGATATCGAATACCATTACAATCCTGATGGATTGATAAACTGGCGTAAGATGGTCAGAGAAGAGTTCTTAGTTCCCAACAAGCAAAAGACAAAAGAAACAGATATCTCTAAACTCGAAGATAAAGACCTACTTATTCTTCTCGGCGGCATTAAAGAGTTAGCTCAGATAAGAGGGTTCACTTCAGTTAATTATGATGTTTCTTCCCCTTCTTCTGATTATGTAGTTGCGACTTGCACCATCAACTGGATCGGTAACTATGAGACAGGCGGCGATCCTATTTCTTTTGCTGCTATAGGTGACGCTAGTCCTGCTAATACTACTAGCTTCGCAAGTAAGTATCTTGGCCCGATAGCTGAAAACAGATCTTTCGTTAGGTGCGTAAGAAATTTCCTAAAGATTAATGTCGTAGCCTCAGATGAAATCTGTATTGGTAGTCCAGCGGTTGAGTCAACCGTTGTTTCAGCAGACATGAGTGACCCTGTTTCGCTTCTTGCGAAAGTTATGAATGCTAAGAAGGTGACTTTTGAAGCTTTGAAATCAAAGCTTGCTAAAGAGGGTTACGCTAATGCAGAAAACATCCAATCATTGAAAGACATACCGGGGCCAAAGATTTTTGAGCTTCTTAAAAGGCTGCAAAATAAAAAATAGTATCTCCCCTAGAAAGAGATATTGTTCTTCTAGTCTAGTCATTTATTAAAATTATTAAGCGTAAGTCTCTGATATAGACGGGAAGGTATTTCCTTGCTGCTCAGGGTCTCCATAAGTATTGCTATCCCATACAATTGCATCTACTCCAGTATAGAGTGGGACTCTCCTCATGTTTATAACCATCGCGGATTTTCCACTTATCCCTGTCGGGAACATAGCTAATTGAGTATCATCATGCTTCACTTTACTTAGCAATTTTATTCCTGTGTACACGTCTTGATCTTCTGCTTCATGCTGATCTCTAAGAGTATTTAGAACTGGATCAACCCCATCGAAATATAAAGTGAACGCCATGTGATTGCCTGACGCACCATTTTGACTATACAGGACTAACGTAAACTCTTGTCCTTGTTGTAAATGGGTTATGTTTACATTAAATGTCCTTCCTATCGTAACTTCATTAGATAATCTTATTGTATAAATATTCCTTTGCCTGCTATCGATTTCGAAAGATTCATAGTCTGGATCTTTTTGATCGGGTTGAGGATCGCCTTTAAGAACATCATATGGAGAAACATTGACATTTAGATCTGCGTCCGCATTTTCAATAATTCTACTACCATCTAAAACTAAACCGTAATAAGGCCCAGCGGCTTCAATTGATATTGATCCTTGTCCGCCGATTGTTCCACCATTGTCGTATAAAACAGAATTGTCTGTTATGGAACTTAAATCTGGCGCACCTGATGTTCCAGATGATCCAGCGGGTCCTGCAGGACCTTGAGGCCCTGTGGGTCCAATTGGACCTGTAGGTCCAGATCCTCCACCGCCACCAGCTAAATCTGTATCAACAGTATAAACGATTCCCTCTTCTACGTTGTAGGCTAAATATTTATCATTTGATTGTATAGCTGACTTGCCCATCATGTCGTGGACATATAAATCACCATTAATAAGATGTACTCCACTAGCAAAATCTAATGTCATGCTATTTTGAGCGAAGCTCTTAGTGGGCTGGCTAAATGAATCTGAAAACATTACTTGCCCATTACCACT
>CEON01000082.1_pt1 | contig 23026 bp, 7 predicted proteins | sample 530291 | NCBI WGS metagenome assembly CEON01 (sample SAMEA2619888, study PRJEB7988) | marine metagenome | biome: marine biome (ENVO:00000447); feature: surface water layer (ENVO:00002042); material: "saline water (ENVO:00002010), including plankton (ENVO:xxxxxxxx)" | depth 5 m
CTCTGCACGTTGCTGAACCGAAGCATTTCTGACTGAAATGATCTCTTCCTGAACAGTCTCTAGGGTTCCTGAAGAAGTAAAGGTGGAAGATGCAAGAGTTGATGCCTCATTGTCATTATTAGTGGCACTATTGCTCAGAGTCAGAACTTTAGTTCCAGTCTCAAACTTGGGATTGCCACCCTTATTAGGATCTGGAATAAAGAATGAACCTGCAACATATGCTCCAAGATCTGAAATCAATCTGACTTCAGTCACTTCTGCTTGTGCTCCACTGGTTTGTCCAACCAGTTTCATACCCTTAGCAACATATCCGCTAAAGTTTCCTTCAGGTTGATTTGCCAGAGAGAATAGATCAACGTTCAGTGTGGTTGAAGTTGAAGAATACTTCGCAGGGATTTGATCGCTAGCGCCATATGGGCTGCTCTTATATGTTTTGGTTGGTGCGTTGTATGGGCCATCTTTGTGGTTTGATGTTGCAACTCTGAATCTGATATTTGCGTTCAGTGCATCATCGTCAAGAACAACACTATTTCTATCCATTTCACCGATGACAGTCTCTCCAACTTGGAAAGAACCAGAAACCATTCCAACCTCAATGAGTTTAGGAACACAATACTTAGATACATCAACACCATCAAAGAATGCGTAGATTCTTGTATTTGGTTTCATCTTCTGTCCAGTAAACGTGACGTTTCTGGATCTCATAAATGTGATCAGATCTCTACTGACGATTCTATCGCCAACAGATTCCATATCAAACTGTTCGGTGACTACCGTTCTGGTTCCAGTTCTGGTATCAATTCCAGTATCAATGACTTCCTGGAGTGTATCTCTGATGGTTGTGGTGTTGACATCTTCAATCCAGTTACCACCCGTCAGTCCACCATTACCACCAAATCCTCTTCTACCCCAACGGCCGCCAGAAGTAGTGGTTGTGGTTCTATCTCTAGTGATAGTAGTAACTTCCTGTCCAGTCCAAGTGGTTTCCCAAGCATTCCAGATAGTTGGTGCCAATCCAGTCTGAGGATCAACGCCTTGTGTTCTAACCGCTTCTTCAAGAACTTGAGTGAAGTCACCCTCAACCTGAGTGATGTTTGCTTCGATTCTGACAGTATCTGTCCAAGTATCGGAAGCAGGTGCCATGGTGACAGTTCCGTTCCAGAAACTTACCAAGAAAGGAGTGACACTTTCTGTTCTAGTAGCAAATGGTTGGTTGTAATATTCAACCTCATCATATGCCAGAGTTACAACACCATTTGGTTGTTTAGTGATATTGTTGCCTTCTGGTTGAGTAACTGAAAGATCTCTCTGAGGATTGACTCCTTCGACTGGGCCTTGAATCAGATCAATAGAAGTTGTATAGTGCTGAGGACGTAACTCTTTCTTATTAATGTCAATACTATTCTTATAGGTAACTCCTCTTTCCTGAACATTCAGTGAGGTGAAGTTGTCAACGAAGAAACCTGACTTAAATCTGTTGATTCCTGTAGAATCAGGAATGAACAAGTTTGCAGTATTACTTTCAAGGAGAGAAAGGGTTGTATAATATTCAAGATTCTTAATTCGATTCTCAAGTTTCTTGATATCAGACATTCTATAACGCTTGTGCTCCATGAATTGCTTGGAGCAGTTGCTTACGTTATAGAGATAAGGAGGAAGTTGAACAGTGGCAATTTCCATTGCACCATCGACAGTGCCAGGTGCCTCAGGATTGTCAGAAGGCACACCATACTTGATCTGGAAGACACCAGACTTAGTAAGGAAAATTCTGTCAATTCTGCCTTGATAGTAAGTAAAGTCAGTTAAGATACCTTCATTGGAGGCAAGAACATTCGCCGCAGAGTTGAGAGTAGATCCAAAAGTTCTTCCATAGAACTCAAGAGGTGATCTAGAATCCAATGCTACGGTGTATGCCTCAACTCTTGGCCTGATATCGATCAGATCAGTATTTCTATTTCCATCAACAGTCTGAATTTCTTTGGAGTAATCCCATGCCTTATATGATTCGATCGTGGTGATATCTCCATCATCAGTCGATTCATAGTTTCCTGCCATGTAATATGCCTTCAGAGATCTGACGGGAGCACTTACATCAGGTTTTCTCTTTAGAGTTCCAATATCATAGAAGGAAGCATTCTGTCCTGTAGTGAACTTATACTGATTTGAAACATCCAAACTAGTAACAGTAGTTGCTGTCAGAGTTGCTTGGACTTCAGACTCTGCAAAGATAACTGCTTCACCCTCAATCAGATTTGTCTGATTGGTAAGTGTGAAATAGATATTAGTATCATCAACTCTTTCCAGATAGATTCCAGTAGCACCAGATGTCTGTCCAGTGAATTTTTCACCGATGATCAGATCAGTCGTCTTTCCAGTTGGGCCAGAAAGTGCGCTGAATGTTGCTTTTGGTGCATTTGGAGCATCAGTATCAGTAGATTCAAAGACACCGTGAATCATAATAATATCAGGAACGTTCAGAGACAGTTCTTCGTCTTGAACTCTGGTTCCGAATGGATAGTTACCATATGTCAGTCCATCATTAAGGGTAGTAGATCCAGTACCAGATCCCGCATTAGTAGAATTATTGATGGTAACAGAACCAACTCTTGTCTTTAACTTAGTCTTTGCCTTTGGTTTTACTTTGGTGATTGATGCAATCAGAGTTACATCAACATCCTTGGCACCAAGTCCAGTGATAGTGAGAGTGGTAGATCCACTACCAAACGTCATCTTATCATCAGTCAGAGGCTCTGTAGTGCCATCGCTTCTAATCAGAGCATATCTCTCTGGGGTGAATGGCAGGAAAGACTCATTATCGCCAGTGGTTACAGTGGTTGTAACCTGATTATTATCGATAGCAAGTCCAGTAAACGACTTTCTAATAGTCAGACTTGCATCAGTCAGATCTACACTTTCGATATTTGCTTTAGGGAATGCAGTATAGAATGCATTATCATCAGAATCGGAGAGTCTTGAATCAAGAACTTTCAGATCAGAAACCTGAGTGGTTGCTTGTGGCAGGGTGCCATCACAGATACCTGTTACAGTTGAAACACCGGTAACAGTTACATGGGAAGATCCAACACTAACGACTCTTACAAAGACTGGATCAATAGTCGTTCCAGTGTATGAAATGAGATTGCCCAGTTTGACTTGAGTTGGGAAGACTGGAGAAGCACTTCTAATCTCACTTTCATATCCATCAGTAGCAGCAGAAATGGTACCAACGCCAATATTGACGGCACCATATTGATCTACGTCTGCAGAGAAAGTCTTAGCAGCACCTGCTTCCGCACCATTTGAACTACCGAAGACTGATTTAACATCTCCAGGGCCATATGCAGTAGCAGCAAGAGCAACTCTTGTATTCTCTACGCCATCAATAATGAAGTTTTCATTCTTGAGGAACTTGCCAGAAGTCTCATATACAGTCAGTGCGGTTCCTGCAGCAACTGGTTCTTTCAAGAAAGCGGTAGTTCCGCTATACTTGCCTTTGATATGAGTTGGAACTGTGAGAGTGATTGGCTCATTCAGAGTAATCTCAGTTACAGTTTGAATATCATAGAGGGAAAGATCCCACTCATTGATATTTGCATTGCCAGAATTGTATGAACCAGAATCTAGTTTGAAATCGTATACTCTTGCAACACCGATTTCTTTACCAGGAATTACCTTTGCATCATCTCCAACTCGCTGATCTCTCAAACTGAGAATGTAGGTTCCACCAACACCAACTGTTGGAGCACCATAAACTCTGTTCAAGTTGAAGGTTGAACCAACTTCGTAGTTGATTTGCTGATCTTCTAAGAGTCTAGTTGTTCTTGGCTTAGGAACGTCAACAAAAGTTGGAGAAATAGTTTCAATTTCATAACCACGAACAAACGCTTTACCTGGAGAAATCTTGTAAAGTGCCAGATCATCAGTTGGTTGCTGTCCACCATATGTGGACTGATTTGCGTTGAATACACCACCATTGCCGTTGTTATCATTCAGAGACTCTTTTACAGCGAGTCCAAAGGGCTTGATGTAATAGTCGCCAGACTCTGCAAATGTTCTTCTTGCAAGTTCGTCTGCAACTAAGTTGTATTCAGTGGTGGATTTTCTAGATCTTAAGATTCCTCTATCTACAGATGCTAATTCGATGAAGTTATTATCTTCAAAATCATCGATTGCTTTCTTGTGCAGAGCACAAGTCATCTTCAATCTATCAGCACCAGGTGCAGAATAGTTATTGAAACCTCTTGAATTATCATTCAGACTAGGATCAAGATCAGATGTGATGATCTCTTCAGTGATCAGAAGTCCAATTCTATAAGTTGGGATATTTGAATACTGATCGAGAATCAAAGTCTCGCTATCAACATTCAGAAAAGTGCCTTTTGCAAAATAAATTCCGTTCTGAATCGAAAAAGCGGAACCAGTTGCAGTTGCATTTACAGGAACAGTCAACGAAAATGCTTCGCCTGCCGCAATAATCGTATTTTCGGAGGAAATTGTGACATTAGACGAAAGCAGTTCTCCAGGAGAGAAAGTTAATCCCGTGTTGTCGGCAGCATTTGAACCAAGATAGCTTACATATAAAGTCGTTTGTCCTCTTTCAGACTCGTTTGAGAGGAGAACTTCTTTTACTACAGCAGTTACGCCAGACGTTTGTCCAGTGATTTTAGCGCCAATAATCTGATCAATATACTTAGATATTGGAATCCCAAGATAATTATTTTCAAGCAAAACAGCAAAATACTGCGTGCTATACGCAGTATTGCCTGGGATTACTTTTGCACCCTCTTTAAAGAAATGCTGCCCAAATCTTTCGACTTGATTCTGTAAGATCGATTGAAGAGTCGTTAGTTCTCTAGCCTGGACAGGATACCCAGGCTTGAAAAGAACCTTATAATAGTCATTATTTGCGTCAAAATCATCGAAATATGGCGCGACGTTGAGATTTGTTTCCTGAGACATAATTCCTTAGAATTGCAAAATGACTTTGATATCTTCTTTTTGGTTTGCCGATCTGGTAATAGAAGGCCTATTATCAACATAAATGATGTTTCCAGAGTATTTCTCTACTTCTGGAGCGGCCACGCCCTCGGAGAAGGACTGTCCGAGGTAATACGTTTTACTATTTATTACGGTAGAAACACCTGTAAATGATGTTTGAATCGCTAATGTAGTCGATCCGCCGATGATGTTAAATGATCCATTACTATCAGGACTTGCAGTGAATCTGAACATCTCAAATCCATATTGTGGATCTGTATTTTGAGTTCCGTCTGTATTGAATCCTGCAGTGGATCTGTCTTGCCAGAACTTCAAAACACCAGTTGTAGAATCATATGAAATGACTCTTCCAACAGCGGTGGATCCAAGTCCAACAGTTTGAGTAACAAAAGAATCGGCAGTGAAAGATGCTGAACTATATCCTGCACCAGTCAGTTTGACAGCATATGTTGCTGCTGCTTTATCAGCATCAAGGATTGATGTGGAATTATATGCCTTAGGATTCTGAACGATTCCGATTCTTGCAATCTCGTTTCCAGTGATAAAGTCTGGATTCTGTGCGTCGTTTTCAATTCTAGAATAAAGAAGAGCACTCTTTGCGCCGAGTTCTCTGTAAATATCTGCACCATGTCCTCCTTGTGGAGGAATGATTACGTTGAATACGGGACTTGTAGATCCAGTAGGAACGCCGCCAGCGGTTAAGTCAACTGTGCCAAATGTATAACCTGATCCGCCGTTAGAAATATCAACTGATTCTACTTTAGAGTTATTATTAATTACGATGGTACACTCTGCGCCAGTGCCATCGCCCTTAATAGGAACCTGAGTATATGTCCTGTTTGCTGTACCTAATCCAACGCCTCTGTTTGTAACAGTGACGATTTTCAGTTGTCCACCAGTAGATGCGTTTCCTCTAACGACAGCAGTATCAGCACTAGTGTCCCAATCAGTTGGAACTGGCATGAAGTTTGTCGAATCAAACTTCTTAATGTCGCTAGGACTAATTGTATACAAATACTTCCACAGATATCCGTCACCACTTGTTCCTGCCTGTCTTGGCTCAAGATCTGTGAATGTTGGTTCATCCAAAGATGCTCTACCAGATGGGTTCTCTGGATTAGTGCCGTTCTGAAGACAGATATAGACTCTGTAGTCTTTGTTTACGACATAATAATTTGCATCATACAGACTCGTTGCATTAGAAGGCTTCGATCTGTTGGTTGACTTGATGTCATGGCGGTACATATCATAAGTGATGCCCTGCGTCCAGGTAGTCTTTCTGACAACCTGCTTCACATCATCAGATGCAATTTTCTTGAGAGCAATCATTGTGTCCCAATAATTGTTCTCCTCATCAAAGTTATCCTTTGGTGCAGGTGGCGATGTATTCCATGTCGAACTCACTTGAGTTGCATTTGGAAGCCCCACGAACGCATAGAAAGATTCGCTAGTGGACGCAACACTAGCGACAAAATCTTTCGCATTCAAAATACGAAGTTGATCAGTTATGATAGCTGACATTTTGGCACAGATTTTTTACTTATTTATTTACGTGTAATTCCGATTTTTCAGAGGTACAACTCTCGTAACAGTTCCACCAGTTGCAATACCAGTGTAACCATTCAGAGTATAGGAATTGAGAGCAACGGCGTTGACTCTAGTTCCCAGTTGAATTCTTCCCCAAGAGTATTCGCCATAGAACTCAGTGAGTCCGATTCCAGTCTTGGTTCCATGATGGGAAACACTGGTGGTTACTCTTGCGACATATGTAATACCAACACCTGCGACGGCAGTTGTTGCGATCGAGACGGCGGCAACTTGGTAGACGCCATCCAGGAAGTTTGTTCCAACACCGAGAACGGAATTGTCCTGATAGAGTGATGTGACACCACTACCAACGTTGCTATTATTTACCACGAAATAATAGTTAGTTGAAATGCCACTTAAGGTAACTGCCGTACCAACAACCGTAGAATCTCTCAGGTAAGAATCTTCGGGGATAAAGAAGTCAAAGACGTATCCTGTAGTAGCAGCACCGACTGATGTAGTATTTACACCAACAATATGTCCAAAGTCGCCATAATAAGTTGTGCTATCGTTGGTTTCTCTGATCAGACTAGGAACTTCAACCAGAACCTGTGGAGGATTGGTTGAAGCAAATCCTGTACCGCCATTGGTGATTGCGATTCCAGTGACTACATCACCAGTGATCGTTGCACCTGCAGTTGCAGTAGTTGCTGTTCCAATAACCCCAATAGAGACGGTTGGAGCAGAAGTATATCCTCTACCACCATCGCTGATCACGATGGAAGAGATTGTTCCTCCTGCGGATACGACGGCAGTTGCAGACGCGCCTGCGATTGTATCTTGAGAAGTCAAGAAGATCTTCTGAGTGTTTGCGGAAGTTTGATTTTCGTTGTCAGGATCGAAGAAAGTTCTTACACTTTCAACGTGAATAATTGAAGATCCAGTGCTGACAGGTTGGATGACAACAGTTGTAGGATTGATTCTAGCTTCATTTACCTGTCTTGCTTTACTTACAGTCTTGCCATCAATGATGACATCTGAAGTTTGCTTACACCAGGTGATGACTCTTTCATTGTCAGGATTTCCATCAATACCAACTCCCTGATATGGATTAGTTCTGACTTGGTTGGTTGAGACAATCTCATTGGAGAGTCTAAATTCTTCTCCATCAATTTTAAGTTTGTCACCAGGTTTGACAGTTTCAAGAATATCGCGGAAGACAACATCGGTAGAACCTGATCCCTTATAGAACAGAACCTTACAGGTATCTCCTCCAGTAACTCCATCATCAGACGCTCCCTTTGGAGGTTCTTGGAAGTTCAGAACACTACCACCCTCGAAAGTATAAGACTCACCTGGGACTTGTAAGATATCATTGATGAATACCAGGAGAGATGCCTGAACATCAATGTTAGAACCTACAGCCGCTCTGATCGTTACGGGGTTGCCATTCAAAGTGAGAGTGAATGCTCTCTTTTCTCCATCAAATTGTTCTTCAATTTTATCAAGGACTTCCAGTTCACCAAAGTGCCAACCAGAGAACTTGTCACCGTCAGTATCCTTAACTGTCAGTTGGAATTCATCGAAGGTATAATCGAAACTGGTTGGAATACCAGTTGTTCCTCCGATAGCAACTGTAAGGATTTGATCAGGATCATAATTATATCCAAGATTTCTCAATTCAAAGTCAATAACGCTAGAACCTTGTCCAACGACAATATCGATAGTTGCTTGAGTTCCAACTCCTGCGGAAGAATCTGAACTGTAAATCAGAGGAATGTTGGAATACGAAAGAGGAGCATCAATGACAACGGTGGGTTCAGAACCTTGAACATATCCAGTTGCAGGGTTAGTGACTGCAACGCTAACAATATGTCCTCCAGAAATTGCTGCAGTACCGATGGATACGAAAGAGTTGACGTTTGTAGAATCAGTTCTGACTCCAACTTTAACGATTTGCTGAGCACCTGGCCTGTAACCAGAACCACTATTGCCGATAGAGACTGATGTAATTGTTCCACCAGTTGAAACAATGGCGGTACCTCCTGCAGCAACCAGAGGTTGATATCCAAGTCCTCCAGTTGATCCAACAGAAACGATGACTCCGCCAACAGGAATTGATGCATTGTTGGCATCATATGCAACTGAAGTTGCAGTTCCTGTAAAGGAAATGGTGGTGATGCCAGATCCTCCCGTGAGTGTATAGTCTTGATTAGCAGTCAGTTGTCCAGTTGGGCCTTGGAAGACGCCATTGATTGTAATGACTGCATTATTATCAGCAAATCCAGAGATATTAGATCTCTCAGACTGGAGAGTGAAGTCTTTGGTTACACCATTAAATCCACCAGAGATGTCATCAAAGATATAATTGGTTTCATAAGTTGCATCAGAACTACCCTCAATACCACCTCTTAAGAATGCCCTTCCTTGGAAAGTGGAACTCGTAGAAATACCAGTCCAATCTCTTTCATCAGGTGGGTTAGTAGTAGATCCGATAGGAGTCAATCCTTGAGGTGCCGTGTAGAAGTTGAGGGTATTGCCAACGATGTTGTAAGATCCTTCAACCTTTCTTACGATCGCATATTCATCATGAGTCTCAACATCAGTACCCATCCAACCACGATCAACCTGAATCGAATTGGTGGAACCAATACCAACTCCTCTGATCTTCATGATTTCATTGTCAACCTTGATCATGTCACCGCCAAAGAATGAGGTAATTCCTTGGAAGGTAACAGTGTTTTCTACAAGAGTGATTTGAGTGGTGATTCCAGTTGTAACCGCCGTAGAAACGATTGGTGACTGAACATAATTGTCAAGAGTGATAAGACACTTGGTGTTTTGATTTTGTGCAGTTAAAGTGTGCGCTGTTCCAACACCCACACCAGTCAGATCGACTGCAATTGGTTCGGACGCAAGAGCTTCTTCTGCAGTTCTAGCAACTTTAATCTTCATTTCATCAACTTTGATGACGAAGAATTCTGATGGCAGAAGATCAGTAGATCCAACACCAGCAAAGGTTGTAGTTCCAATACCAACAGCAGATCCTGCAGGAGGTGCGTTGTAAGTGACTTTCTCTCCACTCACGAAGAAGTGCTCGGGGACTGTGATGGTGTTGTTGGTAACATCAACAACATCAGTTGAACTCAAATCAAGGAGACGTTCAAATACATCTCTTCCATCATGAGTGATGTTGAACGCTCTCTTAATATCGGTATCAGTTCCTGTGTAATATCCATATCCAGCACTTATAGATCCGTTATTGAAGTCCAGTTCAGTATCTTCATTTCCATCAACATCAACCAGTTGGACTGCCATCTGGAATACACGAACCTGTACGTCCTTGTTTGCAGGTGGAGTATACTGAAGACTTGTGATAGTAGGATCCATCAGAAGTCCGATTGTACCGATACCTACACCAAGATCGTCCTCGTTAGTAACCAGATCGCCATACTGAGTCAGATATGACTGAGAGTTGTCATTTAATCCAACGAGTTCCGTGAAGAAGTAATCACTGTCAGTGGTATTTTCAATACTGACGATGTACATTGCTGCTTGATAGTCATCAGGGCCTCCACAAGTGTATTGTGCAACAGTGTGAATACCTGGAGAACCAGAAGCGGAGATGCTTGTGTAGAAGGAAGAAACCAAAGCAATGTTCTCCGACACACCGCCGAGGATGTGGGAACTGACTCCAGTTGCTCCACCATCAGTTGTCATAGCAACTCTCATGGTATTTGCAGTACATGCAATGCCACTGATGGGAGTGAAGTATACAACAACGTTTCCGCCAGAGAGTTCTGCACCATATGTTCCCAGGCCAACTCCACTACCTTCTGGTTCCAGAGACTGAGTTGTCATCTGTCCATATTCCAGAATCTCTACATGAGTTCCATCATGAACATAACTGAGTTCATTGTACTCAAGTTTGCCGTTATCAGCATCAATCTCAACCAGAAGTTTGGAAGATCTATAGGTGTTGGCGATAGAAACGATAGGTGTTCTTGATCCAGCAGCTGCTGTTTTCTGTTCCGTAGCAATATCAACGACACCAAAGTTGGTGGATCCAATGCCAGAAACAGATGAATCAAGATCAAATGATGCGAAACTTACGTTGTAGTTGTTTACAGCGTACTTAGTTGGATAGAACAAAAGTTGTCCTTCAGATCCGGCGATGTTGAAATCATAAGATCCCAGATCGATTCCAGTGTCAACTCTACCGAACTGGTTGATTACACCCTGACGAGTGTCATGCAGAACGGTAACCAGAGAAACTTGCCTCTCTCCCGTATAGAACTGATCTCTAACGAAGGCGGCATATTTCTTAGTTCTCTGATTGACATCAAACTGATCAACAATAGAGAATCTGGTAGCCCTTGGATCACTGTTAAACTCAGGACTAATGTCATCAATCATCAGAACTCTGTTTCCAACAGATTCAAAGTAATCTGTCAGAACTTTAGAAGAGAAGTAAATCTCATCAGAAATCGTTCCAGTAGAAATTGTCAACTCATTTTCAGTACCAAGATCAAAGTTAGATACACAATTCAAGTCAATTGCAGCGCCAAGATCTGCAATAACGTCTACTGTCGAACCAGAATAATTGGTATACGCCTTTGCACTTTTCTCTGGTTGAGATTCGATCATCAGATCGCTGAACTTCAGGAATCCACCAGTGTGGTTCATTGAACTTACTGCATCATCCCAATCTTGGAGTGCAACTCTTGATTTGATGGAATATGAGAAGTTCTGATAGTAATCATTATCCTGAATTCTTTCCGTGTTGAGGTTCAGGAAACCAGACTGTCTTGAGAATCCTTTTTTGACAATAGAACTTGGGCCCAGGTTCAAGAAAGAACCAAACTCATACTTCTTCTGAATTCTGCCTTTTGTTCTAGATGTTCTTCCTTCAATAATATCTCCAATAGCAAGATCATCGCTAGTGCTGATCTTGATAATCTCTGCATCAACATTGAAACTCTCAACAATACCAGTTGACTGTCCAATATCAACAGTTTCACCACCGATGAACTTATTCTTAGTCAAAGAAACGTCAAATTGTGGGAAATCTTTCTCTGCAATCATTCTTGCAGCAGAATTGATGTAATCTACGTTTCCAGGTGTCTTTCCATTGGCAACAAATCCATCCATACTATAGGTAACGATGCCAATCGCACCTCCAAGAGGAATATGAACAGACTCAAGAGTAAAGAGTCTAAATCCATAATCTGCAGAATTATATCCAAGTCCAGTAGAACCAACACCAACGCTAACTCCTTCAATCAGAACCTTGTCACCAACTGCGAAAGGTGCAGAATCGCTAAAGTTAGTATTCAGTCCAGCACTAACTTTATTAGTGGTTGGATTGTATGTGAAGGTGTTGACGCCAACCCCATTTGAGTTGCTGGTTGGTATAATGGTTGGTTTTTCGTTAGAAATACTCTGCGTATTCTGGATGATTGTAACTTCCGTATCTCCAAGTTCATAAGTGATATCGAGATCGGTGACTTCATCTCCAGTAGTGCCATCAAGAACAACCAGTTTGGGTGCAATACTATAACCTTGTCCAGCAGAACTGATTCCAATTCTTGCAAAGGATGCCAAAGGATCTAATTCAAGGACTTCTGGCAGGTTTGAAGTTGGCTTGAGAGTAGGATCTGTTGGATAATCAAATCCAATATCCATGATCTCGGTAGAAATAATCTTACCAATAGACTTGCTGCTTACAGTTAAGAGTGCGTTTTCACCAAGTGACGAAGTGACAGTAGAAACTCCCAGGATTCTTGAATATCCATTACCTTTGAATGTAATGTCAGTTTCTACAATCGGGCCATAAGCAGCAGTTGAACCTGTCGTATAAGTTAGGTTTCCGTTGCTTTCTGTGTAGTCTGCTTCAGGATAATCTGCAAGATCAAAGGTGAAAGATGTTGTTCCAATACCAGTGATCGTCTGCTCACCATTGTATACACTATCTTTGATGCACAGAGAGTTTGCAGCAGCGACTTCATCATCAATATAGATTCCAGTGTAACTAACTGGACTGATACTAGTGTTAATGGGAGTGAACTTATAGTACAACTCATATGGAAGTTTGCTATTAGTTCTGAGAATCAGTGCAGCATTTGAGTCAATTCCCATTTTTCCACGACGGGAAACTTCAAAACTATCTGAAGTCAGAGTAGACTCAAACTCATTCAGGAAAGTTGAATCCAGATACAGATTCATATCAAACGCAGAATACTGAGTTGAATTATTAGTGAATGAAAGTGAGGAGTGTGAAAGATCAAATTCAACGGTTGAATCTCTATACAAGAGTGCATTTGGATTTACTGGAGCGATTGTTCCAGTGCCTGCTGAAGTGATATTAACGAAAGTTGGATTTGGTAAAGTTGTCTGATATCTTGATTCCGTCAGTTTTACCAGATTGTTAGTATATCTGTAGATATAGTAGATCTTTTGATCAACTAACCCACCAGAGACACTACTGCTAGTGTGAATAACTTTATCGCCAGTCTTCAATCCGTGGTTGGGAAGCTCAATCGTGTTCTCATTGGTATCGACATTTGCGGCAACAAAAGTGATTGGATTGAATACAATTCTTCTATTGTACTCATTGTATTGAACTTCAATAGATGTGGTGATGCCTGAGATGACATTGATATCAACTTTATCGCCAGTATCGAGTCCATGAGTTGAAGCTGCAGCAACAGTGACAATATTCTTGCTGGCCTCAACTTTAACTACGTTGTCACGGACAGTTGTGAACTTGTGATATACACCAGTTCCGATTCCTGTGAAGTAAAGTTGTCCATGTGACGCTGTAGTTGCAGCTGCACCAACAAATGTTCCAGTTGCTCCAATTCCAAGTTTGACAGTCGAAATGCCAATTAAGTCTGGAGACAGTCTTGCAACGAATACAGTTTGATTGTTTGGCAGATAGAAGATTGTGGATCCATTGGTAGAAACTCCGATGGAATCACCATTGTGCTCATACTTGAGGAGATCTCCCGTCTTCAGTCCATGCTGAGGCAGGAAAATTGATCTTTGAGGTACAAAGATCTCAGACTTACCTGCTCCAGGGTTGCTGAAGGAAATAGTTGTTCCAATGCCAACTCCAGCAGCAACACCAAGTCCAAGTGCTTCAACTGGGTTGAAGTAAATGCTTCTGTTTGCATTAAACTTGGTGTCTTCTTCTACGGAAGACTTAAATGTGAACTGTCTAGGAAGTTCTGCCAGAGTTGACGTTGCAGTATGTGCAGCACCAGTCGCTTCTCTAAGAACTCTGAGTCTGAAGTTAGATCTATCAACAGAGAGAATTCTTACTTGTTCGGAACCAACTTGATAGATGTCATCCTCTCTAACAGACTCGTTGAGTCCATTAACCGCGAAGAATGTGACAACTCCAGTCGCACCTGCTGTTCCAACACCAACATCAAGAGAATATTTGTTTGTGTTTACTCCAATGTTATAGGTATTGCCAAGGAATCTAACAGATGTAGTGACTCCAGAAATATTAACAAGGTTGTTATTGGTAAAGTTATGGGGTGTTGCAGCAATAGCAACGTAAGTTCCTGTTTGATCTCCAGGAATAACTTCGATTCCAGATACTGTCGATGAAGCAACACTAACATATTTGACGACTTTACCGCCGACTTTAGATACCCTTGCAGATGCTGGATTGAAAGCATCACTTGCAGTGAAGACGATAGGATCGTTTACTCTATAGTTTCTACCTCCAGTGACAATACCAATCTCTTCAATGTGTCCAGTAGAAACGCCCTTAACATCGATTGTCTGATCTTTAACTTTGTTTGGTTGAAGAACATAGTCATAATCAACAAACTTCTTGTCCATTCCCAGAGGAGTGACATTTCTGAAGTAAGATGAAAAATCAAAGTTGTCCTGTGTAGAATCAAACTTATTGTTAAAGGTATTTGGAACTGACTTGAATGAGTTTCCAACTAAGTATGGGAACTGAGGTGCCTTGAATCCTCTGAATGGCTGTGCAACATCGACACCATTAGGATTGATGGTTGCAAAATAAGCATAAGTTCCGTTTGGATAATCAGGAGTGATGCAGAATCTTCCATTATGCTCATCCAAATCTCCAGCATTAGTCCACTCATAATCCTCTACAAAGAATCCAAGAGCAAATCCTGAAGGCCTGCTTGCGCTTGATTTGAGGGTATACCCAGAAACCATTCCTTTGATTAGTCCGCCCTCAGGATTTGCGAATCCATATGGGCCATAGATTGGATTTCCATCATACGCCCAACCAATAATAGGTGAGTGATAACTAGATACCACCTCTTCTGAGTTGACTATTTGCAGATCTGAAACACCATACTTAATTGAGTTCTCTTGAGTTTTGCCAAAGAGAGACTTTCTTAATTGTCTTGGAGCATATAAGTGAGCATATTGAATGCCATTATCTTCGTTGAGTGAAGGGATAAGAATACCATCATCATTGCTGATGATTTCTCTGTATTTTTCTACTGTATTTACTGTCCACTTCTCAATAAGAGGCTCAAAGGTTGCATCTGATCCTGCGGCAACAACAATGATTCTAGTATCATCACCATAATCAATACCACCAGATGCTACGATTACAGATGTGAGTTCTCCATTCTCAATGATTGGAGTCAATTTTCCATAACTTCCAGAACCAGAAATAAGAAGTTCTGGAGCAGTATTGTAGTTTGAACCCTTCTTGGTTACCAATACTTGCTGAATCCTTCCATTATGAATAATGGGAAGACATTCTGCATCTTCACCACTGATTACTCTAATGGTTGGTTTGCGATTATAGTTAATAATGTCATCGCTACCATAGTCAGATCCACCCTCAACGAGGAAAATGTCATTCAGACTTCCTCTAAACAAGGGACGAATTTCTGCTTGGAAGTTTTGTCCTGTAAAGGTAGTGACACCAATTTGTCCAGATACAGTTACAGAAATTGGTTCATAGTTGAAAGTATGATTTCCCGCTGGCGCTGAAGCAAAATCAACGTATTGTCTATTTTTGTAGAACGTATCTTTTGCAGTGGTTCCTACACCAACGCTTGAAAGTTTGAACTTGTCATCACTAATCCTGGTGACATAGTAATTCGTTTCAGATGAGAGGCCCGAGATTGCAGAAGTATCGAATGAATATCTAACAAACTCACCAGAATTGAATCCGTGATTTGCAATCTTGATTTCATTTGATGCAGTAAGAATACCAACGTTCGTGGTTTTTCTAATCTTGTTTTCATATCCCGATCCCTCTTCAGAAACGGTAATATTTGATATAATATTCTTCTGAATTGCAGATTCTACTCTATGGATACCAACACCATATCCAGTGAGAGAAACGGCGTTAGAACCGCTTACAGCGTCCGTGTGGCTAGTGTGGAGACTAATTGTAGTAGAGTCTACAGTTCTGACAAAATATTCAGCATCCGTCGAAAGTCCTACAACATGATCTTGTCCATCAGTTTTGTAGAAAACTTTCTCCGCATTTCTAAACTTATGGAAAGTTGAGAATCCAATACGATTATTGGACAGATCGACTTGATCTGCCTCAAAGATGGCATTGAATGATACAGAATGATCTACAGGTTGTAGATTGACTGATGCGACTGCACCATATCCATTGCCACCAGTGATGGTGACTACTGGTTCAGTAACATAGTCAAATCCAGGATCAAGAATCTGAATTTCTTTAAGTGAGCCTTTTACTGAAACATGTCCAGTTGCACCAGTTCCTACAGAATCGGAAATAGACAGAATAGGTGGATTAATTACATCATAGTTTGAACCACCATTAACAACATCGATGCTGTTAACTGCGCCATGATAAACTACATCTCCAGACTTGTAGTTTGCAATCTCAACACCATTGATAAGCATACCAACAGTCTGATCAGGTGCTGTTGGATATACTCCTGCAGTATTATCAGGAGTCTTAAATTGTCTTACCAGTTTCTGTTGATCTACAATTTTATTTTGGAAATCAGCAGGAACAATAGTATTTGAAGTTACGATACCAGAAACTGAGACGAATATTTCATCATTCAGGTTTGACTTACTGGTTGCAATCTTCAAATTGGTGTCATCAACCTTCTTGACAAAATAAACACCGTCGTTGATATTCGAGAATCTGCTGACAGTGGTTACAAACTGTCCAGAAACAGATGAGATCGATGTAAAGGTGTTATAGTAAATCGCATCACCAGTTTGATATCCGTGATTTACTCCAACGTCAAAAGTATCTCCAGAGTAACTTCCATTGAGAGTAATCACTCTATCGTAGAAGTTCAGAGACTGTTCTTCATAGAAGGGCAGTGAAGGGGCAGCGACTACCGTCTCATCACCATTAACATATACGTTCTGAACGTTTGCTCCAACATCTTCAAGATAGTTGTATTTGGATAAACCACTAGAAAGTTTTGGTTTTAAAATTTTCTTAGTGATGGAAGTAATATTTCCATCAAGAGCACCAGTTGCACCAATAGTGAAGGATTTATCATTCAGAATTGAAACGATGGTGCCGTCTGCAGCATCTCCAGTGCTTGTAGTAACCGAGAAGGTATCGCCTACAGCAAAAAGTCCTGATGCATAAGTTTCAAGACGATATGAGAAGTTTGCCAGATCAATAAGGCTAGAACTTCTAACTTGATATCTTGGAGAAGCATTGACAATCCAACTATTTGGAAGAGTTGTCTTTGCGCCAAGTCCTAACGTTTTGATCTTAGCGGTATCGTCCTTACTGTAATAATAAGTGTCAGTGTCAATGTTGAAATCAGAAAGGACGGATCCAATCCTCATATCAACCTTATTATCGGTTCCTGATCCAATGTAACTGTATGCATTAACATTCAGTCTCAGATCTTTCTTAGAATCGATGGTTTGAGTAACACCATCACAAGACAAGAACTGGGTTACAGTCTTGGAGGTATATGTTACAATACCAGAATTGTTTGCATCATATTGTACAAACAGTTCTCCAGAATCGGGGAATCCAATTGTTGAATCTACATTAATAATTGATTTTCCAGTGCCAACAGCATTAATAGCTTTGGTAAGTGGATGAACTGAGAATGATCCAAATACACTACCATCAAAAGTAATATCCTTTGAGTAGTCAAAGTCTACACTTAACTTATAGTAATCAGTTCCGTTACGATATAACTTCTCTACACCCGAAATAGACGCATATGCCGCTTCAATTCCATAATCAGGATATGCATCTTGGAAAAGTGTTTGATTTCTTAATTTGAGTGGATCTCCAGAAATCGCTTCAACAACAATATCCTTTGTGACTCTATATTGAGCATCAGAAGGCCTAAACAGGACATCTTTTGGTTTGATGACTTCTACATCTTCTCCGTAAAGAGCACCGAAGAGAATGCTAAAGGATTTGTCGGTTCCCTTTGCACTATAAAAGTCCTTTACTCTACCTAAGAACTTTCTCTCGTCCAGATTTGAGTCTAACTGTCTGCTTTCAAATCCAGGAGCAAATTGTGTCTTATACTTTGTTAAAAACTCAGTGAAGAGAAGAGCACTCAGGTTCTTAATCTTTGCACCAGCATAATGAATCGCTGTTTCTGATGTTTCAAAAACTAGTTCATCAACGCTGTCTAATTTTTCAAACGAGGTGACACCACTGAAACCTCTTTTACAATTTTTGAACTTATTTGCGGTTTTTGACTCATACATGATGATTTCATCATCAATTTGAATCAAACCATACCTTTCAGGAAAATTATATGTTCCTAAAATACCCTCTTTGAAATTATATGATACATCAATCTCTGTGGCAGAAACATCCAAGTCCGACAGCAGTTCTGTGCTCTCAGTATTGTCTGTTAAAGTTTCTAGTTTAAGATAACTGTCAATATTCTGAATAACCTCTGCTGGAGCAGCAGGATATTCCTGAGAGATATAATATTGCTCCAAAAATGAAACCATTTTTGGATAATCATCTCTAACCCAAGTTGGAACCTGATACTTGATCAGTGAGGAGGCTTTGGTTCTGTAGAAATCGGATGATATCATCTTTTACGTCTTAATAAGTGGTTCCTGAGTATCTTGGAGTTGCGGTGCTTGTCGTACTAGTGACTGGAGTAGTTGTAACCTGTGTTATCTGAGTTGTAGGAGTTCTCAAGTTAACTCTTCCACGAACCAATGATCCATTTGCATAACTTGAGGACACAATATAGTTAGAACCAGAGATATCGTTTCCAGATGCAATCCTGTCAGAGATAGGTTCAGTAGTTGTGTTACTAATATCTAGTTGCAAATAAAGATCCTGTAATCCGATGATGTCATTTGAATAAGGGAATGCAGAGATCTCGATTAGTGGGAATCCTCTATCCAATTCAGTGCCAACAATGTTGATTGGATTCAATTTGATCTCACCTTTGATATAATCAATCGTTCCAACGTTTGATCTGACAACAGTTGCTTGATCTGCTGCCTGAAGTTGAATCAAGTTGACTGCACCAGTCTCAAGTCCCATATTTGGCATGTCTGCTAAGTAAACGATGCCTGGAATACCACTTACTCTAAATCCTGATGACTTGATGTTGTATCCAACACCACTTGCAGGGGAGTGTCCATGATTCTTAATGTAGAATCTGTTGCCGAAGCAAATCTCATACTCAGCGAACGTATTAAGAGCAGCTCTTAGATCTCTTCTCATTACGATAGTCGTAATATTGGAAGTAATTGATCTATGACTGTTATCAATCAGATTCAAGAACTTAGAATACTTAAATCTTGCTCCAAACTGATTCAATTCTGTTGAATTTGCAAAAGTTTCAATATTTTCCCTTACAATAGTGTCGATTGTATCGCCAGAAGGCGCACTATTTGTATTGTAGTAGATGTTTACATCAGGTTCAATGTAAAGGTACTTCAAATCAATAATTTCAGGAGTGATTCCTGCAACTGTGTATTGCTTAATGTCTCTTTTGATGTTATCCTTGATCAAATTAGACAAATAAGCACCATTTGAAGGTTTGATGCTAATAAAAACCTTACCAAACTCAGGAGGATTTAATTCTTCGCCACCAAAGACTGATACAGACTCAGTTTCAGGATATAAACTTGGAATAATTGCCTCATAATCAGAAGGAGTGACTGCTCTGTTCTGAGCCGCAAAGATTCTTGTTGAAAATTTGCGAATTGACTCAATAGACTCAATGTCTTTGCCATTTGCTGATGGTTGATCAACAGTAACTAAGGAAATACCACCAACAATAGGTGCATTTGTCCTTGTAGTGACTATTGTACCAGTGTATGACATCTCCTTAAGTTCATTTGCCTCTTTTCCAGAGGTGACAAGGTAAGTAACCTCAATAAAGTTTGGAGATTCCAGTTTTTTGCCGAAAATACCATCTCCAAAGAGAAGTTCGTACCTTTCATCAGGAGCTTCTGAGATGAAGAAGACTGGAGATTCGCCATTTACTGAAAATAGACTATCTTCATGTCTATATTTTCTAGAAACTGAAGAATTCTCTGTTGGTTTTACAGTAACTCTAATTGTTGATACATCAATACCAGGATTTCCTAAAATAAACCTCTGATTTGGATTAAAAGAGTCTACCGTAAAGGTTTCTTTGATATATGATCCTTCGTAGACTTTAATATCATCAAAAATCGCACGATCTTGAACCACATTTACAGTTACGTCGTCTAAAACGTTAAAACTGTAGTTTTGGTTTCCGTATGTTCTCGTAATACCAAACAATCCTGCCTTCAGAGTGATTGTTTCTGGTTTTGTTGCGAGTGATGTAGTATCAACTTCAAAATATACTCTTGCATCTGAGGCTTGTTTTGATGTTGGGGTATATCCAATATTTCTCGCAAGAGAAACTACGTTTTCTCTTAGGGTTGCACTATCAATAAAGACTTCGTTTGATACCATATTGGCATTGTACGAAGTAATGTAAGTATTATAAGCAAGCATGTCTATCAATACGGATAGATTCGATCCTTCAAAATCGTAATCCGTAAAGTCTGAACTTGATCTCAGATAATCCTGAATGGATAGTTTTATCTGATCAAAGTCTAGGTTTGCAAAGTTTACTAATGGCATTATCGTGTGGGTGTTAATGCGAACGATAATTGTTGTTTAGGGAGGGGTGCTCCAATCACATCGTATACGATGGTTACATTGAGTTCATTGTCATCAAAATTAGGAACCACTTCAACTCGATCTAATTTAACCCTTGGTTCAAAATTATTGATAGTAGTTTCAATTTCTTCCTTCACTGACTGTGCAGTTATATTATCAAGAGGATCAAATAACAGTCTAGTGATGCCACAACCAAGCGTTTGATTGAAAAATCTCTCCCCACGCTCAGTATAAACCAAGTTTCTAATTGATCTATTGATCGAATTAACATTCGTAAGTGCAAGGACATCTCCTGTCAAGGGATTTGTTCCCAATGACATGGAAATGTCCTTAAACGATCTACTAATTCTCTCCTGTGGCACTAATTTACAGCAATTATAACTTATTTATAGTCAAAATTCTGACAATGTGCCGCCAGTCATATGATTATCATCCTCAATGACTTCATATAACTCACCTTGATTCGTAAAATCCGCTTTTTTTGGAGTTTGAGTGTCATTTGCAATCTCCCGAAGCATTTTTTGATGCTGATGATTGCCCAAATTATCTAAAAAATCGTGTTCAGTGCTCATTTTTTCCTCCGTAACGTAATCTGTCACTAGTCTATTGGTTCCCCACATGGATTTCATGTAGGAACTATCTCTATCGACAGGTGAATTTCCCATTTTAGCCTCTGATTTACATAAAATCAGAACTTTTAAAGGGGTTGCTATCCCTTATCAGTATTTATTTTACGTTCTTGTGCTGTTTTCCAGAAATATTCGTCCTCTCTACCCATTCCAAGACGTTCAAAACCATTTTCAACCTGATAATATTCCGTTGAAACCTTAAAATCGGGCATTTTTGGATTTTCAGGTGTCAAACTATTGTCAAAAATACGCATTCTATTGTTTGGATACAGTGCATATTGTCCATTTTCCAGTTCAATTAGGTTATGAGACTTATGTTCTGCTGGATTTTCACTTGTGGCCCAATCAACCATATCAGGATCACGATGATAATTGTCAATTGTACAAACATAGGTACCTTTCATGATACCAAAATCTCTTGTATACAATTCAAAGTCCATTGAACCAATAAATTTCTTATCAATACTGACTACACCATAATCCATACAGTTCCAAAACTGTAGATTTGGTAAATTCATATCAGGATCAGGTTTCTTTGGTTCCGAGAGAAACGCGCTTATAGGTAACTTATCATACATCGCAGCATATTCAGGTAAATACGTCTCAAAATAAAAAGCGCGTCCAGGAATCGACTTAGCCGATACCCAAACGCCCTTTACATATTCACCCCATCCAGATTGATGATCAGTAAGATATTCTTTTCTTACCCATACTTCATGTGATGGTAAATTGGTAATTAAACAAGACATTTTACATAACGTAATCTCTGTCTTATTTACCTTGTCCGCGATACTTCTTTTTTGCCTTATTACGAGAGGTTGCCGACAATAGTGTATATTGCGAGTTTCCTTGGCGAGTTTTTTTCGGTTTGCCCTTAACGTAACCGCCGCCTTTCATCATTGCCATTGTACTAATCTCCTATCAAATAACGCGAGTTTTTTCGTGTCCAACACGAATCCGAGGATCGCACCAGATTTCATGTCCCATTTCTTTTGCATCAAGACAGAATGATACGTCTTCACCACACATGTCTTGAACTTTACCAGATTCAAAGACTTGCATCTTAGGAGCAAACCAAGGATACTCCATGTTCTCAAAGACACCTTTCTGAATCATTACCCATCCAAAACCTGTGTAGTCCACGGTGAATGGTTTTTTGCGCTTACTAATGCTCTCCAATGTTTCATGATTCATGACTCCACCATTACTGCGGAAATCATCTTCCTCCAACCAGTGAGCAACGGAAGTGGTGCGTCCATCTTCTGTGCAATACCAACCAGCAGTAATTGCTTTCTCTTCACCTTCTGCATTCAGTGAAAGATCGCAGAGTTGCCAAAACTTCTGTGTATCAAAGACAATATCCGAGTCGATCCACAGTTGATAATCATACTCCAACTTACCATCCCAAGGAATTTGATCAGGGCCACGAAGTACATTCGCACCCAATACCTTACAACGTGCAAAGTTAACCATAGAAGAGTAGTCTTGACTAATCTGAATACTCATTCCATTTTGTACAAGATCAAAACACAGTTGTACAAAGTTCTTCAAAAATACATATGAACATCCTCGTCCTGGAAGACAAAAAACAATGCTCTTACCACGCATACGTTCTTTGATCTTGTCATAGTCCCACTCAGGGCCTGTTGATGCTTTCTTTGGGGGTACAGTCTTAACAGTGAATCCTTTTGCCATTTGATTAATGTGGTTTCAATTTCAATTTTAACAGTTTATGTATGTAATGTCAATA
>CEON01083701.1_pt1 | contig 23026 bp, 18 predicted proteins | sample 530291 | NCBI WGS metagenome assembly CEON01 (sample SAMEA2619888, study PRJEB7988) | marine metagenome | biome: marine biome (ENVO:00000447); feature: surface water layer (ENVO:00002042); material: "saline water (ENVO:00002010), including plankton (ENVO:xxxxxxxx)" | depth 5 m
GCATTTCTTGCTGCCAAAGAGGATGGTTGTGATTATGTGGCATTTCACGATGTAGATATGTTACCACACGATGATGTTGATTACTCACATCCAGGTGAAACACCAAAACAGATAGCTAACATTTTATCTCAATGGGATTACACACTTAGAGATATTGAATACTTTGGTGGAGTTGTATTGTTCACGATAGAACAATTCGAAAAAGTAAATGGTTATCATACTAATTATTGGGGTTGGGGTATGGAAGATGATGATTTGTTTTGGAGATGTTACCAAAAAGGATATTTTAAACATAAAGAAATTGAGGGATTGGGTAGTAAAAAAGTTATACAATTTGATGGACATTCTACTTATATAGAGATACCATCTACAAGAACTTTGAAGATGTTACCACACTCTGGTTTTAAAATGCAGTTTTATTTAAATCCACAATTACCAAATGAAGAAGATGAGTATTTAATTGGTAATAGAAAACACAAATATGAAAAGTATCCTATCTTATGTAAAAATGGTTGGGATTTTGATATTTGTTACAACAATGCTAAAGCCCTTTCTACATCATTGTGGAGTTGGAAAAACGAACATCTTTATAGTTGGGTTAGAAGATATCCAAATTTGTGGACTAAATTAGATTTAGATGTATCACCAAAAAAAGGTAGAATTAGGTTTACAGTAAATGATATTGTTTACGATGAAAAATTTGGAGAACAATGTTCTACAATAAAATTGGATGATAGATTGAAACGATATCCACCAATACCATTTTATATTGGTAGAAACGCTCCTAACGCTTGGATGGGTATAAAAAACTTTTTTAAAGGTGAGATAGCTATTGTTAAGTTTTGGAACGATAGAGGTGATTTAATCTTACATTATGATTTTGATAAATCGTGGAAAGGTATGAGGATTGAAGATTTGAGTGGAAATGGAAATCACGGAAATTTTATATCTGGTGATGGTGGTAGAATCACAAAAAGAAATATTGAAGTTATAAAAGATACTTTGATACCTGATAGAAGATTTGGTACAATGGAATGTTTAGAACACGAAGATGAGGGAATTGATAAAAATACAAAAAGATTTGCTGGTGATAATGAGGCAACATCAAGAAATGAAATTATATATAGGATGAAAATGCAAAAAGATAAAATTGATGTTGATAAAGATGAGTATGGATTAAAAGAAATGAAATATGAAATTGTAGATACTGAAGAAGTTTTTGGTAGACACTTAATGGTAAACGCGAGGTTCTAATGTCAGATGAAAATAGATTAATAGAAAGAGCCAAAATAAAGGTGAATCAAGTATCACCGAGTTTTTGTTTAGCCAAGTGGTTACAATCAACCATACATTTACAAACAGGTATGACTCATAGTTGCCACCATCCTGCTCCACATAAAATACCTTTGAATGAAATAAAAAGAAATCCATCTGCGTTACATAATACTATGTTTAAAAAGATGAAACGTAAAGAGATGCAAAAAGGTATCAGACCAAAAGAATGTGATTATTGTTGGAAAGTAGAAGATGCTAATCCTGATTCGTTTAGTGATAGACATATGAAATCACACGAACATTGGGCTTTTCCACACCTTGATAGGGTTAAGAGATTACATTTTAGAGAAGATGTAAATCCAACGTATCTTGAAATATCATTTTCAAACGCTTGTAATATGCAGTGTAGTTATTGTGGTCCTCAATTTTCATCTAAGTGGATGGAAGAGATAGAAAGTAAAGGAGCATACCCTACATCAACACGATTTAACAATTTAGAAAATTTAAAAAGAACAAATACTATGCCTATTCCACATCGAGAAGAAAATCCATATGTGGAAGCTTTTTGGGAATGGTGGCCAGAGTTATATCGTTCTTTAGATACATTTAGAATCACAGGTGGTGAACCATTACTATCAAAAGATACATTTAAAGTTTTGGATTATATTATCGATAATCCTAATCCAAATAAAAATTTAAATTTATCTATAAATTCTAATTTGATGGTTCCTGATTCTATGTATGAAAAGTTTATTGAAAAGTTAAATATTATAACTGATAATAATTTAGTAAAACATTTTGTTTTATTTACAAGTGTGGATACTCACGGAGAACAAGCTAATTATATTAGAAACGGAATGGATTATGATATTTGGTTAAAACGAGTTCATAACTTATTTAAAGTAAATAAAAAAATACATATGAATTTTATGACTACGTTTAATGCCTTGAGTTTACCAAGATTCGATTTATTATTAAAAGATATTTATGATATCAAACAAGAGTATAAACACGCTAATCGTTTTTATATAGGTTCTTGTGTATTGGATATTGCTTATTTAAGATGGCCACCACATCAACAAGTAAAAATACTACCACAAGAATGGTCTAAAAAAATATTAGAGTATGCCGATTTGATGGATGGTATTTATGGTGAAGAACAAAATCCAGCTTATACTGCTTTTTACGATTTCGAAGTTGAAAAGATGAAACGATTATATGATTGGATGATAGAACCAGTTGAAGAATCTTGGTTGATACAGAATAGAAAAGATTTTTATAGTTATTTTACAGAACACGATAAAAGAAGAGGAACTGATTTTTGTAAAACATTTCCTGAGTTAGAAGAATTTTATAATCAATGTGGTAAGTTATAATGCCTAAAAAACCTAAAGAAACATATCAAGAATATAGAGATAGAAAAATAGATAGTGTATCACCATCCTTTTGTGCCGCTAAGTGGTATAACGCTACGGTGTGGTTGAATAGTGGAACTAACGCATCCTGTCATCACCCACCCGCACATAAGATTCCACTTGAAGATTTAATATATAATCCAAAAGTATTACACAATACTAAATATAAAAAAATGCGTAGAAGAGAAATGTTAAAGGGTTCTCGACCAAAAGAGTGTGAGTATTGTTGGAAAGTAGAGGATATTGGTAGAAACAATGTTAGTGATAGAGTATACAAATCTGTAATTTATACAGATGAACAAATAGATAAAATACCTAACGAATATAGTTGGGATAGTGATGTTAATTTAATAACCCTTGAGATTGCGTTTGATAGAACTTGTCAGTTTGAATGTTCTTATTGTAATTCATCTTTTAGTACAACGTGGGCTAAGGATATAAAAAAGAATGGTGCATATCAAGATTTAGTTAGTGATGGTGCGGCAGCTTTTCAACACGATGGTAGTTGGGCGGATCCATTTAGAAACTATGAAAAGAATCCTTATATTGAAGCGTTTTGGAAATGGTGGCCAGAACTATCTACTACATTAGAGGAATTGAGAATTACTGGTGGTGAACCTTTAATGAGTCCTGATGTTTGGAAGTTGTTTAAGTATTTTAACGAACACGGATTTCCTGAACAAATGAAGTTCTCTATAAATTCTAATCTTGGTGCGAGTCAAAACTTAATAGATAAATTAATTAAAGAATCCCACTATTGTAAATTTCCTGATGGTGGTTCTTCATTTGATTTATATACGAGTGTTGAAGCTGTTGGTAAACAGGCGGAGTACATACGAAAAGGATTAGATTGGGAGTATTGGTGTAAGAATGCAACACGATTAATGGAAGAGGGTAATGTTAGAACCTTTAATATTATGATGACGATTAACTCTTTATGTTTGTGGGGATTAACTGATTTTATGGATTACATTTTGAAGTTCAAAGAAAAGTATGGAACACATATGGGATTATGTTCTTTTAATATATTGAGGTTTCCAAGTTTTCAATCAGCGGCAGCGTTACCACCACATTTAAAACAAGGTAGAAAAGAACACATACAATCTTGGTTAGAAGAAAATATAAATCATCCTAACTTACATCAAATGGAAAAAGATGGGATACAGAAAGTTATTGATTATCTTGGAGTTGTAGACCAGGCACACGCTAGAGTTAGTTCGGGTAAATCATTAGAACGAGATTTTAAAACATTCTATTCACAATATGATACACGAAAAAATTTAAACTTCGAAAATGCATTTGAGGGATGTGATGATTTACTTGAATGGTATAGAGAAATCCCAATAACTGAAACAGGTAGAGTTGTTGATTATAGACAAGTAGATGGTGATAGTACTAAGGGTTGGGGTCATAGTGAAGAAAATATAAAAGCAATTGCTGAACGTGAGGGTTGGGTTGAAAAACCAAAATCTTCAAATCCAAATAGTGAGACTTACGATAATGAGTAGATTCGATAAAGATAACTTATTAAAAAAATCAAAAGTGTTTTGTATGGCACCTTGGACACACTTACACACGTGGCCAGATGGAAGAACTTTTCCGTGTTGTATGACTCCATCAGATAAACCAATTGGAGATTTACGTTCTGATAGTGAATTTGATACATTAGATAAAATTTGGAATTCACCTAAATACAAAGATATGAGATTAAAAATGTTAAAGGGTGAAAACATAGAAAGTTGTAATAGATGTTATGAAATAGAAAGTACTGGTCATAGAACATTAAGAAGTGATTTAAATGAAAACTTTGAACATCATTTTGATTTGGTAAATACAACACAAGAAGATGGAACAGTTGAGAAACTTAATCTTGTGTACTTTGATTTTCGTTTTTCTAACATTTGTAACTTTAGATGTAGAAGTTGTGGACCTGAATTAAGTAGTGCGTGGTGGGAAGATAATAAAAAATTATTTGGTACACCTAATACTGAAAAATTTATAAGACCATTTAAAACAGCTGATGATTTTTATTTACAAGTAGAACCATTATTGAATAGTGTTGAGGAAATATATTTTGCTGGTGGAGAACCATTGATTATGGATGAACACTATAGAATTTTAAAGTGGTTAGATGAACGTAAAAAGTATGATGTTAAATTAAAGTACAATACAAACTTTTCAGAAATGAGATACAAAGGATTAGATGTTGTAGATTTATGGAAAAAATTTGATACGGTGATTGTTGGTGCCAGTCTCGATGCCGAAGGTAAACGTGGTGAGTATATGAGAAAGGGACAGGATTGGAATCAAGTTTTAGAGAATAGAAAAAGAACATTAGAGGTTTGTCCTAATATACATTTTTTTATTAGTTTAACTTTATCATTGATGAACGCTTATGATGTTGTTAACTTTCATAGAAGTTGGACTGAAAAGGGTTTGATAAATGCTCAAGATTTTATGGTTAATCTTTTATTAACACCAGAACCATTAAGGTTACAAACTTTACCAAAACATCACAAAGAAAAAATCATTGAGTTGTATACTGAACACATAACGTGGATTCATAAAAACGCTACCTATGATGGAGAAAGAGTAGCATCAGAGTTTCAAAGTGCTATTAATTATATTGAACAACAAGATACATCTCAGTTAATACCACAATTTGAAAGAAGAACAAGAGGTTTGGATAAGATACGAGATGAGGATTTCCAAACAACATTTCCAGAGTATGAGGATTTATATTGAAACACTATTTAATGACAAGTGATATAAATACTGATATGGATTTATGCCCAAGTAAATATAGACTTTTTGATATTTTAGAAAACTTTTGGGATTATACTATCACTAAACCAAGTAAAAAAATAGATGGTGTTGAGTACACTACAATCAATTTAATTGAACACGAAATGAGTGATAAAGAAATTCAAAACGTGATAGTTCCAAATGATAGTGTAAATGTTTTTCACCATACAGAAGGTCAATCAAGACATATACGTAATATAGAACAATTATGTGAACTTGGTTATGTTTTACATAATAATATTTCAGATTTGTGGCAAGGTAAGTTTTTTCCGTATTGGTTATATGATTACAAAATGGCTCTACGATATCGTGATACACATTTAAATCATCAGATAAATTTTGTACCAAAATTATTATGTTTAAATGCCAGACCAATGTGGCATAGATTTTTTGTAGTTGAGTGGTTGTATAAGAAAAAATGGATAGATGATAAAGTTGCTTTAGTTAGTATGTTAGATAGGTACAATTGTAGAAAACAGGAAATTCCAGAAGTTAGAAATGGAGTAACACTAACTCACGCACAATTTCAATTAGGAATATTCAAACAAAAATGGAAAGAATGTAAATTACCTAAAGATACTTTTGTTGAAGATTTGATATTAAATGATAAATACTTGATATTAGATAAAGGTGTTGATGAATTACATAAAAATGATAGAAATCACGATGGTAGATTATATTCTGAAACTTCAGTTAGTATTGTTACTGAAACTATAGCTGATGGTATGGATGGTTGTTTTATCACCGAGAAAACTTGGAAACCATTTTTTAATTTACACTTCCCCATATTTATATCTCAACCAGGTGTTGTTAAATTTTTAAAAAACTTTGGTTTAGATTTATTTGATGATTTGATTGATAATTCTTATGATGATTATTTAGATTCTGGAATACGTTTTGTAAAAGCCTTAAATGCATCACAAGAATTGTTAGAAAAGATTAGTAACTTTGATAAGAAACAAAAGATAGAATATTCAGATAGGTTGTTAAAGAATCAACAAATATTATTGTATAAAAAAATTGAAGGTGAGTTTTGGGTGTGAAGAAAAATTTTTGTATATTACCTTGGACACATTTAAACTTTGATGTTAGTGGTCAAACTCGACCTTGTTGTATATATCAAGGTCGTATTATGAAAGATAAAACATATCCGTTTAATGTTGAGGAAGATAATGTTAGTGATGTTTGGGATAGTGAAGATTTAAAAAACATTAGGGAAAGATTTTTATCTGGTGAAAAACTAAAAGAGTGTACGCAGTGTTGGAAAGAAGAACAAGGTGGTATGGATTCAAAACGTATTAGAGAACTACATAGGTTTGAAAAACTTTATAAAGAAAAGTTTAATAAAGATGTGGATTGGGAAGAGTTTATCAGTAATCCTAAATTATATTATCTTGATATAAAACTTGGAAACAATTGTAATCTAAAATGTAGAATCTGTTCACCTTGGTCAAGTAGTAAGTGGATAAAAGAACAAAAAGTTTATGATGAACATTGGAATATGGAATGGTCTCAAGGATACAAGTATAATGATTGGGCTGATATAAATGATGAGTTTTGGAAAGAAATATTTGATGTAATACCTGATGTACATTATATAGATTTAAGTGGTGGTGAACCATTCTTAAATAAAAAATTATACAAGTTGTTAGATTATTGTGTTGAGACTGGACATTCAAAACATATAACATTACACTTTAATACTAATGGAACAATATTTCCATCTAAGTTTATAAAAGAATATAGTTCTGAATTTCAATGGGTTGATATAATGTTTAGTATTGATGGGATAGAAGATAAGTTCGAGTATCAAAGATTTCCTGCTAAGTGGGATGAGGTAAATGATAATATAGATAGTTTTATAAAGTATCAAAAAGAAAATGTTTCTTATGGTGTTTGTTCTACTATGAATATTTTAAATCTATATCATCTTGATGAATTTGTAGAATGGGTTGAGAGTAAAGGATTAAATTATTATTTGAATATGTTAGAACATCCAAACTACTATAATATTGGTTTGTTAGATGATAGAGCTAAAAGAGTTATAACTGAAAAATTAAGTAAACTAAAAAATAATGAAGTACAAAAAGTATTAAATTATATGAACAATAATTCTGTTGATAATATAACTATGGCTGAATTTGTAGAACAAACAGCTAACAAAGATATTTACAGAAAAAATGATTTTAAAAAAGTTTACAAAGAGTTTTCAGAACTTATACGTTATGATTATTATTATGAAATGAAAAAGGATTTGTTAATCAAGAAATGAGTAATGTTTGTTTTATAGGTTGTAGTTGGGTTAGGGGATATAATATTTCAGATAGTGAAACACTTCCTTATTTGTACTCAGAAAAACACCCAAACTTAAATGTAATAAATGCTGGACAAAACGCGAAAAGTATTTTCTATTATAAACACATATTAAAAGAAATACTGAACTATAAAACTATTGATAAGGTTTTTATAGGGTTGACTACTTTTGATAGAGATTATGTTGGTATAGATGGATTTATTGATGCTAAAAAACATAATAAAGTTAACTTTGAAGAGTTAACAAAAAACTATGAGATAGTTTGGGATATGATGGAAAATAATTTTGATTTAACACCTGGTCTTGCTTGGACTTCTAATGCACAAACAAAACCAGATTTTTATGAAATAACAAAAGATGAAGAAGAGTATTTACATAAACAATTTAGATTTGTACAAGAACATAATTATAAATTAAAGTATAATGACTTCACTTCTTTTTTAAGATTTTGGGGAGAATATATTTCTAATTCAACATTACAAAAAGAAAAATATAACTTTGAAATTTTACTTCTTGATAATTATTGTAAACAGAATAATATAGAGGTTTCTTTTTATAGATGGTTGGATACTATTGAAGTTGAAGATTGGGTTTTAAATTCTGATGCCCACATTTATAATCAAACTGTAGAGAGTTATGTTAACGATAAAAATCTTTATATTGATAATGGTTACCACTTTAACAAAATAGGAAATAAAAAGGTTGTAGAGTTTTTAGATGAAACCAATTAATTTATTATATCAAACTTGGAATGGTAATAGGAACTTACCAAATAGTATACCATTTTGGAAACGAGATTGGGATACTAATAGAAGTTATGAAAGTGTTAAGTTTTTATATCTTGAAGATTTATTAACAAAGTTTCATATACCATACAAACGATTTAAACCAAAACACGTACAAGAAAATAAAAAGTACTTTTTTATTATAGAACCTGAATGGATTGAACTAGCGTTCTTTTATGAAAACGTATTTCATTTTATAGATGATGAGGTTTTACAACAAATACAGAATCCAAACTTAGATGTAAATATATTAATGTTTTTTCCTACAGAGGGATTCAGTTTAGATATGGAGCCTTTTTTAAAATCTATTGTATATAGTTTACAATCAAAAGCTATACCACCAGAAAAACTTTACTTTGTTTTTGGTGATTTACGATTTAAAGAAAACTTTGAATCTTATAGACAACTACATCCAGAAGTTCATTGTGATATAAATACTTTTGGTTGGGATGTATTTTCTTCTAATTATAAATTGGAGTATGATTGTTTATATAAAAGAGGAAAAGATGCTGAACGAAATAAATCTACTGATTTAATTGATGAGATTGATACAGATACTATACGAGATAAAATATTCTTATGTAAAAATGCTAATCCAAGACCACATAGAGTAGTTCTGTTATCACAAATATATAAAATGGGTTGGGATAAGTATGGTATAATTAGTTTTTTAAATAGATACTTTACACCTAATCCACCATCCGTAGATTACTATGATGCTTTTCTTGGAAAAGATTCTCACGAGGCTTTTAAGTATGGTGAGGAGTTTTTAAGTAAAACACCTATTGTACTTGATTATAATAAAGACAGTATAAATGAGGATTTAAATCAACGTAGATTAGTAAAAGAACATTTTGAACAAACATATTTTTCACTTGTTACTGAAACGGTAGTGGAAAATAAACCACACGAACCATTGTTCCTAAGTGAGAAAGTTTATATGCCAATGGTAAACTACCATCCAATGTTAGTACTTGGTGGTAGTAGAACTTTGGAAAATTTAAAAGAACAAGGATACGAAACATTTCCTGAACTATTTAATGAGGCGTATGATGAACATCATTCTAAAAAACATAGATACAAAATTGTTTGGGAAAATTTAAAACGAATTGTTGAAATGGATAAAAAAGAATTACATAAAATCTATGTTGATATTATTCCTAAGTTAAAACACAATCACGATTTGTATATAAATAAAAATCACGTAAAGGAATACAAACCATTGTGGGAGTTTTTAGATGTCTAAATTAATTTACGATAAAGGATTTCACGATAGTATAATTGGTACAGTCAATAACCAAATTAAAGAACTAATATTCAGTAATATGGATGATAAAACGGCATTTATTGATACTACTTGGATAGGAGATGATATGATTGGTTTGAAAGAATTTTTAAATCAAGAATATAATACTATAATATGTTTCTCTGGTCCAGATTGGGAAAGTACTAATTGTATACCAACACGTAGAAATGCACATAAATTGATTTTAACTAATCCAAATAACGCACCTGTAATTTATGTTGGAAATTCACGTGGTGAATATTACTTTAATTTTTGGTTAGAGTTTATTCGTAGACATAAGAGAAAGTATTTAAATTTTAATCCAAACAAAATATTAGAAAATGATAATATAAAAACTTTTATGTGTTTAAATAGAAAACCACATAAACATAGAGTAGAGTTAGTAAATCATTTATTTGATGCTGGTTTGATAGAAACAAATTTAGTTAGTCTTGGTAAAGGGGAAACAGAGGTAACACCTAAAATGAATTTACCACTAACACTTGAAACTGATGTAGAAGATTCAAGTGGTGATAATGCTACAAGTGGATATAATACTGGTATAACTAATAATATTACTTCACTTGGGTTGGCTGATAATTGGAATAATCATTTCATAAATGTAGTTACAGAAACTACGGTACATACTGATTGTTTTTTGAGTGAAAAAGTTTTTAAACCTATACTTGGTAGAAGACCATTTATGATTTTAGGTGATGATAACATTTATAACGTGCTGAAAGATAATGGAATAGATACTTTTGATGATTTGTTTGGTACAGGATATGAAACTAATAATTGGATAAAGAGAGTTGAATGGATTGTAGATAATTTAAAAAAATATGAGTTAATGTCAAGTAAAGAAAAACTTGAAATACTAAGAAGTATACAAGAGAGATTACATAACAATTATGTAAATTTATTAGATTGGCAACTTAGACAATTTGATAGGATTCAAGAGTTTAATTATTACAATACTTCTGGTGGAGAAAACTTTGAAGAAGATTTTTTTATAAATCAAAAAATATTTTTATACTATAGATATCCCTTTAAAGATACTGAATGGTTTTCTGAAATATCTGAAGAGGAAATTAATAACTATATAGAAGATTGTAAAAAGTTAAATATACAAGTTACTGATGAACAAATAGAAATAGCTAAAACTATAAAGGATACGTTTTCAGTAAATCATTTGAAATTACCAATTGGAAAACAAAATAGAATTAAACATCATTTTGAAAAAGTTGTTTGGTTGATACAAAGTATTGCTGGTGGAAATTTTTATGATTTTGAAAATCATTGTCGTTTAAGAAATCCATTGAAAGGTTTAAATTTATTTGATAAAGGAACTATAAGTATACATCCTGGTACTCATAGATGTGTTGCTATAAAATTTTTAGATTTTACTACTGTACCACTTCTTATCAATTCAAGTAAGTATCAAATTTTTACTGATGAATTACAACAATTGAAAACTATCGGTGCTACATTAGAAATGACCGATTTAGATATGGTTAAAAAAGAACTAACTTCAAATGGTGAAGTATTGGTACGAGAAGAGGGAGAAGAAAATTTATTTATTGATGGTGAATCTACTGAAAAAATTCATAGAGATTTTACATATGAGTTGACAGGAACTTCAGAGTGGCCATCTGAAAAAAATACTTTTACACCAATGGGTACTCAAAGAGAATTTGTAGATGGTTATCAAGATTTAATTTATAGAAGTTTACCTTTGAATATTTATGTTGGTTATGATTCATCTTGTCCAGAAGTAACTGATGTTTGTATAAATTCTATCAAAGAAAATATAAAAGATTTTAACGGACACTACTTTTATAATTCAGCTATAAATCATAAAAGAAAAGAGTTTGAAGTAAACTTTCATAAACTTGATAGAAAAAAATTAGTTGAGAATGGTTTGTTTTGGAGAGACCAAAAAGATGGTAGTACTGAATTTACTTATACGAGATTTTTAGTTCCTTATTTAAATGATTATCGTGGAGTAGCTATATTTGTAGATAATGATTTTATATTTAATTCTAATATATTTGAATTACTTTATTATGTAAATCCAATCGTACCTGTTAGTGCTGTAAAACACCCACATTATGAACCTAAATTAAAACAAAAAATGTATGGAGTTGAAAACTCAACGTACCCTTGTAAAAATTGGAGTAGTTTGATGGTGTTTAATTGTGAACACATATACGTAAAACAAGCTCTTGGATTACGAGCAGTAAATGAAGCTTCACCACAATACTTACATCGTATGTATTGGGCGGATGGTATCAAACACACCGATGATTTAGAGAGTCGTTTACCTGGTGATATAGATGTACCAGAAGATTGGGGTAATCCAGCTAGAAGAGGTAGTATACAAAATATTCCTATTTATTGGAATTGGTTAGAGGGTGATTATCAATATAATGAAAAGGCACGTGCGGTTCACTTTACAAATGGTGGACCTTGGTTAAAAGAGGATGGTGTTAACACGATAGATAAAGAATATATAAAGTTATATAAAAAGTATGAGTAATTATATAATAAGTGGTTGTAGTTATACTGATATGCCAGATAGTTGGGCACGACAGTTTTTAAATAACTTGGATGGTGATTATATGAATCACATTATGTGTGGTCAGATTGGTGCTGGTAATAATTTAATATCACAGGCTGTATTGGTAAATTTACTTGATTATAAAAAATCATTTATAAGGGATGTAAAAAATATATCAGATATAAAAGTAATAGTGATGTGGAGTCACCCACATCGACTTGATTATTTATATGAATCAGAATCTATTGATAATAATAAATTTTGGTCAAGATTATTTAAGTTTAAAAAAGGTGTACGATTGAATAGAGAAAATGGTGGTAAAGATTATATGATGACTGGTAACAATGGTGTTTTGGATATGGGTTCTTTAAAACCAAATAATATGTTGTATTCACATCCACATATAAATTATTGGACTAGTTTTTTTAAATACATACATAGTGATAAATACGCTTGGAATGAAACTTTAAAAAATATAATATACTTACAAAATATATTAAAACAAAAAAATGTAAAATATTTGTTTTTAACATATACTAATTTTATGAAAGATTTTTTTGGTAAATTTAAATTTTGTGAGTATCAAGAAAATTTATTAGATTTAAATAATTTTTTATTTACTGATAAATCTTTTGGTGGTTTGAGAGAGTGGGTTATAAACAATACAAACAAATGGGATGATGGTTATGGTAATCATCCACATAAAGATTCACATAAAGAATTTATTGATATTTTTTTTAAACCACACTTAAAGGAATTAAAATGGCCAACATAGTTATATTACCAAAATATTTTATAGATAAGATTGGATTACATATGTCTATGTATAGACCTGATTGGACTGTTATACCATCATATCGTGATATTGAAAATCAGTATGTAGAGATTGATAAAACAGATGTGTGGTATCAAAAACAATTGATAGATATGATAATTCAATCTGCTGAAAAACATATAAAAAACTTAGATGATATTATCATCATACAAAATGATAGAAAGTATATAAATTATAAAAACGCTAGGATTGATACTATACTACAGACCAGAGATTTGTGGTTACAAGGAAATAATATTTTTGCTATAGAATCTGATACTTTATGTGTAGATGAGGTTGATGTATTTGGTAAATACGATAAGATGGTAATGTTTTCAAAAAACTTTAATCACGAATCTATTTTTAATGCTGGTGTTAAATACTTTCCACAAGAAATGCCTAAAGAGGTATGGGATACTCAAACTATTATTGATGTTTTAGATTGGCCGTGGACACACGGAGATGAACAACAATTTTGGAATAAGATGTATTATAAACAATTTGACACCAAACAACAAGGTGTAGAGTATTTTAATAAAAATGTTGTTGATGGAAAATATAATTGGTTTAAAGAACATAATTCACCAAAAGATACTGCATCCATAATACATTATTTTAGTTCACGAGGAATGAAACAAACATTCAATGATGTCAAAGATGATTTTTATAATGAACTTAATTCTGGTGAGGAGAATATAAATTATAGAAAGAAACGAAAAAATCCAATTGATAATCCAAATTTATTGGGATTACAAATAGTAGAAATAAATCCTACAGAGTTATGTAATAGAACTTGTAGTTTTTGTCCACGACATAATGCTGAAGTGTATCCAAACAGAAACTTACATATGGATGATACTACGATACAAAACATAATTGATTCACTAACTAAAGCAGAGTTTAAAGGTGAAATACACGTTACAGGATTTGGTGAACCATTTTTACATAAAACTATTTTAAAGATGTTGAAGAGTTTTAGTGCTTCGTTTTTTACAGAAACGATTACAAATGGTGATATGATAAAAGATGGTAAGTATAATATCGAAGAAGTATTTGATACAGGTTTACATATGTTAAGTGTTGATTGTTATGATGGTATAGCTCAAGTTAAATATTTTGAAGAGTTATTAAAACCTTATGAGGGTAGGTATAGAATTAGAAAACATTTTGATACAGGTGAAGATAAATGGGATTTAATTCCAGAATATAATTTTAACAATCGTGGTGGATTATTAGATGAGGGTACACACAAACTTGTAGAAAACCAATGTTATTTACCATTTTATAAATCATTAATTGATTGGAATGGTGAAGTACGTTTATGTTGTAATGATTGGTCAAGACATCAAAAGGCTTTTGGTAATGTAAATGAAACTGATTATGCTGAAATTTGGGATAGTGATGAGTTTCGTTCTGTTAGAGAAAAGTTATCTATGGGTAAACGTCAAGATTTAAAAGCGTGTCAAAAGTGTAATGTTAATGGAATGGCCAAAGGTAGAGAAAGTTTTGATAAATGGAGAGAACGTTATGCAAGTTTATAGATATCCAAATAGAATGAAAGCCCACGAACAGGAAGTTAAACCAGCCAGAGGACAATATAATTTTTTTGGTATAGATGTAATAAAGTGGAATTCAATGGATTGGAAAAGTTTTTCTGATGTACCTTTTCTGGATAAAAATATTTGGATTATTTTTAGTTGTGAACCAAGATTAATAAATGAATTTGAAGAGACTGGTATTTTAAATAAAATAATTAATTTTTGGAAAAACGGATACGATGGGATAGAAACTATTAATGTAATTTTTGAACAAGCTTGGGAAGGTGAGTTAAAACCACATACAGATTGGTTAAATTATGTTCACACACATATCCCACAAAAATTTTCTAAATTTATACACTTCGTAAATGCTGATGTAAATTTAAAAGAATCGTATGAAAAAAGATTTACAAATACAAGAGTGTTTGGAAATTTACATTCGTTTCCTTTTTATTGGGGATTGGAATATAAACATTTAGTAAGTTCTGGATATGTAAATCAAGTCAAAACTTTTAATCCATATAGAAGTAAACATTACATTTGTTTAAATGCATTTATTAAATTACACAGAGCACTTTTATTATTTGAGTTAGATAAAAATAAATTAGAAGAGTATGGGTATATTTCGGCACTTGGTAGATATATGGGTAAGTTTGGTTCTACGATGAAATTGAAAATAAAATCTTTAACTTGGGATAGTGAACCAAATATTTATTTATCCGATTCAGTTGGGATGAAATATTTACAACACTTTGAAAGGTGGGTAAGTACACGACAACAATTAAGAAAACTTGATATGGGTGTAGCACAAATGGAATCGGTTTGGATGGGAGATAAATTTATACCACTTAAACAAATGGAAGATAGTTGGGTAAATGTTGTTGTTGAATCTATTATTTCACAAAGCAATTTATTCGTAACAGAAAAAACTTGGAAGGCTTTTGTAAATTATCAAATACCTTTAGTTTTTGGTTGTAGAGGTATAAACAAATATTTAAAAAGTTTAGGGTATGATTTATTTGAAGATATATTTGATTTATCATATGATGATGGATTACCACACGAAAGATTATTTGGTGTAGTTGAAAATATAAAAAAACTTTGTAGTATGGATGTAGATAACTTTATTCAGTATGAAGATAGATTACAAAAAAATAGAGAGTTATTTTTTAATACTGATTATGGTAGAGAAGAAAAACTTTCTATGATAGGAGTTATAAAATGAATTTTAAAAAAATAATTTGTATTGGTGATAGTTGGTGTGCTGGTGGTGAGTTGTTTGATCCATCTATATTTGAAAAGGATAAGAATGGTGTTTACATTGGTGATGAATATGGTGAACAAAATATAGAGTACAGATTAAATAACTCTTGGCCTAAAAGACTTTCTGAATTATATAATTGTGATGTAGAAAACTTAGGAGTTGGTGGTTTATCAAATGCTGGTATGGCACGTAAAGTAAGAAAATATTATTTTGAAGAGATGATAAATAATAGAGACCCAAAAGATACACTAGCTATAATTTCTTTTACTTCGTTATATAGAATGGAATTTTATAATCCAATGAAAGAAAATTTTTTACAAGTTAGATTGAATCATCCACACCCTAACAGAGAACGAGAATTGATAAAAGCGTTTATTAATTTTGGTTTTGATAGAGCTAGTTTTTTGTACACGTATTTAAATATTATTTATGATTTACAAAACTTTTTTAAGATTCACGAAATACCTTATTTATTTACTCAAGCTTTTGATAATCCATTATGGGATAAAAAACTTAGATACCATAATCCAGTTGATAACAGATTGATATACGAAAGAATAGATTCTAAAAACTTTCTTGGTTTTGAATTATTAAACAATACGTTTTTTAATGTATTGATTGGAAATTATTCTGAAGAAAATTATCAAAGTTTAAAACTTGGTGAGGATGTAACGTTTGAAAGTTTAATATTAAAACCATCTGATTTTAAAAGTATAATACAAACAAAAGAGTATAAAGATAGGGCTAAGTATTTTGCACCATTTGGACATCCAAGTGAAGAAGGACATAAATTGATAGCTAAATTTTTGAAGGAGAATATTGATGAGTTATGATTCTATAATTACAGTAGGATGTAGTTTCACTTATAATTCAGAAATGACTTGGGTAAGTCAATTGTTACAACGAGTTGATATCCCAGTCTTTAATGGAGCTACTTGTGCTAGTTCTAATCAAAATATTGTTAGAACAGCTATGTATCATATTGAGAAATATAAAAATCCATTACTAATCGTGCAACTTAGTGGAATACATAGGAAGAGTTATTATATTGAACAAGATAATTTTATAAGTGGATTACTAAGAGATGAAATATCTGATAAAGCACTTGAAACTGTTCATAGAGATATTTTTTATATAAACAATTACTTGTACCATAATGATAGAGAAAATTTACCAGATGATAATTTAGTTACTCGTAAATTACCTTATTGGTTACATAGTGGTGGAAACTCTTTTGATTATTCTAATGCACCTAAAATCATAAAAGATAAAGTTGTAGATGTGTATAAGTTTTTATATTCTGAACAACAACAATATATTGAAACACTTGAATCTATTATTATGTTACAGAATTATTGTAAATTAAATAATATAGATAGTTTGTATTTTTGGTGGAAACCAGAGTTACCACTTTATAAACATTTGACTGATTATGATTATTTAAAAAATATGATAAATTGGGATATAGTTTTACCAGAAAAACAATCAGTTTTAAAATGGCTTGTTGATACGAGTTCTTCAGGTAAACCAATAAAGTATTCTGATTTTTCTAATGGTGAACATCCAAGTAAAGTTATGTATGATTTGTGGTGTTCAAGTGTATTACTACCAGAACTTAATAAGAGGTTTGATATAGATATAACGTATACTAAAACAAACTCAACATACGATAAAACAATATACAATAAATGATTTATTCACCAATATATGATGAATGGAAAAAAGGCCTACCAAAAGGTGGATTGTATTTAGATACCATATATAGATTGATAGAAGAACCAAGTATAAGGTGGTTTGAAAATGTAAGGGAAATAGATACATCTGAAGAGTTCATATTAGAGGCTAGTATGTCGCCAGTAGATGCACCTACTCGTAGACAATTCTTAAATGATGATAGAGGTCGTGAACAAATGTTACACTCTAATTTAAAAAAATTAATATTGAGTTGGCCACGTGAAAAAATATACAATCACGATTTAGAGATATTTGAGTTTGATGGAATGTTACAAAACTTTTATGATGCACTTGAAGTTGGTGTACCAAGAGAAAAAATACTTTTAGTGTTACATACTCACGATGATGATTTTATAAAAAATAAACTTACGAAACTTAATATAAATTTTATTGAAGTTGATTACTTTGAGTTAGATGCGTATCATCGTTTAAGAAATGGTATTGAAGTTAACAATGTTGATGATGTTTCTTTTTCTAATAGATTAAAGGATAAATATTTTTTAACACTAAATGGTAAACCTTGGAAGTGGTCGAGAATGGGATTGATGATTAAGTTGTGGAAAGAAAATATTTTACAAAATGGTTATGGTAGTTTGATTCGTACATTTGGTGATAAGAAAAATTTTAAATCTAAAAGAGATTACTATTATGATAACATAAATCAATATTACAGAGCTGATAGAGTTCGAGATGTTTTATCTGTAGAAGAATGGTTAGAGTTTGTAAACTATTGGAATAAAAATTTAAGAAGAACTGATAGTGAATTAGATTTAAAAACAGGTGTTTATGGACATCATTATTCAGGTTATCCATTTGATGTTAGTTTGTACAGAAACACTTTGTTCTCTATTGTTGTTGAAACACACTCTGGTGATAAACAACAAGGTGATGGTGATTTATCATATTTTTTAACAGAGAAAACCGCTAGGGCTATAATTAATTCACATCCATTTTTAATGGTGAGTACAAAAGGTTTTTTAAAAAATTTAACAGATAGAGGATATGAAAATTATCCGATGTTTGATAATAGTTATGATGATGTTGATAGTTTTGATGAACGTTTAGATTTGATTATTAATCAAGTAACAAACTTTGATGATTCTAAAATAGAAGAAAGTTTGGAAATTGCTAAACATAATAAACAAAACTTAATTGATAGGTCAAAAAAACAATCTAAGGAACTTCTTGATGTTATCATCAGATAGATACATAATAACAAGTGGTTGTAGTTTTACTGCACAGGCAGTACCTGAAAATCTTTCTTGGGCTAATACCTTACATACTATAGATGGTATTTGGGTAAACAATGTAGCGGAAATGGCGGCGGGAAATACTTTGATTTCACATAATCTTATTTGGGCGATAGAAAAAAACAAACACTTAAATCCATTTGTTATCGTGATGTGGAGTAATCCAAATAGAGTTGATTTATTATTAGATGAATATCTTGAGGGTGTAGGACAAGGGTATCAAAATATTGTAGAAACAAATAACAAGTGGTATCCAGAAATAAGTAAAAAAAATAATTGGTTAAAATCAGGTGGTGGATTTGGAGATTGGAAATTTGATAATGATAGGGCTAATAAATTATTAGATATCTATATGAAACATTTTCATAACGAAGAGTTTCAGTTTATGAATACTTTAAATCAAATAATAAAAGTTCAACATTATTGTAAACTAAATAATATACCATACGTGATGATTAGTTGGAAGAATATATTTTCAGATTATAATAGGAAAGATGGTGGGTTTAATAAGTTAGATGGTGAAACTTACGAAACTGGTGATATGTTGATTAATAAATTCAAAGGTTGTACACATTTATGGGATATGATTGATTGGAACAAATGGTGGTTTTATAATCACTATGATGGTTATTGGGAATGGTGTAGAGATAACGATAATGACTTTTCAGATAATGACCATCCATCTTCTAATGCTAGTAAATCTTTTGTAGATAATGTAATTTTAAAGTTGTTAAATGATTAATTACATTGGTGATATAAATATAGATTTAAAAAATCATTTAGATAGTTTGAATTTTAAATCCAATATTAAAGTAAATGTTGTAGATTATCTTAAACTTAGAACACAACCTTTTTTAGTTGGTAAATCATATCCAAGCTTAATAGATACTGAAAATTTAAATCAAGTAAAAGAATCTATACACGTTAATAATTTTAGACAATGGTGGGAATCTTTTTTAACTTTAGTTGATAATTTAAATGAAAAAAATATTTTAATTGTATCAAACGTAACTGAAGTAAATTTAGGAGAAGTATTTTTTGAAGGTGGGAAAGAACATTTTTCTATAAGAGAAAAACTATGTGATAATAAATTTATATTTTATATTGATGCTAATTTAAATTTTGTAGAATGGAATATTAATCAAGTACCAAATCCTACGTTTTTTATGAAGATGGCACAAGAAAGATACAAGGATGGTTTTTTACCATTTACCGATAGAAATAAAAGAATGGTATTTTTAGTTGGTAGTATAACACCATTACGTGCTTCTATTTATAGAGAGTTTTTTAAAAATAAAAATCAAGATGATGTTGTAACATTTAATGATTGGAATGGTGTTCGTAAATTAAAAGATAATGAAATAAAACACGAACCAATTTTATGGGCTAGAGAAAACTTAAATAGATTTGGTAGTGTAAGTATTGAGGGTGATGATAAACATTTCCCTACAATAGCGAAACAAGCTTTATTAAACATAGTAACTGAATCTGAATACGATTATGAACAATCATATATAGAAAATAAAAGACACGAGATATTTTTTACTGAAAAAACGTGGAAGGCTATTGCACATAAACAGATTCCTTTATTTTGTGCCAACGATATAGAAAAACATATTGAGAAGTTTAAAGATATTGGATTTAGGTATCCATTAGAAAGAGAGTATTCTATCACTACTTATGGGGATATTATGAAGTTTATAAATGATATTTTAAATAACGTAGTTGATGTTACAGATTTGTATAAAAAATTTGAAAGTGATATTGAATATAATTATAATTTGTTAATGAACACTAATTGGTATGATGTTTTTAAACATAGATTAGAAGCTAACTTGGTTGGATACTTAAATGATTAAAGTAGAAAAATTTTCTTATGATATAGAATCGGTAAGTAGGTTTATAGATTTACCAAATAATATTTATGAAATATCTTGTACTGCTACTAAAGGAAATCCATATGATAGTAGACAATTTCATAGATTCAATCCAAAAAAAGATTATGTGTTAATATCACACCATAGGGAAAATTGGTATTGGGATTGGGATGTAACTCAAGTACGAGTTAAACAAACTCTTAACTTCTGTATAAAAAAACGTGTACCTTTAGAAAGAATTATAATTGTACATCCTAATAAAGTTCATAATATTTGTGGATTTACACACGTTGAGTTTGATGGTTTTGAAGTTGAGTGTTATCATAGGCATATTGTTAAGAAAGAAATAATACCCACTACACCACGTGAAGATGCTGATAAGTTTTTAAGTTTAAATGGTAAACCAAATAAACCAGGTAGAGGAAGTCAGATAAAACATTTAGAACGTTATGGATTGATAGATAGGGGAATCGTAACTTTACTTGGTGATGATAGGTATCCATCAGTTGATAATATTGATTATACAAAAAATGAATATGGTGAACATTATCTTGGGTATCCATATGATACTGATTTGTATCGTAATACTAAATTTAGTGTAGTTGCAGAAACACACGTTGGTAAAAAGTTTAATAGAGATACATTTTGGCCAACTGAAAAAATATATAGGGCTATTATAAATCATCACCCATTTGTAGTTTTATCAACAAAAGATTTTTTACATAATCTTAGAGAAAAAGGTTATAAAACGTTTTATGAAATTTGGGATGAAATGTATGATACTATGGAAGATTTTGATGAACGAGAAAAACATTCATTAAACTTAATACCCATTATATTTAATATAGGGAAAGATAAGTATTGTGATATAGTTAAACATAACTACAATACTTTGATACGTAACTCTAAAAGTTCACTCGAAAAACTGAGGAATATGTTTTATGATTAAACTTATAAAAAGGTTTTATTGGTATATAAAATCAGAAATTGCATACAGAAAAAAACTAAGAAGAATAAAGAAACAAGATCCATTTATTTACAAATAGAGGTAGTTATATGTTAGGTTCTAATATTAAAAATTTAAAAAAACAAAAAACACCAGCTGGAATAGTACATCCAATGGAATCACCCAATTGGATTTATAGTAGTGGTGCATCACAATTTGGTAATTTAACACCAAACTTTGTTGAAGTTGATAAAAACGTTTGGGTGGCTGCACAAATGAAACACGGTTCTACATATCTAAAATCAATATCAAAAGAACTTGGATACAATGATGGTAAACACAAACCATATATGTCAATTAAGAAAAAAGATGTTACGTTAATAATACCGTGTAGAGATCCATTAAAGGCTTGGATTAGTGGTATTATTATGGATACTAAAGCGACTGTTCGTGATATAACAAATCTTGAGAAACAACAATACCATACACTTGGTGGTATGTCATCTTTTTTATTTACACATCTTGATGAACCAATTAGAAACTTATTTGCTAAAGAAGTTCATTTGTGGGATAAGGTTGATGCTGAAACTTTTGATTTTTATTTAACAAGACACGTACAAGTAATTCAAGAGGTAACACCACACGCTGGAATATATCCTGATTGGTGGTGGGAAAAGATAAGATTGGTAAATGATAAACGAGTTGTGTTTTGTGATATTGAAGAACTTAATAACCAAGATATATGGAATACTTATTGTAATGATCCAGATGCAGTTTATGAACAGATTTTAAATACAGAATTAGATAAACATTCAACACCAATGTCATCTGAATTTTTAAATTCTTTTAGATTTAGATTACGAAAAGATTGGAAGTTTAGATATTTTAATTTACTAAGACATATAGATAACGTAGTTATGGTTTTAGAAGAACTACAATTCCTACCAGAAAAGTGGTATGGAGAATTTAAATTAATTGAAGGAATGAAAAAACGATGAACATAGGATTTATAGGATTGGGTAAACTCGGATTACCTTGTGCTTTAGCAATTGAATCACGTGGTCATAATGTAGTAGGTTATGATCCATCAGAACAAGTAAAAGATATTATTGATACAAAAAAACTTCAGTATCAAGAAATATGGGCACAAGAACATTTAGATAA
>CEON01008421.1_pt1 | contig 22922 bp, 12 predicted proteins | sample 530291 | NCBI WGS metagenome assembly CEON01 (sample SAMEA2619888, study PRJEB7988) | marine metagenome | biome: marine biome (ENVO:00000447); feature: surface water layer (ENVO:00002042); material: "saline water (ENVO:00002010), including plankton (ENVO:xxxxxxxx)" | depth 5 m
AATAATAAACCTAGACTTTTATATTATCTTAGAAGAAGAGGATATAGGGGTTTTAGTATGAATAGACCTGATAAGATTTGGAACAAACTATCGACAGCTGAAAAAGAAGTTGGTGGAATACCAAACTCTAGCGAAGATATAAAACAAGCTCACGCGGCGGCTATTGAAATGTATATCAATGACCATGTTGGATTATTAGAAGATGGTACTTACGGTACTATGTATTTTAATGAGACTTTAAATGATTGGGCTAGATTCGACATAAATAAAAGAACAAAACACGATGCTTCGATAAGCACGGGTTTAGCGATAATGGCTTGTAATAGACATTTGTATAGACCTAATCCAAAAGTTAAAAAACCACCATTAAACCTAACGGTATCAAAATACAATAATAAAGGATTTCAATCAACAATAATAAAACAATAGTATGACAGAGTCTGTTATAAATTTTCCTTCTCAAGCAGTTAGTGACATGGAAAAAATGTCCCATGAATATGGGGAAAAAGTTGCTAAAGCTATAAAACATGAATGGTTCGCGGGAACTAGTTCGAAATTTGATGGTAATTTAAATAGTTTTCATCAGTTGAGATTATATGCTAGAGGAGAACAACCAATACAAAAATACAAAAATGAATTATCTATTAATGGTGACTTATCTTATCTAAATTTAGACTGGAAACCAGTTCCAATAGTGCCAAAGTTCGTAGATATTGTTGTTAATGGTATGGCGCAAAGATCTTATGAGATAAATTGTTTCTCTCAAGATCAATACGGAGTTAGTGCTAGAACAGAATATATGGAATCTGTACTTAGAGATATGAGATCTAGACAGTATAACGATGTAGCTCAACAGCAGTTTGGTATTAATTTATATGAAAATGATAAAGAAATGTTACCAGACACAGAAGAGGAGTTGGCATTACATATGCAACTTAACTACAAGCAAGCTGTAGAATTAGCAGAAGAACAGGCTATAAATGTTTTGATGGAAGGTAGTGATTATGATCTTATTAGAAGAAGATCACTTTATGATTTAACTACTATAGGTATAGCGGCTACAAAAACAACATTTAATTGGAGTGATGGTGCTAAAATAGAGTATGTTGATCCAGCTAATTTAGTATACTCTCACACTGATTCACCTTATTTTGATGATATATATTATGTTGGTGAAGTTAAAGAAATAGCAATAAATGAACTAGTAAAAGAGTTTCCAGAGTTATCAGAAAGTGAAATAGAAGAGATAGCGGATACAGCTGGTCAACCACCTAATAGTGGTGCAAATTATAGAAGTAGTTCAGATAAAAATAAAATAGAAGTACTTTATTTTAACTACAAAACATATTCTAATGATGTTTATAAATTAAAAACACTAAAAACTGGAGCGGAAAAAATTATTCAAAAAGATGACACGTTTAATCCACCTGTTGAAAACATGGATGGAGAATTTAGTAAATTAGAAAGAGTTGTTGAGTGTTTATTTGAAGGTGTATATGTAGTAGGTTGCAATAAATTATTAAGATGGAGAATGGCTCCAAATATGATGAGGTCAGATTCTGATTTTAATAGAGTTAAAATGAGTTACCAAATTGTAGCGCCTAGATTATACAAAGGTAAAATAGAATCTTTAGTTGGTAGAATAACAGGCTTTGCTGATATGATTCAATTAACTCATTTAAAGTTACAACAAGTTATGTCTAGAATGGTTCCTGACGGAGTATTTCTTGACGTCGATGGTTTAGCGGAAGTTGATCTTGGTAATGGAACAAACTACAATCCACAAGAAGCTTTAAACATGTTCTTCCAAACTGGTAGTGTTATTGGTAGAAGTTTTACATCCGATGGGGATCCTAATCCTGGTAAAGTACCAATTCAACAAATTCAAAACGGCGCTGGTGGAAATAAAATACAAAGTTTAATTACAACTTATAATTATTATCTACAAATGATTAGAGATGTAACTGGACTTAATGAAGCTAGAGATGGTAGTATGCCAGATAAAAATGCTTTAGTTGGTGTCCAAAAACTAGCTGCTGCTAATTCAAATACAGCAACAAGACATATACTACAGTCGATGCTATATTTAACAGCTCAATCTGCTGAATGTCTTTCTTTAAGAATATCTGATATAGTAGAATATTCTCCTACACGGGATGCATTTATTCAAGCAATAGGCGCTCACAATGTTGCTACATTAGAAGAAATAAAGAATCTACATCTTTATGACTTTGGTATATTTATAGAGTTACTACCAGATGAAGAAGAAAAAGCAATACTTGAAAATAACATACAAGCAGCATTAGCTCAACAATCAATTGATCTTGATGATGCTATTGATTTACGAAACGTTAGAAATATAAAATTAGCTAACGAACTGTTAAAAGTAAAAAGAAGAAAGAAATTACAAAGAGATCAACAGATACAACAGCAAAACATACAAGCTCAATCACAAGCTAATCAAGAAGCTCAACAAGCTGCAGCTCAAGCTGAAGTTCAAAAAAACCAAGCTAAAACTCAAGCTGAAGCTCAATTAGAAGAAGCTAAGAATCAATTGAAAATACAATATTTACAACAAGAAGCTCAAGTTAAAAAAGAATTGATGGCATTTGAATTTGAACTGAATTCTCAACTAAAAGGTGAAGAAAGAGAAATTGCAAACAAAATGGAGCAAGTTAGAGAAGATAGAAAAGATCAAAGAGTAGATAGACAAGCTATGCATCAAAAAGAGATGATAGATCAAAGAAGTGAAGGTCAATCACTTAAAAAGTTTGAATCATCAGGTAATGATATAGTTACAGGAGGAGCTGGTCTAGACCGGTTCTAATCCCAATTTTTAATATTTTATAAAATTTTATTATGGCAGAAGAAAAAACTACTAAAGCTGAAAACGCTGAGGTTAAAGAAACTAAAAACGAAAATAAAGACAACGTAACAAAAGTCAAAATGAAACCTAAAAAGGCTAAGGACGACATTGTTAAAGTAGACTTATCAAAACCACCTATAAATGAAAGCGAAGAGGTTGAGCAACAACCCGCTGAAAAAGAAGAAGAGGTGGTCGTAGTCAACGAAGAACCAAAAGAAGAAGTCAAAGAAGAGATTAAAGAAGAAACAAAAGAAGAACAGGAAGAAACACCTGTTATTCAAGAAATTACTGAAGATCAAGATTCAGTAGAAGAGGTTCAAGAAGAAGTTGAAGAAGCAATAGCTGAAGCTGAATCAACTGGAAATCCATTACCTGAAAATATACAAAAACTTGTAGATTTTATGAAAGAAACAGGTGGTGATATAAATGACTACGTAAAATTAAATAGAGACGTATCAAAAATGGATGACTCTGATGTGTTAGACGAGTATTATAAAACAACTAAATCTCATTTAACAGCTGAAGAAAGATCTTTCTTATTAGAAGAGTCTTTTGGTTATGATGAGGAAGTAGACGATCCAAAAGATATACGTAAAAAGAAAATAGCCCTCAAAGAGCAAGTTGCCGAGGCTAGAGCCCACTTAGACAGGCAAAAGTCTAAATACTATGAAGATATCAAAGCTGGGTCAAAGTTGACCGCTGAACAACAGAAGGCTGTTGATTTCTTTAATAGATACAACAAGGAGAATGAAGAGCGGAAAAAACAAACAGAAAGAAGCAACAAGACGTTTTTAAAAAGAACTAATGATGTTTTTAACAATAAGTTCAAAGGTTTTGACTATGAAGTTGGAGACAAAAAATTTAGATTCAACGTTAAAGATGTTACTAAGGTAAAAGAAACTCAAAGTGATCTTAATAATTTTATTAATAAATTTGTTGGTGAAGATTCAACTATTAAAGACGCTAAAGGTTATCATAAATCTTTATTTACAGCGATGAATGCTGATACTATTGCTAAGCACTTTTATGAGCAAGGTAAAGCTGATGCTATAAAAGAAACTGTTGCTAAAGATAAGAATATAAATTTAGAACCTCGTAAAACACATGGTGAAACAAATGTCGGAGGAGTTAAATTTAAAGTGTTAGGTAATTCTGCTAGTGATTTCAAATTTAAAATTAATAGAAAAAAATAACTTTAAAAAATATATATTATGGCAATTACACCCGCATCAGGCATGAACGCAGCGCCACAGATGCAAACATTAGCTTCTAATTATATAGATTTTGCAGGTGGAGGTACCGATGGAACATGGGCATCTCAATATCTTCCAGATCTTATGGAGAAAGAAGCAGAAGTATTCGGCAACAGAACAGTCTCAGGTTTTCTAGCACAAGTAGGAGCTGAGGAGCCGATGCAAGCTGACCAAGTAATTTGGTCTGAACAAGGTAGATTACATCTAGCTTACAAATGTCACGTTATTAGTAATACTGATCAAAACACTGGATCTAATAATGGTGGTGAAATTCAAATAGAAACAGACATGGATGGTAATGCTGCACAAGCAAATCACGGTCTTAGAGTAAACGATGTTGTATTATTCTCTGATTCTAATACTACTATAAGATGTATTGTTACAGAAGTAGCAAACGATGGAACGGTAGTTACGGGTCATGTTAGTTTAGCTGTTTATGATGCAGGTAACTCGACTGCGACACTAGCAAACGCTGGTATTAGCGCAACTGGTGAGACAGATGATGCAGTTACTCACACTATATTAGTTATAGGTTCTGAATATGCTAAAGGTAAAAGTGGTAGAGATGGTGCAAACAAGCCGTCACACAAATCATTTAGTAATAAACCAATCATTTTAAAAGATAAGTATGAAATCTCAGGATCTGATGCTTCTCAAATTGGTTGGGTTGAAGTTACTTCTGAAGAAGGAGCTTCTGGATACTTGTGGTATGTAAAAGCTGAATCTGAAACAAGGTTACGTTTTGCTGATTACTGCGAAATGATGTGCCTTGAGGGTATTATGGGTGATACTGATCAATCTGAAGTAGATGCATTACTAGGTGATACTTCAACTGACAACTTTGGTACAGAAGGTTTATTCGCTGCATTAGAATCAAGAGGTAATATTACTGATGGTGTAGCAACGTCAACTGACTCTTTATCGGAATTTGATGATATTATAGCTGAACTTGATAAACAAGGCGCTATTGAAGAAAATATGTTATTCTTAAATAGAACAACATCTTTAGTTATAGACGATATGCTTTCTCTTGTTAACGGTGGAGTAACTTCAGGTGGTTTATTTGGAACCTCTGGTGCTACTTCATTCGGAGTGTTTGATAATGACGCAGACATGGCATTGAATTTAGGTTTTACAGGATTTAGAAGAGGTTCTTATGATTTCTACAAATCTGATTGGAAATACTTAAACCAATTAGATGGTAGAGGTGGTATCAATGATCGAGATAGCAACAATGCTATTAGAGGTGTTTTAGTTCCAGCTGGAGTAACTTCAGTTTACGACCAAATGCTTGGTAAAAACATGAAGAGACCGTTTTTACACGTTAGATATAGAGCTTCTCAAACTGATGATAGACGATTCAAAACTTGGACAACGGGTTCTGTAGGTGCTCTTACATCTGATTTAGATGCGATGGAGATGCATTATCTATCTGAAAGATGCTTAGTTACTCAAGGTGCTAACAATTTCTTTTTATTTAAAGGAACAGGTTCATAGTAACTTTACTTTAAGAATAGGGAGGTAGTTAATATGCTACCTCCTTTTCTTTATTTATTAATTATATTATATATTATATTATGGCAAAAGAAAAGAAAATAAAAGTTGAGGTTGAGAATCCTCAAGTAAAAGAAGCGGTTTTAGAAAAAAGTATAAAACCAAAAAAAGATAAATGGCAAATAAAAGATAGAGTTTATTACTTAAAAGGTAAACGTAAACCATTAACAAGAACAATAAAATCAGGAGGATTTTATCATTTTGACGAAGACAAAGGTTACGAAAGAGAGATAATGTATTGTCCAAATCAAAAAACAGTTTTTGTAGATGAAATGCAAGGACAAAAAAAACGAGAACATATTGTTTTTAGAGCCGGCGTTTTGTTTGTTCCGAAAAATAAAGTGACATTACAAAAAATACTAAGTATTTATCACCCATATAAAGATACTATATATTACGAAGAAAAACCAGAATTGAATGCAACTGTACAAGTAGATAATATTGAACTAGAATTAGAAGCTTTAAACGCTGCTCAATCGCTAGATATAGATATGGCTGAAGCAGTTATGAGAGTAGAAGTTGGTTCTAAAGTATCAAATATGAGTTCTAAGGAATTAAAAAGAGATTTATTTATATTTGCTAAAAGAAATCCACAATTATTCTTAGATGTTGTTAATGATGAAAATATACAACTTAGAAATTTTGGTATAAAAGCAACTGAAATGGGAATTATAAAATTATCTTCAGATCAACGAACATTTAATTGGGGATCTACTGGTAGAAAATTAATGACAGTTCCCTTTGATGAACACCCGTATTCAGCTTTAGCGCAATGGTTTAAAACTGATGAAGGAATAGAAATATATTCTAATATAGAAAAAAGATTAAAATAACAATCTTTTAATTAATAAAAGTAGCCACCCAAAAGGAGTGGCTATTTTTATTTAAATAGTAACCTTTCACTTTATTATGTAACTATAATATAGTAAAATATATTATATTATGAATAGATCAAAAGGACTTGGAGATTCAGTGGAAAAATTCACTAAAGCCACTGGACTTAAATCACTAACGGAAATAGCATCTAAAGCAATGGGATATAAAGATTGCGGATGTAATAAGAGAAAAAATTGGTTGAATAAGCAATTTCCTTATTCGATGCTTTATAAAATAGATAATAATGGTACCAGTAGATAGAGTATATCAGAAAGTTTTAGCAATATGCAATAAAGAGCAAAGAGGTTATATAACACCTCAAGAGTTTAATTTATTAGCAAATACAGCTCAAATGGAAATATTTGATAGTTATTTTCATGATTTAAAAACAGCTTATCACAAACCTAAAACAACTTATGATTCAGCAGATGAGTCTAGTTCTTTAAAAGCTAAAATGCATCATTTTTTGCAAACAGAACCTATAACAATTAGTACTACTGAAAACTCTCATGAGTTACCATCTGACTTATATCATATAGATGTTATAACTGTTAAATATCCCACCGGTATAGAACCTGATTATTTTAGTACTTTTAGTGTAAACGATATAATTTACAATACATCTCCACTTGAAGAAATGGATCAAAAAGTAATATCTTACACTCAATATCATCCTTTAACAAAAGCTCATTGGCAAAGACCAGTTTTCACTAGAATTCAAACAAATCAATTTGAAAGACTTAAAATAGCTTTTTATCCAAATCCAATTGATCTTGTTGATGAAGCTATTATGAGTTTTTTAGAGTACACTGTTAGTTATTGGCGAAAACCAATAAGTCCTAAATGGGGATATGTTGTTGTTAACGGTAAAGCTTTGTATAATTCTAACTCTGGAGTATCTATTAATTTTGAGTTACATAAATCAGAAGAAGAAATACTTGTTAATAGAATATTACAACTAGCCGGTATTATAATAGAATCACCAGGTGTTACTCAAGTAGCAATGACAGATAGAGCATTTACTAAACAAAATCAAAATAATTAATCATGGGACTATTAAGTAACATTACACCAGAATCTTATTACGACGGTTCGGCTGATATTTTTAATTACGGACCAGAATACGTTAAAGGAAGAGGTAATTATCAGTTCACCACTTTAGCTAGTGTTATAACCGCTTTTATGATAGCTTATGTTGGAGAAGATAAAATATTCAATAAATTAAGTAGAACTGATGTTCAGTTTCATGCGATGAGAGCTCTTCAAGAATTAACTTACGATGTACTCAGATCTTACAAAGCTCTGGAAATAGAAGTTCCGAATACACTTCAAATGACACTACCTCAGGATTATGTTAATTATGTTAAGTTAGTTAGAGTTGGTAGCGATGGAATTGAAAGAATACTGTATCCAACTGGTAAGACATCAAACCCATTTCCAATAGCACAAGATAGTGATGGTGACTATACGTTTGATAGTTCAGGTGATTTATCTGAACAGTCTCCAAGTGGACAAAGTGATACTTGGCAAAGTTATCAAAATCAACCTACTTCAAACGCTTACTCAGATGATACTACTGATATTGAAATAGATAATAGAGGTAGAAGATACGGCTTGGATCCACAACACGCTCAAGTTAATGGTAGTTTTTTTATAGATAGATCTCTTGGTAAAATTCATTTTAGTTCAACTTTAGCTGGAGAAACTATAACACTAAAGTATGTTAGTGATGGTTTGGGAACAGACAGAGAAATGATTGTGCACAAGTTTTGTGAAGAAGCTATATACAAGTGGATAGCATACGGAATACTATCAACAAGATCTAATGTACCAGAAATTATAGTTCAAAGATTTAAAAAAGAAAAATTTGCTGAAACTAGAAAAGCAAAGATTAGATTATCTAATATCAAAATAGAAGAATTCACTCAAGTTTTAAAAGGACTTAGTAAGCCAATAAAATAATATTATGCCAGAAATTAAACATACTTTTCAAAGCGGGAGAATGAATAAAGATCTCGACGAGAGACTCGTACCAAATGGTGAGTATAGGGATGCTATGAATATTCAAGTTGTAACAACTGATAGTGATGCAGCTGGTACAGTTCAAAACATACAAGGTAATAGAGTTATAGGTAGTACTATTATTAATAGTGATTATAGCGGAAAGTTTGCTAGAGGTGAAAGTAAAATAATTGCTAGTATCGCGGATGAAAAAAATGATAAAGCTTATTTTTTTGTATCAGCTCCTGAATGGCAAGACTTATTAAATGACCATCCAAGTTTACAAGCCGCAATTAATAGTATTACAAATACCGGAGCAACTGGTATTGGTGAAGTAACATTTATTGATTATATAATAGAAGTTAAATCAGGTGGAGCTTTTAATAACCCTACAGTAAAACCTATTGTAACAGATTTATATGCTATTGTTTCTCCCTACTTAATCACGATGGGCACAGGTACTACAACCTTGTCATTACCCACTGAAGATTTTGTTACATTTTCAGTTGCTGATGCTAGTAAGTATAGAATAGGAATGAATGTTCAAGCTTTAAATTCTAATGGATTTGATTTATTTACAGATGCTAAAATAAAAAGTATCGACACAGATAATAATACAATCACTTTATCTAATGAACAACAAGGATTTCAAAACTCAGACGACGTACAAGTGTTTATATTTGAAAGTCCAGATAGACCATTAAACTTTAATAGTGACACTATAATAACTGGAATAAGTATAATTGATGATTTATTATTTTGGACAGATAATAGAACTGAACCAAAAAAAATAAATATAACTAGATGCGAAGATGGTACTCATCCACTCGGTAATAGACATACTAAATTAAAACTTTATGATCCTGAAACAGGAGGTTTAGAATTAATGAGTGATATGGGAGAAAGCTTGATTAACATGGGTGATACTGAAGTTACAGCTGCCACTCCTATAAATGATGATCTTAGAGAAGAACACGTTACTGTTAAACGTAAAGCCCCTACTACAGCGCCTACTTTAACAATGAGTAGAACAACTAGAACCGGAGACACGTCGGCGTCAATAACTGAGCCTAAGTTTGCTTTTAAATCCCCATCAGATGATGGACAAACAATGCAAGCAGCTCAAGTTGGTGATTATATTTCAGTAGGTGCATACGATGATTTTTTAAATACAAATTTTCAAGAGGGTGATATATTAACTTTTACATCAACTGATTTTGATTGGGATGTTAACGAAACTCCATTAGCTGTTAGAGTTAAATTTATATCTTATTTAATTGATGATGGCGATGGTAACATAGACGAACCGTCTGAATCTCCATCTAACACCATGCAGGTTCTTGTTATCGCAACTCATTCTGATTTGTCTATATTGCCTGGTACTTGGGATGTTTTCTTAGAATTAAAAAAACCTTTATTTGAAAAAACTTTTGGTAGATTTGGATATAGATACAAGTATGAAGACGGAGAATACTCTTCTTTTTCGCCTTGGTCGGAAATAGCTTTTTTACCTGGAGCTTTTGATTATTCAGTTAGAAAGGGATATAATCTTGGTATGATAAATGAAGTAAGAGAACTAATAGTAAAAGACTTTATCCCAATAAACACAGATAGATCTTATGACGTAAAGTCTATAGATATACTTTTCAAATCTACTGACTCCGCTGATGTACATATAGTAAAAACAATAAATAGAAGAATAGATTCTCAATGGGAGTATTTTACTCCAGGTGAAGATAATGATACGATGGCGACCGGAGAGCTCCACATTACTTCGGACATGATACACAGGACTATTCCGTCTAATCAAATATTAAGATCATGGGACAATGTTCCTAGATATGCATTAGCTCAAGAAATAACTGCTAATAGATTAATATATGGCAATTATACTCAAGGTTATGATTTAGATTTTGAATTAAATTTAACTCCTAGTCTAATAAGTTTAGATTCAGCTTCTCCTAAAGATCCTAAAAAATCAATAAAGTCAATAAGAAAATATAAAATAGGTGTAGTATTTGGAGATAAGTATGGAAGAGAAACACCTGTTATGGAATATGGACATGTGTCAGGTAATGACTCTTCTAACTACTTCAACTCTACTGGTGATATTGAAGTTGCTAAAAAGTATTGTCATTATCAAAATAGTTTTAATATATCTCATAATTGGGGTGACACTGAACCGCCTGAATATCTTGATTACATAAAGTATTATGTGAAAGAAACTTCTAGCGAATATTATAACTTAGTGATGGATAGATGGTATACAGCTAGAGATGGTAATATATGGCTATCTTTTCCATCAGCTGATAGAAATAAAGTTGATATTGAAACTTACTTAATACTTAAAAATGCCAATGGAGAAGATACTCCAGTAGAAGAAGAAGCTAGATATAAAATAATAGCAATAGAAAATGAAGCGCCTGAATTTATAAAAATAGATAACAGATTTTTTAGACCTATATTTTTAGATCCGACAACTATCGGCGCATACATGTTTGATGCTACGGTTAACGTTGAAACAACATCTCCAGCCATGCTAATGCGAGCGACGTCTCTTGAAATACCTATGAGCGCGTGGGGAAAGCTAATGGATCAATATAGTAACAATGGTAATCTAAAAATTAGATTTGTTGGTAAAACACAAACTGTAACTGGTGTTACTATAAATGAGATTCCTACAAAATGGGTTACATTATCTCATTGGGAAGATGGTTTAATTAATGATGGATGGAATGCAAGAATAAGTTGGAACGAACAGTTTGACGATGAAGTTGACATGCAGCAAAGATTTGATGATGCGGGTTATGATAAAACTGGTTTAAAATATTTTCTTGAAATAAAAGAAGAGGTTATAGAAAATAAACCTGAATTTGACGGAAGATTCTTTGTGTTAGTAGAAAGAGATGTAACTCTTGATACACAAATAATAAAGAAATCTCCATTCACTACAGAATGGGTACAAACAGGTGGCACTCATCATTTAGCTTATATAGATACTAGAAGATTTAACCCCGCTATTAGTGGTCCATATTCTAAAAAAGGTGCTGATGAATTTCACGATAGCTACTCTCCAGCGGAAAGTGATTTAGATATATCAAAATTATATGAATGGGGAAGAGGTAGGGTATTGGATGGAACTGATATAGTTTATAATTCAGATTTAATTTGGCCAAAAAACACATTTGATCCTGTTTGCGGCATGGGACAATTTGGCATTGTAGCAGGTTTTGATTGTTCCTCCTCAAGTGGATCAAAACCTAAAGTTAGAGATTTTGCACTAGGTCCTGGTAATTGTGATGATTACCCTGGTGGTGAAAATTGGGCTTCTTGTAACGCTCAGTATACAAAACAGTTTTGGACAGATTGGAAAGCTTTTATTAAAAATGAAGTAAGTTGGGGAAGAGGTGATGCTAAAAAGTGGGATATTATTTTCATTGACGCAGCTAGATCAGCTTTGTGGCAATGGGATGTTAATAACAGCGTTGAAGATGATTTAGGTATATCCAACACGAACTTAACTGGCTTAATAGAGTATTATTACGACAATAATGATCTAAATGTACTACATCCGCACGCGTGGGCGTGGAACTTTGATTGTGCTTATCAAGGTCCATTTACGCCAAATCTCTATGACACAGAAAATGAATGTGATCCAGATACATACATTGGAGAAGACGATGACGGTTACATAGGAGCAGGTAGCAATGGAAAAGAGATAAATAGTCCAATAAAAGCTAGCGGTCGTTATTATAAACCGTGGGGTTTAGATAGAGATCCAAAAGGTGTGGAGTCTAATAGTCATACACCAAATAGACTGACGTTTTCTATTATATCTAGTTCCGCTTGGGACGGTGATGCTAATTCCAATAATAAGCACGAAAGGTTCAAGGGTAACATGGTTCCAGGTAGTTACTTTTCATTTCCTTCAGATCCTGATCAAAATGTATATAGAGTAAGATTTGTTCAACAATCAAATCCACCTGTTTCAAATGGTTATCAATTAGAAATGTATGGTATATCGGGTGGACCAGAAGGAGCACTTGCATCTGAATATGGTGCTGTTCCGCATCAAATATATGATGGTTCCACAGCAAATTACATGGAAATGTTTGGCGGATTTTATAAGGGCATGGTAGGAGGTAGAGCCACTTGGATTAGGTTGCTTAATCCAGATCAAGTAGCAAATAAAGTGCCAGAATACGCTTTTGGAGACGATGATAATTTTAACTTTTATTATGGTACACCAACTTCCACTTCTCAGGAGGTAGGAATAGATTACGACGTGAATCCAGTTCTTTTAGGTATGGATTATGATATCGCCCTAAACGCTGATATTGATACCACTGGTAATTTCGCAGCAGCAGTTCCTTGTGCAACATGGGCTACAGGAAAGCACTTCAATAGACCAAGTGCAAATGAGGAATGGGAAGCAGGCGTGTCTATCATGGGTCAAACAGCTGGTTGGGAAGATGACGGCTATCCTAATGGTGGAACAGACATGGGAACACTTGGTATAGATGGTGGAAAATTCGTTAGAGACGGTTGCTTACCACATTCATCAAATTCAACTAGTAGAAGACAGTCCATTAGAGTAACATTTGACTTAATAGATAAAAATACAGGCTCACCATACACTTCAGGAGAAGAAAAATTTGGTATGGGTATAGACTTGGATAGATTTGATCCTAGAGGTCAAGTTAGACACGATGGTACAACTACCTTAAGTTTAAAATTTATGGCTCCTAGTACAACTGGTGGTGGAACAACTGAAGCTATAAGTGATTTATCTGCTTGTTGGGAAACTGAGCCTAAAGAAAACGTTGATTTAGATTTATATTACGAAGCTTCAGATGCTATACCATTAAGATTACGACAAGGTAATACATTAGCGTTTGCTCCTATAAATTCTTTAGTTGGATCAACTAATAGATGGCAAGGTAATATCAGTAATGTTTCTTTTAAATATTATAATCCAAATGCCTCAGGAGTAATGAATTTTTCAAATGGAAGTATGGATTCGTATGATCATTATGTTAAAAATGTATTTTACACTTCTAATTCTTCATTAATTGAAATTGGTGCTAAAGCTATGGTTGATGACGAGGAAACTGATATAGTTCAAAAAGCAAGTATAGGTATCGGTTCTCATATACATTTTTTAAATAAAAATGGAGTAAGAACAACAAGTAAGGTAACTGATTTTTATGATTATGAAGATGGAGCCGACGTTGTGCCGGCAACGAGATATAAAAAAGTTATTAACTTTCATGCCACTCAAATAGATAATTATAATGATAGGATAAACTTTGATAACGATGACAACGTAGTTCACTCTATGTTAATAATCGGAAATGGTATTCCACCTGGAGTATTTATAAAAAAATTCTGGAACACAAGTTATCCAAACAACTCTGTATATAAAATATCAAATACAAGTTGGATGACGCTAGATGGTAATGGAGATGTAGATCCTACAGTGGAATATGCAGTTGAAATAGTTTTAGCCACTGGATTATACGAAATAGATTCAAACGTATATGAGTATGATGTTAAATTAGGTTGGCACAATTGTTATTCATTTGGTAACGGTGTTGAATCAGATAGAATTGGAGATGATTTTAATGCTGCACAGATAGATAATGGCGTTAAAGTTTCTACTACTTTTACTGGTTACAAAGAAGAATATAAAACAAGTGGTTTGATACACTCTGGTTTATACAATTCAACATCTGAAGTAAATGATCTCAATGAGTTTAACATGGCTGAGAAAATAACTAAAGATCTTAATCCTTCTTATGGTTCTATACAAGCTTTAAAAACTAGAGATACTGATGTTGTTGTTTTTACAGAAGATAAAGTTTTAAAAGTTTTAGCTAGTAAAGACGCTGTTTATAACGCTGATGGTAACCCACAGTTAGTTGCAACAAATAGAACGCTTGGTCAAGCAGTTCCGTTTGTTGGAGATTATGGAATATCTAAAAATCCAGAATCATTATCATGGGATCAATTTAGAATGTATTTTTCTGATGTACAAAGAGGTGCGATACTAAGATTATCAAGAGATGGTTTAACACCAATATCAGATGTTGGTATGAAAACTTGGTTTAGAGATAATTTGAAAAAAGCTAATTCTATATTAGGTACATTTGACACCGTCAATGAAGAATACAACGTCACACTATCCACTTCTAAAGGTAGCTCCTTAAGATCTACCACATTATCGTTTAATGAAAAATCTAGAGGATGGGTTAGTTTTAAATCTTTTGTACCACAAGCTGGTGTTTCTGTTAGTGATAAATATTTCACAGGATTAGGATATCAAGTTTACGAACATTACGTTCCTGAGTACGCTGATGAAGAAGGGAGTAATTGTGAGCATGATTATTGTCAAGATAGAAACACTTTTTACGATAACTATGTTGAGTCGCACATTAGCGTTCTATTTAATGATGTTCCGGGTTCTATAAAATCTTTTAAAACTATAAACTATGAAGGTTCTCAAGCAAAAATAGATGTTCCTACTTTTACTGGATCAGTGCAAGATGCAGCTGGAAACCCAATTAATACTCAAGGTGGTAGTAGTGTTTATGATTTACCTGGAGATGGAGAATACTACAATATATATGAAAAAAATGGATGGTATGTTGATTCTTTTGAAACAGATACACAAAGTGCTTCTGTTCTTAATTTTGTAAATAAAGAAAATAAATGGTTTAAGGAGATTCAAGGCGTTAAAACAACTTTAGAAAACTTAGACGCAAATGAATTTTCGGTTCAAGGTTTAGGTGAACCTAGTGATACCATTGTTATTCCAGACGAAAATAATATTATTGAAACACCCGTTGCTTCATATAATGGTATATATACAGGTAATTTTGAAAACACAATGAATGAAGGTACTTATATCATAATATATGTCTCTACATCAAATGTGGAGGAAGGAACAACATTTACTTGGTCCACTGATTTAACTGGGTTATATAATGGCGCTAATGGTTTTATTTCTAGAGCTGATTTTTCACCTCAAACTTATCCTGGTCCTATAACCAGCTGTTGGGAGAATAGCGATTGGCCTAATTGGTCACATTTTGGTGAAGCACCAAACTATGGAAAAGGTGTAATAGGCGCTAACGGTGTAGGTATATTTACTATTGGTATATGCAATGACTTCACAACCGAAAGTGAATTTGAGTCATTCCTAGTTTCAATAACATCAAGTAGTGACGGCACGCCAACGACTAATGATAGTGGTCAACCATTAACAATACAAATTAATGTAAAAGATTCTAGCACTGGAGATGGTAATCCACCCGCTGCTAGTGAAAGTAATTTAGATAATAACGATGATAACAATGCTGGTACAAACCCACCTACAAGTCCGCAAAGTGGATTCACGTTAGGTGTTGAAGATGTCGGTGATGATGATGGTTTTAAATAAAAAATAGTAAAATTAAAATGGCTAACAAATATAGTATAGAGCTTAATTGGACCAATCAACAGAGCGCTGGTGATGTTGGCACTGGATTAACGTATGATCCGTGGTTGCAACAAGATTTCTGGACAAAAGGTAATCAAGATAAACAATTGTTTAATCCTGTTATGTACATAATTCCTAAATATACAAACAATACTCAATATGTTTTAGCCGCGTACAACTTTAGAGTTGGTCAAACATCGACCAACGCTAATGCGGAATCTATAATTGACAATAATTTTGTTTTGCCAACTGGAAATACATATTATGAATATAAAGACGGGATAAATGGAGTTTATTTACCCGATGGAATATCAGTTGTTAGATTTAGTGATACAGCTATAGCTAATACACCTGGGAATAAAGTTAAAGTAGAGGTTTTTTTTGATGAAGGGTGGCAGATGCCTAATTCAGATACAACGTTTAAAATTGATATAGATACATATGGTCCATGTTTAACTTGGGAACCTATTAAGCCGTCTTATGTAACATCTGTTTTATTAACAAACGCCATATGGCCTCAAGGATCTACCGCTGCAACTAACTATAGAGATATAAGCAAAGCTAGCACTAACTGTGATGGAAGCACTGATGACACATCTAACTATTTTAACATATCAATAGATGATTCTACTGGATATGATATCATTCCTCAAAGTGTAGATAATTATCCTGATGCTGATATTTTTTTTGACGCAAACTATAATGCTACTAACATTGGAGGCGGATATGATCAAACATTATTAGGCGCTATAGAACATAGTTGGAATAATTATGAAAAAGATGGTAAACAGTGTATACGAATTGGTAATTGTGCTGTAGTGCCAATTAATTCTCCAGTTTCAAATACTCAACCAGATATATCATCTTATTTGTCTAAGGGTAAGTATTCTATATTTCCAAACTCTATTGTTAATAAAGGTGGAACTTACGCTTCTAATAATACGGAGTCTATAGGTTCAACGTTTCTAATTAATGATAAAACTTCTAGACCAGGTACCGATCAAATCGCTCAAGATTCAAATGGTAATGTATACAGAATAGTGCAGTGGAAAATAGTTAGAACAAGTGATGATACTAGCGTATCTGCAAAAGATTTTCAAGTTATGTCTTGGGATGTTAGAACTTGGAGACACACTTCTGGTTATAATCCGGGATTTGTATATAACGATAATAGTAGTGACATACCGTGTCTGAATTTAACAGAGTACACATGTCCAAATTCTTTTACTAGTTACGCTAATTCACTAAATGTGGCTGGAAAAAAAGTTGGATATCTTCCACAAATATGTCAATACACAACTGAGGACGATAACTTAATAACAAAAATAGCAGGAGATTGGATTACAAAAGGTTTTGGATATCATTATTTAGATGGTGTTGGAACAATCACTAGAGCTAGTTTCACTGGAGACACTAATATAAACAATGATCTTGATTGTGATAACTGTTGGGGAGGTTTAATTAAAACTTCTCATTATAAATACGAGTACACATCAGAAGATTTCGATGAGTTTTTAGGTTACGGTACGTACGGAACTAAATTCACAGATAATATTAGTGGTAATATATATATTTATACAAAACCTAAAACCTTTAAAAATCCACAACTATCAAGTCCTGGACCAGTTTTATCAACAACTAGTTCTATTTATGGAAACTATATACCTCACGAACCCATATATGAAATAACAGGTAGTGGCACCACTTTAGAAGCAACTACCACCGCTCATGATAGAGATAGTGGATCATGTGGCGCTGGAGACGTTATGTTTAAATGGGTTACATTTCACGATGAAATTGAAGACAATGTAAATACAGTAATTGTTACTGGTTGGGTTTGTCCGAATTGGTATCCTAATGCCAATAGTAGTGAGGTTTATTTACTTCAAATAAACGGAGAAGCTAAACCAATAGTTTCTGAAGTAGAACAACCTATTGATACCTCTTTTATTCTAGAATCTTCTTATAATAATTCTGGTGATATAACAATAACACCCATAACAACAAAAGATGTTACTAGTGTAATTACTAAAGAAACAATAAGAGGTGGTTTTAGCGACGAAAGAGACGAGTATACTATATCTGGTAAATTTCCTAACGATAAACCAACCGTTGTAGCTACAATAAAATTTGAGAATACAAAAAATAGTAGCGATGCTTATACTCATTATTTTACAAAAAAACCAAGTTTAACTAGAGAGTCTATATTTAACAGATTAGCTCAAGGCTTACCTAATAGTATCAAAATGGTTTTAAAAAGTAAAACATCTAATAATGTTTATAATTTTGATTTAGTATATCATAACAATGTGAAAACATCTATTGCTGATAAACTAAAAGCTAAACTACACTTCAAACAATTACCTATTGTAACTAAAGTGATAGATATTACTAGGGTTCAATTTGGGGGTCGTATAATGAAATCTAGTGGATCTAGCAAAATGATAACAGTTCATGGAAAACCTGGTGCTACTTTTCATTTGTTAATTAATAAAATAGATAATTTCGTTGATTCAAATAATCACATATTACATTATGATGAAGAATCTATATTAGGAAATAATGCAAATACTTCTGTTACAAATGATAGAAATACTAAGTTTCCTGCTATTAGAAAAACAATAGGAAAAACAGGTAAATATACTTTTAGACAAAATTTTCCAAAAAGTATAAAAGAAACACCTTATCGTTTATACATTAAATGTAGTACAACTGGTGGTGATATAGCTTCATGGAATACTAGTGATAGATGGACAGATTATTATTATCAAGAGTTAACGCAATATAAAGATCCAGTTTTAACGCTTAAAGCTACCGTTGGTAGTAACTATTCCTTAACGCATATTGATGGTGTAGCTATATCACCAGCTCCTAGCGCTGGAGATGATTATAGTGCTACTTACACTGGTATAGCTGGGGCAACTAGAGATGAACTACTTGATTTACTATCACCATCTATGACAACAGATTTCAACGTTACATATCTTTTAAACGGAACATCGACAAAAAGATTCACGCAAAATAGACTTCCAGTTTTCTCTAAAACACAAGAGTATGATGGAACTGGTACACCAACAGATTTTGCAGCAGGAAAAGAAAGAACGTCATCAGACTGGACTAATACGTTATCTGAAAAAAATGGTGGAACAGATATAGATATATATAATATAACATCTACATTATCTGCTGACGGTGGAACCTCAGATGGATTGTGTACTATTTCTTTTAGTGTTCGTATAAACAAATGGGGCTATAAAGATCTAACAGTAGATTTAGATTTAGATAAATTATTATCAACAAGTTAAAATAAATTAATATGTCATACGTACAATTTACATTTTCATCGGTAAACTCGTCACTACAAGTTGGTGATATTTTGTATTATACAGCAACATCTGATGTTGAAGGGTGGTCTACTAACTTTGGCGATATAACACAGTTAGGTCCAGTTTATAGTGTGCAAAATGCGCCAGTAAACGATATGAACGGAGATGAGGTTTTAGAAGGGTTTTTAATAACATGCGATGTTCCTGACAACGCTAATTATATGTTTCCATCTAATCAATTTTTATTTTTTAGCAAGGATAACGCTGCTAATATGTCTTCTGCTTTGGGTTATTATGGAGAAGTTAAGTTTAAAAACAATTCTAAAATTAAAGCAGAGCTATTTGCAGCAGCTTGTGAAATATCAGAAAGTAGTAAATAAACGGTAAAAAATGTAACTATATAATAGTAATAAAAGAAAAATAATATGGCTATAGATCCTATAACAATGATGGCTATTTCAGCTGGCGTAAATATTTTTGGAGGCATGATGCAAAACAGAAGTAATAATAGAGCTATAAGATTAGCTGAAGACGCACAGAGAAAAGCACAAAGAAGAGTAGACAATATGACACTAGCGTTTGCTAATGCAGATATTTCTAATCCATATGCTAATTTACAAAATAGATTTAGAGGTATGCGCAACCCTTATTTAAACCTACCAAACACAATGGAGGATTTAACTATAAATCAAGCTCAAGCAGAATTTAAAAGAAGATCATTTGAAAGAAGTCAAGCTAACATACTTGATTCGTTTAGAGGAGCAGCTGGTGGATCTGGCATAGGTACTTTAGCTCAATCGTTAGCTCAGCAAGGGCAGATTGCTGCAGAAAGAGATTCTGCTAGTATAGGTGCTCAAGAAGCGCTTAACCAAAGGCTTAGTGCTCAACAGGCGGGAAAGTTAAATCTACTTGAAGCGCAAGGCGCCGCAAGTGTGGATTTAAGATCTAGAATGGGACAATCTCAATTAGATAGACTTGAAGCAGCTGGCGAAAGACAAACGCAAAGAATGAACTTAAATAGAGTTGGTACATTACTAGGTATGGCTCAAGCAGATTTATCTGGCTACAATACGGAATTAGCAGAGTTAGAAGGTAGAGGAGCTAATATAGCTGGTAACACAATTGGTGGTTTAAGTAACTTAGCTATGATGGGTCTTCAAAGTGGAGTTTTTGGAGGAGGAACAAGCGCTGGAGCAACTGGCTTAATGGGCGGCGGTCCACAAACAATAAATGCAAGTGATGGTATGTTGAGCATGCAAGGTGGTGACTACTCAGGCATGTTTAGTGGAATTTTTAATCAATAAATAAATATGGCAAATCGATCACTAATACAAGGAGCTTATAATATAGCTAGAACAAGGACTAAATTAAACTTAGCTAAAACAGGTAACAGATTAGCTGTTATAAATAATTTAGTGGGAGGCTTTAATATGTTTCAAGGAGCTATGTTTCAAAAAGACCAACAAGCTAGAGAAGATGCTAGATTAGCACTAGCTATGAAAGAAAAGGAAGGACAGAAATATGATGAAGCAGCTAAAAGAGTTATTGATTCAGTTGGAGCAGATTATTCTCTTGAAGAAACTAAAGCTATACATGACAAAGTAATGTCAGGTAGAAATGATTACATAAATGGAAATGATTTTGAAAAAATTATGTCTATTAAAAATTTAAACAACTTAGCTCAACAATATAAACATGCTGAAGAGGTTAAGCTAGATATAGCTAAAAATTATAATGCTCAAAACTTTTATGATGGTTGGGACTTAGATCCAGACGCTAAATCTTATTTAGACATAATGAATGGAGATTTATTGCCTGAAATGAAAGAAGATGAATTAGGTTATAATATAAACGGAGAGTGGACGACAATGAATACCGTGCAATCTAAGATACAAGGATTTTTAAAGCCAAATGATTTCATAAAAGAGTTTAGTGGTGTAAGAAAAAAATGGACTGATATATCATCTAAAATGCAATACGGTCAAAACACTGATTTTCCAGTAGAAAACGTAACTAGTGATATGTCTGCTGTTATAGATGAGTTACCGTTTGAAAAGTTAAAAGCGATAACTTTAACTAAAATGCCTGGCGTTAAAAATACTTTTATGCAGAATCAGTATGAGAAATTAACTAATCCAGAAACCAATTTATCAGATTTAGGAATAACACCAGATATGATAGCTGACTCTGGCGTTAATGTGTCCGATGGTATTAGTGACCAAGAAGCGGTTGATTTATTAGCAGAATTAATTTCTCCAGAAAACGAACAATTATTAAAAGAAGAATTAAATAGATATTTTACTTTAAACATAGGTAATCATTTTGAAAACACCTGGAGACCTTCTGCCGTAGAGGGTTTTCGTGATAGAAGAAATCCTTACATACCAAAAGAAGCTATAGAAGTTGAAACATCAACTGGAAGAAGATCTTATGAAACAATAGATGAGTTTATTCTTGATGTGCGTAATGATGAAAACTTAACTATAGAAGAAAAAGAAGAACTAATATTAGACGGTATATTTAGAAGAGGATTTTAAAAAAGCAATAAAAATAACAACGGGTAACTAACGAAACAGTATGAAAAAAAAATATAAACTACCTAATGGTAAGGTAGTAGAAATCTCATTAGAAGAGGAATCAGAATTCTTATCTAATAACGAAGGTGCTATTCTAGTGCCTGACGATTTAGATATCAAAGATGAGACAAGCCTGTCTCAAGAAAATCAAAAAGAAAATAAAGAAGATCCTAAAAAAATATCAGTTGGAGAGCAAGTACTTTCTAGAGATATCAACACTCCAGGTGGTAAATACATGGGAATGTCTAGTGTGGCTTACCAAGGTGTTGGAGTTAAAGTAACTAGAGCTGATGGAGTAGAAATACCTATCAACCTATCTAAACCAACCTATGACGATACTGATCCTGTAAAATTCCACGAACAAGAGTACAATAAATTAATTGAGTTACAAAAGTGGTCTAAAGAAAATAAAGATAATCCATTTATATCTACTGGTGCATCTGCAGTATTTAGCAAAAGAAAAGAAAACGTAAGAATACCTAGTTGGGGTCGTAAACACTTGAGGCAAATTAATAACTTTATAGAAGATACAGGGTATGAAGTTCGTAAATCAGCATTAACATATGAGTTAATTAAAAACGACGAAGTTATTCTTAGTGCTGACAATCCAGGTGAAATACAAAAATGGGCTTATGACAACTTCACAGAAGAAGACTACACCGCGATGCAACCCAAAAAACAACAGGTGTTTGCTAATAGTATAGATGAACTTAATACGCGAAAAGAAATAGAACGCCAACAAGTAGATGAAATGTCAGACGATGATATAGTCAGTAAATTGCATGATGAAGGAACTATCTCTAGTCAACTGTTGTATTTAATTGAACAAAAAGGTATTAGCAAGGAAGGTGCGGAAAAAATAAAAAACCTATTAAACACTCCAATAACAAAAAGTGTTGGACGAACACCATACGACAGGGGGATTTTAGATAGACAAGAAGATATACCTATTGAAGATTGGAAAAGAATTAGATATAATAATATACTAAA
>CEON01023825.1_pt1 | contig 22840 bp, 30 predicted proteins | sample 530291 | NCBI WGS metagenome assembly CEON01 (sample SAMEA2619888, study PRJEB7988) | marine metagenome | biome: marine biome (ENVO:00000447); feature: surface water layer (ENVO:00002042); material: "saline water (ENVO:00002010), including plankton (ENVO:xxxxxxxx)" | depth 5 m
ATTATTGGTGGTGATAGAACTTTTGATATTAATACTATAGAAAAAGCTTTAGAAAATAATTCTAAAATGTCTGAGTATATAAAGATAGAAGGTACTGGAGATGACAGAACTGTTGTATATGATTGGAAAGGATTTAATAAAGCACAAGAGTCTGGTAAAAAACCAACTAAAGATACTGAAAAGATAGCAGATAAATTATTTAACTCTGAAGAATTGATAGGTAAATTATTACCACAGTTTGATTATATAACCAATCAACAGAATCTAAGAAATCAAGTTATTACTACGGAAGCACAGACTCAGTTAAAAAGATTGAGAGAAATAATAACTAAATCACCTGATGCTATAAATAGATTTGAAGAATTGTTTATTGATATGACTTATAGATTAGAAGGTATGGGTAGACGATTAGATACTCTTACAACAAAAGATTTAAAAACGTTTAATGATAATTTGGAAGTATTATACTCATCTAAAAAACCATCACAAAAATTAGGAGAGTTTTCTAGAGGACCAAATGCATTAGATAATACTTTAAATTATACTGTAGTTAATAAAGAATTAGCTAAGACAGAACAGTTAACAGATGAGTTTAGTAGACCAATATTAGATAAAAATGGAGAAATGAAAGTTGTTAGAATTGAAGTACCAACGTCTACATTAGAGTTAGCTAGACAAACAATAGATTCTTTTGATACATTTCAAAAGGTTATGAATCCATTAATGCAAGATAAAATAAATGAAACGTTTGAATATTTAGATTATGGTAGTAATACATTAAAAGAATATAGAGATTTATTATTTGAAGCTGCTGTAAATAAACAAGAATGGAATGATGGTAAGTTTCCTACTGGTTCATTTGATAAAGCTGAAAGAGCAGCAATAACTAAAGCATGGAAAGAATCTGAAAAAGCTATTAAAGAATTAGACGCAGAAGGATTTAAGTTTCCTATTACTACTGGAACTAAAGATGCTGTAAAAGAAAGAGTAACAGCTGATGCTTTTGTAGAAAAAATTAGAAGTGATATAGATACCTTAGTAAAAGATATAGATAAAGTATTTATTAAGTCTAGAGATAAACAGTTAGCAAGAACTCTTATAAATAATTATAAAGTATCTGGATTGAGAATGAAGAAAGATGGTACTGTGGTAGGTAAATGGAAGTTATCTAGAACAAATCCAGAAAATAAAAGCGTAGTAAACATGGAACAATTATTTTTACAAGAGTCAGGAATTATAGATACTAAAAAAATATCTATATTATATAAAGATATTGATCGTGCTTCTATATCTAAACGTGAATATATATCTAAATATTTACCTAGTATTAACGACTATAGGTTCTTTAAGTTTCATTTAGAAGTAAAAGATAGAGTTCAATTTTTATATCCTAAAATAGATTTAAACAAACCATTAAATAGTAAAGATTTAAAAACAATACAAAGACAAGTAGTGAGAGAGTTGTATGGTAAAGAGGGTAAAAACACAAATTACTTTGCAAGATTTCAAGTTGGAGATATTGTACAAGGATACTTCCCTAGAAATTCTCACGGTACTATAAAAGCAGAAAAAGATTTATTAGAAGACTGGCAAAAAAATAAAATTAAAGATGATATACAAGCTGCTAGAGAAGACAATACTAAAATACCTGTAGATTTAAGAGTGGAGATTGCATATAAAAGATTAGATGTTGAGACCGCATTGCAGATATATGAATCACAATTAATGTCTAACTTTGAAAGACAGATGGGCAGTTCATTAACTGCTGGTCAAGCTAAAGCTGAAAGACAGATTATAGATTTAATGTCTAGACCTAATGTAGATGGTTTTATTGGAGACTATGCTGCAGGTTCTACAAGGAGTAGAGGTGAACAGTTCATGCCTTACTACAGAAAAGATTTAGATGCTTTAAGATTTTATACTACTGGATTATTTAAAATGTATTTTACTAATTTAGCTGGATTACGTACTGAGATATTATTGAAAAACTTTGATTACAGAAATCAAGGTAAGAAATATGCTAGAGAATGGTCAAACTATATACGTAATGCTGCAACTAATATGATGGGTTTAAGTACATACAGAGCATATAATATACATGGTATTAGAAAACAAGATCAACCATTGTTTGAAGAGTTTATTAAGAATGGTTTAGATATAGACAAGATGGGACCTAAAAAGAACTATGAGTTAGAATTGTTAAGAGATTTTAATCACGCTATTGAAGTTAGACCACAAGAACAATTACTTATATTAAGACGTAACAGAAACAAAGTTGCTGCTGCTCAAAAAGAAGTGAATGCATTGAAGATGAAGCGTGCTAAAGACTTAGTAAAACAAGTAAACACTACAGGTAAGTATGGTTCATTATATCATTACACTAGTGATGAAGTTGCAGTAGCTGCATTTACAAGAATAAATAAATTATTTGGTGGTAAAGTCTTTGGTGATTTACCTACCAATCCTAGAGATAGACAGTTTGCGATTATGTCACGTATTAGAAACTTAAGTGATTTAGAAGGTAAGTTTGAGTTGCTATCTTTATTATCTCACCCTAAAACAGCTATAACAAATCTATATGGTGGTACTATTAATACCATATCTGATACAGGTTGGCAGTCTTTCAGACGAGCTAATGATCCAGCTTGGATGATTAAGAATCTATTTGATAATGGTAGAGCAGAGTTTAGTTTTATTGGTACTGGTGGTAAAGTTGTTAAGAAAAAAATTAACAGTGAGAAAAGAATTTATGAGTGGTTAGAATCATTAGGTGTATATGACCAGATGTTTCTAGACTTAATATCTTTAGATAAACAATATGGTAAAGATAATGTAAGAAAAGTATTTGAAGAGTTTATTAGAAGAATGAATAAATCTTATGCTAAAGGTAAAATAACTACAGAAACTATAGCAAATAGAGAAGCTAAAAAAACATTGAAAGAAGTATTAAGAGATTCTAAAATAGATATACCTATAACAGAGTTTGGTGCATTGCCTATGAAATGGTCTGAACGTAAACTACGTGGTACTGCTTTCTTAGCTAACTATATTAATATGCATCAAAATGTATTGGGCCCTAAGATTGCTGAAGGAATACCATTTAATAGTAATGTATTAGTAGACTTTGCAATGAAAGGTGTTACTGCGTCTCAATTTATGTATCAAGCTACATTTAGACCTAACTTTGCTAACACATCTTTAGGTCGTGTATTAACTAGATTCCAACCATATGCGTGGAATAGTATTGGTAGACGTATGAATCTATTTAAAGATGCTAGACAAACAGGTTGGAACAGAGAAGTATTAGCAAGTAAAAAGTTTCAAAGACAATTTACTTTTGATCTGTTTGCATTAGGTTTAGCTAATATATTTGTTGCAAGTATCTTTGAGTATGCATTATCTCCACCTATGAATTGGTTACAAGATACATCTGCATTACTATTTGGTGATGCTAAAGATAGAGAACGTGCATTCTTTAGTTCTTATCCTCATCCTGTGCTTGCTCCTTTACAGGTAGTAACTCCTCCTATTGGTAGATTTGTATTATCTCCTATGACTTCTATTCTTAATGGTGATTGGGAAAACTTTACTAAGTATCAATTAGCAACATATTTTCCTTTTGGTAGATTGTATCGTGATGTTAAACGTACATATGAATCACCAGCTATGGCAGTAGATTTTATGACTGGACTACCATTACATAAAGTACATCAACTTAGACGTGATCAAATTAATGAACAAAAATTACTTGAAACAGAAGATGATATACTAGATTTAGATGATGATTAAATCTTTTTTTTCGGTGGCTGATATCCTTTTCCATCGCCTTTTTCTTTTTCCCTTTTTATAATTTTTTGGCCTACTTGTATCCATCATTAATATATGAGCCTAACCAATTAGTTTACGAAAGATATATATAGCAATTTATAAGGGCAAACAGGGTTTAATACCTGCAACAGTCCTTTCAACTGCTATTATGTAGGCCAAAAGATTGGGTAGAAGAACGTTAACAAACTTCTACCCTTCATATAGGAGTATATGATAATTATAATTCGTTTACTCTGTCAAGTAACTCTTCAAGAATAATCATTTCTTGTTTAGATACAAATGGTGCTTTCTTATAATTAACTAAAGCTGCTTTCATTAATAACACTTCAGCTGGATTATAAAATACCAATGTTATTTCTTTTTCACTCATTCGTAACTCCCGCTTTGGTTTACATAACCTTCAGTAGTATCTTCTTTATCTTCTGATTCTCTAATCTGTTTGTTATGCTTTTCTTTTAACTCTTCTTCAAGAGCTGTAATAATTTTTTGAGCTAACTTAATTATTGTGGTAGCTTCATCTTTATTCATTTCGATCATCATTATTGTCCCTTTCTATTTTTATTAATCTTAACCATTCATTTAGTGGCATTACTACCAATGCTTTTTTTCTATCCATTCTAGTAACAACTACATCTACATCATCACCATGGTTTTCTGGATATAACCATTCAGCTACTTTCTTTCTACGTTTAGCTTGAACGCAATAATCTTCTACGATTACATCAACAACCTCAGATTTTCCTAATGATCTGCCATCAGAAGCATAGGCCCTCTTTGCAGAGAGCCCCACTTCCTTAGCTGCATTAACAACTTCTCTTTCAAGGTTGTTACCACGAACTTTATTTTTATGCGTCATATACATCACCTGAAATAAGTCCAGTGTTCCATTGTCTAAATAATAAATGTAATTGTTTATTACCTATACCAATAGATATTCCGTAATGATTACCAATATTTGTATCGATATAATATGTAAAATCTAAAAATCCAAACATTCTTATTCTTTTCATATTAATACCATTACTATTTGTTTTGATATACTTTATCATGTTATTTCCTTTCAAACTTCTATTCGTTTAAATGTCATTGTTTCAGGGTGAAACTCTGTAACAAATTCTAATTTACCATCATCTCTAGATTTCTCTGACATAACAGTCCTATAAATTTCGTTACGATTACCTTTCAAAACAATAACTTTATCTGCTTTTTGTACAACATTAGATGAACCTTTTAAAGAGTGTAATCCAACTGTACCTTGAGAAGCACTAGCTTTATTCAAGTGATGTATAGCAAATATCAAAGTGTTATTACGTTGTGCTATTTGTTTCAATGCATCTATAATTACATTTTGTTTTTGTATTTCACCATCATATCTATCTACTTGCATCTCATCAGTAGTATCTACTACTAATATATTTGGTTCATATTGTGCTACCACTTTCTTTACAGCTTCAATCTCTGGTGCTATTACCATAATTTTAAGATGGTCAAGCAACTCTTTCACAGAAAAATCTGGATTACTTTTGTACTGATTGATTACCCAATCAGCACTTTGTTCCTTAATTATCTGTGCAAAGCGTCTCCATATTAAGATCTCATTCATCTCTAATGATAGAAACAAAGTATCTTTTTTAGATTTAGCTACAAGATTCTGTACAAATGCTGTCTTACCCATACCAGTGTCACCACTGAAGACAACTAATTCACCAGGTTTAAAGATATAATCTGGTCCACCTGGAAATACATCAGCAATATTTATACTGCGTTTTGTAAAGTCTTTTTGTATATATTCTACAAATGTATTTTCTAATGAATCTACATCCCTAATATCTAATACATAGTCTTTACGTTTAAAGTGTATACATTTAGGATCACAATACTCCATAAGTATTGCATCATCACATCCGTAAATGTACTGGTTATCGTACACATTCATTACAGTACGTTCTATTTCATTAGTATCTAGTTCTCCTTGCGACCACTTTATCATACCGTTTAACGTTACAATAAATGGTATTCCTGCTCTTTTCCAAGAGCTTACCATACGCATCATATTTTTATTGCGTGAACCTTGAGTAGGTCCTTCATTAAATATATGTTGTACACAAGTAACTACTGAATTAGTATCTCCAGCACGCACAGGGGTAAGGCTAGCACTATTGCTAGGGCTAGCTATAATAGAAGTTTGTAAATAAGGTTCTATTACTATGTCTTCACTGTTTAGTGTTGCATAGAAATTAGGTTTAGTTTTTACGTATGCATCATATGATTTCTTAGACTTAGCATATTGACATACATCATCATAAGATATTGTCCATATATCTTCTAATGGTATCCACACTTTATACAAATTAGTTTTCAAATTCAAAGACCATTTTGATCTTATGATTCTAGTCTTATCATATATATTATCACCAAAACTAAAGTGTTCTGTTAGAGTAGATTTAACTTTGACATGTAGGTTTTTGTTTGGTTGAAAGCCAAATACATTAAGTAACTCAATGTGATAGCCACTACCACTAAACCAGACATTAATATGACTGCTGTCAATACCAAAATCAAACAACTCATTACAAACATGTTTGAGATAATTTTGTAGATTTTCTCCATCTATATCACCTTTATCCAAGTCTATAATTAATCTATCTGGATACACTAAACCATTGTATCCCTTAACGCTTTTATGTGTTGCCACATGTTGATTAAATGTATCGTCAAACATATAGTATGATCTATACATTTCTTTCTTAAAAGCATTTTTATTTTCTAACTCTAAGTAATCACTGTATGGCATCAATGTATTTCTTTTATGAATACCACCAGTAACAACTTCTACTATCCTATTATTTTCCATCCTTTTACTTTCCCGCTGTTATGTTCAACTTCTTCAAGTTTTATGCCATGCTTTTTTAAAGTATTACTTTCACGTATCTTTCTAAATGCCCTAGCATAAGTACTTGCAGTGTGCATCTTTTGATGCGTGAGCCTACCATATAATGGTAAACTGCCTTCTAAATCATAGCTATAAAAAACATTATTTTTACTCTTAATGCTTTTTATCCATGCTATAACTATTTCTTCAGCAGTCATTAAAACGGCATCTCCTCACCACTGAAAGTTTCTTTAGCTTGTTGAACTACAGGTGTATCTTCGGATGAACCTTTATCATAGTCTTTTGGATAGCCTTTTGATAACTGTTGATTGAAACGTGACTCAAGTTGTTCTTTTGCATCTGGACTAGATACAACACCCCAAGTTTGTCTCTTGTACTTACCTGTTGATTTGTATGTAATGCATGATACTTTTTTATCTATTAAAGATTCTAATGATTTAGTATCTAAAACACCATTATCACTTACATTCAGATCACATTTAGCTGCAACGAATAATGTATTCAAGTCATCTGGATAAGTCAAACCTGTTACAACTCCGTTATTATCTTTGTCAAACTTTTGATTTACAAAACAAGTATAAGTATATCCATTGTTATCATCTGTTAATAACAATTTCAAACTTAAATCTGCATATTGTGAATCCATAACTTCAACATCTGTTATTGTAGTATCGTTAACAAAATAATTTTTTAATGTTTTGCTAGCGTTACTGTATTTAGTACCTGTAATAGCCATTATTTACTATCCTCCATATAGTCGTTCGTTTTTTCATTGACTGCATCATTCATCATATCATTATGTGTATCACAATGTTTTAATATAGCATCAATGACTTTTTTATTATCTATAAGTTCATACCCATATTCTGTTTTAATATATGGTATTCTTATTAATACAAAATCACCAAAATCATTTGATATAGATTGTATTTCTCCTGGTTCTAAACCAGATATTCTATGCTCACTTGGCATTCTTTTTGTCTTCTGTGACATTTTTGCCCTCCTTAATCATTTGACTAAAGTAATCCATTGTAGCATTAACTCTTAGTTTAGTATCAAAATGTCCAGCAGTACGCTGTTCTTTGTATCTTTTGATCATAGCTTCATCTAAATAAGGTGTAGCTTTTTTGAAATGAGCATCTAACTCTTCTAACATTTTTACTGTTACATGAGATTTCTTTTGTGCTTGTTTAGCATTGTCTACTTCTTCTTTAGAAGCTATTGCGTATCCACCACCATAGCCAGCAAAAGCTAATGCTCTACCAGCTGCTGATGTTTCACAGTTTTCTAGTGCTGATGTTTTGTTAACAAACCCTGTATTGTCACGTTCAGCTGCATGACCTACGTAAAACCAATCAGGTTTGTTTGCCTTGTCAGGATATACTGTTGCCCTAACCATATATTCATTACATCTTTCACCTGTAGGTGTATCAGTTATACTATTAACAGATACTAACGTATTGTCTATTGTTGCTTCAGGGAATTCAGCTAGAAATGCTTCTATACGATCTTTGACTTCAGTATAGTTTTTACCTTTGAACTTCATATTCAAATTACCTTTCGTTTCTTATTATTATTAACTCTATTGAGCCTTGTAATATACTATAAAGTATCTACATTTACAAGTCTTTTTCGTAAACAAATTCACCATAATCACCACAACCTTGACAGTATGCTACCCATATATCTCCAAACTCATCAGCTTCTCCTGTTGGATTTGAACCTGTATTACATACTGTACATACTAATAGTCCTGGATCTTCATTGTGTATTTGTTTTATTGAATCATCAACTTTTTTAAGTTTTTTTGATAGTTCTTTATACTTATTACTGAAGATGATATTATTAGGATTTAACTTACCCTCATGTTTTATTGACCATGTTGTGTCTTTCTTGTTTGACATAACTTTCCTTTCATTATTAGATGTGGCGACTTCTGAGATATATAGTGGATATAGAGAGGTATATAGCCGCCACACCAGTTTTATTATGTATTAAATCCTTCAGAATTTAGTAACATATTAGGGAAATTAAAAGAGAATCTTGATTGATATGGTTCTCCATTAATAACTTTCTTAATAGAATTACATATGAAACTACCAGACATATTACTGCAATAGCTTGTAGCCTTTGCATTGCATGGTGCTTCACTACCCTCGTCATCTGAATACCAAGTAGCCATATACTGCTTGATAGTAGGATTCTTAAAAGTATACTGTTGATAATGCTCTGCACCCATACGACCATCTATCAATAGATATGGTTTTTTCTTTTGCAATACTCTTCTAACAGCATACTCTCTTGCATTCATTGAATCAAAACCTAGAACAATAATATCACTATCTGTACATTCATGTTCCAAAAACTCTTCGTTAAATGCTGTAATACTAGCTGAAGGATTAATATCCTCCAACATATCTTTCAATGCTGCAACTTTAGATCTTCCTAGATCTTTATGTCCGTACATTGATACGCCAATATTTTCTGTATTGACTTCATCATAATCATATAACTTGATATTATCACCACCCATTCTAACTATCTGAGTAGCTGCGGCACTACCAATAGCACCGCAACCAAGGATATGATAAGTATGATTATTCAGACCATCTACAATGGCACTGTATCTTGTTCCTATCATTTGAACTTCTCCCATGCTTTATTATATTGATTAACTTCTAGAAGAGCTTGTTCATCAAAAGGTATACCAACAGGATGTATATATGAATCTGCATCTGCTGTATGTACTACCAAGTCAATATTATCTTCCGATACAATACCAACTCTAAGTTGACTACCATCTGCTTCTAGACTTTTATTTAGCTTTTTAACTCCAGACTTATACTTTTTGTAATTGTCTTTATCCATATAGTCTAACAATATGTTATCCAATTTAGCTTCTAAGTTAACTAGCTCAGTGTCTTGAGACTTAGTATCTAAGTCAAGAACTGTTTGCATTTTGTCTGGGTACGATAAACCATATCCACCATATTCATACTTGGATCTACCTGGTTTAACTATTTTAACAGGTTTAGGTTTACTGCACAGAGACTCAACATCATTGATAATATATTTAGGTATATTATCTTTACCTTCTATTTCAATTTCAACATCTACATGTACTTCTACAGGTTCCCAGATGCTAACCCTAAACAAGTATTCTTCTTTAAGGTTAACAACTAGACTAAAAGATACATCGCTATGTCTTGATTGTTGAATAGCATTCAAGTCTGTACCAGACCAGAAAGCATTCATAGTATGATGACTGTGCCACCAACAAAAGTATACATCTGTACCATGTTGCATTGCTGCTTTCTGTTGATACTTTGCAAGTGCTTCTTTCTTTATCACGGTATTACCTGTTGATATTTCTTGTTCTAATATCACTGGTTCTTTTATGATAAACTCATCATCTTCTTTAATTACTACCATATAACCACCTATCTCAGAACCATGCTCATCCCAAGCATACTTTGAGTAATTGATTACTTTATTCCAATCATTCTTACTAATCTTGAACGACATTTCTCATTCTCCTCTCCCAGTTATAAGCATTCATTTGTTCTTCATAACTTAGCTCTTCTTCTGGTTCTTGTTCTTCTGATACTACTTCTTCTATGATATTTGTTTGGTCTTCACTTTCAAGTTCTAAGTCTTGTGTTGTTGAAGGCAAACTTTGTGTTGTCATTCTAATCATATCTTGTACTTTATTAGTTTCTTCTAACAAAACTGGTACTTCCTGGTCAAAGTAACCAACTCTGCATAGAAAGTCTACCATATATGCAAACTCTATTGAGTCCATAGACTGACAATTATTATCATAGAACCATTCTACTGCAGCTGCAACTTCATCAATAATATTTTCTTGAACTCTACAAATATAATTATCTTGTATTTCTTTGTAAGTATCATTGATTTTATCATAGTCAGGTTCTTCAAATGGTAATGATTCTGGACTAAGACCTTGAAAGACTTTTTTATAGTGATGGTCATCACAAACTTCTCTTACTTGAGATTCTAGTGGTAACCAATTATCTAAAGTAAAGTCCCAACCACATACAATATCTTCTGGTTTAACTGTATATTCAGTTTGTTTATACCAATCAGATCTGTAGTTCCATTCCATACCATTGTGTCCGTAGTTAGTATCACTACGATATGTTGATACTGGACTTTCTGATACACCAGCATGCATACCAAACATTTGCAATACTCTAGAATACATACTATCAATAGACATACCAATAGCAAGTGGCAAGTCTTCATGATAGTCTTTATCTAAATATAGTATTGAAAAAGCAATAGAGTTCAATGGACCAGTAACTCCACACTTATATGTTTGCCATGAGTTAAGTATCTGTATCAATCCAATAATATTTAGTTTAGCAAATGCATTCATTACTTCATCTTGCAAGTTACCAAAACAAATATTATTAGAGTATTGTTCTTCATCCTCACCCCAATGAGTCCAGTATGATGTACCTTGTATATCTACATACAAATCTGACACTGAAGACATAAACGGATGTTCATACACTCTGTTTCTTTGGTCAGTATCAGGTGTTCTACCTAGCCACTTACCAGTTACTTTTACACCTTGTGAAAATCTATACAACCCACTATTTCTTTGATTTGTTGTAACGCTTTCATATTTATTGCTTGGTGTCAAATCATTATGTGTAATATCATCTATGTCTTTACCAAACAATGCATTAACTAGATGTGATATTGGCATTTCAAAGTGTAGATAAATAGGTTCTGTAGGAACTTTTGCAAGCAACTGTGTATTGCTATCTCTATCTGGACCATAGATAGTAATATGTGGTTCTTTGAACTTAAGCTCTACATTAATTGAAGCTGTCTTCCACTTCATCATTTCATTGTATACATTATCTTCTTCTTGCATATCTGCATATCTGATGTAAGAATGTATATCTATATTATCAAATGCTGAAAGAAAATCTTCTGCATACTTTACTCTGTCTTGAAACAAAGAAATAACTTCATTGAATGTTTCTACTGCTGTATCAACAGTACTATCCATATTGATTCCTCTTTTTCTCAAGTCTTTGAGTGTTGAATCTATGTCTAGAATAGAACTAATAAAGTTCTTTTTATTCCAACGCATTCTCTCTGGTCTATTGAGAAGCAATGTTTCTAGATTAGATGTTTTCTTATTATACTGGTCAAATCTAGTATTGATTGTTTCAAGTATAATATTTTTGTAACCAGGTTTCCATCTGTATGTATGTGTAATACCTAGTGGTTGTAACGGTTCAAGAACTGAACGATTACCATACATATATGTTCTGGTGATATAGTTATTGTTAATCTCACTAATTTTTCTCATTAACTTTTCTTGTGGACCAATAACTAATTCTGTTGCAATAGACTGTATATCTATATCAACATTATTACTTACTACATTTTCCATTCTTTTCCTCTCTTGGGTTATGCTGGCTACATAGGATTACTACATAGCCAGCTTGTGTCATCGTATTATGCACTTAAATATTCTTCAAATGCAATCTTGCCACCAGTCTTATCATCTCTCATAAATGATAAGAATACAAACCCTTCATCTTCTGATCTAGTAGATGATGTTTGTGGTACAAGAGTTGCTGTGGCATCTACCTCTTGTAAGTTCATAGTAATTTGTGCATTACTTGGAACATTTACATTGTTCTCACGTAAGTACTCCATGAACTGACCCACTGTGGTCAATCTAGGCTGACCATCTGCACCCAATATTTCTAAGAAGGCAGTATTTCTTACGAATCTACCATCACCATTATTGTATGCAACACCTTTTACTTCGTTACTCATTTTCTTTTCCTTTTCATGTTATTCATATCTGCTACCATCAGGAAAAACAAAGCGTAGTACAGATATGCATTAGCTTTTCTTAAGTATTTAGATGCAATTTTATTTTTAAGCTGAGCTTGTAACATAGTTTCAGCTATTATATATATTAAACCATCTATTACTTCTTCTATTGTCTCTGCTAGATTGTTACGGTCGACATCCTTACATTCTTGCAAAGTTATTGGTACTTGATGTAAGTATTTTTTCTTACCATCATCCAATCTTTTTGATGCAATACTAGTACTTGCTTCTACTATTGCGTTTTTGAACTCAAAAGATTCTAAGTCTTTACATGCTACAAGCTGTTCACCAGCCCATGTCATTTGTTTTTTGAATTCGTTAAGTATTTTATCATTATTACTTATTTCTTTATTATTGTTGTCCATTACGCACCAACCTCACAATATATTTTATTGCTTCATATAATACGATTATACACAACATAAAGAATAGTACTTCCGTTGTTGTCAGACATGTGTAATACATTATGTCTTGATCTACATCATACCACATATTTACCATCCTTGTTTGTCTTCATTAGACTGTTTATCAAACTGCTCTAACCATGTCTTTTTGTAATTAGCATACTTTTTATATGTATACCAATACCAATGTCCATATCTTTCAAAGAACTTTGCTCTTCCTTCTTCTCGTTCTTTGTCTGTCATAGCTTTTGATCTAGGTTTAATTACTTCAGTCATCTATTGACCTCGTTCTTGCTTTAATATGAATATACTTATGTGTTATCTTTTTTGCAAATAACTCACAAGCTATTCCTTCTTCTTTCCATTGTAACATCTTCAGCATTGTACTTGCATCTAATCTAAACAATGGCTGTATTGGTTCTACTTCACCTCTATTCAACATCTGGTCTTCCATACTTTGTTCGACTGCAAACTGGCACCAGATTTGATTGTGATGATATCTTTCCCAAGTCATATGTATTTCATGTATATCCTTGGCTTGAATAGTAGTTGAACTTGCATTGTCAAAACACCACCGTAACCAAGCTTTGTATTCTGCTGGTTTAAGATATCTATTAGGTGTACCAAATACTTCATCAACCCCAACAGGTAGATTGTATCTATTGTGTTGAAAGTTGTATAACAATTCTAATATATGCATACTACTCCTTTCACTAATTAAGCGTAGGTAAAGCACATCTCAGTTACTACAAACGCATACAGCTTGTAACAGTATAGTGTTCTGAGATAACACACTGCACCAGCCCGTTATTTGTAGTAATATGCTTTACCTATCAGCCACCGAATCTTAGATAGATAAAAACCATATGTGCACTCTTCTTCGAAATATGTTCTTGCTTATAAAGTGTTTCTACACACAAGTATTATAAGTACTAATGATTGGCCTAATCATGAAATATTCTACTGTATGTGCTTGTCATCCTCATTATAAACATTCTATTTTTATCTATCTATATCTTTCTGATAAGTCCATTATCTTATCTTCTATTTCTTCACACTTCTGAATTAGTTCTATTCTTTCTTGCTCTACGCTTGGAATAACAAATCCTAATTTAGCAAGTTGTCTTAACTTTTTCTTAGATATCTTTTTTTGTCTAAGCTTTGTCTTTGAATTGTGTTCTGACATCATCAAACAACTCCTTAGTTAAGTATTCACTTCTTGTAGTATAAGGCCTCTTAGCTTCATACTTTCTACGTTCATCAAGTCTTTTGACTCTCTCGAACTGGTACTTATCATACATCTCTTGTAAATCAAACTTCATTTTGATAATTAGCATAGCTAATAAAAAGAATGAGACTATCAAGATTGCTGATAGTATTACTAACATAATTAAATTACTCACGACGACTCCTTTCCCTTGCATTGAAGGGTATCTAATATTAAAGATATCTAGGTAGCATTACACTACCTAGTATCTGTCTCGGTTATCTCATAGTAATCTCCTTATAGTCTGTTCTCCTTTATACAACTATAGGTAATTACTCTACCGTCTCGATCTATTTGTTCTACGGCTTTCAATAACTGAGGTTTATCTAACTGATTAATCTTAGTCATCATCTTATCATCTAATAAAACTCTATTAGAGTCTGAGAAGATTAGGATTAGTTGATTGACTAAGTCTTTCTTTTCTGAATTACTCACGATGACTTCTCCTTCCACGACATTGCGTGTATTGTAGGGTATCTAATATAAAGAGTAGGCTATTACACCTACTCTCTATCTATCTATAAACTGCCTTTAGTATGTAATCCTACATATCTAACTGCGTTTCCACCAGGTGTAATATAGGTAGCAACTTGTTTATCATTATTCCATTTAAAGAAATAACCAGTCCATTTAAGAACTGATGTATCAAAGTTACTAATATCACACAAATCAGAAGTACTCTCAACTATACTTGACAAAGACATCTTAAATGTTTCTTCATCAGGTGCACTATCAAAGATAACTCTCAATTTAGTTGGTTTCTCTTCTTTCTTAACACATACTTCATTGCCTATCATAGGCTGTACAACATAGTCCATTTTTATCCCCTTTCTGGGTTAGTTAACATTTTTCAACCTTGTATGGATAACAAGGCGTATAACGATGGGGGGTACCTTATGTATATATCACGCACACACATTCTAGTTGCATTTTTAAAAAATGGGTTGTATATTATTGTTATGATGAAAATTCCTAGTAAAATTTTGTGGGATATGGTTATGGATGGATCTTTACAGAGATATGATAAAGCTAAAAATAAGTGGATTAAAGTAAAGTTTGATCCAGATAATGAAGAACATGTAAATATTAAGATGCAGCACTACGCTCAGGCTGAAATAGATTTTGTACATGAAACATTGGAATTGGGTTTGCGTGTATTTAGGGAAATCAATTAGTAGTACTTAAAGTATACATACACATGTGTTAAGTAGTACTTAGAGTATACTAAGAAAAAATAAGGATGTCAAGTAAAAAATGATAACAGGACAAAAAAATAAGAAAAAACCTACAAGCAAAGAGCTTATGGGTATGTTAACTGCTATAGCAATACAGTTAGAACAATTAAAGATGCAAGTTTACAACGGAGATAAGGCCCTAGATGAATATATGGACATGAAAGGCGATAAAGAAGACTTTGTAAAATTTTTAGAAAAAAAATATCCATTAGATGATAAAGATAAAAAGAAGACTGAAGGTAAATAACTTTGAAGAAGCTGAGTTCTATATATACCCATTGGATGAATTTAAGGGGAAGAACAAAGATTATAAGCATTGGTCAGAATGTAGTCCAGGTGACTGGGGAGTTAGTGATGATGACTATGTGGCTGAGTGTTTACAGCGTAATATTTATGGTACAAGCATCGAAATGGTGTTTCCATATGGTAGGCAATGGGCTAAAAAAACTGCTAAGCTAGAGTTTGAACCGCATTATCGTAGCAAAAACTACAGTAATGTGTCTACAAAAAGCTATGCAGAGCTAGAAGCGGGTAGAGATAGGGCAGAATTAGCTATAGATGCGTTTTTAGCCTACAAAATGGCAGGTGAAACACCAGATATGCAGAAAATAGGGATGATTTACAGGCCAGATCAGAAAGATCCTACTAAAGCAGTAAGAAAGTTATTAAAAACTAAAGAGGTTAAAAAAATTATGGCTGATAAGTTAAAAGAAATATTAGTTGAGAAAGATATTGATGAAGGTTACGTACTAGATGTAATGAAAGATGCAGTAGATGTAGCTAAAGTAAAAGAAGATCCAGCTAATATGATACGTGCAGCAAAAGAATTGTCTGTGTTTTTAGATATGCAACCTAAAACAAAGCAGGTTACAGAGTCTATAGAGATGGATATGTCTCATCAGATAGCAGATACATACGATAAACAAACTAAAAAGTTAAAAGCAACACAAACGAGAATGTTAGATGAAGAAAACGATTAAGTTAGAAGGTAAGAAGATAGATATGTTAGAGTTTTTAGCTGTCCTTACACAGGTAGCAGAAGATTTTAAACTTACTTTAATCATAAAAGACTGATGGATAAAGATAAGATATTATTAGAAATGGAACAGGATATGCTTCTGTTCGGTAGAATGGTTATGCCTAATATGTTTAGTGAAAACTCACCAGGATTTCATTACGATATAGTAGATAACTTGGCAGGACATCATAAGCAAATTAATATTATAGCACCACGTGGACATGCTAAGTCTTCTATTGTAGCTGGTGTATATCCATTATGGCATTTAATGTTTGATAAAGGCGTGAAAGTAATTGTACTAGTATCTAGAACGCAATCACATGCTACAAAGTTATTAGGTACTATAAAAGATGTATTAGACTATTCACAAGAGTTTCGATACTTTTTTGGGTATTGGGGTCAGAACTCGGCAAGAAAGTGGACAAACACAGAAATAGAACTTAAAGATGGTAGTTTAATAATATGTAAAGGAACTGGACAGCAAATAAGAGGTATAAAGCATGGAAACCAAAGACCGACGTTATTGGTACTGGATGATCCTGAAGACGAGAACAACACGAAGACTGCAGAAGCTATGGAATATAATTTACGTTGGTTGCTGCAATCTGGTGTTCCATCCTTGGACCCGCTCACTGGTAGAATCATTGTCATTGGTACTCCGCAGCATGAGCGATGTATGGTTGAAACGTTAAAAGATATGAAAGGTTGGAAAAACTTAATGTTTAGTCCTGACCTAGAATCTGGTACTGCCCTATGGCCTGAAGTATGGCCCATAGATAAATTAAAAGAAAAAAAGATAGAATTAGATAGTATTAATAGATTATCTGTGTTTTACAGAGAATATCTTTGTCAAATTGTAGGAGATGAAGATAATTTGTTTCGTGCAGAGGATATTAACTATTATGATGGATTTATAGAACAAGATGAACAGGGATTGTCGAATCTTGTACTGACGAACGTAAATGGTGAGGAAGTGCAGGATGTTCGACCTGTAAACGTGTTTACTGGTGTCGATCCCGCATCCAGTACAAAGAAAGGAGCAGACTATAGTGTTATATTCAATATTGCTATTGATGGTGATAATAATCGTTGGGTACTCCCGTATTACAGAAAGAGGGCGACTCCTTTAGATTTAGCTGACGCTATCATACATAATTTTAAAACTTACAAAAGTTCTAAGACTAGAATAGAATCTGTAGGTTATCAGGAGATGTTACGTCAATATATTAAAGAAAAGGCAGAAGAGTCAGGTATGTTTATACCAGGATTAGAAATAAAAGAAAATCCTAGGACTAGAAAATCTTATAGATTAGAAAGTTTACAGCCTATATTTGCTAACGGTAAAGTATTTATACAAAATAATATGCAAGCATTGGTAGATGAACTTACATTATATCCTAGAGGTAAGCATGATGACTTGTTAGATGGATTTTATTATGCTAATAAAAATTGCTATAAACCAGCACATGAAGCTGAAGTTGTTTATGAAAATAGTGATTATTATTATCCTCAGAAAAAAAGTTGGAAGTTATTGTAAAAAAGACTTGACAAACTTTTAATCATTAATTAAATTACGAGTAAAAACTTTATGGAAATTGATAAAGATAAATATTCATTGGATATTAAACAAATTTTATCTGATTTGCAAATAAAAATACCGAAGGGGTATATAGAGGTAAAACGTGCCACAGAACATACAGAAAAAGACAGCGGCAACAAGAAAGCAAAACAAAAAAGACAATAAAACTGTTTTTGGTTTTGATAATGGTAGAATAGATGCATATACCATCCCTGAAGAAGTAGAGTTAACTAGAGAATTATTTACAGAATATAAGAGTTCAAGAGAACTGTGGGCTCAAAAGTTTCAAGAATCTATAGAATTTAGAGCTGGTGCTCAATGGACCAATGAAGAACAAGAAGTGTTAGAGTCTCGTGGTCAAGCACCTATCGTAGTAAATCGTATTCACCCTATTGTAGAAACAGCTAAATCATTACTTACATACAATTCACCACAATTTAGAGCAACAGCTAGAGAAGACTCTGATAGAGATACAGCAAGAGTGTTTTCTGATTTGTTTCAATATATATGGCAACAATCATCTGGAGACGAAGAACTTAAAAAAATTATAGATGATTATTATGTTGGTGGTATGGGAGTTATGCAAGTATACCAAGACCCTCAAGCAGATTTAGGTAAAGGAGAAGTATGTTTAAAGTCTATTAATCCTTTAGATGTATTTATAGATCCTAATTCAAAAGATGTATATGCGAGAGATGCTGCACATATTTTAGTTTGTAAGTATATGACAGATGAATATGCTGAGTTGGTATATCCTGAATACATGGAAACTATAGAGAAATCTAATCCAGAACCAGATAATGATGACGATTATCCTGTTACAAACTTAGCAGCAACTGAAGGACAAATGTTTTTTGGTGACGATGATACTCAAATGCATACAAAAAGAAAGTATACAGAACGTTATACTAAAACTTTAATGACATATTGTAATGTATACGAACCTTTTTCACAGAGAGAGTTTGTATTTAAATATGATGAATATGAACAATATTTAAGTAAATACTATGTTAAGATTAGAAAAATTACTGGTGAAGAAATTATTATCTTTGACGACCAGGCTGTATTAGATTTATTTGATATTATAGAAGATACAGGTGGAGTATTTCATTATGTATTACCTGAGCCACAATTAGATGGAATGGGACAACCAATACCTCAACCTCCAGTTAGAGTAGCAGGTGAGGAAGATGAGAATGCTATCCCTGGTTCTACTACAATTTTAATTCCTATATCAACAGAAGAGTTGATTATGATGGGACAAATATCTAAAAATGAAATTGAAAAACCGTGTATAGAGATGGTGGTATCTGTTGGAGATCATTTATTATATAAAAGAATGTTACCAACAGAACATTATCCTATAATACCACTGATGAATGTACATCATAGAAATCCATATCCAGAGTCTGATGTAAGACTGTATAGACCTTTACAGGAATATATAAATAAAATACGTTCATTAATTATAGCACATGCAAGTACAAGTACCAATGTAAAGCTTTTGATACCTAGAGGTTCTGCTGACTTAAGACAGATAGAAGAAGAATGGAGTAAGGCAGGTACAAGTGTAATTGAGTTTGATGCTGAATTGGGTGCACCGATTGTAGCTGGCCCAGTCCCGTTACCAAATGAGTTGTATAAGAATGAAGCTGATGCTAAATATGATTTAGAATATGGCTTTGGTATATTTGAACTTATGCAAGGTAGCGGAGCAAGTGCACCGTCAACTTATCGTGGAACATTGGTAGTAGATGAGTTTGGCCAGCGTAGAATTAAATCTCGTAGAGATGATATAGAAAACTTCTTAAATCAGTGTGGTAAAGTTGCAATACCATTAATACAACAAATATACACAGAAGAAAAGGTTATTAGATTATTGCAGCCAAATGGTTTAGAAAAACAGGAAATGATTAATTTTTATAAAGAAATGGAAGATGGAGCTGTTAAAAAGTTTCACGATGTTGGTGTGGGTAGATATGATTTAGTAGTTGTATCTGGTTCTACGCTACCATCAAATAGAATGGCATTGCTAAATACATATATGCAAATGTATCAAATGGGATTAATAGATCAAACAGAAGTATTAAAAAAGACAGAACTCGTAGATATAGAAGGAGTTATGGAACGTGCTGGTCAAATGCAACAAATGCAACAACAAATGCAAGCAATGGCAGAAGAATTAAAGAAAGTCAAGGGAGACTTACAGACTGCTACACGTGAAGAGATACATGCTAAGAAACGTTTAGAGGTCGAAAAATTCAGCGGGGACTTAGATAAAATATCTAATCGTGCTGATATGGCAGCTAGCTTATATAAAGCTAGGCTTAATGATGCAAAATCAAATCTGATAAACTCCGTTACACCTGAAATGGTAGACGAGATAGAAGAAGAAAATATCTTTGATATTGTACCAGAAGGAGATGGAGAGTTAGAGTTAGGAGATAAATAATGCAAGAAGAAAAAAACATGGACAATTCGCAAGAACAACAAGTAGAAAGTCAGACTGCAACTGAACCTACGCAACAAGAAGACATTTTTGCTGAAGTTTTTGGTCAACCACAATCTGAACAGTTTGTTGCAAAAACTGAATCAGAACCAGAAATAGTCAACGAAGGTGAACCTTCTGATGTTCAAAGTGAAAAAACTCCAAAGGATGATAGTGACAGTTATAAATACTGGCAAAGTCAAGCAGATAAACGTGCAGCTGAAGTAGATTTACTGAAATCACAAGTTACAGAGTTAATGAAAGCTCAAACATCTACACCTGCAGAACAGCCGAAAGAGGAGACAGTTAAAGTAGAAAGACCTGTTAAACCTCGTAAGCCTGCTGATTATGATCATTCTGAAGCACTGGCTGACCCTGAAAGTGCGTCAGGTAAATACCTGGCTAAACAGGAGCAGTATATGGACAACTTAGCTAATTATATGGAAACAGTAGAAGTTCAAAGATCAAATGCTATGCAAAAACAAATAGAAGAACAGCAAGTTCAGCTACGTAATCAAAAGTTGATTACTGATTTGCAAACACATTATGGATATAATAGTCAACAAGCTGCTGATTTTATAGATAAGATGAGTAAACCAGACTCTCTTTCTTTAGATAACTTAGTAAAGTTGCATAAGTTAGGTCAAGGTAGTACTACTCAACTGAGTCAAGTAACACCAGAAGCTCAACAAAAACAACTTACTATGAGTCAAAGACAAGAGAAGTTAAGTATACCTACGCCAATAGGTGTACAACCAGGTGCTAATGTGCAGTCATCAAAAAGTGTGGAAGACAAAATGATGGATACTATGTTAGGAAACTACAAAAAGAAGAATCCATTTAGTTAATTTAAGGAGAGATTAAGATGGCAAATGTATATAGCATGACACCAGGAGAAGCAATTCAGGGTACTTCCATCAATGTTGATAGACGAATCTTCAACTTTGGTGAAAGAGTAGCTGAGTTAGCTCCTCAACAATCACCTTTCTTCACATATTTGTCAAATGTATCTAAAGTACCTACAGACGACCCTGTATTTAAATTTTTAGAGCAAAGACATCAATATCAAAGACGTAACTTTAAAGTACAAGCAAACGTTGTTTCAACTGCATACACAAATGATGCAAGTTGGAACATGGCTGCTGGTAAACAATTTGATGTAGACGTTTTATATGACAAGTTTGGTAGAGAGGTATCAACAGCAGTTCAACCTAACTTCTTGTTAGAAAATCAAATCGTAGCGATCGAATGTGAATACGATGCTGATGGTTCTGACGGTAGTGACGTTCCTGCTATAGCGTATTACAAAATTACAGCTGCACCTGATTTAGCATCAGACGCTGCTGCTGCAAGACTTGTAATGGAATTTATTAAAGTAAACTACAAACCAAGCGGTTCTAATGGAGCTACTGCAACTAACGCAGGTCCAATTTCACCAGCTTCAAATTCTAAATTAAGATTTGATGCTGACATGAATGGACAAGTAGTTGGTTCAGCTTTTGCTGAAGGTTCTACTGATCCAGAATCATGGCATGATGAGTTCTACAACAGAGAAGGATACTGTCAAATCTTTAAGACTTCAGTACCTCTATTCTCTGGTACAGCTTTAGCTACACGTTATCGTGGAGTTAATAACGAGTACATGAGAGTATATCAAGAAAAACTTATGGAACATAAGATGGATCTTGAGCACGCTATGTTATTCGGTATTGGTTCAGATGACTCAACAGCTTCAGGACCAGTTCGTAGAACTTGGGGTATTTTACCTTACACAGAAGCATACGGAAAAGTAAAAACATTTACTTATGCTGACGCTTCTTACGACACTTTTGTAGATGCAATGGAAGATGTATTCTCACCAGAGTCTGGAAACAGCGGAGAGAAACTTGTTCTAGCTTCTAGAAAAGTTATGTCATACTTCAACAAACTTGGTGGTACTTCATTCTTAGGTAACACTATGGCATTGAACAGCCAAGTTGGTAGTGGTTTAGATATTCAAAACGTACAAGGTGAGTTCGGTCACTTAGTTACTAGAATATCAACATTATATGGTAACTTAAACCTTGTAATGGAACCATTATTCAGAGGTGCGTATGAAAATACTGCAATTATGATTGATCTAAACAACGTATCATACAGACCATTAGTTGGTAATGGTGTATCAAGAGATACTCAAATTATTACTAATGTTCAAAACCGTGACGTTGACGGAAGAAAAGACATGATTCTTACAGAAGCAGGT
>CEON01025875.1_pt1 | contig 22811 bp, 14 predicted proteins | sample 530291 | NCBI WGS metagenome assembly CEON01 (sample SAMEA2619888, study PRJEB7988) | marine metagenome | biome: marine biome (ENVO:00000447); feature: surface water layer (ENVO:00002042); material: "saline water (ENVO:00002010), including plankton (ENVO:xxxxxxxx)" | depth 5 m
TCTTATGACTTCTATAAAACTGACTGGAAATACTTAAACGATGCTACAACTAGAGGATTATCTTCTGCGATTGATGGTGTATTAATTCCTGCTGGAACTTCTACAGTATACGATCAAATGTTAGGATCTAACATCAGACGACCTTTCTTACACGTAAGATATAGAGCTTCTGAAACTGAAGATAGACGATTCAAAGCATGGATCACTGGATCTGTTGGTGGTGCTTACACTTCTGACTTAGATACAATGAGAGTTAATTTCTTGTCTGAAAGATGTTTAGTAACTCAAGCTGCTAATAACTTCGTGTTATTTAAAGGAGCTTAATATTGTTTAACATTTTAAAGAACAGAAATTATGGGATATATTAAAGTTGCAAAAGCAGATGCTAAATTTGATTTAGTATCATGCGAAAACGTAGGTGACGTAAAATTAGTTACTAACACTGACGAAGATGTAGTTATTCAATATCTATCTGGATATAAAATAACTCTTGACGGTGGTAGTGGTAATGACTTTACTCAAGCTGACGTTGAATTAGTAATTGACGCGATACAAAAAGGCGCTGGTAATTCAGGACCTGCTCAATTAGTTTCATTATCAATTGTTGTTGATAGTGCTACTATGGCAGCTATTTCGTAAGTCATATATTTAAGATCCCGCTTCGGCGGGGTCTTTATTAATTATTTATATTATATTATATTATGGAAGAAACAAAAGTAAAAAAGGCTCCAGCTAAAAAAGCTGCGCCTGCACCAAGTAAGCCAGTTGATACTTGGGAATATAAAGATAGAAACTATTATTTGATAGGAAACAAAACGCCGTTAACTTATACTTTACCTAGTAAACATTCAAAGCGTTATCCTTTAGTTTGGTTTGATCCTGCCGTAGGTTATGAAAGAGAATTAAGATATGCTACTAATATGAAAAGCGTATTTGTAGACGAGCAGAAAGGCCAAGCAACATTAAAGCATATTGTATTTGATAATGGTCATTTAATGGTTCCAAAAGAAAAAAGAAACTTACAAGAATTTTTAAATAAACATCCTCACAAAGGAGTTATATTTGAAGAGTTTGATCCAGTAGTACAAGCAGAAGATCAGTTTGAAAAACTAGAGTGGGAAATAGAAGCTATGAATATGGCTTATGAAATGGACATAGAACAAGCTGAAGCTATACTAAGAGTTGAATATGGATCAAGCGTATCTAAGTTAAGTTCTAAAGAATTAAGAAGAGACTTATTATTATTCGCTAAGAAAAGTCCAGAACTGTTTGTTAATTTAGCAAACGATGAAAATGTTATTTTAAGAAACTTTGGTATCAGAGCTGTTGAAGAAGGAATACTAGATCTTTCACAAGATCAAAGAACAGTGAGTTGGAAGAGCAATGGTAGAAAGTTAATGAATATTCCGTTTGATGAAAACGCCTATTCAGCTTTAGCCGCTTGGTTTAAAACTGATGAAGGCTTAGAAGTTTATAAGTCAATAGAGAAAAAATTCAAATAACAAGTGATTATAATCATTAAGAGGTCGCGATTGGCGGCCTCTTTTTAAAATATTAAAATGGCAATAAACGTAAACACTGTATATACTACTGTATTAAGCATACTTAATAAAGAGCAAAGAGGTTATCTTACGCCGTATGAATTTAACAATTTAGGTAGACAAGTACAGTTAGAGATATTTGAAAGTTATTTTGAAAACTTAAATCAAATGTTACGTGTACCTCAAAATAGTACTGATTACGCAGATAGAGTAAAACTATTAGAGGAAAAAATTGCCGCATTTGAAAAGACAGCTGCAGTAACAGTTACACTTTCAGGTTTGTTTGGAAGATGTTCATTACCAGCAGACTTACACCGTTTTGGCATGTTAGAATATACTGACAGTGCTAAACTTCCAGTTGAAGTAGAAAAACTATCACGTCATCAATTTCTACAAGCAAGACGTTCACAACTTACATCACCTACAAGAAGTCATCCAATATGTTATTTAGAAGGTACTAATCTAAATATACTACCTGGAATAGCAACAGTAGCAGCTGACGCAACTACAGGCGCTGGTGCTCAAAGCTATCAATTAGAATATGTAGCTAAACCTACAGATCCTGAGTGGGCATTTACAGTTAATAGTGTAGGCGGTTATGTATACGATTCTGGTAGCTCTACTGATTTTGAAATATCAGATGTAGATCAGACTGAACTTATATTAAAAATATTAATGTACGCTGGTGTAGTTATACGAGATCCAGAAATAGTACAACAAGCTGCTCAAGCTGCAGTTTCACAAGATTCACTAGAACAAAGTTAATAGATTATGCCAAATAAAACAGCAGCAACAATTCCAATTACAGAAAATGATCAGCAGTATTATTCAGGACAATATGGTCCATTAGAAAATACTTCAGGTGGTGTACAAACTGTTTGGCGTTTTCCAGATTTAAATACTGTATTAATAAGCAACTACGACTCAATAGGAGGTGATCAAGTAAGAGACACAGGAAACTTTGATGTGCATTTATTAGCTACATCATCAACAACTCCTTCTAGTTCTAATAAAATAGACTCTGATCAAGTTATTGTAACTGACACTACTAATAATACTATACAAATAAATACCGCCGATGCTATACCTGATGGTCAGTTTATATTTTTGCAGTTAACTACAATAGCAACAGGCGATAACTATGGTAGCTATGGTTATTTAACTTTAAATGATATAATAAGTAATTTTCAATTAGCTTATACAGGTGAAGGTCAAATATTAAATAGAGTATCAAGAACACAAATATTATTTCACGCGAGAAGAGCAGTTCAAGAATTATCATATGATGTACTAAAAGCATATAAAGCTCAAGAGTTAACTGTACCTACTAATCTAACTTGTCCTATACCCAGAGATTATGTAAACTATGTTAATGCTGCTTGGGCAGATCAACTAGGCGTATTACATACTATATATCCGCTATGGGGATTAAGTGGTAGCCCAACTGAGTTACCTGTTCAAGATGGAACTACAGGTGTACCTACACAAAGTTCATATGGAAACAACTTACAAGCTTCACAATCTGTAATAGAAGACAGATGGGAAAATGCTAATGACAATGAAATAACAGGCGATTATGATCCTTATGATGATTCAGGTGTATACGATTATAGATGGTGGAAAACAGCTTTTGGAGGTAGATATGGATTAGATGCAGAAACTACACAACGTAATGGGTGGTTTAATATAAATCCAAGAACAGGTATGTTTACATTTAGCGCTGGGCTAGTAAACAAAGTAATACAATTAACTTATATATCTGACGGTTTAGGTACTGATTTAAATAGTATTTTACCTAAGCTTGCTGAAGAAGCTTTATATGCACAAATATTATATAGATTATCTATGACACGTAGTGATGTAGATGGTGGAACAAAAGCTTTTCTAAAAAGAGATTCTTACGTAAAAACAAGAAACGCAAAGATAAGATTATCTGATTTAAAACTAGACGAAATAGTACAAATATTTAGAGGTCAATCTAAATGGATTAAACACTAATTGAATGCAACGTAAATTTCAACACACATTTACCAAGTCTAAAATGAATAAAGACTTGGATGCTAGATTATTGGGCGCTGATGAATATAGAGATGGGCAAAACATAGCTGTTTCTAGAGCTGAGGCAGATGATGTAGGTGCGTTAGAAAATATATTAGGTAATGCTTTATTTAATCAATTAACTTCTGACATATCAGATAATACAAACTATTTATTACAGTTTATTGGTTGGCATATAAATGAAAAGACTAATAAAGTTTACATATTCGCTACCGATTTTCAAGATAGCTCATCAGATCAAATATCATTATTCGCATCTCCAAATAGTTCACATAAAATTATATCAGCTGATTTAACAGCAGGTACGGTAGCTACTATAGTTTCTGGTAGGTTTTTAAATTTTTCTTATAACAGTCCTATACTAGATACTACAATGATAGAAACTCAATTATTCTGGACTGACAATAGAAATCAACCTAGAGTTATAAACGTAGAAACAGCTGAGTCAGATAATAATTATTATTTTCACGAAGATCATATATCACTTGCTAAGTATTATCCTCATAAGCCAATACAGCTTTTTGAAGAATATTCTCAAGCAGCTGGACTTATAGATAAAGATACACCTAGAATAGGAGGTTATGTAAACTTTAGCGGTATATACGATTACTTTTTATTTGCGCAAGATGATATGAGCACAGCTATGTTAAATGCGCTTAAAGACAATATCGGCTTACAAGGTTATGTAAAAGATGATAACGACAATATAACTGAATTTAAAGTAGCATACGTACAAGAACTTACTAGTTTTCCTTCAGATCCTTTTACTAATGGAAACGCATTAGCTGTCTTTGTAGATAGAGATTTAAGCACTTTATTAAGCGCTGAAAGATTTGATCCAGATGGCATGGCTTTAAATTATACTGTTTATTTTGTAGATCAAACATCGAAAGATGTGTCATCACCTTGGCTCAGAGAAGATCAAATAAAACTAACTATAGAATCAGTAGGTGCTACAGTTGGCTATACAGCCGGTGCTTCAGGAAATTACGACTATGCGCAAGCTTTATATAAGTTTGGTACACGATCTCCATATAACTACATATTTAATTCAGATGGAACTACGTGGTCGCCTTTTCAGATACCTGATCATTTTCCTAAAAACAGTGGTAATCCTGCTATTGGTTTTCCAAGAGTAATACATCCAAGTTTAGATCCAAATAAATATTACGTTATAACAGCTGTAAGTGATCCAAGTATTGCAGCTAAAACTTTTAGTATATCAGAATTAAGCGGTTTTGTAGATGGCACTTTAACGGCGGTTACAGCTAGTGACTTTTTATCTGTTGATGATATTGTAACTATACAATGGCCAAACAAGTATTATGATTATAATTTTCCAGGTGATCAAAGATTTTTAGAAGATAAGTTTGTTAGATTTGCTTATAGATTTAGATATGATGATGGTGAATATTCTGTTATATCTCCATTTACACAAGAGGTTTTTATACCAAAACAAAAGGGTTATTTTTTAAAGCAAATAGGTAAACAAAAAAGCACTGGTTCAGAAGAAAACAACTACGTACCACAAGAGCAAATAGCAGGTCAAAATACTATAGTTGACTTTATGGAAAACGAAGTAACCGAAGTAAAACTTAGAATACCCTGTGAATATGCTATAAATACATTAGCTAATAATTTAAAAGTAAAAGAAATAGACATACTATATAAAGAGTCTACTTCTTTAACTATTAAAGTTGCCGAAAGTATCGATATAGATGATACGTCTATAACAACTAATACTACTAATTTTTTAGAATATGTATATCAATCAAAGCAACCTATAAAAACATTAAGAGAGTCAGAGCTTACTAGAGTATATGATAATGTACCTGTAAGAGCTAAAACATTATCTTCTTCTGGCAATAGAATATTATTAGGTAATTTTTACGATAGACATACTTCACCAGGCAGTTTAGCTTATTACGTTTCTGCAGGTAGAAAACTAACACCAGGTAGTACTTCTCAAGATCCTGATAATGATATTAGTGGGCAGCTTCCAGGTAAATTTAGTAATGTAGCTTATCCTAATCATACTTTAAAACAAGGTAGAACTTATCAAGTTGGTTTAATATTACAAGATAGATACGGAAGATCTTCAGATGTTATACTATCTAAATTTAGTGATACTAATTTTACGCTAGAAACAGGTTACTTTGCAAATGATCCACAAACGTTTTTTGGATCTACTCTATATCACGAGTATTCTACTTCAGTAACAGATCCTTTAACTGCTAATTCAGATATAGTAAGTTCTAACAAAGTAAATGCAGGTATAGTTAATTGGCCAGGTGACTCGTTGAAATTATTATTTACAGAAGAAATACCTAAAACAATAAGCACTAATGCAGGTTATCCAGGTATATTTGAAGATCCTGTTTCTTCAACAACTATAAGTGCTGTGAGTTCTTCATTTGGATATATTGAAGTACCAACTGGAGGATCTAGAGATCAAATACAACCAGGTGATTTAGTTAGATGGACGGCTTCTGGAGTAGATTACGAATATATAGTACAATATGGCTTTATAAATCTTGCAGGCTCTGGTAGAAATAGATACGGAATTATAGCTGAAGATGGAAGTACACCTACTTTTCCATCAGTAAGTCAAGCTGTAGATTTTATTTCGGCTAATAATCCTGTAGGATGGTTTAGTTATAAGGTAGTTGTCAAGCAATTAGAACAAGATTATTATAATGTTTATTTGCCAGGTATATTAGATGGAACACCTGTTATAAAGCCGTTTGATTTAACATGTTCATTTACAAGTGGAAGTAATATAGCTTCAGTAGATGCTGTAACCGGTATAGAATACTTAACATTTCCTTTATTAGAAGGTATGAAAGTAGTTACGCCAGGTGGTAATACTTATTATATAAATAATGTATTAAACTATGTACAGTTTGAATTATCAGCTAATGCAGCGGCTACAGAAACAGGTGTTGATGCTACATTTAGTATGCCTTCAAGTAATGGTGTTTTAAGTACTACAACTTTATTAACAGACAACGCAAATAAAATACCACCAGCTTTAAATGAATCAACGCCAGTTCAACAACAGTTTTCTACTAGTGATGTAAGATTAATACCAAGAGTTGGTTTAGTAAATAGCAATACATTAAATGGTCAGCCATATATACCTAATACTACAACCGCGCCTATACCTTTGTTTCCAGGCTTACAAACTTTAAAGGTTCAATCAATAGGTAATTTTGAAAGTCTATTTAAGAGAGGTAGTTATAATGGCTTATATCAGGCAGACACAGATCCACCAACAGCTATTATTCAAAATACGTTTGATATAGGTGCAGATCCACAAACTGTTAAACCTTCAACTGAAGCAGAAACAATAGCTGGCATATATGAAACAACGCCAACAATAAGTAACTTAGAAATATTCTACGAAACTAGTACTTCAGGTACGGTAAAAGAATTAAATCAATTAGTAAGAGACAATTTAACTGTACCATCTAGTTTAGTTACATATCCAGGAAGTGGCACAGGCACAGCTGTAATAAGTAGTGTTAGTTTTTTAGAAAGTGTAGATTATGCTGCTACTACAACATTAGCTAAAATACAAATAATAGATCAAAACGGAACTATCGTAACTTATACAGATGTAGATGAATTAAATTTATCTACTGCAGTATACCAAAATGGAACAGCTATAACTGACGCTCCTTTTACGTTTGAACAATCTGCAGATTCTGGTGAACAAGCCAATCATGTTTATTTATTAAAAACTACAGCTACTAATCCTATGTACAGTTCAGGAACAGCAGGATTAGACAATGTAAGTTTTAATGTAAACTTTAATTATCAACAGTTTGGTATATTACCAGTTCCTTATAGTTTAAGTTTAAATACTTTTGTACAAAATGTAGCTCCAGTGTTTAATACGTCTAGAGTTGATGATGCAGGTGATGTATATTATGTTGATAATTTTGTAGGTGAAGATCCACCTGCAACAGATAGTCTTGGTAATCCTAAAACTTGGGATAACGATGATGGAACTAACAGCACAAAAACTAGAGCTACTAATGGATCTAACGCGGATAATGTAAGTAAAGCAGCAGCATTACGTTACAGTTTATTTGTAGATACAGGTACTGGATTTGAAGAGGCAAGTGGTGTTACTAATTTAAACATATCTATAATTGAATATCAAGACTATGTTCTATTAAGTATTGGTGGTGTTGGTGAAAAATGGCTAGATCAAACTATACCAGTAGAAATAAGAGCAAGTGATGGTCAATTAACTACTGTTATATCTCAGTTTAGTATTAACGTTAAGTCTGAGTAAAACAATATTAAAAACAAGTGATTATATATTATGGCTAATACATTACCTTTAATAGAAGTAGATTACTATAACGCTATGTGGAATAAAAGCGTTATAACCCCTCAACCTGAGGAGCAAACAAATGATGCTATAGTTCCAGGCACTGGAAGATCTGCTGCTAATTTAGGCACATGGCCTATAAATAACGTATTTGCACCACCTTTAACTGTTAATCCAGGCTTTGGAGTTGATGGATCAGATAATGTAGGAACACAAGACTCTGTATCTGTTTATAACTTTTACACTGAAGAAATGTTTATAAGAGGTGGTTTTAATAATGCTTCTATGTCTTACGGCGTTAGAGCTTATTTAGATGAAGACGAGCCTGTACAACAGCATAGATTTAATGCGTTAATATATTCAGGTGTGTTTAATTCTAGAACAGGTTTAAATAGAACTAATGAGTTTCCTGTAGGAACTAATATAACTAAAGCTGCTAATCCACAATACGGAAGTATTCAAAAGATATATGCTGAAGAAAACAACTTAATCGTACTACAAGAAAACAAATGTAGTAGAGCATTGATAGATAAAGACGCTATATATAATGCTGAAGGTGGTGGTAGTGTTACTACACAAAGGCAAGTGCTAGGTGAAATAGTTCCTTACACAGGTGAATATGGCATTAGTAAAAACCCAGAAAGTTTTGCTATATATGCTTATAGAAAATATTTTGTAGATAGAAATAGAAATGCTGTACTAAGGTTATCTCATGATGGTATTACTGAAATATCAGAATATGGTATGCGTGATTGGTTTAGAGATAACTTAGCAGATATGAATGATGAATATACTAATGAATTTACATATGATTTGAATGTTAGTAATATTGCTACATCACAAACTAATGACGTTAGTTATTTTGCAGTAACAACAAGTCCTGTAATAAATAAAGCTTCAATTATACCTGGATCTAAAATATTTTGGTCAGATGATGAGGGTGATACTTTTGAAGATACTACAGCTGTTGCACTTGGCTATGGTGAAATAGGCGCTACTAAAGTTATATTTACTAATAAAATATTAGATAGTAGTTACATGGATCCTGATAATGATGGAAGACTAAAGTTAGTAGCTCCTTATAGAAGCAGAGCGTATGGCGGTTGGGATGCATATAACAAGCAATATATAGTTTCTTTACAGTATAATAGAACAAAAACATTTACACCTGATGATTCAGGTAGTTCACAAATACCAAATAGAAATACTACTCATTATACTTTAGGTTATGATGAACAAGTTAGAGGTTGGCCAAGCTTTTATAGTTATATGCCAGCACTAATTGGCAGTTTAAAAAATACATTTTTAACTGTTAATAATCAACCTTATTCTCCAGCTAATGATAGTGATGACGGAGATGTTGCGCCTACACAGTCTTTAGGTTTATACAAACATTACCAAACTAGCGTAGCTCATGCTCAATTCTACAATACTGATAATGCGGCTACAGTTTCTATAGTCGCTAACTCTAATCCATCACTGCAGAAAAACTTTTTAACAATTGATTATGAAGGTGATAGTGGTTGGAAAGCTAGCGTTATAACATCTGATAGAACAGGTGAGAATTTAGATAGAGGTACAGGTGGTACACCAACAGGTGGCTTTAGTTTTGAAAGAGATGATGCTAACATAATAAGAAGCTATGTTGAAGGAGCTTATGATAGCGCAGGTAATACTGGAACATCGGCAAATCCTGTTAATGCACCGCTTTTAAGAGCTGGTTTTGATCGTAAAGAAAACAGATATGTAGCTAACTTTGTAAATAATTCTACACAAGGGCCTGGTGAAATAGTGTATGGCAATCAAGTTAGCGGTTTAAAAGGTTTTTATTTAGATATAACATTTTCAACTGATGATGCAACAGCACCAGGCAATATGAAAGAGTTATACTCAATTGGCGTAAACTATAATGTATCGTCAAGATAATTTAATTTAATATGAATATAAGAAAATTAGAAGAGTCTGATTATGAGACTCTACTAACGTGGTGGGATGCTTGGCCTAATTGGAAAGCACCTGCAAAAGACTTTTTACCAGATGATGGTACTGGTGGCTTTATGATTGAAAAAGATGGTAGGCCAATAGTAGCTGGATTTGTTTATATAACTAACTCTAAGGCAGCTTTACTTGAATGGATAGTATCAGATCCAGATTATAGAGAAGATGACAGAGACATGGCGATAACATGCTTAATAAAGACAATAGAGAGCATATTAAAAGAGTGGGGATATAAGTATATATTTACAATAGGTAGAACAAAGAAATTAATAGAAAAACATAGAGAATTAGGGTATCATGTAGATGATACACCTTCAAAGGAAATAGTCAAAATTTTAAACTAACAATATGGGAGTAGTAACCGCATCACTTATAGCAGGAGGTATAGCAGCAGCAGCAGGCGCAACTACCAGTGCAATAGCAGCTAAACAAGCTAAAGACGCTAGAGATGAAGCTAATAAAAAAGCTGGCAACTTACAACAGCAATTATCAGATTTAGAATCTAGTAGACCTGAATTTAAAAATCCATATGAAGGTATGACTAATCAGTTTGAAAATTTAAATAATCCGTATGCTAATTTAACTGTAGCTACTGAAGCTTTTAAATTACAGTCTGAACAAGCTGATCAAGCTTTAGCGAATAGTTTAGATGTAATGATGGAGACTGGTCAAGCAGCAGGCGGTGCTACTGCTTTAGCTCAAGCTGCATTACAAAGTAAAAGAGGTATAGCTGCTAGTATACAAGCTCAAGAAGTACAAAATAACAAGCTAGCTGCTGAAGGCCAAGCTAAAGTTGAAATGGCTAAAGCACAAGGAGCTCAAAGATTAGATGAAATGATGGCTAAAGGGGACATAATGGCTCAGCAAGATGCTATAAATTTTCATGAAGACAAAATGGCTAGAACAGCTACAATGCTAGCCAATGAACAACAAAATGCTAACGATGCACAAGCCGCTCGTAATGCAGCTATAGTAGGTATAGGTGACGCGGTAGCTAGTGGAGCTAGTGTTGCTGGTAGTATTTATACTTCAGGCGCTGGAAAAAAGTAGGAGCCGGAAGCGGCGCTAATACTTCCACTCCTAAAGCGACTAGTGGTACTGGCCCTGTAGCTAAACCAACTGGAGGTGGAACTGTAGTTAAAGTTGATGAATCACAAAGCGCGTTTAATAGCGGAGCTTTAACTTGGCCTAAAGGCGATTAAATATTAAAATAAAACAAATGGCACGAGGAAACGGATATACTAATCCACAAAGAGTAACAGATAGATCTTTTAATGCATTAATAGAAGGCGGCAAAGCGTTGACAAATAGAATAGCGACAAGTGCTAATCAAATAACTCAAAACGTAAAGCTGCAAAAAGAACAAGCGCAAAAAGAGCAAGATGAGTTAGACATTGAAATGCAAAGTATGTTTAGCAAAGTTAATGAGCTTCCTAGCACTACTAACTCTGCTTTAGACAATAATATACATTCATTTTGGAACGGTCAAGTTGATGAGTATTTTAAAGTAAAAAATGATATGGATAATGGTACTATTACTAGACAAGAAGGTAATAGGCAGCTAGCTCAAATAAATGGTTTAGTAGGTCAATTTAAAACTCAAGCTAAATATTTAGGCGAGCAATGCGCGTTATATTCAGACGCTATAAATAATCAACAGGTGTCTTCTACTGGTTCTGTAGTAAATAAAAACTTCTTACAAGCTTTATGCAAAGGTGGAGATGTTAGAACAGTAATGAAAGACGGTCAATTAGTTTATCAGCTTGGTGAAGAAGGTCAGTTCTTAAATGGTACAGAACTTATTGCTAATGCTGGAGCTGATAAAAACTTGTTTAATAAAAAAACTGACTTTTCAGAACTTACAACGCAATTGTTTAATAAAACTGCTCAACCAGATTCACCTGACAGTCAATATCTTACTACAGAAGTTTTTAAATATGGAGATCCAATACCTGGTCAACCTGGAAAAACTTTTCAAAACTTAGAAAAAGGTATGGAGTATACCATGCAGTATATAACACAAGAGAAAAAAGATCAATATTTAAGAGACGTATACAATAGTCCGGGAATGAATGTAATGATTCAAGATAATGAAGCTATGTTATCTGAGTGGCAAGATAATATACCAGATGGTTATGCTAATGGCGCTGCCACTGGAGAAGAAAACTCTATTGCTGGAATAGCAGGTCAACTTGGTATTGATGATAATTATCTAGCAGATCTTAATATGACAATGGATGATTTAGTTAATTCATCTTGGCATGAATATCCTACAGACTTTACAGATGATCAAAAAACTAAATTAGATGATATACAAAATAAAATAGCTAAAACTTATTTAGCTAGAAAATCTTACGATGATAATGGCTTACAGCTAGGGGCAATAAAAACTAAAGACAAAAGAAAAATATCACCACCTATTTCTAATTCTAATAGTAGTTCTTCAGGAGATGGTAAGCCACCTCAGTTTGTTAATCAATTTAATATCAAATATAATCCTACTCAAATTAAAAATTTTGAAGATACTTTAGAAAAAGAAGATGTTTTTAAATCTACTATAAAAGCTATTAGTAATCGTCCTTCGCAAGAAGAAATACTTAATTATGTTAGAACAAGTTTTCCAAAATTAATAGATAATCCTGGCGATGAACCTGAAAACCAGCGATTAGATCCGTCATACGGAACGATAGACGATAAAATGAAATTAATAAATGCAATTAACGATGCTTATGGATTTAAAAGTGGTAGTTATACCCAAATGAAAAAACAAGCTAATAAATACAAAAGTCAAACAGGTGGCGGCGGCGGCGCTAGCAGATTTAATACTCCTTAATATATGAATCCAGAAGCTTTACAATATAGCTACGATTTGTTCTCTAAAGATGGATATAATGGATCTTTAGAAGATTATAAGCAACTTATATCTACTAATGACGAAGCGTTGCAATACTCATTTAATTTGTTTTCCACTGATGGTTATAATGGAAATATGGATAGTTTTAAAAATCTAGTCATTGATCCTCAACCTAGGGAAACTGCAGCTGTTACAGAAGTTGAAACAATTGAAGAGCCTGAAGAGCCTACAAAGGTTGATGATTTTCAAGAACAAGTAAAACTAATAGCTAACGACTATTTAATAGAAGGCACTAATAAAGTAGATAGAGAAAATCCTGAATTTAAAAAGAAGATTAGTGATTTAAAAAAGTCATTTATCGAAGATGAAAAAATGCAACAATACGATGAAGAGTTGTCGCCTTTAGCTTTAGAATTACAAGCTACTTTAAATAATATAGAAGATGAAGATGGTGATTTTAAGACAGCTGTTATGGAAGGTTTGGTTTATGACGATCAGTATAGAGATAGATCTGGTGAAAGAGAAGATGGTATAGACTTAACGGTTCAAGCGGGTCCGGAAGCTAAAACAAAAGCTGAGCTTTTAAATGACGTAATGGAAGCTGAGGAAAAACCAGGTTGGATGAGTGATGATGTTTGGAAAGCCGTAACAAACTACACAGCTTTTAATGAAATACCAGAAGACTATTTAAAAACATTACCTGAAAGAAGAAGAGAAGGATATAAAAAAGCTGCTAAAGATAAAGCTACTAATTTATTTTTTCACGATAAAGAACTTGATGAAGATCAAAGAAAAAGAGTTATAGGTTTATTAGCTGATCAAAAAAAGGGTAAGTTAACTAGACAAGATGTTGCTAGATTTTCTAATGATCCATCATTATTGCAAGAAGCTTATAAAATACAGAACAATGAATTAGCTACATTGACTTCTGATATGGAACAATTAAGAGAGTCTGAAAGCGCTTTAGTAAATAATGATAGATACAAAGAGCTAAATGCTGAAGCTGAATTAGTAGGCAAGCAAATACAAGCTATGGACCAAGCTGGTATAAGTGCTGATTCGCCTGCTGCTGATATAGAAAAATACAATTCACTTGTAACTCAATTTAAAAATATTCAAAAGCAATTTGAAAATGAAGGCTTTGAAGCGCAAAGAGCAGAGCAAGCAGAGAAAATTAAACAGTGGCAAATAAGAAGAGAAAACTTAATGGCTAATGCACAAGAGCTTGATGATGTTTCTTTAGGATTAAATATTGCTACTAAAAACTATAGTGAGTTTAACAGAGCTTTATTAAATTTAGAATCATCTTTTCTTGGTGGAACATCAATGACTGTAGCTGGTATAGTGTCTGATATAGGTCATGGAATAGCTTCGGTTCAAGAAACTTTAGGCTTTGAAGAACAAGCTGCTGCTATAAGAGCAGGATCAGATGTTATTCTTGGAGCAGCTGTAGATTATAATGCTACGCTTGCTAAAAGACAGGAAGATTTTGCTGCGCCTGTTACTTTTGAAGATGTTAGCTGGAGCACTCTTGATTCTTTTGTTGCTAACAATTTAGCTAATGCCGCACCAAGTATAACTGCAGTTTTAGGTTCTAGAACTGGAGGTAAAGTTATGGGTCCAAGCAACGCTAAAGTAAGAGCTTCATATAAAAACGGCAAACCTACACAAGAAACTTTTCAATTAAAAGCTAAACAACAAAACGCTTTAAAAAAATCTAGTAATTTAGCTGCTGCTTCTTTTTTTACTATGGGTTATGGTGGTAAAAGAGCAGAGTTAGAAATAGCACAAAGAGAAGCACCTGATGCTATTAACTACATAAAAACAGAAATATTAGGTAGAAAAGAAGAATTAGAATTAACACCTGGTGAAGTAAAAGAATATGAAAATCAAATTGAAGGATTAGAAAGACAGTTAAATTTAAGTACATCACAAAAAGCCATTTCATCTTTAATAGCTGGAAGTACTGATTTATTAGCAGAAAAATATATAGGTTCATTAAGTTATATAAATAATCTACAAAAAGTAAGATCTGCAGTCGGCGATAAACTATTTAAAAGAGCAATGTATGGAGGTTTAAATACTACTATTAACGTTGGTCAAGAATTAATAGAAGAAAGTGCTGTTCAAGTAGCTAATAATATATCTGATATATGGGTGCTAGATGAAGATAAAAGTATAGCTGATGGGTTAAATGCTGATTTTGTTTCAAATGTTGTTATATCTAGTTTAGCAATACAAGGACCATCAATGGGTCAAGGTATGTGGAGTACGTTAAGTACAGAAACAAAGAAAAGATCTGATATAAAAAGAAACAAAGCTTTATTTAAAGAAGTTTTAGAAATACAAGAATCTTTAGAAAATAGAGTTGGATTAACAGATGACCAATTAAAAGAGTTAGAAAATAGAAAAACTGAAATATTTGAAACTGCGGGTATAAACAATATGAAAGACTTCATGCGTTTAAATGATATGCCTACAGAAAAGAAATATGAACTCTTTGACATGAACCGAAGAAAAAGAGAAATATTAAGTAATCTAACTGAATTAGGAGGAAGAGGTGATGCAGGTAGCAAGTCTGTTAAAAAACAAAAAGAAAGATTAGTAGATGAATATAATCAAATAGAATCTCAAAGAGAAGAATTATTAAACGCTAAAGATAAAAAAAATCTACAAAAAGTTCAAGATGCCGCTAATCCAGCTTTAGCTGCTTACAATATCGGAATGTATGAATTTTATAGAGACATAGTTGGAACAGTTCAAGCTCAGAACGGTAACGAAATGAATGTTATAACTAATGAAACTACTGAGCAAGAACTTTCTGAAAAATATGGATCTGATATTGCTACTGCTTTAATAGAAAAAAGAAATAGTGGTACTAATGCTACTTTTGTTGGAGACAATGTTATTTTGTTTGGAGATAATATTGAGAATCAAGTTAAATTATCTAACACAAAAACAAGTGCTGGTTTCGCTGCTGTATCTCCTTTACATGAATTATTACATATACAAAATAGAAAAGCAGGTATCGTTAATGATCGTGTAGTAGTTGGTCTTGCTCAACAAGGTATAAAAGAAGCAGAGAATATTATAAAAGAAAATAAAGATTTAGGTAAAATTTCAGATGAAGTATATAATGAATTTTTACAAAGAAAAAAAGCTTATACAACTAGCAAAAGAAAAAGAAACCAACAATTAAAAAGCGGGCAAATAACTCAAAAAGAGTATGACGATTTAGAGAAAAATGAAGGTGTAGATATAGAAGAAATGTTAAACATGTATAGTGACTTTGTTGCTATGGGAGTTTTAAGTCAATATGACTTCAATAAAATAGATGGTTTAAAATATACTTTAAAAAGTCTTATAAATAAATTTAATTTACCTCAAACACAGTTTCTTTTTCCAATGAAGACTGGGAGTGACGTATTTAACTATATTAAAAGTTTTCAAAAAGATGCTCAAAAACTTAGAATAAGTCAACAACCAGAGCCTGAAGAAACTGAAGAAAGTTTAAAAGAATCTTTAGGTACTCAAGCATCTCAAAAAGTACAAGAGCTATACGATGAACAAGGCGAAGCAGCTGCTATGGATATTATAGATCAGTTCAAACCTATTGTTAATAAAATAGTACAAAGAAGAAGTGAAGCACCTGGCTTTGATAGACAGTTACTCACTGATGAAATAGAAACAGGAGACAGAGGTTTATTTGATTTAATAAGATCTTATGATCCAGAATCAGGCGTTCCGCTCGCTGCTTATATAAATAAATTTTTACCATCAAGAGCTATTGAAGCTTCTAAAAGAGTTTTAGGTGAACAGTTTGATGAAGATGTTGATGAGCAAGTAGGATTAGCTGCTATTGAAGAAGCTGATAATGAAGTTGTTGAAAAACCTAAAAGAAAAATAAAACTTAAAAATAGATTAAGTGGCAATGTTAATGAAGCTGTAGATAAAATAAAAAGTGAAGTTGATAATTTACCTATTGATCAATTAAATTTTAAAAGCTTAAAAAATATAGCTACAGAAGAAGTTCAGAAACTATTTGGTATAAAACCTAAACCAGGTAATCTTACTAAAGATGATGTTAGAAACGCTCAACAATATATAAATAATAATGCGGAGCTTTTGATAGCTATGCTGCCTGAAGGTGCTACACCTAGTGGTACTTCTACAGGAGTTCAAAAAGTTTTATTAGATAATTTTTATAATAAAACTGAAAGAGCTACAATGGCTAAAACAGGTAGTAAAGCTGGGTTAACTATATTTGAAAAAAGAAATAATATAACGCCTGCTGATTTTAAACAAGTATTTGGAATTACGCCTGCTGGTCAACCTAATGTGAGTGATAGAAATACAAGTGCTAGAATAAAAGCTTTAGTTGCTCAAACAGAAAGAATGTTAACTAATCAAGAGGTTAGAGAAGTTTTAGAGCAACAAGGCAGAAATATACCACAAGCTTTAATTGAAGGTAAACCAGAATTATTAGCTTCTGTAGGAACTAAACTTACTGCTAAGCAAAAAAAATTAATTCAACAGCAAGAAGAATTAATGTCGCTTGATGAAGGTGGTTTGTTATTACTTGAAAATAAAGACTGGAAACAAATAGTAAAAGATTACGGGTTTGATCCTATAAACATGAGAACTGAAGAAGGTAGACAAAAACTTAAATCTATTTTATTTGAAGGGTCAAAAGATTATCCACCGCTAATTAGTTTTTTACCTAAATCTTTTTTTACTCAAGCAGGTACATTTACAAATGGCGCTGAAAATACTTCTGTAAAACCAAGAAAATTTTTAACTGACAAGCAACTTAAAGCATTGTTAAAAGCAAAGTCAGAAGGAATATTAAGCAGCGTAAGCTCAAATGAAGTAGTAAGAGAATATACTCTAAATGATGGAAGTAAAGTATTAAATACAGATCCTCGTTTCGTTACAAGAGAAGTACAGCTTAGTTTAAAACCCGTTGGTACATTTTTGTTTGCTAATAAACTACAGCTAGATCAAGCAATAAAACAAGCTCAAGATCTTGGCGAACAATTTGCAAAAGAAAATCCAAAGATTGCTGCAGCTGTTAAAAAAGAAGGATATTCTAATTTAGAAAAAAAGTTTAAAACAAAAGATTTTAAAGATCAGCAAGAGCTTAAACAAGAAGGATTTAAAGAATTATGGTTAAACTTAGAATCTGCTATACAATTAAATCCTAAAGTTTACGCACCGGCAGTGGCAGCTTTGTTTTCTTCTACAAGTGGAGCGCAACGACACGCTGGTAGAGTTTCTGCACCTATAGCTTTTTTAAACACGTTAGGTTTAAAAAATGTAGAAGAACATACTGAGCCTGCATCTGATATTAATAAGTATTTATTTAACAGAGCATTACAAGGTAATTTAGACTTATACATCGATGGAGCTTTATCTTCTTATTTTCAAGGTCAGCTACCAGATGTGTTTGACAAAATGCTAAAAGGAGAAGATTTTAATTATGTTAAAAACGTACCTGCTGAATATGCTTATGATGTTTTAATGGGAATAAAATCAGTTTGGATAAGGTATTTTAATCCTAATGTAAATAGTCAAATTAGAGTAGATGAAAACGGAATTACTAGAAAAGGTATTGATCCTAATGTTTTAATAGAAGCAAATGGTAAATCAGTAGCTGAAAACTTTGGAGTTGGTGTTAATAAAAAACAAATAACTCCATCTGTTATAGCAAAACAACAAGATTTATTATTTAAAATATTAGACAATCAAATAACGCAGGATCAAGCTACTAAAGAATTAAACGAGTTTTTAAAATTATCACCAGATATACAAGTTTCTAAAAAGCAAAACGTATTAGAATTAAAAGATTCTAAAGTACTAGATGTAAATGACAATTTAGACATGGACGCTGTGCTAAGTAAAGCTGCGACTATAGACGAAGCTTTGCGAATGGCTAGACGTAATGATCCACCTATAAGAAAAATTAGAGTTTTTGATTTTGACGATACATTAGCTACTAGTAATAATATAGTTTTTGCTAGTAAAGATGGTGAAACCATAGAACTAAACGCTGAACAATTTGCGGAAAAAGGTTTAGAATTAAAACAAGAAGGTTGGGAAATGGATTTTTCTGACTTTAATAGAGTAACAGATGGTGGTCGTGGACCTTTATTTAATATAGCTAAAAAAATAAGAGACGCTAGAGGTAATGAAGATTTATTTGTACTTACAGCCAGAGCTCCACAAGCTCAAGAAGCTATATATGATTTTTTAAAATCACAAGGTTTAGAGTTTAAAAGAGAAAACATAATTGGACTAGGTAATTCTACAGGTGAAGCAAAAGCTAATTGGATAATAGGAAAAGCAGCTGAAGGTTATAATGATTTTTATTTTGCTGATGATGCATTGCAAAACGTTAGAGCTGTACAAGACGCATTAGAAGTTATCGATGTTAAGTCTAAAGTACAACAAGCTAAATTAAAAGAGTCTAAAAACTTAAATAAAGATTTTAACGATATATTGTCTGATAAAGCTGGCATTGAGTCTGATAAAATAATTTCAGATGCAAGGGCTAAAGTAGCAGGGCCTTTAAAAGATAAATTCAAGTTTTGGATTCCTTATTCAGCAGAAGATTTTATGGGACTTATATATCCTACATTAAGCAAGGGTAAAAAAGGTGAGTTGCAGATGGATTGGTATAAGAAAAATTTACTAACTCCATATTCTAGAGCAATGGAAAATCTTTCAAAAGATAGACTGCAGTTGATGCAGGATTTTAGAGTATTAAAACAAAAATTAGACGTACCTAAAAATCTTAAGAAAACAAATGGAACTGGATTTACAAATGAACAAGCAGTTAGGGTTTGGTTGTATAATGAAATGGGTTATGAAATACCTGGCATGGACCAAAAAGATATTGATGATTTAGTAGAATTAGTAAATAATAATCCAGAGTACAAAGTATTTGGTCAAGAGCTTTTAAAAATAACAAAAGGAGATGGTTGGGCTAAACCTTCTAAAGATTGGTTAGTAGGAACACTTACTACTGATTTAATAGATTTGCTTAACACAACAAAAAGAGATAAGTATTTACAAGAGTTTAATGATAATGTAGCTGAAATATATTCAGAAAAAAATCTTAACAAACTTGAAGCTGCTTTTGGTTCTAAGTATAGAGAAGCTATAGAAAATATGCTGACTCGTATGAAGTCAGGTAAAAATAGAACATCGCAAGGTTCTAGATTAAGTAATAGAATATTAGATTATATAAATAGTTCTAATGCTGCAATAATGTTTTTTAATACTAGATCAGCTATACTACAAACTATATCTTCTGTTAACTTTGTAAATTGGACATTTAATAATCCTTTAAATGCTGGTAAAGCTTTTGCAAATCAATCTCAGTATTGGAAAGACTTCATGACTTTAATGAACTCAGATTTTCTTAGAGATAGAAGACAAGGCCAAAGAATAGATATAAGCTCTAATGAAATAGCTGACGCGGCTAAAACAGCTAAAAATAAAGCTAAAGCTGCTATGGCTTATATATTGGAAAAAGGTTATTTACCCACTCAATACGCTGATAGCTTTGCTATTGCAGCTGGTGGAGCTACTTTTTATAGAAATAGAATAAATGATTTAATCAGTCAAGGGCTTAGCGTTGCAGATGCTGAATCTCAAGCTCTTAGAGAATTTAGAGAAATAGCTGAAGAATCTCAACAGTCTAGTAGACCTGATAAAATATCTATGCAGCAAGCTAGTGATTACGGTAGACTTATATTAATGTTTGGTAATACACCTATGCAATATGCTCGATTACAAAAAAGAGCTTTTCAAGATCTTGTAAATGGAAGAGGTAGCGCTCGTGCTAACATAAGTAAAATAGCTTATTACGGTTTTGTTCAAAATATGATATTTAACGCTTTACAACAAGCAGTTTTCGCTATAGGCTTTGGTGATGATGACGAAGAAAAAGACGAAGAAAGAGTATATGATACTATAAATGGTATGTCTGATTCAATACTTAGAGGACTTGGTATAGGTGGTGTAGCAACTTCTGTTGTTAAAAACTTTTTATTAGATATTTACGAAAGGTCAGGTAGATCAAGGCCAGAATACGTAGACTCAGTTTGGAAATTAACACAATTTTCACCACCTATAGCTAGTAAAATATCTAAAATAAGACAAGCTTTGTGGCAATTTAATAGTAAAAAAAGAAGACAAGAAGTTTTTGAAAAAGGTTTTAGCTTAGATAATCCAGCATTTCAAGCAGGTGCTAAAGTTGTATCTGGTACAGCTAATGTACCACTAGATAGAGTGTTACAGAAAATGGAAAATTTAACTGAAGCTTTTGAAGAAGAAACTGAATGGTGGCAAACAATAGCTATGTTAGCAGGTTGGCCAAAGTGGCAGTTAGAGCAAAAAGAAAGAGAGTATATAAATAAAAAGAAAATATCATCGAAAAGAGTTTCTAATAAGAAATCATCGCGAGGAAGAAATACAAGAAATAAAAGATTTTAACATGAGGCAATTTAAACAGGTATACGGCAAATACAATAGTCCTACAGCTTTAGTATCTCCGCTTAAAAAAAGAAGAAAAAAAGCTATTAAAGATTTTGAACAAAGCTATAGAGACGTAGGTAAAGTTAAAACAGGAGAGTATGATAGAGAAAAAAGAGAATTTTACTATGACAGAAAAAGAAAAGATATTTTTCCATTACCAACTGATGATGCTGATAGAACAATAACTACAGGTATTAAAAAGAAAGATTTAGGCGAGAACTTTAAATCACCAATAGGTAAAAAAGACGCTTGTTATCACAAGGTAAAAAGAAGATATAAAGTTTTTCCATCTGCTTATGCTTCTGGCGCTATATCAAAGTGTCGTAAAGTTGGAGCTGCTAATTGGGGTAATAAAAAGAAATAGTGAAAAAACGAGGCGGCGCATATCGCGGCACATTGAAAGCTAGAGTATCTAAACTTTACGGTGGCAAAGTTACTTGTGGAAAAGTAAACAAGCTAAAACGTAGAGCTAATGCTACGTCAAGAGACAAGCAGCTAGCTAACTGGTTTATTAACATGCAAGACTGTAAGAAATGGCGAAGTTAGAAGGATTTGATTATAATAAATTTAAAAAAATAAAACCACCTAAAGATAATTCATTAGAGACATTTAAAGAGATACAGTCTATAAATAAGCTTAGACAAGACAAAGACTTTGTTAGAGATCACGATAATATATATGATGTATACATTTCAGTTGTAGGTAAAGATGAAGATAAACAAATAAAAGAATTAATAGACGATTCAAGACCTATAATAAAGAAGTTAAAGAATTATTTTAATAGACCGAGACCTAAAAAGCTAGCTAAAAATTTTGGTATTAAATTAAAAGACGTTGAGCTTGACTCTATGAAAACACCTTCATATCCATCAGGTCATTCTACTCAAGGTTACTTAATAGCAGAAGTATTAAAAGATAAATACCCAAACAAGTCTAAAGAACTAGATAAAAAGGCAAAAGATATTTCTGATAGTAGAAATATAGCAAGAGCACATTATAAATCTGATAGTGAGTTAGGTAAAAAGCTTGGATTAGATATGGCTAAATATTTAAAAGACAACGCATGATTTATTTTGTAAAGAAAAAACGTAGAGATCCAGAAGTTGGTACAGGTAAAAAACCTAAAGGTTCTGGTAGAAGATTATACACAGATGAAAATCCAAAAGATACTATTAGTATAAAGTTTGCTACACCAGCTGATGCTAGGGCCAGTGTAAAAAAAGTTTTAAACTCAAGTAAATCTTATGCTCGTAAAATGCAGATACTAACTGTTGGCGAGCAAAGATCTAGATATTCTAAAACACCTAAGCGTGAACAGCAGAGTATATTTAAAAAAGGTAAAGATAAATTAAGAAAACAGTATGGCAAAGAAAAGACTTAAATGGCACGACTCAGATGCGCCTGACGCTAAAGGTAAGTTCAGAGATTTAAACGCTAAAGATTTAGCTGCTTGGGTTTTTAAAACTAGAAAAGGTAA